>ENA-ORBV01014980-ORBV01014980.1-microbial-mat-metagenome-genome-assembly--contig:-NODE-14980-length-11492-cov-6.035742_pt1 | contig 11492 bp, 10 predicted proteins | sample MGYA00237777_ERZ505514 | MGnify/ENA primary metagenome ERZ505514 (study PRJEB26160, sample SAMN06269048) | microbial mat metagenome | isolation source: Oligotrophic lake microbial mat | place...
GTAGACAAATGTGTTTCAGTAAACATAGAGAATTTTCAATTATTGCATCCCTCAAATATTCTACACAAAAACTGTAGTGAATTTTCAAATAACAAAAATATTCACTACCACGTTTTTGCGTGTAGAAAAGCTACAGTTAAGTGTTGGTAGTGAATTTTTTGGATTATTAAGAATTCAGTACCAGTATTTGTGTAGAAACATGATCAATGTGACATCGGAGAATTAACAAGTTAATACCAATTAATCGAGCGACACTTAAACCCTTGTTTAGCGGTTTAGTAGTGGATCGTGTCCGTTTGTTCATTCGGACCCTTTTTTATCAATGCTCGAGAACATGTTGTTGTCCACGAGTGGATCGTGATTAATTTTGTTCAAGGCTGACGCAGCGCGTGTGTTCAGGTCCAAAATGTAGGTTTTGCATCTGTTGTGCCACAGTATCCATGTACAGGCGATTTCAGATTCATCCGTGTGCATCTGCTATTACCACGGCACGGGTAAGACCTTGCAATACTGTAACAGCATCGTTTTGATCTATAGATCCATACTGGCGAAAATAGTAGCCAACACAGCACAGGAACTGAAGGGATCAATTCTACATTCAAGTGGGCGCCAAGAAGAAGAAGAAGACTAGAAAACGACGTACGCTTCAACGTTTAAGTGAAGCCGCGGAACGGAGCCCTCTATTCGCCCCAACTACAAGTGGCCGTTCCAAGAACTACTGCAGCAGCCGAATCGTTGGCCGGAACGAATACAGTACAGTACCGACTGTAACCAAATAGTACCAAGCACTGCGACCGAACAAATCGAAGCGCCGGATCAAAAACTCGAAACAACGTTGACGAATTGGAATTCAAATACGGTACCGAAATAGAAGCGCCGAACTGTACGCATACAGATTCAATTTGAATTTAAATTATTGGGAGCCATTCCAAAAGCAACAATGGCGGACCTCCACCAGGTGGTTTCTCCTAGCGACGGCAACACCAAAAAGCGCAAGCTATCATGTGTCACCGCTGTAACCTCTGCATCGGCTGACGCGTACAGCCGTCTTCGATTGTTGACATCCAGCAGCTCCTCCCAAAATAACAAAAAGGACAAACTCAAAAGTGGCCGGGGAAGTGATGCTGGATGGACCCATTGTCCCTTGTGTGGAGAGTTTTCCCGCAAAAAGTTTGCCCTGGGCCGAGGCATTGCCGCCCATTTGCATGCGGTTCATACACCGTGGAAACCCGGTAAAATGGAACGTCAAAAGCGACGCCGCATCGCCGAGCGAAAACGCCGGCAAACTGGCGACAAACCAGACACACGTGGTGTTGTGGAAGAAGAAAAGACGGAAGACACATGGGAACCTACCCAGGAGGAAATCAATGCCTGGAATTCCAAAGTGTTACAAATTGTACAAGATCTAGAAGAGCAAAAAGAGCAAGATCAAAATGAGCAACAAGAGCAACATTCTACTGCCACCACAGCAAGAGACTCCATAAAAACCGGCACCGATAGAAATGGGGAAGTCATCAAGCCATATCCCGAAAGTTTGCCGCCATTTTTAAGGGCTGCGTCCACTGGGGATTTAGACCAAATAAAAGAAATTATCCAGTCGAAAAACAACAACACCCAAGAAAATATCAAGGTCATCCATAGCACGGATCGCCATTTGTCCACGGCGGAACATTGGGCGGCCGGTGGTGGACATTTGGAATGTTTGAAATACTTGCTTCAACTTCGAAAACAAGCATGTAATAACAGCGACTGTAATCAACAACAAGAGCAACCGCCACAACCGAAAAAAATGAGACGACGGGATGGGAAAACCTCGCTTCATTATGCGGCACGCAATGGTCATGTGGATTGTATAACTTATTTGATTGACCAGGAGGGGCACATAGTCGACGAACTTTCTGGGGATGGAACCACTCCCTTTCATTTGGCCTGTTTTGGGGGGCATTATGACGCTATTGTGGCGCTTATACAAACACACAAGTGCAATGTTATGGCCAAAAATGAATGGGGTTGCCATGCGGGACATTGGATTGCCATGACCAAATCGGAATTGACAGTAGAAGTTCGAAAGATTTGTCACTTCTTGTTGAAAAAAGCTGGGACAAATGTATTTGTCGAGAAACAAAACCAAGGACATACACCCCTTCACAAAGCCGCACAACGACAAAATCGGCACGTTATTGAATGGTTGAGTCAAAGTAAAGAGGAAGGTGGGGCGGGTTTATCCGAGGAGCAAAAACAAAAAGTAGGGTTACCAGATGAAGGAGGCCATACTCCCAGTCAAATTTGGACCAGTGTGGGTGGCGACGAACAATTTGCGGACTGGATGAGAACTTGTGGTTGGTGAAACTATAAGAACGAGGTACAAGGACAGTAGTGTATAATCCAAATTCAAGCAAAAGGAAAATGGCAACGCCGTCCGCAACGACATGACGACAAATGCTGGCAGTTCCCTTCCCGAGATCGACTTTGGCTTGTCGCCATTGGAAGTCGGTGATGTTTTGGACCAAGGAAACAAGGCAATTGTCAAGCAGGTTGTGTTGATTCTTCATCCCAATAAAGGCGAAGGCGGCCACTGCTCTGTAGAAGCGACGACTAAGTTTTGTGCCAAAATGGGCAAGACACTCCCCAACATCCGGCGAGTTCATATAATGGATGGGGCTTCCTTTCATCGTCTTCACTACCAGGCGAATTCCCAATTTGTCCTTGAAAGGGTTGGGGCATTTGTTTCAGCAAGTACCGGAATTGCGAGAGGTACAAATTGCGTCCAAACATTTATTTCCAAGTCGAGCTAATATAATCGACGAGGACTTGGCCTTTTGTTTTTTCAAGAATTGCGTTAATTGCTACACTTGCAACGATTCGGCATGGGAAAATCAACCGGAGGTGCCAATACGGTAGGCCAAGATGCCATTTTGAAGGCCCTCAACGATTTACCTTCTCTCCAAGAAGTATCATTGGGATCGACCTTTCCATTTTCCGACACGACAAGTGCAGCCATATTGATGTTGTGTCAACAAAGGACGAGCAACAATGATGATGCTAGTATAAAGCCGTCTAAAAGTAGTGGCAGTACAGCTACTATGCACACTACGCTGGGAGGCCGGGAGAATATCCACCGAAACAACTATGCTCCATTCCACCAGCAAAAACCCTCGTACACACCCGAAAAGGCCACTCGAATTACTGAGAAAGAATCATCCTCCAAAAAGAGAATTCACACAAGAACAGCTCTTGTCTTTGAAACTGTCCGGCAGCTTTTGGTTCTCGCTCAAAGAATCGATTTTGGAAGCCATGCTCGGCACCAGTTCGCGTCTGGTTTGCCTCGAATTGGATCATGTCCCTCGCCTCCACGAGTCGATCCAAGGCTTGTGTCGGGCCTTGAAAGACAACCGTGCATTACGAGAATTGCGCATTGGAGGATATCCCTGCGGCTTTTCCGCATCCGACAATAGCAGTGCCCCGGATATGTGGCGATTCTTGGTACCCTTGCTGCAATGTGTGGCGTCATTGCCGTCGATGGAGCACGACCATGCTGCGACTCTATCTGGGTGCCAATCACTCCAATTATTGGAAATGGAACTCAACTGCATTGGTAATCCAGTAGACGAAGAACCCGATAATACTCATGGCATCAACCTGACCGACAGCAAATCTTTTCAGTTAGCCAATGCCATTCGACGACTTTCGACGTTGAAAAGGTTGAAACTTTGTCTCAAGGGAGACTTTCTTGTAATGAAGCAGTATATTGAGTCGATCCTCAGTGGGTTGTTTACAAAACGTTCTCCTGATCCTAGTCTTCCTAGCAAGAATGCTTGCCAGATTCATCATCCTTTGGTAGAACTCTTGGTCGACGTCCAGTATGGCTACACCAATGATGAGCTGGCGATACAGTTTTGAGGACCAACAAGAGTCTCCGACAAGTTCTATCTATTTACCGCCGCCAATAAGGGTCGACCCCCGTCTAAGTCTTCCGACGATGCCACTTTTTGGCTTGCTTATAATCGGATTGGACGAGACTATTTGGAACAGCATTTGGACGAAATCGAGCCGTGGGTAAACACCCTCACCAAGCACAAACGCAACACACAACTTGTCTTTCATCTTTTGAGCAGTAATCTATCGTTGTATTTTGGTTTGGACAATCATACAAGACGAAGCAGCCACCTAACTCATGCTTCCAAATCCGAGCCACGACGACAAAATCATTCATCAGCAAGTGACGACAACGATCAGCAGGTTCCTTCAGCTTCCAACAAAAGGAGACCCATCCGTCGATGATTTTTTGAATTTGAATGAATACGAAAAACGAACGTTCCGCATGACGGGGGCCTAAAAACAGAATTGATCAGCTGTGAGCCGATATCAATGAACGATGCTTCCGACAGAGGAAATCGACAAGATTCCGTGGGGATTTAGCCTCCAGCGAGGACGGTGAAGAACAGGAGTGCCCAGACCGGCACGAACAATGGCACAATTCGTTTGTTCTGTCGACATCGACGATCGACGCCAAGGGCACATTTTCATGATATTGAAAATCATCCCCAGCGACAGCGAATGGGCGATCAAGATAGCTTAAGATCGTTATGAGATCGATGGAATGAATACCGGCGTTTGTTAGCGCCGGAATACATGAATGTCGGGGCTTTGACAGTGCGGAAGTATTTGCAATTCACGCGAAAGTATGTCAACTATGGAGGCTGTACTGATTCCGGCCCATTTAGTGCGGAAGAGCGACTGGATCGCTACATAACAGTCGACAGGTCCTGAGACCGAACTGGACACCGAATTCCTGCTCTTGCGTGCCCAAGAGCGATTGCCGAGCGATGGCAATCGCTATGTCTTTTACGAATCAGAGAGCTCACAACATTGAATAGGAAGATCGGTAGATGGGCATTTGTTCAAGCCCCAATGATGACCTATACGACGTCAAGTTCATGAATAACGAATTCCGGCCTCGTATGACTAAAGAAGCAATATGCTTGATGATTCCGGCACTGTGCGGATGAAGCGACGGTTACCACCGTAGGGAGAACAAGAATCCGTGAAGGCTTGAAGACCCCACGGAGGAAGAATAAGGGTATTCGAACTACAGTAGTACCCGCCGCATTTACATTGAAAATATTCCCGGCAGTATCGCAGGAGACGAACGAACGGCATCAGGTCGATATCTGTATCGACTATATCGGCCTTTGATAGTGTCAAATGCATGCTTGTTAGCGAGGCTGCCGAATACCGATTCGAAAGATCGATACGAAAGCGGATCTCGCTCGACAAGATCGTGGGTCCTAATTGAAGGAAATTGTTCCGGCCTTTGTGTGCGGAAGAGCGACAACGATTCGCTGACCCAAAGAGACCACTCAGTGACAGTAAGATGGACACGCAGGGCTTTGTTACGCCCCACTTCGCGAAGCACAACCCAAATAAGAGCTCAACGAGATCAAGCATTCCAGTCCCATGAATTTGAATTTGAATTTTAACAGCCCGGATCCATGAAGGGGTCCCAGCGACGATGTCCCGTTTCCAGATCATTTGACTTCAAGGAGCGCGAACACGCGTGGATGCCCAGGAGTAACATCGATAAACGAAGGCACCGATTTGAAGGGATCGCCAATAGGAAGAAGCCTTCGGCAACTCTATACCAAAGCGCTTAGAGAATCGATCGGTTATGAGCCGACAACGATGAATGAGTACAGCCCGGATCTATTTAATCCCGGCACAACAAAGAAGCAGCAACACAGACGATTAATCGCCAATCCAATGAAATCACGGCAGGAAGAAAGTGGCTCGTTTCATTTAAGAGGAAGAACAGGAATCCGTTACAGATTGAAACCACATTGAGAAGGGCATTCGGTCTCTGAAGGGATCAGGGCCGAAGAGAAGGGCACTGCTACTTCAGGGGTGCCCACGCCAATAAGCCCGGATTGACGAGACCGTGCCCATGAAGAACAACAAAGGCAATGGGCACGCGCATTATTGATCCGGCGCTGCGAGTTTTCGGTTTATTGTAGCTCACATCTGCTTCGCCAGGCCAGATGGGGTCCGGTGGTCATTTCTTTAAGTAGGGCAACACCTCTGCCGTCTCAACAATGTAAAGATGCAGCTCTGAAAAGATAGGGAACATAACCTCCCCATTGGCGCCGCCACGAGATCGAGGGGACAAGGAGCTTGATTTGCCGGCGCCCCTTTGTGTTGGAGATTCAGTTGAGGCTGTCGCTTACCAATTCTGTCGACCTGCATTCCGACAAAAGGGCATTTGTCACAGCCCAAGCGCGCGAAGCACACTAAGATTGAGCGATGTCTACGAAGAACAATAATCCTTGAAAATTGATGGCTTCACGGAGCCTTGACGATCGCATAGGAAGCGCTCTACAATATAGTAAAGAGAAAAGATTCTCTTGTGTGCCAAAAAGCGACAACAATTCGCTTAGCGGAAGAGCTCACAGAACAATCGATAGAGCAGTGTATGTTTAGCCCGAATATTCCGGTCCTGAAATCCGATGAATTTTTGAAATTGAACAGCAAGGATCGAATGAGAGATAACGGAAAGAAGAAAGGATCGATTGATTCATCCTACAAGTAGAAAAAGAAGCTGTGACAGATTGAAGTCGGCACAGAGACTATGAAGACCGCATGAATGGCCTCTAAGATGAAGAAGCCTTTGGCTGCATCGCCGGCATGCGGAGGGGCTTAAAGAATGGCTGGTCGCAGTCAATACAATGAACAAAGCGATCCGTCTGAAGGGGCCGCAACATAAAAACGATGCGGCCGAAAGCGTGAATACGATAATGCCCGGATCCAGTTGATCCTGGCACGAGCGTCGAATACTATGACGAGTACTCGCACTACAGGAGTGCGGACACGATGATTGAAAGATTCCTGTTTGGAGGGATCGCAACAACAACAAGAACCCGTGAGCATGATGACGACACAGAAACAACCGATGATGGGCATTCGAATCTCACGAATGCCCACAAGATCTCACTCGAAATGATGAGATCGAACGCCCATGAGTAGTGACAAGCTTCGGCTCCGAAAACATAAGGAAACAGAGTACCTATTGGCGCCACCAGGAGTTCGATAGTGAAAGGGAGCTTGAATTTCCGGTACTCCTTCCACTCAGTACTAAAACTGGTACGGCCGAACTGTCTTTTCGTCACAACCATATTATCGCGACGATTTGTTGGCGATCGAGCATCTGTTCCTGGCGGAGCAAATTTTTCCGATTTTGTCCTTTTAGTTTGCTCTCAAGAATCGAACGAAAACTTGCGGAGAATTCTTTCGATTGATGGAAAGCTACTTTGATTGCAGCGTGTCCCGGTTCCGTCTGTGTCGTGCGGAGGGGGACTTGAGCTAGCCTCTTGGTTCGTAAGAAACAAGAAACCACTGGGCCTAGACCATTCGCTGGACGCCTTTCCTGGCCATAGTACGGAGATCGGTTTCGGAACCCGGTCTATGTAGCTGCGCAACCCGCAGTGACTTCGCAGTTGCAATACAGCTGCAAGCCTCCGGAATGTTGGCAACGATGTTCCCACGCCACCCGACGACGAAGATTCAGGCAATGGTAAGGCGATTGCTTTGTCAATCCTTGGCATCACTGCCCTCATCCTCTGCGCTGTTGGAGCCGGCGAGACACCAATTGAAATTGAATGGAGAGACCGTTCGAGTTAGGAGGTAATATTCAGCACAAAATTACAGTTAACCTCATCGAGCGCGACGCTGATTGTCAGGCAGACGGTTCTACCGAAACTCTGGCCCGGCCGTAATCGGCGCGGATCATCGAAGGCGAAATCGTCGAACGATTTTACCTTGTAAGAAGCGGACGTGACGTTTATGAGTAATCCTAAGTTTGGAAAGAAAAAGAATGCAGTGAAAGTGATACGTCAGCGAGCTCACAGTGGAAACTGGTCGTCTACCTAACTAGCTTAACGAATTTTGTTCTCAAGTACCCCAACCATCTAGTATAACATGTAACTGGTTGCCCGCCGCTTCCATATCATCCTACTCTAGTATTGTAGTTGATGGTCTTGCCTTTCCTGAATACCAATCATTACCAAAAGAGGCGCTGAAACATTGAAGCAACGAACAGCATCACCCTTTCATTCCAAAAACGGTACGTTAGAAAGGTGGACAAGTCACATTGTTGACATCTTGTAAGATCAAATATGAGACCAGGATCAACTAGTTGGACTATAACAGAAGTTTGCCACAGCGATGTAAGCAGTCCAATTTCCACCATCATCAGGATTCTCAGTAAGGTTGAAGACGGTCAGGAGCCTCAGATTTCCAGCTGTAGACATTCGAATACAATCGTCCATGATACTTCAGAGAGGGGCTGTGGTCGAAGCTGGCTTGGTCCCGGGTGCCATTGACGTGGCATTGAATACCACACGAGTGGTATGCACTTCTTTGCTTCTGTTGGAATTTCTGAACCATCCCATTACGAACTATGACTCGCATCAGCTGCGCTCCTCTGTACATGGGCAAATCAAGCCTACAATGTCGACATCCCAAAAGCCAATCCGTCAATGGTACGTTCATAAAAAGTATGCTATTTCGTGCACTTACAGCTACACTTCGTCGGGTGGTAAAATGTGAGCAGTAGAGGCGTGTCAGACGACGAAACCACACGAATGGAGAGAGGCAATTCGCTAACCGCTACTAACTAGCTAGCTAGCTTGAAGATTCTTTACGCCGATTTCTTGATTATGAGGTTTCTATTGCTACCATTGTATCGTACAGCACGCCATGCGTTTGTTCTTACTGTATTGATCTGCCTCGCATACTAGTAGTACCCGCCTTGAAGCGGTCAGTGTACGACTTCCGCTTCAACGAGGACAACTTTTCTTTGACTTTGACGACGTGGCCACCATTTCCAATAGCTTTTCCGGTTCCGGTCATGTTCGTCTTAACGACTGCTACTGACTCTAGCTAGCTACTAGTAAAAGTAGTATTGCATCTATTACTTGCTACTAGCTAGCTACTAGTAGCTAGCTAGTAGCTACGGTGGTAACTATTCATGGGCGCCGTTCGAGTTCGATTAGCTATTGCGGTGCTAGCTATCCCTTTAGTTCGAATGCATGCTACTAGCTATCTACAATTTATTTATTACTGGAGTAGCTACTCTGTAGTAGCTAGTAGCTACTAGCAGTAGCTACGTAGGACCAAAAGCCCCAGTTGGCTAGCCGCAACGATACGCTACGTTACTAAGCCAGCTAACAGCAGTCAACCACTTGCTATTAGAAACTTCTAGCCGCTACTATTGGTAGTTGCGATTGGTACTGCCGCTATCTGTAACCAAGTTTTTGGGAAAGCAGCTAGCTACATCAAGGCCACTGGCATGCGCTACAATACCTATGGTTGCAACATCCATTCCATTCAACAGGAGGAATGACAACGGGGACGAGGAGCAAAACCCAAAATCAAAATGTAAATGAACAGCTCAAATGATGGAACGAATTACCGGTACTTCTACTATCTATTACTACGGTAGCACTGGCCATCTCGTAGTCTAGTTATCGATAGCTAGCTAAGCGTCTAGGGCGAACGAATTACCTACAACTGGTGCCTCACGAATAACATCTGTAGCTAGTCGAACAGGATCTAATTTAGGTATTAGTAACTATTATTCGTAGTCTACTACGACGTAGAGTAGCTATTGGCTCTAGCTCTACTAGCTAGCTATCAGTAGGTAGAGTATCCGATAAGATACTAAGGGATAGTTTGGGCCATTTGTGCGGTTTGGGTTCTGCCCTTCGATACCCTAACTAGCTGGCGTAGCTAGTAGCTGCGGTAGGTACCAGTAGCTAGCTGGCTAGCTAGCTAGATAACTAACTGCTCGAATGGGTAGCGCATCCGACATCATGAATCAATGAGAGGGCAGTTTAATTTGGGTCATTTGTGTGACAGTTTGAGTTCTGCCCTTCGTCCAACTTCGCCGTTCCAGGAGTCGACATTGCAGCAATCCCGTGCATTTCCGGAGATCGCAGAAAGCACACAGGGCTCCCTGGATGGATCCCTGAAAAAACCCATGAACAGGTGTTGTTGTGGCTGCTGTTGCAAGCTGCTTTCATTCTCAGATCACATGCTTGACTTGCAAAGTGTTGCTTTTGTTGTCATCTGAGAAAGAGCAAGTGGTGTCAACTGCAACAACGCACATGTCAAAACGTTGAGCAGTTCGCAGTCGACCACCGCTGTCAAAATCTGAGTTGCAGTCGACAGATTCTGCTGTGCTCTGCGAGACATGCTGGGCACTTGCAGAACAGTTCTTGAAAACCACAAGAACCTGCAGTTTTGGCGCCATCAGTTGATTTTCACAATGGCTGAAGATGGAGCACACAACGCGACTGGCTCGAGGGTTGGTCGAAAAGCGCTGATTCGGAGACTTTTGGGGCTGCTGCTGAGTGGGGATGACAGTCACAGAATGAAGTGGCAAATTGGTCTTTGGACACTTCATGTCATGTCGCAACGCCATGTCAAGTTTGAGGGGGTCTGGCCCTGTCTGCATGGAATGAACTGAACTTGAACCCGCAAGTTGGTCCAGAAAGCAGCGCGAAGCTTCTCGCTTTGGCGGGTTGGTTGCCGCAAATGCTTCTGAAGGATGCTGTCTTTGACAAAACCCCAGCAAGCCCTCTCATGTGGAGACACCCAAGGGCATGTCAGACACCCCTGCGCTGTGATTTCTGGGCTGATTTTCTGTGTGGATGGAGTGAGAAGGACCAACAGGTTTGTTCAAAAAAAGGCAGCTCTCGGTCAAACGCTTTTTCCGTGTTTGCTTTGGAAAGATGCTGTTGTGCACAACACCCAGACTGCACCTTTGCACACAGACACCTTGTGGTGTGACCTGCCCCCCTGCAATGCGATGTCTGGGCAAGTTTTGTGCATGCATGGAATGGTTTGGATGTGAAGATTCACACAAAGCAGAGGCAGTGCAAAACAGACAGGTGTCTGCAAACTTGATGCAAATGACAATCAACAACGGTGTTCCCATGGACTGGAGCCAGGAGAACTGAGCGTCTTTTGTCACTGCGTTGTTCAGGACCTTCCATGAACAATTCCCAAATGGAATGAACAGTTGACCTGACTGGTCCAGAATGGACTCACTTGTCACTCCCCATTGACTGGGAATGGAGGAATGAGTCAGAAGAACTGTGAACCCAATGAAGCCATGGCTTGAAATGCCTGTGGATCTCACTTCCTGGGAGAGACTTTGTGTTTTGATCCGCTGGGTTGTCCTTGCCAGAAATGCGCCAAAACTTCAAGATTGGTTGACCATTGTGAGCAGCAGCAATGCATTCACGCACACAATGACAACTTAAGAAATTATGTCTCTTGTTGAGTGCATGGGATGGAATTGTAGAACTCAACACAACGGACTTGTTGTCTCCAAACATGTAAGCTGGACCTTCAATGGGAACTCCAAGAGCACGCAGTTTGTAACGTTCTGCCAAAACCTTGTCAACACCAATGCGGGCAACAGTGAACTCGGATCC
>ENA-ORBV01014981-ORBV01014981.1-microbial-mat-metagenome-genome-assembly--contig:-NODE-14981-length-11492-cov-5.405169_pt1 | contig 11492 bp, 5 predicted proteins | sample MGYA00237777_ERZ505514 | MGnify/ENA primary metagenome ERZ505514 (study PRJEB26160, sample SAMN06269048) | microbial mat metagenome | isolation source: Oligotrophic lake microbial mat | place...
GCCTAGAGCTTTAGCAACAGTACTATGTAGCAGTAGTACTGATGACCGGTACTACCAGAGTAACCAGACAGACATCCACAAGGAGAAAAAGAACCCATCAGGTGCGCTTCGGTTTCGTGGAGCGAGCTTTTTGCCTCCAACGGTCGTTGCAGTCACTGGGGCACCTACATACTGGGGTTAACTGGGGCTCACTGGGATGAGCTGCATCCAATAGCAACCATGCATACAACTTTGCGGTTCGAATCTACTACTACTACTAGCTAGATAGTATCTACAGCCTCTGGGTTTCGAAAAGTTACTGGGAAAAAGTTCACGGCTTTCAACCTCGCCAAACAAGAGCTTTCCCAACAATCTCATAAATTTACAAAGTTGAGAGCAACTTCAGATTCATCAAATCGATACAGATAAACTTCGCCCAATACAAAATGTGCATCCCTACCGGTACCTACTATTCTCCCCGAGAAACTGTGGCTTTGTCGTTCCAAAGCTTCGACTTCCTCCCTGCGCCTCCACGCGGTGGAAAATTCACTTCCGAAACGACTGAGAAAGCCGTCATGCGCAACTTGGACGGGCTTTGCATTCCCTTTCCACTCATGAATGGTCCAGAGACCCGTTTGGTATTGGAGCCTTCCATTGACTGCAAACGCAGGAGGATGGTTCGAAGAGCTCTGCATCGCATGTCCAACAAGGCTGTCGCCCCGGCTGCTCCAGAAGCGGTTGCCCCTGCCCCTACTGCTACCGTTTCTCCAGAGGACGATGTTCTCACAGAACGCATGTCGCGTCTGATGAAAAACCAAAAGCGAAGCGAAAGCAGCAAAGCCAGCAGTGCGGGCAAGATGGGGGGCGGTGACATGGGTGCTGTGCCTCTGGTACGAGGTGTGAAACGAGCCAGCAGTGGGGCGGCTCTTTGCGCATAATCCCCTTTCAAAAAACAAACCCAAAAACATCAGCCATTCATTTCATGGGGAGCTCATACAACCAATGGCAGCCGAGGTGGCTCTTCTCGCACTACTGTAAAAGACATGACTCATCATGCCTAATCTCATCATAACATCACCTGCTAACAATAGTAATAATAATTATCAGCTATTTACAACCTACAGTGTTTCTACTTGTCGATCTACAACATTGGAATGGTAGTCTTGCGTCGCAACTTCAGAATAGTGTGCACACAGATGGTGATCCACTTATGCAATCGTCTTATTTGGTGGGCAACAATGTGCGAGCTTCGTTCACTCTCCACATGGTTGGCCCCAGTCAGGGGTACCTCGAAAGTGCCACCACCCAGGAATGCTAGTATGAAGCAACTGCTAAAATCTACAGGTTGCAGCCATCATGTGCATAGTTATGGCGAGGGAGTGTGTTGATGAGCCGGCTGCATTTTGACAATTTCCCCCTTTGCAATCTATGCGGCTGATCAGGTGGCTACCCAAAACAGCTGAACCACATCTGTTGAGTGCCCCCATCAGCGATGCAGGTGTGTTGAGGCAAATGTACACATTTTTACATTTTTGTTGAAGAAGATGCTGTGTTTTGGTTGTGAAGGCTCATCCTGCAAATTTTTTTTATTGCAACTTGAAGACAACTCTGCTGTGATTCTCGCAAATGTGACATGTGGCGTCTTCGTTGCTTCACACCATTCACTGGCCTTCCCATAGGTGCCACGCTGGGCACATGGCGGTTTTGTTAAACATTTTAAAAATGTTTGAATTTAACAGAGGTGGAAGCAGATGCATGGCTTGGCATGTTGACCTGACACAACTTCTGTCATGAACAACACGGTGAGCTGAGCTGCATGGAGCAGTTCGTCTGCATCTGCTTCAGCAGCAGGGCTTGCTCTGAGGCAGTCATGGTGCACTCATTGTTTCAAGTCAGGCAATGAGCTTGTCTTCTACATTTTTGAGCCAAGCCGTGTCTCATGTAGTCATTTGGTTTTTGGATGAGGGTGATGATGAAGCAGTGGAAATACATCTTCAATTTTTGTCAACAAAACCCATGCCCATTCTGTGTTGTTGTCGATTTTTCACAGATCCAGCATGCTTGAGCATGGGCCATGGGACAACATTTGTTGTAGTCTTCAATCTGAAAAAACAACAACAAAGGCAACACACAAGTTTGCATGTTGCACTTAGATACAAGACATAGCAGAAACTCTTGGATGGTGGGGGTTGCACACAGAGACTATGGAGTGGGTTGTTTTCTCCGTTGATGTCTGATTGTCCTGTGATGATTGACAAATCAAGAAGGGCGAAAGCAGAGATTGGATTGATTCTTTCCAATGGTTTGATGTCATGTCATCATTCATTCTGAGCTTGTGGTTTCCAAGTTGTCACTATCTCAAATGTCAAGAATTTAGTGCAGTGGGATTGACTTTACTGTGGTCAAGTTGCACAGCTGTCCATTGCGTCTTTTTGGTCAGGAAGCACCTCATTGTGATGGTGCTTCATTTCAACCACTGCAAGTTGCGGATTTAGACCCCAATTAGACAAAAAACGTTAAAGCCATTTAAACGTTTAGATCTAATTTAGACCATTTCAGACCTTATTTAGACCTCTTGGGACAGTCTTAACACGCTTCTTAATGTCCTTCTCAAGGTCCTTCTCAAGGTCGAAGGGTCTTGAGACCAATGCTAAAACACGAAATGACAACACAGATTAGACTTAGATCCTTTGCAGGGTCTTTATTTAGACCTTTAGACCTTACAATCTTAACGGCTATTTACTCGCCAAAATGTGTGTCTAAGAGGGGTCTAAATCCTCAACTTGCTGGAGGGGCCATCATCCAGTCCATCCACGCTTGACTCAGGACTCAATTCATTCTCTCAGTCACTCACGATTTAGTCCCGAACCCCTAATGAAAGATGAGAAGGCAAGGACGGGTTCTTCTTGGTTGCACCGGGAGGAAGAAAACCAGCTGTCATCCTTGGTGTCTCGATCGAATTCGAAATCAAATGGAACCTTCGAACAAATTCTGAAGATCTTCCCGACGTCCCTTCTGAAACCTATCAAGATGATAGTTGGAATGAGAACGGCAGACTTTCGAACAACGCAGAGAGAGAAGTACGTCGTACTAGTACTAGCTAGTAATCAAAAGGCATTGGATGTCTTGTTACACCAAAAAGACACACATACAGCGATCCACCTGTTCGATCGATTTGACGAAGAAAAACACAATTTGGCAAAACAAATCGGAGGACAACCAACAATGACGATTTCTCATACAGCTTCTTCTGGTAGTAATACACTGGGACGACGGACGTCCCTGCAAGTCCCAACAGCAACGACGAGGATGGGTCCATTGACTCCATTCTGGTCACTGCTCCAACTGATGCTCATCCTCATGTCCACCAAGGATGATCGGTCATTGGTGGTTTCTTCGTTTACTACTACACCTTCTTTGGCATTGCCACGGTCCATAAAACACAACGTGAAAGAAGGAGGAGGAGGCTTGCATAGACAAAGCAGCAGCAATACTAGACTCCATTACATTCGCGAAGCCAAAGAAGACGGCAGCAACAAGAACCAATTTGACAATCCGCTTCAAAAACAAGAAACGATGGGTTCGACGGAAACGGTGCACCGTACAGAAAAAGAGGAAGTGACACCCAAAGCAGCCAAAACAGCTGCATTTACGTCAAAAGCATCGGAAAATCCTAATGCCAAGGCCGCGGTCGATGAAGTTTTAGAACAACATCCCACTGGTAGTAGTACAACCGCAGATTTGATTTTTTTGTTTGTAGGACAATACCATGCCGATTCCTTTTCCGAAATTGTGGAATATGCTCAACAACAAATACAAAGTTTTGACGAAACAAAAAATATAGAAGTAGTGGCAGTTCTGGGAGGAGGTGTAATTGGAGGAGGAAATGAATTGGACCGTACCAATACACCTGCCATGAGTTCCCTTATAGGCAAACTCCCACCCAATGCTCATGCCAATGTCTTTTCCTTCCACAAACAAGATGTGGAGGAAACAGGAATTTCCAACAAACTCTTGGCAAGTCCCAGTAGTACTAGTACTAGTAATACTACTAGCAATAAAAGTGGCCAACAACGCCCACCCTCCTACATGGTATTTGCGGATCCCTTGGCACCCCTGGAGGAATTGTTGACCCATTTGCACCTGCCTTCCTCTACCACTCCTCCTCCTGTGATTGCCGGTGGAGTGACCGTCCCTCCACCCCGGCATTCGGATGCTCCTTCCTTGGCACGCAATGGACAAATGTTACCTGCGGGATCTTTGATTGGAGTCTCCTTTACCGGCAATGTAGGACTTATGGCCGTCGTGGCCCAAGGATGTCGTCCGGTAGGGCCCACCTTTGTCATTACCAAAGCCACACATACCGTACTGACCGAATTGTCGGGAGAAAGTGCCATTCGTCGATTGGAACAAGTGGCCAATGATGCCGATGAGCGGGATGCCGAATTGATTCGCAATGGAGAAGTCGTATGTGGGATTGGTTCCAGTGAAAAAGCTGGAATTACCATTTGTGAATCCAAAGCAGACGATCACACCAACAATCATGATATGGATAACAACGCGAATGACGACGACGACGAGGACGACACCATGTGCGTCGTGGAAGATGATTTTTTGATTCGACAAATAAAAGGCTTTCAGCCGCGCAGTCAATCCATCGTTCTGGCGGCACATGGTCTGGAAGAAGGCAAAACCTTTCAATTTCATGTTCGAGCGGCACAAAGTGCACGCGAAGATTTGGATCTCATGGTGAAACGAGCCAAAACGGAACGCCTCTTTGCCGGACGGCAAGGCAAAGCCTTGTGTGCCTTTCAATTTTCTTGTGTCGCGCGTGGGAGTTCGTTTTATGGTGGTGCGAGTAATGTCGATTGTTCCAAGGTAAAAGAACTCTTTGGCGACTGTGCCAGAAGCAGCAATAGTGATGATAATGATGCAAGCCACCATGATATTTCATCACCACCCATTGCTGGATTTTTTGCAAATGGAGAAATTGGGCCCGTAGGAATCAGGTAGGTTCGGGACAAAAAGGCTATGCATTTATGTATTGAATTGGTATTGGTGATGAGAATGAAAACATTGTGTGCCGGTGGTTGAATCTGGTTTGAAGGGTTGACTTGGAGTTGATGATACTATGTTGACGAGACTACACAGGAAAATCATGCACATGTGTTGGGCCCGAGTTGAAAAAAAATGGGCGCGAGTTGTACTACTTTGACTTTCAAGTACTGACACAAATTATATCGTTTATGCACACACCCGCAGAACATCTGAAATGGCCGCAAAGGATGCAGAACAATCCGGCAGTGCGGGGACTACGACATTCCTTCATGGGTTTACTACAGTCATCGCGATGCTTTGCGATTACAGCGAGACAGCAGAGTCTCATAGGCTAGAAGTGTCTGCCAATGCGATTATTTCCTCAGATGATGCATGGGCATGAATGAACCTATCTATCTATCTTTCTATTCGTCTTCTGTTTTGCATGCAACATTTAGAAACTGTAGTCCGTGGTTTTGATGGATTCTATTTGCTTACAAACAATGAATTAATTAGATGAACAGTTTTTGTATGAACGTATGCTTTAACGTGTAGGTCGAACAAGGTCTCAACGCCTGGGCCGTTTAGCTTGTGGGTAGCCCGACCCTTGTGGGTAGCCCGACTCTTCGCAATCCTCGTCTTCTGTCGCTTGCTTGTTCTCGGTCTGGCTAGATCGAAGGCGGTTTTGGGCCTGATGTTGCCTCAATAGAAAGTTTTGCAATGCGGAGGCAGGCATATCGAACCGCTGGGGCGGGCCTTGGGAACTTTGATTAAAGATAGAGGACAAGTGCACGCCAGGGTGCTCTTGTCGTTGTTGATCTCGATTCGACAATGAGAAACTGGCGTTTCGTAGGCCTCCTCCGCCCGTAGAAGCTTGGATTTGCTGTTGCCGCCGGTCTTCCTGGAGATGCGACGAGGACGATAAAAGTTGAGACAGATCCATCCCATTTTGTTGCCCAAGTTGGCGAAGCATCAATTCGAGCGATCCTTGCTGCTGTTGTTGTTGTTGCTGCTGTTGCCGCTGCTGTTGCTGCTGTCGTCGCTGTCGTTCTTGTTGCTCTTGCCGTTCTCGTTCCCGTTGCTCTTGTCGCTCTCTTTCCTGTTGTTGCTGCTGTTCGTCACCGCGCTGTAGACGTGATGCTTCCGCACAAAGCTCTTCGAGTAGGATTTCATTGAGCCTATCCTGTGGATCGTGGGAAGTCCCTCCTCGCAGAGAAGGCCTTCGGGAAGTGGATGAAGTGCTTTCACCAAGCATACCCATCAGTTGTTGCAATGAAGATGAAGATTCATTTCGGGGGTAAGTTCCGCTGCTGACTGTCGAATGTCCTCGTCGAAGGCCTTGAAGGTTGTCATTCACGTCGGCAGCACCATGCGATGACCCTTGATTCCCTGATCCGTGCACATTAATGAGGCCGAGAGTACCTTGCAGCAGAGACCGTGAAGGAGTCTGGGATTCGCGGCGCTGCAGTGATGGTACCCGACCAACCGTATCAAGAGTGCTCGATCTTGATTGGGCGCCAGATCTGGACTCGGTCGCACGCTGATCCTGCAACTCCTGCAAAAGCTGAGATATCTGTTGCTGCTGGCTGGGAGGTGCTGAGGGAGCTGGCGAAAGTGGTGCGGCAGAGAGTAAGCCTTGCCTTGAACTTGCGAAGGCATTAGGCTGTTGTCTCTGGCGAGAAAAGTCTTGGTAAGACGCTTGCGCTGCTTGTCGGCTTGCGGATCGGGATAGGCCCGGGGGAAGCCCAGGGTTCGCATTTGCTGGATTCGAGAGCCCCAAGGACATGAGCAATAACTGCTGCTGCTGCTCGTTGTCCGGAATGCCGCCGGAACTGACATTCGTCTGTCGTTCCGGCTGCTGAGGGCCAGTGTCATTGGTTAAACTCTGGTGTATGAGTTGGAGAAGCCGATCGTTACTACTAGAGGGCGCGCTCTGCGGTGTTGTAACGTGAGATGGCATACCAAACCCCGCCATGGTCGGGCCAGTAGCGGCGACCTGAGGGTTAAACCTTTGTTGTGTAAACTGCGGAGCATTTACAGCAGCGTGCAGGTTTGGTCCTGACAAAATGTTCGATATGGCCGCTGCGGAAGTGAAGTTTGGGCTTTCTTCTTCTTCTGGTTCATCGGGCATTAACCTTTGAGAATCCTCTAGCCGACGCCTTCCGCGCTGAGCTTCCCAAACAAAGCCAATGTCTTTCAACTGCTTGACTTTGGCATCATTCAGTCTCGAGCTCTGCCCTTGTTGAAACAATTTGTATTCTTGGCGCTGATATCACAAAACGGTGGAACATGGCTGTTAGCAGTGAATCCGTGTATTCTAACCAAGTACAAACATAATGTTACGCGCCAGAATGCCAAAACAATCGGCTTCTTACCTGTGTGGATACCCAAGTTGCAAGTCTGCGACCAGTCAATAGAGGTTACAAACAGATATCAGGTACTGCGAGTAAAGCGTCGATTCAATTCGATTGGATCAAGAACATGCGCGCCGTGCAAATATCATACAATGCACTGTTGCTTGGTCCAAGTCATAACGAATGAATACATTCAATTGACTGAACATACCTCGGATTCTGTGACCAGCCCATTGGTACCAATGTATGCCCATGTCGTTCTTTAAAGCCCACCAACTCTTGAAATCGTTCTTCCCATGACTTTTGGGTCGGGTCTTTGGCCGACCATTCAAAGCCAAGTTGCATCAGCGTCCTGGCCCTTTCAATGGTAAGAGGAACAGACTTGTTTCCTCCCGTCGTCAAAATGCGATACTGTCGTCGTTGCGTGGAAACTGTCGTATACATCAGACAATGATGACAACCAAGGAAGACATCATATTTATGAGTGAGTGAGCGGTGGGAAAACAAAACAAACCAGACAGCCTTTCAGCCCATTTCGAAACTTACCCCAGTTGCCAAGAGCAGGGTCTTCTGCATACCGGTTGGGTACTCTGAGTTCAACAGACGGTACAAAGTTCAACATGGCAAAAAGGCAAATTGGTGAGAAATCAAAAAATGAGTCGTATAAGGAAATAGCAGGTAAAAGTAGCATCTGATTGGGCTACTTCAAACCTGATCAAGCTTGTCCTTCTTACCTGCAATGGCCTGTATAGTTATGCGAAGAGCCAAGGGGAAAGATGAAGAGAGAGAAAGGTGAGAGACCCGCTGAGGTGTTTTTTTTTTTTTGCAATTTCGTGACCATGCCTCAACTGAACCGACGACCGCTCAAGCCAGTAGGAAAACGTACCATTCTTGGCTTTGAAGGCTCTGAGACGGCCAAACATTTCATTCCATTTCGTCGCATAGTTCTTTTCCTCATGGCCACGAGCTTTTCTCTTTCGTGGAGTGGGGGTCGCTGGTGGTGTTTCATCGTCGCGGTCCTCCTCGTCGTCTTTGGAGTTACCGGAATCGCCGCCGCTGCTGCTAGTAGGATCATCATTTTTCAACATGGTGGATTGGGACTATAGTTAATTGGGTGCAACAAATGCTTGGATAGAGTAATTAGTCGAGACAAATAGGTGCTGTTTGCATGCTATAGCTAAATGCTAACTTTTGATCAATAGGTGTGATGAGTTATATGGTTGGTTTTTGTGTGTCGCAGGACGTAATAAGTTAGGGTGGAACTACCTGGTACCGAGTGACTTTGTATGTCGAAAAGAGAGAAAGAAAAGTACCGGTAGCAAGAATAAAAGAGCAAACTGGGTTGCCACGGTGTGGTACCATACTTGTAGCTATTCGTTCCATCAGACACGGCCTCATCATCTGCGAGCCAATACCGGGTCTCCGCCGGATAAACCGGATCTCCGACTTTATTTAAGGCTTCCACCCCGAACTAATAAGGGAAGCGTAACTTTGCATTCCCATTCGCTCCGCCACGCATGGAATTAACATCTCCTCCGGCATAAAGAGTACCACGCGTCCATAAAATTTACTTCTATAAATTAAAGAGAATGGCCTATCCGCCAGGACATTTTCAATTTTGCATTACACTGACTCACTTGGTGTACTTGATTCCACTAAGTATTATCCAGAAATTTTGTAGATTGCACGAATACTCATGAACAAGTACTACTACTTCCAGAACCGGGGACCATGAAATTAATTCAGCCCGTTTCGCAAGAAGCGAAGGGTGAAAGAAGTTCTTAAGTTTAGTTTCCTTTAGTTTTCACTTGACTTTACTTTTTTGATTTTCATGCTTCTCATGCATACGCATCTTATGTACACCAACGCAGGTCAAAGGGGCGAAGGAAAACAACAAGATAACAACATTTTTCTTGCGGATCGGTTGGCAATCACTTGAATGAGAACCCTATCCAATTTGCGGGAACTTCTGCCACCGTTGTTGGGTTGAATAGGAACACTAAAGCATCCCCTTCGGGTGCGAATGACCCTATCTACAGTACCTGTTAAGTACCAATGCCAATTAGCTTTTTTACACAGGGTAAAAGTTCGCAAAAAAGTTCGCTTACTAGGGGAAGCCTTATATTCTAGCTTGGGGGGAAGCCTAAATATTCTCAAGATGCGAAGTACAAGTTAAATATGACGGCTTTACAGCCGTCCTCAAGACATTCTCAGCTCGGACTATTCGTGTTCGTGCTATCGTGAGCGAAATAGGGGTATCTCAGACGGACTAGGAATTTTAGGGAACCAAGTTCTTTGCCAATCTATTTGGTCGATTGTCTTAAATTAATGTATTTTCGCTGTCTAATGGTTGGAAGGGTTGGGAAGTGTCGGTACAATTGTATGCCCCTTTACTGACTCAGCAAAATGTGGCTGCATTTCTTGCGGTTCGCAACTGACGCCGCCAACTCGCCACTCAAGGTGCGAAGGAGTGATGGAGATCTATGGAGTTCCAATTGAAGACAAGAAAACAAACAGCCCACCAAACAAGCTGCCCTTCTCTCTCGGTACCCTTTTTAGGGGGGCTTCAATTTTTGCATTAATGATGGTGACAAGGACCATGATCTAAAGTTGGGGCAAGTTCATCAGGGGGGTGATTATTACAAGAAAGAATTGCAGCGAACTGACCACTCAGAAGATGATATCTCGTTCTCCGTCGCCTCCTCTCGGAGAAGAATGGGCCTTGGTAACGTGACGATGCTTTACGCGCCGCCAGGTCTTGCGGAAATGATGGCGTCAATGCGGGGCCGCTGTTTCTTGCGTCTCAGTGGCTACTAGTAGATCGCTACAACGAACAGGAAGGCCTGAGTGGCGCTCTCGGTAATCTAAATGACGGCACGCCCTGCAAGAAGTCCTTGGCTGTCGACTGTCAAAGAGAAGCAACCGAGTCATCAACCAAGCGGTTCCAGGTTCTACGACGGACGGCATTTTGGGATCCATCGGCCGACGAGTCGAGAGGTCATGCAGACTTTCAAGCTCGCGATATATATCTCAAAATGAATATCAGAGTCGAGCCGAGCCAATGCAATTCACGGCCGTGAACGCTCTTCCCGCAATGTAAAGTGGCCACAGGAACGGAAAGCAAGAAACAGTTGCTACGCTGTAGCTACAATAAGCAAGGTTTTTTTTTCATGTTCCAAATTCAAAACGGTTTCAGAGCTTCAGAGCCTAAAAAAGCACAAGATCGACGCAACAAATATCTTCATATGGCAATCTCGACACATAATCACAGCTCGCTTTGTTTCCCTTGATGCCACCCAATACACTTTGCTCATGAAGCTTATAATTGAAGTATAAAAGACATTAACCTAAATGCATAACCAAGCTTCTCAAGGTTTTCTACATGCCACTAAATGCATCATGCCCAACATCATAGAAGCAAGACAAGATGGCATTGGGGATTCCACAATGTCACACAGCATGCCACACATGGAAAATGAAGCAAAAATGCTAGCATAGGAGGCACAGCAAACACTGAGCAGCACTTGTTGGAGTTGCCACACAAAGGGGCGTGTTCCTACTGCACGATTGCCTCAGCCACTTTAACAGAGACTTTAATCTGCTCTTCTGAATTCTTCGGTAACAATGTGGACCTGAACATGATGGATGCTTTGAGGACAGATCAGACCAATCTTATGTTAAGGCGGCAAAATGTTGTTTTTGACACAGCAACTGTGCAGCTGGGGCACTTTGTTTTTCCGTCCAATTTTCCTTTTTTCTTTTGGAACCTTGGAAGGAAAATGATTTTGTTGGTTCTTTTAGTTTTTCCTCAAACAATTCAGCTCTTCTCTGTCATGTTCCTGTTAAGCAGAGTCTGACTTTGAAGGACAACTGAAGGAAAATAAAACCTGGGACAGATGCAGTGATCTGTGCGTTGACGACATTTGCTGTTTGGGTCTTTGTGGTGCCCACAGTTTTCAGTCTTGTGCTCAGATGACTGAAAATTTCAATTGTTCAAAAGCATGTGATGACAGAACATGCTTCAGTTTCGCGAACAGTTTGAAACTCTTTCACAATTCAGAGAAGGGTTTGGAACTCTCTTCATGCGGAGAAGGCTTGTTAACATTTTTCTTTGCCAAATGA
>ENA-ORBV01014982-ORBV01014982.1-microbial-mat-metagenome-genome-assembly--contig:-NODE-14982-length-11492-cov-3.617346_pt1 | contig 11492 bp, 9 predicted proteins | sample MGYA00237777_ERZ505514 | MGnify/ENA primary metagenome ERZ505514 (study PRJEB26160, sample SAMN06269048) | microbial mat metagenome | isolation source: Oligotrophic lake microbial mat | place...
GCCGTTGGCTTGTTGGTGGTTCTCGAGCAGAGGGACCAGAAAGCGAGGGGTGGCGAGCGCGGTGTTGTTGAGCGTGTGACAGAAGAGCACCTTGCCGTGCGCGTCGCGGTAGCGGAGATCGGAGCGGCGGGCTTGCCAGTCGTGCAGGTTCGAACAGCTATGTGTCTCGCGGTAAAGCTTTTCACTCGGAACCCAAGACTCGATGTCGAACACAGCAAGTCTCGCAGCGCGAGTTCGGCTCGTTCCACGTCCGGCTTCAGCAGAGACATGGCCTCACCAATCTCGCGCCCCGTTGCGATCAGCGCCGCACGTTCACTTTGACTGGCCTTGGGAATCGACTTGGCGTTTTGGTTGCGCTTCTCCTGCAGCAGTTGGAGCTCGCGGGACAGTTCCAGCAGCGTGCGGTCGGCTGCCAGCAGCACGTCCAAGTCGAGCGCGATGTGTTTGTCGCGGATCGCTTTTCGGACCGCGTCCGGGTTCTCACGAATGAACTTTGAGTCGAGCATGCGCTTCTCCGGCCCGGGCGTTTAGCACAAGCGTAGGTTTTTATTGAGTTTTCGGGTGGTTCGCTGCGTGTTTTTAGCGACCACTGCCGCGTGACTTAGCGGACCTGCGGGGTCGTTTACGCGCTTTTCTGGCGCGGTTTCTGGAACCGATGGCAAGTAGTGTCCTATGTGCGGCATCGTCGGTTACGTAGGTCCCAAGCGGGCGGCCCCCATCCTGTTCGAGGGGCTGAAGAAGCTCGAGTATCGGGGCTACGACTCCGCGGGTTTGGCGCTCCACCAGGGGTCGAGCCTGGAGGTCATTCGCGCGGTCGGCAAGCTAGAGAACCTCGGTCGCGCCATCGAAGCCCGCCAGCTCGACGGCACCACCGGTATTGGTCACACCCGCTGGGCGACTCATGGCCGTCCCACGGAGCCGAATGCGCATCCCCATGTGGCCGGCGACGTCGCGGTCGTGCACAACGGTATCATCGAGAACCATTTGGAGTTGAAGCGCGAGCTCGCCCAGGCCGGTATCCTCTTTCAAAGCGATACAGACACGGAGATCGTCGCCCACCTGGTGCACCGTGCTCTGGGCGCCGGTGGCACGCTGTTCGACGCCGTGCGTAGCGCGCTCTCGAGAGTGCGCGGCGCCTACGCGATTGCAGTCATCTGCGGCAGCCAACAAGACCGCATCGTGGTCGCCAAGAGCGCCTCGCCACTAGTCTTAGGCTTGGGAGAAGGCGAAACGCTCTGCGCTAGCGATATTCCGGCAATCCTGGCCTACACCCGCAAGGTGGTGTTCTTGGAAGACGGCGAAATGGCCGAGCTTACCCAGGCTGGAGCTCGCATCGAGACCATCGAAGGTAAGCGCATCGAGCGGGCGCCGCGGCACATCGATTGGACGCCAATGCAGGCCGAAAAAGGCGGCTACAAGCACTTCATGCTGAAGGAAATCTTCGAGCAGCCTCGCGCTATCGAAGACACCCTGCGAGGCCGCATCTCGCTCGACGACGCTGAGTTCATCGACGCCGAGATGGGTCTCTCGCCCGAAATCCTGCGGGGCGTGAAGCGCGTCTACTTCGTGGCTTGCGGCACCAGCTTTCACGCTTGCCTGGCAGGCCGGTACTGGGTCGAGCAGTTTGCACGTCTGCCGGCGCAAGCGGAGCTGGCGAGCGAAGTGCGTTACCGTGAACCAGTCTTCTCGGAGACAGATCTAGTGGTGGCGGTCAGCCAATCCGGCGAGACCGCTGACACGCTGGCTGCCGTCAGGGCAGCTCGGGAGCAAGGGGCTCGCATCCTGGCCGTGGCCAACGTGCTGGACAGCGCCATTCCAAGGGGCGCAGATGGCGCGCTTTATACCCACGCTGGCCCGGAGATCGGCGTGGCCTCGACCAAGGCTTTCACGACGCAGCTGGCGGTGCTGTTGCTGCTCGCCGCCTATCTAGGGCGCCGGCGCGGCGTCCTGGATCCGGACAAGACGCGCGCTCTTCAGTCGGCGCTGATGGGCGTGCCCACCCTCATGAGGCGCACGCTCGAGCGGAAGGATTCGGTCTGGGAAATCGCCCGAAAATGGCAGCACGCGCAGCATATGCTGTTTCTCGGGCGTGGCCTGGGCTTCCCGATAGCGCTCGAAGGCGCCCTCAAGCTAAAGGAGATTTCCTATGCGCACGCCGAAGGCTACGCGGCCGGCGAGATGAAGCACGGACCGATCGCGCTGATCGACGAGGACATGCCGGTGGTCGTCCTGATGCCTCGCGACGCCCACTATGAGAAGACTCTAGGAAACGTGCAGGAGGTTCGGGCGCGCGACGGGCGAGTGCTAGCCGTGGCTACTGACGGGGATGATGAGGCCCCGCGCCTGGCGGAGCACGTCATGTGGGTGCCCGAGGCGGCGGACGCCGTGCTCCCCTTGCTCACGGTCCTTCCCCTGCAGTTGCTCGCCTATTACGTGGCAGACCTCAAAGGCACCGACGTGGACCAGCCTCGCAACCTGGCCAAGACCGTAACGGTCGAATAGTGATATGAACGCTGCCAATGCGTTTCGAGCTTGGCACCCTCACCCTCCTGTCGCTCTGCTGGTTCTTTGCCGGTTGCGGCGGTTCTGCCCAACCAGCGGAAGCGCCAGCTAGCGCGGCCCCCTCGGGCGAACGCGCCGCCGACGCAGAAGCTCAACCCGCCGTCGACCAGAAGGCAGAAGCCGAGGTAGGTGGCGGAGGGCGCGTGCCCACCCAGTGCTTCAAGTCCGGGGCAACTTGCTCACCGGATCCAAAATTCGTGAAGCGTCTTTGCAACGGCAAGCACCCTTCCGTAGGTTTGTACCTGTTTTCGAACTCAGCCTGGACGCGCGGCTACCTCACTCGGCGCACCCAAGCCTGGAACGCTTCAGGCGGCGCTTCGGACAACGGCTGGGTCGAGTTCGACGAAGAAGTGTTGATCCTCTACGCTCGCGTGGCGGATGCGGGCGGCATGCAGGTGAGCGGCGCGGGTGGCAGCTACGATGCCCTGCGCTGGGACGGCTCGTGCGTGACCCTCCAAAGCGAGGAAGTCACGCTGTCGAAGGCCCCATCACCCAAGCATCCAGCCATCGACTTTCGTTACTTGGATGACGACACGAGCGAGGCCCTACGCCAGGACACTAAGGTGAACGCCGCCTACCTCGAGCGCCGCAGAGAATGCAAGGGCGCCACCAGCGGTGAGGTCAGCTTGAAATGCGTGAAGGCGGATGAGCAGCTAACGAAGTCGATCGTCCACTTCGTGCGGGGTGGCGGCAGCATTCCGGAGCCCAAGAAGCTGCCGTAGAGGCTCGCGCCACGGCTCTCGTGGTCGGCACTGCGCGTCCCTCACGAGCGTAAGGAGACGGCGCCTAGTTGCCAATTTTCTAGCCCGCTCAAGGTCGAGCGCCGCGCTCCGTGAACGGAAAGCTCTCCGATCACGCCGAGCGGCAAGGCTCGCCCCAGCTCCCTGGGCTTCATCGCAGCCGTCTTGGGGGCGCGCCTGGCCGCGTCGGGGCTAACGGCGGTTCGCAGCGCCCACTCCGCGTCACGATCGCCCAGACCTGGCGAGCGCACGAAGTCGACCATGAGACCGAACTGATTGGAGGCGCGGAGCCTACCCAGCTCTTCTACGGATTTCTCTGCGATCGTCAGCACGTGCCCGGCGGTCGAAAGTGTCGTGGCAAGGGCGCGCGCTATGGCCGTGAGCTGCGGCGTCGCCTCCGGCACCGCCATTTCGAGCGAGGCGCCTCCCCAACGCGGATCGCCTGCGCTGTGGGTCGGCAAGCCGCGAAGCCCCAGGTGCGCGAGCTGTTGCTGTGGAACGGCGTCGAGCAAGGCTTGCAGCGTGCCGGGCGCGCCCCAGGCTCCTGCCAAGCGCCCGCTCATTAAGACCGCGAAACCGTAGCGTGGAGCTTCGAACGCCACCGCTTCTTTGACCGCCCGATACAGGCCGGTACCAAACCAACCGACGTCTGTGCTTCCCGCTTCGAAGCCGCGCAGAAGGTCCGAAAGCTCGGTTGCTGCGCCAACCTCGATGGCTTCCAGGAACGCCGCTCCGCGCGCAGCGCTGAGGTTGCGGGTCAGTAGCGCGCGTCCGCGTGAAAGCTCGATGCGGAACGCTCCCGTGCCATCCGGCGCAAGTGGCGAGAACCCGCGTGGCACGAGCGCTAGCAAAGGACTCGAGAGTACCGCGCTCACGCTTTCGATGCTCGATTTGGGGAACACGACGGCCAGCCGATCGTTCGCGTCCAGTCGTGGTCGCTCTATCTCGCCCAGCAGACCCGCGGCGCCGCGCGCTCGTGCGCGCTCGAGCGTCGCTAGTACGTCGGCTCCGCCCAGCGGCTTGCCAGCGCTCGTTTTCAAGCCTGGCCGTACGGTTACCCTCACTCCGTCAGGTCCCGAAGTGGGCAGCTTGCTGGCCAGAGCCGGGTAGGGCTTGCCAGCAGCGTCGAGGGCGAACAACGGATCGAACACGGCCGCCGCAAACAGCGCCGAAAAGCCGTCGCTCAACAGTGCTGGATCCAGCCCGTGAATGGGCCAGGGCGTGGTCAGCCGCAGACGCCCTGCATAAGGCGTTCGCCCCAGGCCCTGAGCAGCGGTAACTGAGGTGATAGCCCCAAGGAATGCTCGTCGCGAGAGAGAGCGCGAGCTCATCGGATCACCCACAGCTCATCCCCGCTGGCCACGACGATCGGTGCCATGCCGCGCCCTTCGCGCTCGGCGCAGATCGCTATCGCACTCACGGCTCTGGCCGCTAGCTCGAAGCGCTTCTTCAGTTGACCGCCCGCGAGCGTGACGAGCGAGACCTGATCACGCTGTTTTTCCAGCGTATCAGCCGCGAAAGCCAGCTCGGATTCGCCGTCATGGTCGGCATCTCCGACGGCCAGCTGAGCGCCGACTCGTGCGCCGGTGGTGGGCGTCTCGTTGCCTCGCCTCATCCGCAGCCGACTCTCGCCCAGCTCGCGCCCCACGCGCAGCACAGCCGAGCCTGCCACGGCGTCCAGCACTCCTCCGAGGTCTGGAGCAATGGCAGCGTCGCCGGCGACGCAGCGAGTGATCGTTCCAGACACGCCGAGCCCCGCGCGAGCCGTGCAGCCACCGCCAGGCACGGGCAAAAGCGACGGGAAACGCTGGACCGGAACGAGCGCCGCGTCGAGCTCGAGTCCGTCTTGCCGATCGCTCAGCCAGACGCGCAGCCTACCTTGCTCGCTGATCTCGACCGCGCCGATCGGCTCGCGCAACGGCGCCGGTGCAACGGGCGAAAGGGCTGCCCAGGCGGCCGCAGCCAGCTCGTGAAACCTTCCCTGCACGATGCGTCCAACCCGAATATTGGAGCGCGACACCACGGCCAGCTCCTGCGCGCCGTCTAGCCCTAGATCGCCGCATGCCAGGGCCAGCGTGCCGCGTTCAGGCGCCGGGACCTTGATGACTTCGCTCACTACCAGCGGCGGCGGGGGAATGAGCGCACGCAGCTCCGGGTCGAGCGTTCGCTCTGCATAGGCGTGCAGCTCCAACGGTCGGCCGGTGCGTCGAACGCGCTGCCACAGCCCGCTGCCGCGCCGCAGATCGGCGGAGACCCTGAGCTTGGACCCCTTCACCTCGAGCGAAAGCTCGACCCTTAGCTTCGCCCGCCCGCCGTAACTCTTCTTACTGGGCGAAGCCGCCGGTGTTGGCTTGGGCTGAGCCGCCAGTAACGCGCCTGCCACGACCTCGCGCACGCGTTCGCGCAGGGCTAGGGGATTGCGCAGCTCCGCGTCTGCCTTCAGCTCGACCACAAGCACCTCGGCGCCCGCGGCGCCGGGCTGTAGTTTTTGCGCGAGCTCACAGGCGAGGCCGGAGAGCGCGCTGTTCGCCGACACGCACTGGCTCGCGCTGTTCTTTACAGCGTCCGCCCGTCCCCCTCGCCCCCAGGTGACGGACGTCGCCAGGATCAGTAGGCAAAGCGCGGCGGCGTGAGCACGGGGCATCCGGACTGAGTTTGCCCTGGTTCGTACGCGCTTCGGGATCCTCGACGAGGGCGACCCGCGAAAGCTCGTGGCGTGCGGCCCGGGGCTCTTTCCCCCTAGGCCACGAAGTGGCGGGAAAAGCTGCCGATCGCCAGTTCCGGCCAGCCTTCCAGCCTAGGCGGCCCCTGCAACCCTCACGAACCGCGCCGAAAACGCCAAGGCTATGATAGTTCGGTAGCCGGATTGTTCGCGCCAGAAGTTCCCGCCGTCGGCGCGCGCCGGCAAAAGCTGATGCGGCCATTTCTCCGGGCGTCGTTGCTCGCAGGTCTGCTCCTTGCTGGGCTCTTTCTGCCGCGTGCCGCCCAGGCGCAATGCGTAGACGAGGCGCTCAAGCAGCAGCTGATCGGCGAGCGCGCATACCGCGGTGTCGTGCCGCGCCTGTTTCAGAAGGCCCTGCGCCACGAGCTGTCGGCCATGGGCGGCTGGTTCGCCGGGGACTTGTCGGATGGCGCGCCCACCTACGGCGGCGCCTACACCTTTCACTTCACCGAAGACCTAGGACTCGAGGCAAGCTACCTGCGCTCCCGGCAACGCTACGAGCTGCTCGGCGCGATCATCGAGCGCCAACAGGGCTTGGTCGGCTTGGTGGAGGCCGAAGACAACCCCGTGCAGTTCTTCCTCGGTCATATCGTCTGGTCACTCGCCTACGGCAAGGTGCGATGGATGGGCGGAGCCATTGGTCGCTACGATTTTTACTTGTCGCTGGGTGGCGGAGCTACGGTAGAGCCCGGCGATCTAGGACTCACCGGCTCGGGCGGCTTCGGCATGAAGTTCTACCTTACGCAATGGTTGGCGTTGCGCCTGGACGTGCGCGACGCCGTCCACGAGCAAAAGCGCGTCCAGCTGGGGGTAGAGAAGATTGTGAACGACATTACCGCTACCGGCGGCCTCAGCCTCTTCATTCCCTTCACGAATTAGCGCCTGAGAAAGCGAGCTTCGTATGCCTGCGCGTTCGAGAATGGCCACGGCAACCACGCTGTGCCTGGCCTACCTGGCAGGCGGCTGCTCGCTGGTCTTCTCCGCGCCGCCACCCAGCGGCGCCGAGCGCAGTAGGGAAAGGCCTCACGTCGACTGCTCGACCAGCATCGTTCCGCCGCTCGCCGACAGCGTGCTTGGGACGTACCAGCTGGTTCGCAGCGGATACGCCGCCGCGGCGAACGAAAGTGCCTACCGCGGCTCACCGATCGGACGTGAAGTTGATTTGGCATTGGGCCTCGGCGCGTTTGCAATATTCGCAGGCTCTGCGATTTACGGCTATCACGCCGCTGCTCGCTGTAGCCGCGTCAAGAATGGCCAGCCCAGCGAAGGCTACGAGCCCGGTGTCTCGGACGAGTTGCCGCCAGCCGCGAAAACGTCGCTATGGCAGCATCGGATACCTGGTCGCGCCACAGCGGTTGCTTTCGGGGAGCTACATGAGTTTGATGGACCGTCAAAAGCCCGCTAGGGCGGGTAGTGAGAGATAGCCGAATCATGAAGAAATTGGTCTTGCTCCGACACGGTCTCAGCCAGTGGAACAGCGAGAATCGCTTCACCGGTTGGGTGGATGTTCCGCTTAGTGAGCAGGGAGTGGCGGAGGCGCGGGCGGCGGGCATGCTGCTGCGGGCTGAAGGCTTCGTTTTCGACCGCGCATACACCTCGGTGCTCAAGCGCGCGATAAAAACTCTTTTCCTCGCGCTAGAGGAGCTCGACCAGATGTGGATCCCCATCACGCAAACTTGGCGCGTGAACGAGCGACACTACGGGGCCCTGCAAGGGTTGAACAAGTCCGAGACGGTCGCCAAGCACGGCGACAAGCAGGTGCTCGTCTGGCGCCGTAGCTACGATGTGCCGCCGCCGGCTCTCGACGAGACGCATGAGTTCTGGCCAGGCAAGGATCCGCGCTACGCGAAGCTGAACCAAAACGAGATCCCCAAGGCCGAGTGCTTGAAGGACACCGTTGCACGCTTCTTGCCGTTTTGGGAGTCGGACATCGCCCCCGCCATCAAGCGCGGCGAGCGCGTCATCATCGCGGCTCACGGCAACAGTCTGCGAGCCTTGGTCAAGCACCTCGACAACGTGAGCGACGACGACATCGTGGAGCTCAACATTCCCACCGGCATTCCACTTGTCTACGAGCTCGACGACAACCTCAAGCCGGTAAAGTCGCGCTACTACTTGGGCGACGCAGAGGCCGCGGAGCGCGCGGCCAAGGCCGTCGCCAATCAGACCAAGGCTTGAGCATGCGGAAGCGGCTGTTTTTCCTAGCCTGGTTCATCGCTTCCTCGTCGGTAGGCGTGGTGGCCGCGCAGCCACGGAAGGCTGCCGCTGGCAGGGAAAGGGCCAAGGAGGACGCTCCGCTCGAGACCCGCAAGGCGGAGGACAAGGCTGCCGCAAACGCCGAAGCAGAGAAGGCCGAAAAGGCCGGCGCAGACGCAGGCAGCGCGCCCGCGACTCGGACCGACGACTTGGGTGAGGCTCCTCCCAAGTCTGCGGTCGACCAAAGGCCGGAGACGAAGCCTTCGCCGCTCACACCTCTGCCAGCCGAGTTTCCTAGCGGCGCCGCCAAGCCTCCGCCCTTCGCCTACGACAAGCTCTTGGGCGACATCGCTGCGTTACGCAGCCGGGTGGCCGCGCTCACGACCACGCTGTTCGCGAGCAAGCTGCGCGTGGTCGTGGAAACGCGCGGAGACGACGCGCGGTTAGCATCCTTCAACGTCACCCTGGACGACGGCGTGGTTTTCTCTGCCCCGGATCGGTTCAGCGCCGAGGACGAACGAGTCGTCTACGAGCATGCCGTGGCGCCCGGCCATCACGTCGTAGGCATCGAAATCGAGCGCTTCGACGCGCGAAACAAGGTCTATCGCACCTGGCAAAGTTCGCGCTTCTCCGTGCTGGTCCCGGAGAACAAGCTGGTGAGCACCCACCTCATCGTGATCGACGACTCTGACATGGCGGAGGACTTCCCGGACGACGCCGACGGCGAATACGACATCCGCGTAAAACTGCGGGCGCGGGTGGCCGATTGACGCCCTTTACCATTCGGTTGGGCAAAAGCTTCGTGGGGAGCAGCGCGCTTTCGGTTTGGTTGATTAGTTTTGCGGCGCTGGCGCAGCCTGGGGCGGCTGCTACTGGTTTAGAGCCTGCAGGAAGCGCAGCGTCACCAGCCGTTGAGGAAGAGGCAAAGGCGCTTCCCGCCGAACGCGCAGGCCAGGAAGTCAAAGCCTACGATGACGCGCCGGACACCCGCGGCGAGGCGATGCGGACCTATCAGAAGGCGCTCGACAAGAGGAAGCTTGCTGCATCGTCGCCGCTCAGTATTCAACGTTTGAAGGATGAGCTGCCCGTTATCGAAGAGAAGCTCACGGCGGGGCGCCGGGACGAGGCGATAGGGGACTTGGTGTACCTGATCGAGTCGCCACGTTTCGAGCCATTCAAGACCTCGGAGGAAGGCAAGGCGGCGATTTTTCTGTTGGGGGATGCCTTGGCGGGCGCTGGCGCGACCCAACCCGGACGCGGCTACTTGACACGCCTGCTTCAGGGTGACCCCTCCGATACCTCCTACCGGCGCGCTGTGCACAGCTTGGTGGACGCAGGGCTGAAGAGTGATCGGCCCGATGTATTCTTGAAGGATCTGGACGTCGTTCCGCCCGGTGCGCCCGACGAGGTGACAGGGGACATCCAATACTTGAGAGGGCGCTCCGCGGAGCTCTCGAAGAAACCCAGCGAGGCGTTGGTCGCCTACGCAAAAGTCGGGGAAAAGTCGCGATTCTGGGCCCAAGCCACCTACCTTTCAGGGGTATTGGAGGTAGAGCGCCGGAACCTCAAGCGCGGCGAGCAGTTATTTTGCAAGGTGGCGGACCCGAAGCAGACACCCAAGCGCGCGGCCATGTTCGGCGGCTCCGAGTTCTTCCGCGTGCGAGACCTAGCGCGCCTAGGTCTGGGCAGAGTTGCCCACGAGCAGTACCGCTTCGACGATGCCCGTTATTACTACTACTTGGTGCCGCACGATTCGGAGAATATCAGCGAATCGTTGTACGAGACGGCCACCACTCGCTACGAAGCGAAGGACTACGACGGCGCTCGCGAAGCGCTCGATGACCTGAAGCGCTTGAAGCTCGGTCACGTGTACGAGGACGAAGCGTACATTTTGGATTCGTACGTCGACCTGGCGACATGCCGCTTCCCGCAAGCCGACAAGAAGCTAGACGCTTTTCTCAAGCGATACGAACCGGTGCGCAACGCCGCGCGCCGGATATCCAAAGATGGCGCCGCCATGAAGTCGCTCGTGGATGCAGTGCGTACCGGTGCGGATCCGGCGAGCGCTGGTTTGGGCGTCCCAGACGACACCTCACGCGCCCTCGGCTCACTGCTCAGAGTGGATTCGGGGTACGGACGGGCCGCTCGGCGCCTCGCGCTGCTCGATCACCAGCTGAGTGGACTGCGCCGTTCGATGACCGAGCTCGACGAGGTGTCGGCAAAGCTCAGCGCCCAGAAGGGCAGCCACGCGCAATCCGACGCTGGGCTTTCGGCGGCCCCCACTGACAAGGTGGCACGCATCGAATCGCAGATCCGCGAGCTCAAGCGGCTGTTGCGTGAAGCCGATCGAACTGGAAAAAAGGCCGGCGACTTCGAGCTGCTGTCGAAGGAGCTCGCGGCCCTGGAGCTTCAAGCGCGCGCAGCGAGGGCCTCGCTTTCGGAAGCTGCTGCATTCTCCGCGCAGAAGGGCACGGATCTGCCGGGCTTGATCGCCGCGGACCGCGAGCTTGCGACGAAGCTCTATCAACAATCCGCTGCCTTGCGCTTGCAGGCCGAGAAACAACAGCTGGACTTGGCGCAGGATGCCATGAGTCGGCTCGACATGCGCCTGTCTCGGTTACTGCGAAGGGCGCGCCTCGGACGCATCGAGACCGTGCTGGGCAAAAAGCGCTCGCTGGAGGTTGAAATCGAAGCGCTCTCTCAAGGTCTGCTACCGCAGACGATCGTGGATTCCTTGGACGCGCAGCGCTACCTGCAAGACAATGAGGAGTACTGGCCGTTCCAGGGCGAGGACTGGGAGGACGAGTACGTAGGCGGCGAGGGCCTGAGGTAGGCGGCGCGATGCGGGGGCTAGCGAGGGCTAGAGTAGGAAGTGCACGCCCGCTGACACGTAGGGCACGCCGACGCGAACCGTGAGACCGATGGTATCGGTGAAGGTGAATCGCCCGCCGCCCCAGAAAACGAATTCGGGATCAGTCTCGGCGCGGCTGTCGTCGCAAACCGGGCCGTTCCCGCCGTCGCAATACCGATCATAACTATAGCGTCGGTGAGCGATGGCGAAGCCGGGCTCGCCGAAAACCGAGATCACCTTGGTCAGGAAGAAATTCCACTGCAGCACGACGGGCAACCAGACTTCCGTGACGCTGCAGTTGTCATCGCGCAGCCACCAGTTTTTGTCGTAGCGGTTGCCGTAGCACCAGCCGCGGTACCCGTCGCCGAACGACAGATCGAGCCCGACGCCGATCGCCATGTTGTTGTTGATGGTCTTGATC
>ENA-ORBV01014983-ORBV01014983.1-microbial-mat-metagenome-genome-assembly--contig:-NODE-14983-length-11491-cov-6.177589_pt1 | contig 11491 bp, 16 predicted proteins | sample MGYA00237777_ERZ505514 | MGnify/ENA primary metagenome ERZ505514 (study PRJEB26160, sample SAMN06269048) | microbial mat metagenome | isolation source: Oligotrophic lake microbial mat | place...
TTTTAATGATACGGCGACCACCGATATCTACACCTCTCTATTCGTCGGCAGCGTCAGATGTGTATAAGAGACAGCTTTTATATAAGACAGAAAATCCTGACGAATATGGCGATTTTCTTACAGTCAGTGATGGATATAATAAAAATAAACGTGGACTCCATTTTAATGGATTACCGGGTAATGACATTGATTATCACGTAACAAAAATGGCATGTGACAATTTGCAGGAAGATTTTAATACTATTTATAAACCTTTCTATATTGAAATAGATCCGATTCACCTGGTAAAAATACCTAGATTATTAGCATGTACTTAGTGACGTATTAATGTGATAACCAAATGTTATTATCGTGAAATTTCTATTATTTCTAATAGTTTAATCTGATCAAAATTCCACACTTTTCTTTCAAAGAAAAGTTCATTGCTTTCTTTTGCAATGATACCATCATAGCCAAGTGCTTTAGCCTGAGTACTTAGTTTATCAGCAATATTATAATCATAAGTCTTTTCTTCAGTGTCAAAATGATTTTCTATATTTAATTGATCAGCTATATTTTGTTTTGGCCCAATTAATGGATTTTGAAAAGTAAGCTGTACTGAAATAATTTTAGGAACAAATCCAGAATATTTTCCAGCTCTGTCTGGATTGGTTGTAAAGTAATACCCAGGGCCTAAGCTTCCATTCAGAGCTGGTTTTATATCAAAACTATCTCCGCCACGGGGCCGTAATGGTCACGGGACCATTAGCTTGTTTATAAAAATTATTAACTAATTCAAATATTTTCATAATTTTATCTTAGATTTAATGTTATTCGTAATGAATTCATAATTATCAGATAATTCTTCGAATAATTTCCATTGTTTATTAATTAATTTGTAGCACGAATAATAAGATAATTTAGCTATTGTGTGATAATATTCAGGCGACGCGTATTGTAGATTCTCTGGGAAGATCGAGTCTATAAAAAAGATCCAATCTGCCAGGTTTTGAAACTTCTCAAAACTTTGGCTAGTTCTGGCGTCCGAATATAACAGCGTCACGCTCTCTTGCGAGAGATCGTGCTGCGCTGCTTTATATTTGACGAATATGCTAATTATATAGGCCCGCGTGGATTCATGGCAATCCACCGAATTTAGCTTTTTTATAAAGAAATCCTCTAAATTTGGGCTCAGAATCATGGTTTGACGACAGTCGTGAAGCACTACTCTGTTGCTCCGGGATAAATGTGATCGGCAGACCTATAATTATATCATCTTATCCCCGGAAAAACAGCAACCATGCCCGCCAAAACCCTCGTTATCGTTGAGAGTCCTGCTAAATCCACAACGATTCAAAAATACCTTGGGGATGATTATACAATCATCGCCTCTAGAGGTCATTGCCGTGACCTTAATAAAGGTGGCAAATTCGGTATCGGAGTCCTATTCAATAATAATAAAATCCGCCCCAGCTACGTTATCATGCCAGATAAAAAGGATCTTATTGATGAGATTATTAATCTTGCCTGTAAACACGATACGATCCTCCTGGCAACAGATAATGACCGAGAAGGTGAAGCTTGCTCGTATCACCTGAAAGAAATGCTCGCCTCTACCGGCAAAACAATTAAAAGAATTTCATTTAACGAAATATCAAAAACAGCCCTTCAAAAAGCTCTAGAGTCTCCAAGAGAGCTAGATATGAATCTGGTCAGATCCCAAGAGACCAGAAGAATTCTTGATAGAATAGTAGGATTCACTGTCTCTCCATTATTGATGAGTATTTTCGACCAAAACCTCTCTGCCGGAAGGGTCCAGTCGGTAGCGATGCGGATGGTCGTGGAAAGAGAGACAGATATTCAAAATTTCATTCCAAAAGAATATTGGAATGTATTTGTCGATCTGGAACACCTGAATCAGAAGTTTAGAGTCAAATATGACGGTCAACTTAATAGTAAGTCTGATGTAGATCAGATGACTAAGACACTCGGCAGTACCTATACAGTGGATTATGTAGTTAGAAAATCACAGAAAGAATACGCCCCGCCTCCATTGACGACGCTCATTATGCAGCAGCTTATGTCGAGAAAACATGGGTTTGACGCGGAACGTACCATGCAGGCTGCTCAACAGCTTTATGAGTCAGGATACTGTACTTACATCAGAACCGATTCCGTCAGGATTACGGATGAAGCAGTTCAACAGATAAGACGTTACATAGCTTCAAAAAATTACCCTCTTCCTACCAAGCCTAATCAGCATGAGGTGAAGGAGGCTTCTGCGGATAGTCACGAAGCTATCAGGTGTACCGCAGTCAGTAATGAGCCCGGAACGGTCATGTTGACGGGTGATGAAAAGACTCTTTATGAGGAGATTTGGAATCATTCCGTAGCATCGCAGATGATGCCAGCAGTATTCGATACGATCGAAGTAAGAATCGATAATAATGGCAATAAGTTCAGAACTTCAGGAAAGGCCCTAGCAAAAAAGGGTTATCTTGAGATTCTGCCTCCTAATAAAACATTCAAAATTGATCTTCCGGATTTACAGAAGGGTGATGTTGTTCAGTTTATTCTTAAAACAGAGGAGCAGAAATCTACTCAGCCTCCTGCAAGGTTTTCCGAAGCTAATCTTATTAAAGAGTTGGATTCGAAACAAATTGGTCGACCCAGCACCATGGCTACGATCCTTAAAGCCATACAGACTCGAAAATATGTCGTAAAGAATGGCAATGTGTTTAAACCGACAGAATTAGGATTTACGGTTAATAAGATATTAGAAAAACATTTTGAGTTTGTAAAATTTGATTATTCGGCCAAACTTGAAAAAGAATTAGACATGATCGCAGCTGGAAAACATGACTACGATCAGGTACTGAATGACTTTTTTTCTAAATTTTCTGCACAGTTGAGAAGTGCTGTTCAACATAATGGTAAAGAGTCGTGTGATAGTTGTGGGGGATTGATGTTTTTGCGTAATGGTAGAAATGGGAAATTTTTAGGATGTTCCGTTTGTCGGAACTGTAAAAATATTGAAGCTGATATAGATCACAGTGGTGCTCCTGTTGGAGCTTGAACGAGGCAAACATAAGGTATGAGACAAAATAAATGGAATGATTCGGCGCAGGCCGCTTACCCTAGATATTCGAAAGGAGGTGAATACAACAGTGCGGATTCGTCACGCAAAACAACAGCTCCGTGGAACCAAATTCCTGGAGATGCCCTGGTAGCTACCCCTCTTGAAGTCAAAGTTAATGGTAATTTTGACAGAGCTTTCAAAATTTTTAGAGCGTTGGTACAGAAAGAGAGAATTCTCTCTGCTTTTAAAGAGAAGCAGGAATTCGAAAAACCTTCTGATAAAAAACGCCGAAAGTCCAACGAAGCAAGACGTAAGAGCTTCGAAATGGAAATGCGATATCAGAAGATGCTTTCAGGCGATCTTGATAAAGAACGCTTGAAAAAAGAAGCAGCGAAAGAACAACGAAAACTTGATGACCAGAAGAGAGTAGAAGACTGATCATGTTTAAACGTATAATCCGAAATCCAAATAGACAAACTGAAGAGGCTGCGCTTTCTGTCAAAAATTCGGCTCCGGAACATATACGTTTAAACCGCACACCGTTTCGCATGCCCGAAGGTAGCAGCAGCGTAGAGCAGCTTGGTTCAGAACCTAACTGCTACTACCTTCCGCATGGCGCTTTTTATTCTGAAGGCCCGGATTTAAATCCGTATAATGAAACATTCGATGATCAGACTCGCCAGGTATTTACTGATCAGGATAAAAATACCTATACAGATGAAGGGTCATCTGTAAAAATTGATAATCAGTACAACAGTCCTCACGAACAAGAAATTAATAATGATCGGCCTTCCACTCATACACCTACTGAGGGCCTGAAATTAAATAATATGGATTATATTCTTTTCTATGATTCTGAAGTCATGTTGACCGGCAATTTAAATCAGATTAAGTCTGAAATATTAACTCAGTTACAAAATGGCGCGAAACGTGAATTGTTCACAGTATTGAAACAAATGAAGTTATCATTTGATAACATCAATATAGAATAATAACAGCATGACTGAAAGAAAAGCTACAGATGTATTGCTGGATCTGGAAAGGAAAACAGATCTTCTTTTAAAGATAATAACCGATCAGAGTCATACAATTAAAATGATTTTGGGACGATTAAATGAAACATGTCAAATGATCGAGTCCAAAAAACCACCCCGTGATGAGCTTCTTCAGACATTTACTGATTTTAAACCAATTGAAATAGATTCACAACCAAAAGGCGCCCGGCGTACGTCTCGCCCGGAAACCGTTACACCACAGACAAATAGTAAAGTTCCGGTGTTTCAAACGGTTCATGATCCAAATGGTAAAAGCATTTACATGGCAGATGTAGAGGTGATTACACCTGAAAGAAATCTGATAATCAAAACCAGAACCAATGCTACGGGTAAATGGCACGGTGCTCTACTGCCAGGTAAATATACCGTAAATATAATTAAAAGAGAGAACAATAATCGAAAACGATTATCTTTCTCACAAGAAATAGAAATACTTTCCTCACAAGAACCTTTTGAATTAGAAATGGCTAAATTAGCATGATAGATTCATATTCAATCGAGACTCTGGAATCAACTCAAATAAATATTTTTGAGCAGATTAGTAACATTTCAAAGGAAATAAAGTTTTTGGAATCATTTTCTGATGAAGAGAGAATGTTTTCATTAAAAATTAATAATAAAAAAATATTCTCACTTGCTGATTTTGACAGGCTGAATAAGTTAAAGAAACAAGTTTCGGAACTCAAAACTACCTATGAAAACAACAGTCATCATTTAAGAGAAGCTAAGATAGACTCGGTATTGATGAAGATCAAAAACGTAACAAATGGAGATTGATTGTTATTTGAAGTAATTGTATGCGATTGCCCTTGGCAGGCCAACGATTCCCTTACTATGGATAAAACCAAACGGGGTGCAGGGGCCAATTACAATACTATCAGTACAAAGGATCTGTGTAAATTACCCGTTTCTAGTATTGCCAATCCTGACGGTTGTTTGCTTGCCAGTTGGGTCCTTGGCTCCATGCTGGAAGATGGGATTGAGGTTTTCAATGCCTGGGGGTTTAATCTTAAACAAACTTATGTCTGGGTAAAAACTAAAAAACATCTTGAAAATATATCTATAGATGATTGTTTAGCATTTGGCCTCGGAAGATTATTTAGACAAACTCATGAAATTTGCCTGATCGGCACTAATAGCAACAATATTTATAAATTACTGAATAATAAATCACAAAGATCTGTTTCTTTCAAAGAAAATAAACGACATTCTACAAAACCAGAAAATTTACAAAATTCTTTAGATTTAATGTTTCCTACTGCACAGAAGATTGAATTATTTGCGCGTCGAGAACGCCCAGGTTGGATCTGTCTAGGAAATGATTCTTCATTATCGTTAAGCTCAGATATTTCTGTAGGTTTGGGTAAAATTAGTAAAATTCAAGATCCATCTTTTATTCAATATGATAAAACTGCAAAAAAGAATATTTGGGACAATATGTAAATAATGTTCAGGCATACACTACTGCTTAACAATAATTGTGATGTACATTCTTTCATTTCTGAAAGAAATTCTATCAAATTATATTTAAGAGGGTGCGTAGATGTTCTTTCGGCTTGGTCGGATTATTTCTTACTATATAATGAAAAAATTAATTATCCAGCTACTTTAAAGCTAAAATATCTTATCAGGATTCCTAATAGAAAACTTGCGTTTAATAGATACGCTGTATTTAAACGTGATGATTTTACATGCCAGTATTGTGGAATAGGGCTGCCTAGTGATGAATTGACAATGGATCATATTATTCCTAAAAAATTAGGAGGAATAAGCTCATTTATGAATTGTGTCGCAGCATGTTACCGTTGTAACAATCGAAAAGGAAGCCGAACTTTAGCTGAATCTGGCCTTCAGCTAAAGCAGCAACCTTATGTTCCGCCGAGGTTTTTATCGTATCCATCGAGATCCGATACTGTATGGCATCCAGATTGGAATTTCTACATCTGAATTATTATTATATTTTCTACTTCTTTTTCTGGAGCCGCGGGTTGTTTTTCCATTTCTAGATTTTCCGGAAGTATAAGTTCTAATGATAAAGGTTCATAAACGGGTTTGACTTTTTCAAAAAACGGCCATATTATTTTCATCCGGACCTCCAACTAGATTCAAAAATATGCTGTGCATTACTTGCTTTAAATTATCATTTCAATTTGGAGCTAATTCTTGCAAATACTGCACCGAGCCATCTATTTATAATCTTTACCAAATATGTAATAAGTGCTCGGATTTGCGTCGAGTCTGTGCGGTATGCATGAAAAAATTAAATGCAGATCAGGTAGGAAGACCGAAACTTTCTAAGTGTAAAGGATGTGGATGATTATTACGAATAACGAAGCGGCGCTCCGCGTCCTCTGTGAGAATGTCAAGCCGGAAGAAATTCCTGATTTACGTGATGAGCTGGAGAGGGAGCTTCAACGCTCTGCTCGACTCGGCCGCCCCGGGATTGGGCTTGCCGCCCCTCAGATCGGCATTCGTAAGAAATTTGCCATCGTAAGGATTCAGCATGAAGGTAAGGAGAATTATAACCTTGATCTGGCTAATGCTAGAATAAATGCCGGATATGATGAAAAAATATTTGCCGATGAAGGATGTCTTTCGTTTCCTGGTCGTGTCGAAACGACCAAAAGATTTCAAGAAATTTATGTTGTGAATAATGCTGTGGAGCCCAAATCATTCATCGCTACGGGATTGATGGCAGTGGTGTGCCAACACGAATTGGACCACCTTCATGGTAGTTTATTTTTTGATCATATGATCGAACCGTCGACACCTGTTCCTAAAGTTGAAAGCAGAAATGCACTGTGTCCCTGCGGTTCAGGTAAAAAATTTAAAAAATGCCACCTATTAAAAAAATAACCATGAAATCATCATCGTTGCAATTAACTGTTGTCGAGTTAATGCTTAGACTTACCGCGGTAGAGAATCTACTTTTGCTTAAAAATGTATTTACTGAACAAGAATTTATTAATCAGATCTCCCTCATCAGGGATGAACTTGTTAAACAGGTGAAGAATATGTCTGAATTAGAAGATATTGATCTTAAGTCTATAAAAGAAGGGTCCGGACCAAAGAATTGAATGAACTCAATTTTACCATCTTCTGAGCGGATTTCAATCAACGCCACTGCGTTATATTTCTATACGGTATGGATGCCTATAAGTATGAACCAATACCGTTCTATGGAAAAATTAGAAAAAGAATTTAACGTCACGATCAGCGCCGTAGACTGTGACGCTCATACGGATCTAAAAAAAATATATAAAATAACATCCGTTCCGACATTGATATTTCTAGATGCCAAATCAAAAGAAATCGATAGAGTAGAAGGTTATGCGATGCTTTCGGCGTTTAGAGCTAAATTTCGAGATATATTAAAAATGAATCACGAGGGTTAAAATGAAAAAAGAATCAGAAAAAGTAGATACGTCAGTTGTAACGAATCAGTCAAACCTTATTTGGGAATCCATTAAGGATCTGGATCTGGACCTTTTTGCGCTACCGGGACAGAAAATAGCACAATTTTGTTCGCCGGTAGAGGTAGAGCCGAGCAAACTTTATTTAAAAATAAAGGTCAGTTCGGTATTACCGGCGTTGGAAATGGCTCTAAGTAAGAAGTTTGCTGTCGAGCGAACGGAACGGTTTGTGGTGGTGTCGAGGATCGTTGATGCCGTTTGAGGATGATGAAGCCGATCATACCGATTTGATGCAAAAAACAAATCGGGTCAAGCTACATAATCCGACAGAATCCAAGACAAAATCTCCTAAAGAAGCGTTCGAGGAACGTGCGGGCGAAGCAGTCGCGCAGGATCGAATATATAAGGAACGTGCGTTTGAACTTGGTAAACGCTGGATGGCTTCCGTTCGAGACAAAACTCTGCCGGAAAATCGTGGCCCGATCGGGAAAGAGGTAGAAGACAAACTGTTTGATCAGTTGGTCATGCTCGGGATGGAAATGAATAATGATCCCGATGTGCTCGACGAGAGTATCGGTAGCATTGGACTGATTACGATTCTCATGAAGACATGTCTTGAGTACCGTGATAGATTGAATAAATTAGAGTACGAACTTCATAAAATAAACAAAAATGAATGATTGGGAAACGGATTGGAAATGGGAAGACCCGGAAACTATATGTGATCCCGATGGTAAACCCGTCAGTATCAAATCTATTCTGGACCAAGCCAATTCCGTTTCCATACTAACGGTCGTTTCGGATCTAGGAATCCGTATCGACCCGGCCCGTAAGATCCGATGCCCATTCCATAAGAATGGCAACGAAATATCTCCGGGGATGGTTCTGTATACGGATTCAAATCGTTTCTATTGCTTCGTTTGTGCCAGAACCGGAAGGCCGGTTGAGTTTTTCTCAGCTGTACGGAAGGTGAAAAAACTAGAAGCGGCCCTCATGATTCTAAAAAATCATGCCGGTGCCACCAGCGAATATAGCGGTCCAGATGCCCGATCCGGACCAATTAATGATAAAATAATTCTTGATTTTGCAACGCAAATAAGACAATTCATAAGAACAAATCATTACAGTCAAGATAGTATTTGTTTCGCAGAGAAGCTAACCTATGTTCTGGATCGTCTGAATGAGCGACATAACATGCCTTCCCAGGCTCTCATTTCGACGATAGATAAGCTTCGTACGAAGCTCTCTCTATATACGTGAGAGCGGTGTATTTATGAGCGTTTCAATTATCTTGGGAGACATCCATCTTGGAAAAGGTCTCTCTATTGGCAAATTAGGCATCGGATCGGCTCTAAACAGTAGAATTGTCGATCAGATTAATCTTCTTGATTGGGTCCGTGATCAAGCCCACCAGCGTCACGCCGAACGTATCATCCTGACCGGTGATATCTTTCAAGACCCTAAACCTCATCCGTCTATTATAAAAATCTTCCTGGCCTGGGTCAAAAGATGCCAGCTGGATAATATCCAGCTCCATATTATTTATGGAAATCATGATATACTGAGAAGCGGTCAGTTCGTCACTTCTGCCCTGGATATTCTGGCAGAAGCTGATCTGGATAATGTTTTCCTATACAACTCAATCGATACCATCATCACCCCAGGTGTAGGATTCACTCTACTACCGTTCCGTGACAGACGATCTTTTGATCTAGAATCGCATGATAAGGCCATATTATCAATTAAAGATAAACTTACATTCGAACGCGCCTCCATACCTTCTCATTATAAAAAGGTACTGATTGGTCATTTGGCTCTAGAAGGCTCGATCTATGTAGGTGATGAATTTTCTGATAGTTCAAACGAACTTTTCTGCCCACTAGATATGTTTAATGATTATGATTATGTATGGATGGGACATATTCATAAGCCGCAAGTATTAAAAGAATCTCCACATATAGCTCATGTCGGGAGCATGGATCGGTCTGATTTTGGAGAGACCGATCACGATAAAGTAATCATTGTATTGGATTCAGATTCTCCTGAGTTTTTTGAAACAGTACAGCTGCCTACTAGAAACCTCGTTTCGTTAAAAATAACGATCGATCAAAATTCAGCTGATCCGACTCAAACCGTACTGGATCAATTAAAACTTAATTCTTTTATGTTGAAAGATAGTTTGATGCGGCTGGAGGTCCAGGTGATGGAATCAGGATTGCCAAATTTGGATCGAAAACTAATTGAATCACAAATTTATAAATACGGAACATTTCACATTTCTGGATTCACCGAAACAAGGAAAGTTCAACAGATAAAAAAACGTTCAACGGATCAATTTACAAATATTAACGATGCTTCGGTTATGCTGAAACGATATGCTGAGCTTCATATTGAGCCGGATATTCATGATGAATTCTGTTCCGTCGCGACTGAAGTCATGATGGAATATAAGGCGGAAGAAAAATGAACCCATTACATCTTACATTAGAAAATTTTTTCTGTCACGTTAATTCTGACATTGATCTGTCTGGATTCAGCTCTGCTTTGATTGTCGGAAAAGGCATAAATAATGATCAAAGATCAAATGGTGTTGGGAAAAGCAAGATTTTTACAGCAATTGATTATGTTCTTTTTAATGAAATAAAAGATATCAAAAGCATTGAAAATATAATACGAGACGGATCCGATACATGTAAAGTTACGTTTATATTTGAAAATGATAACGTGACGTATAAAGTAGTACGTTCGCGAGGACGAAAAGCAAACTCTGCCGAGCTTAATCTTTATATAAAAAACCAAAATGGTTGGGATAAGAAAACAGAGCGAAGAAATGAAGATACGGAAAGAGAATTATCCAAGATAATACGTCTCAACTATAAAACATTTCATCATTCAGCAATGTTTGCCCAAAATGACCTGGAAGGACTTCCTTCCCTCACACCAGAAAAACGCAAACAGGTATTGAAAGATTGCTTGCAATTACATCCATATACGAAAATGGAACTTATTGCCAAGAAGAAGTTGGCAGGTATAGATAAAAATATACAACAAAAACAAACTCTTATAGAGTCATTCAGAAACATAGAACAAACAATTTTAGATTTGTCTGAACAGGAAAAAAACGCCAATAGTTCCAAACTTGACCTGCAAAATAACATCGCTACACAGAAACATAGCGTTAAAGAAAAACAAAAATCATTACAAGAATTGGTTCAGGCAAATCTTCAATTCAAGATGACTGCTGAACAATTAAATAATAAAATCTTATCTCTTGATAAAAGTATTCAAAAATTAACAGCTTCTAAAAATAATTTAATTGAACATCTTAACAGTATAAAGAAAGATATCGAAACTGATATTCAGACGATTACTGATCAGACGCAACAAATTCAGAATATAAAAGCTAATATTTTAGATGGCGATCAGATCAGTAAAATTCAACAAGAAGCCATTGCGGCACATTCAAATTTAAAGGTTGAGTTTAAAGTTCTAGATTCTGAGCTTAGTCGTTTATTGGTTCCGCTCCCCACCGGAACCGTATGTGGAGTTTGCCGCCACGAATTGACTCCAGAGCACCTTCAAGCCTGCGCGGCAGATATTGCCAAAAACATTGAATCGATACGTGAGAAAAAAGACAGTACTGATAAAAAGATACTCGAATTACAAAAGCAGATAAATCTGACAAATAGTCAGCTAAACAGTATATCAAATGATTCAAAACGAATCAGCTCATTAGAAATGAGCATCGCTACCAAAGAAAAGAACATCGCCGGTTCAAGATCTTTATTTGATAATTATAAATCACAATTAAAACAAACAAAAGAGACCCTGGCTGATCATACAGAACAGTATGAATTAGCCAGAACTGATTTGCTTAATTTTAATTCCGATGCATACCTGTCTCTTATACACATCTCCGAGCCCACGAGACTAAGGCGAATCTCGTATGCCGTCTTCTGCTTGAA
>ENA-ORBV01014984-ORBV01014984.1-microbial-mat-metagenome-genome-assembly--contig:-NODE-14984-length-11491-cov-5.837656_pt1 | contig 11491 bp, 8 predicted proteins | sample MGYA00237777_ERZ505514 | MGnify/ENA primary metagenome ERZ505514 (study PRJEB26160, sample SAMN06269048) | microbial mat metagenome | isolation source: Oligotrophic lake microbial mat | place...
TAGTACTTACCTGGTCTAGGACTTAGGCGGGGTCACTAGTAGCTACTAGCTAGCTACTAGCTAGTATTAGATTCATTGCCATGGGTTTGGTAAGTGGGTCATGGGTTCGCGATAAATCTAAGAGAAAGTGCGAGTACATCTGAGTAATTAGGATTAGGGCTACGGCTAACTATTGCGAAATTCACGCAAAGATTGGTTATCACGCACACTTGCTCTTTATTTGCCGGAATACTCAATTACTATTGGACAATGACACGTAGCGCTGTCCGCTCGTTGGTTTTTGAAGAGATCCATGATCCATCCTTTGGTAGTTGACATACATCATTCAATTTATCGGTTGGTTGGATCGGACGATGAAGACGCAACAACCAAAACAGCAAGCCATTGAACTCGACTACAGTACAATCATTTTTTGCTTTTGCCTGGCCTAATAGCTACTGTGCATACAACCGTATAGCTACAACATTGGAACACCACCATGACGCAAGGACTACGAGTAACAACAGGAAGACGAAGGAGACAAAAAAGAACCCAGTTAAGCTTACTTCATCATGGTCTCTTCTACTTTTGGTTGGTCAGTGCCGCAATTGTCTCCACCCAAAGCACTGGTGCCTTTCAACTGACGAATGCACCTTCTTCGTCAAGTAGTAGTAGTCGGCAGCACCAGCAAGGAAGAATACAGCCGAAATGGAGTCCACTGCAGCTCCAGGGTTCTGCCAATGACGACGACAACAACGACGGCAAGAAACAACCCTATTTCACAACACAAACCAAGGATAAAGACAATCATCAAGAAGCAAGGAGGCCGACCCGAAGTGTCGATACGGAATTGTTGGACGACGTTAAAAATTCCTTTTTCTTTCAATTGACCAAAAAGGTGGCGACGGATGCCTTTGTGATGCTTCGAAAAACGGCCGCCACAGCCTTGACGGAGTCCTTGTCGCCGGAAGAACAAGAAGAGCTATTGGCAAGAACTGTGGGTGGCAAGAAAATCATGCGAAATCAGGCAAACAACCCACAGAAGAAGACGGAAGCCAAGAACATCGAAACAGCAGTAGAAGAAGAGGAACACGAGGAACATGAGGAAGAAATAGAGACTCCTACTCCCATGATGAGTGTTCAAGAAAACATGGCGGCGGCTGAGATTAAAGAAATACAACGACGCCAATCGACGGCTACTTTTTATTCTTCCTCTGAAGAATGGGAACGAGAAAAGGCTCTCCTTCTTCAACAAGCAGAACAAGCGGCACAAGAACGCATGGAAACCGAATTGGCCATTCAACGACAATGCATGGAACAAGAAAAACAAGCCCTCCTGGCGGAGGCTCAATCAGCGCAACAGCAAGAACTACAACAACAGCAGCAAGCGCTATTGACCTTACAAAAGGAAGTCAAAGAACTCGAGAAAGAAGCCAAATCTTTAAAAAACAAGGAAAACCAAAACGATAACAGCAATGAGCTGTTGGAAAAAATGGAACAAGCTTTGCAAGAAAAAGAAGCTCAAGCCAAACAAGACGAAAAAAAAATTCAAGAACTACAGCGACAGTTAGAATCTGCGGCAACAGCATCAAAAGCTACAGGAACCAAACCCCGCATTCGCGCCGGCCGGTACACTCCGGAGGAGTACCGTTCCTTGACAGACGAAGAAAAGGAAATGGTCAAGAAACTCCGTCAAGAACAAGGCATGGCAGATTATGATGATGATGAGGAGGAGGAGAAAGCACAAACAAGCGACAACAACAACAATATTCATCCCATTTTAGGACCAGTCATTCAAGATTTTGGATACAAACGAGTCCACATCCTATCGGCAGGACGACTGGGAACCATTCCCATTTGGAAAAAGCAACGAATCTATCGTCATACTCGAGCCAAGGCCATGGTCAATGACAAGTGGAAATCCATGAACTTGGGATTGCCAGGAATTATTTGTTTGCACGAAGATCCGGATGGCAAATTGGTCATTTTGGATGGACAGCATCGTGTCGGTATGATGATGTTGTTACGGGACAAGCAACGAAAAGAAATGGAACAAGCGGCAAAAGATTATGACAATGACGCCGACTATACCAAGTCCCTCGAGTACATTGATTTTGACCAAATCTTGGTGGAAGTATATCCCCAACGCGACAGACTGGATGACAAACATGCACAAGAGTTGTTTCTGGAAATCAACAAGGCCGAGCCCGTCCAGTTGGTCGATTTGCCAGGAATGGCCTCCTCCAAGGACCGCAAGATTATTACAGACGCCGTCGATCAATTGTACGACTTGTATCCCAAAATGTTTAGTCCCAGTCAACGGTGTCGTGTTCCCAATGTCAATGTAGACAATTTACGCAACAGTTTGTTTGCAGCCAATGTGATGAAAACGCACAAACTGACAACGTCCAAGAAACTTTTGGAATGGGTCTTGGAGCAGAATAAAAAACTGGGCGAAAAATATGCGCAAGACGAGGAGGCTCGAAGGGTCACCAAAGAAAGGGCTTGGATCAAGGCAAGCGACAATGGCTTTTATCTAGGACTCGATAGTAGTTGGCTCTATAATTAGAATAACAAGGCTAAAAGTAGAAAATACATACATTCCGGCATGTCTCCTGATCAAGGGTATAGAATACTAGCTAGCATGACATGGCAATCCAAGGGCTCGAGCACTTCTCTAGACTTGTCAATGGATTAGCCCACGCGTTTGTTGGTTTCCCGCGGGCCTGATCAGGGATGAACCAATGCGAGAGAGAAGATCAGGTATGGTCATAACTTGGCCACAACTTTCTTATAAAATTCTTTTTGACAAAAGGTATTCTTGTTATTATTATATATAGTTCACTATTATCATTTCAGATGTGAATTTGCTAATGTATATGATGTACTCTTGTCACTTGTCACATGAAAATTCAAAAACCCGGCAATTACATGCTGCAGGTCCCGGGATGGCATTTAGGCCTCGACCTCGCCGTTGTCGCTTCCGTTTTCGCTAACGCCGTTGGTGTCCTCGGGCATCTTGGCGGGGAGTCCGGGCGTTTCGGCATCATCGTCTTCTTCAATGGCGTTGTCAAAGGTGCATGTGTGCGCAACAATGCCGGTCACAACAGCATCACCAGTGACATTGACAACAGTACGGCAACGATCCATGAACCAATCAATAGCAAGGATGAAGGAAAATCCATCAGGAGTTCCAGTGGTTCCAAAAACAGTGTTGTAAGCAGTGATGATCAACACCAAACTGGCAGAAGGGACAGGGGCAGTTCCTGCACTTCCAACCGTAGCAAGGACAACAAGCAAGATGTAGTTTCCGAAGTTGGGGGTAATGCCGTTCAAGATAGCCAACCAAATGCAGGCACAGGGGAAGTAGATGGCACCACCGTCCATGTTAATCGTGGCACCCATTCTGTACAAATAAAGAATACCCATACGGGAAACAGGGCAGTGAGAAAACTGTTCACAAGCGGATCGCTTTAGCAGCAACAAAAATGACTGGCATTCAGTTGGACTTACGGGATGACAAACTTGGCGACTGGGTCGGGGACCTTTCCGGTGCTCTTGACACACTGAAGAGTGACAGGGATGGTAGCTGCACTGCTGGCGCAAGCAAATGCCGTTGTTTGGGCTGGGAGGAGACACTTGAGGTACTCGAATGGGCTGGACTTAGTCATGAAAGCAAAGAGTCCAATGTAGGTAATCACGACATGCGCGGCCATGGCGATAAGTGTCGCGAGCACCAAGTATCCAACATTCTCGAAGGCGGCAGCAAGGTCAGTTTGTTTTCCAATGGCGTTGGCAATCAACGAGAGCACGGCGAATGGCGTGATCATGATGACCCAGTTGATCAAAGTCAACAAGACGCTATCGATTTCCTTCAAGAAACTGACGAACACAGAGTCGGTGTCGTTCATGTTTTTCTGTTGCATCATGCGTGCCAAAGCAGCTCCGAAAACAATGGCAAAGAGGACAACTGCGGCAAAGTTTGCCTCGACGAAGGATTCAAAGATGTTCGAAGTGATGAGCTTCCTAAAGACACCGTCGTAGATGGTATCACTCATGCTCAAATCGTTCTTGGGACCAGAGGACACGGTAGCAAAGCTCATGTCGACGTCAGTGATGTACCAGTAAGAGCTCATGTCTTCGGTAACATTGGCGACGCAGAAGACATCTCCTGTGGTGTCACTCGCCAAGAGGCCACCATCTTCACCACAGCCAAGCGTGATTCTTGGATCGGTGGGGTCCGCGAATTCGCCCGCGCTGAAGAGGCCCTTGAAGCATAGAATGGAGATGAGACCGAGAATGGAAGCCATCAATGTGGTCAACAAGTAGAGACCGATTGTCTTCCACCCGACAGATCCGGCGCGGCCGACAAACATCATATCGACCACAGACAAGACCACATTGACAAAGACAAGAGGGAGCACGATAGCCTTGAGGGCACGAATAAACATGTCTCCAATGAGACCAATCCACTGCAACGCTGTTTTCTTGTCTTGGGGGTCTTCGGGTTCCCAGAAACTCAAGCCGAGACCCAAACTGACGCCAACAGCCGCGAAAGCGAGGACAGAGATGACTGGGTATCGAGCCAAGATCCCGCATCCGGTGGAGGGAGCTTGGACTTGCTCTTCCTCCTCAGTATCAAAGGCAACATTCTTCTTGTTTTCTGTTTTGGATGTCATGGTGCAATTTATTTCTTTTAAAAAAATATTTGTTTGCGTTTATTTTTGGTATGTCTTGAAACTACCTGGGAAAAATTTTGTGAGAAAGAAAAATGAAGTATAATTTGGTTTTCGTTTGCAAACCGGAGAATCTTTGGTTGATCCTCTTCGATACGTAGCATTAGTAGTAACTTCTACGCCCGGACACACGTTGTGCTTGGTAGTCCTGTAGGATCTGGAGAAAGAATTGATTTTGCGGAACGACAAATCCGACGTCCTGAAGGGGTTCCATCATTCAGGAGGGAAGTTTGACAACTGTTCCGAGTGGAAGAATTTACTAGTTTAGGCCATTGTTCTCCATAATTGCACAGTGCTGCGAGTAACCGCAGCTAAACTGTTGCAATTAGTAGTACTTCAAGTACGTTTTTACTTGGCTCTAACATGCTTGGTCGCTTTGGCACTTTAACCACCAAGAGAAGTCCTAGAGCTCCAAAGAACAAAACTGGAACAGAGTGAATAAAGATATGAGTACCGATCGGCATCGAAACATGTCACGGCCGACAATTCGGTGATGCCAAAGAGGTCAAAAGAAATCTATGAATGGCAGATGCTGGGATAAATATCCAGAAGCCCCCCGTGTCGCAATTCGAAGTATGGTGTTCCCTCTTCGCTTTGCCGCAGTTGGAGTGATTTTCTATTTTTCTTCCACCTTTTGTGTTGGAAGTAGACCAATTTCTCGGAACGCTTCCTTCATTCATTTCAGGACAGTACGTTTTATGTTACCCACAATATTGTCGTATAGTACAGTGGAACAACCTGGAGATATTCCGGAAAACAGACTTCTACTGCCACCAAACAGCTCTTCTCTTTGGCCTTCTCAAAATCTAAAGTCTGGCTCTGGGGCCCTAGAGCCACTACTTGCACGTGCGTCGTCGGATCGATACTGTATGTCATGGCGGAAGTTCAGGATACAGGTGCGAGCCCTGAAGCCATTTTACGAGCTATGATACCAAATGGCTCTAGCTGGCTCTACTAGAGTTGAACTACGTTGTAGTAGGGCAGTATGATAGTAGCCGCCGCCACCAGTAGAGCCAGATGGATGACGGGGAACCCCCCTTTTTGAAGTCGGTGATATATCTTTTTTCTCCTTTCCGTCCGGAACGTTCATCACCTCGACATCCTCGGTTTCCCCGCTTGTTTGTCCGACATCCACGATTTTCCGTTTCCCCGCCTTGTCGTAGTTTGTTTGTTTCCCCGCATTGCAGTGCCTTTCAACCGAGATCCAGATCTTGCTTCCCCGCCTTCAAGTTGTCGTCCTGTTGTCCCGCCTTGTCGTCCGAGAAAGATAGATAGTTAGCTACTGTATGCTACATGCCCACGGCGATCCAATATCTTGTTCTGTTTCTCCGCCTTGTGGTAAGTCTTGTTTCCCCGCCTCATTTTTGTCCGTCCAATACCTTCTTTTCCCGACTTTTCGTCCCAGATAGCTAGCTAGAGTAGTAGCATTGTAGTACTAAGTTAAATTTCGTACAGCACTCCTAGTACTGTACAGCGATTCACCGCAGCCTGTAAGGGCATGCCAGTGCCGGCAGCTTCAGTATCTGAGCTTCAATGCCGGGGGCCGCTCTGCCGTGCTGCATTTCGGTAGACTACGGCTTGAGTAGTATACTAGATGCTTGAGCCATTGACGGAATCTAGTTGTACTCCCCCCCTACTTTATCAACGCATTTGTACTACCAAGCAGCTCTCTGGCTTGACTCCGTCGTCCGCGGAGCCATCTTGGCCGAGGCAACTCAAACTGAACTGAGCCACCGCCTAGTAGATGCGATCCGCAGCTCTCAGCTCCGTCGTTCTGCTTCGCATCATCTCATCCGGGCCGACTTGAGACCAACGACGTCGGCTACTACGTATTGAGCTAAGTACAACTAGGAGCAAGTGCTTAGGCCGAGTGGGCCATCTTTGCAAGGAGGAATGAAATCATCATCAGCATCATCAGCAGAGCCAGCCAGGTGTCGCTGCAATGGCCGTGCGCCCTCTTCCGCCGGTTGCAATCAGTTTCGTCTTTTGCTCAAGCGATCGACCAATGGACGCGCGATACAGCAGAGCGAGCGGACGACCAGGCTGTAGTGTTTTTGGGATGGCTTCAATTCCAATTCAGTTCTGGAGCCTGTAGATTGTACAAAGTAGATGACTTGAGCAGTTCTCTTTTGCATTCTAACGGAGGCACAACAGTCTTCCCTCAAAAAACAACCTACTAACTACTAATTGAATAGTAGGTTGTATGTACTCGGAGTAGCTTCTCTTGCTACGACGTAGTATCTTAAATCTGCCTGATTACCTAGTTTGGTGAAAACTTGGTTCAATTATTCTTCTAGTACTTGACCAGCTACTAGCTAGCTAGCTAGCAGAGTCTACTAGGTTTGAACTTCGAAGTGGGTCTGCTCTACCCAGACGCCACGTCCTGATATGAGTTGAAAAGACTCTATCTGCATGCTGTGATTCCTCTGAACTTCTCCGAGTGTAATAGCATGCAACTACTTCGTGTACTTTGTAGCAAGTAACTAGCTAGTAACTAGTAACTAGCTAGCTCTAGAATCTAGATGTGGAATATCCCTTCGTCAGTTGTTGAATATTTGCTTTGCCCTGCTATCTTAAATCTGCTGCGCTACCTAGCTAGTAGAGTAGTGGTCTTGTGGTCTTGTGGACCCTAATTCAGTTCCGAGCTCTATCTTACTAGGTTGATCGTCCACTGGGTCCGTTCAACTGGCTCATGAAGAATGCAGAGAAGCCCAAACTGCACACAGTAATATGACTTTAGAAAAGACTCAAGATGAAGATTTACCGAGCTGCGAACTTCTCCAAATGCAACACAGTAGCTTAGTTCGTAGGTTCAGTTGCTAATGTGATGCCCTTACTTGTATACGGCATGAACCGATAGCGGCAAAAGATGTGGCACAACGAACACGAATGCATCGGCCTGATGTTCTCTCTGTCTGTGGAATAACCTAGGAGAACACGACAGCAGGGCCTGAAAGAAGGCAATTGTTAAAGAAAAATGAAGAGCACTCACTGGCATTGGCAACTGTGTTTGCGGCACGGCAATCGTTTGTTCATAGTGACTGAGTACGGAAGCAACCCAGTATTCCTTACTGTTCGACTATGAACTTATAGTGGTACATCCCGAATTTACAAGGTCGATGTCTTTGTTTCTTCGGAACTGTACCCAACTATGTCTTGGAGTCTGGGAAAGAATCTTGCCGGTTAATTCTTGATGCTCCTGACAATCCGAACAATTTTCACACGAGTCGTCTTTGTATGCTGCCGGGACGGCCAAATTTCAGTGCGAGCCACTCCAAACTCTACAACACGAAAAATGATCCAGTCGGAGGGGGTTATCAGGCACGATCCTTATATGCAGAAAAACAGAATGGTCACTATGATCGAATTTTAGTACTTTTGGTTTATAGTATTTGGCAAGTGTCAAATCCATGACTTTTGGAGATCACGTTTTTTTTAAGAAAATTGCCACATTTACATTACTGCGACATTTGAACGGCGAGGTAAGACAGGTAGACCCCGACTGAGTTAATTTTGTGAGCTTTCGAAGGGGATTCGCGGAATTACTGTCTGTGATTTACACAACACCACTACCTAGTAGTACTTAGTGCTGTGTAATTGAGCAAGTACTAGTACCACTTATACTTTTTTCTGTTTTTTATGCTAGTAGTAGCTTCTGTTTTTCGACCTGGCCATCCTCAAGACACGGAGTTCATTTCATTAATTTTCTTCAACGAAGCGCCAACGCCAAGTAAAAACCAATAGCGGCTAACGACACCTCTATTGGAACAAATAACCACAACCAATAACTCCAGATAGATATAGCCATGAGCGAACTACTATCTTCTTTCTTTGCAGAGCTCTTCGAGTCTTGTCCTTGCAATGAAATTGTTCTCGTGCAGGATAACTGTGCGGGTCCCAGACTTCCTTCTGGTTACAACGAGGATGCCAGTATGCATCTCCTTCCGGAACGTTGCAGATGGGACAGTTCTAGTTCTAGCAGCATGAATGCAAGCATGAGTATGAGCATGAGCTGTAGCAATCAAGGAAATGATTCTTCTTCTTCTGTCTTGATGAGCAAGCCTTTGCACTGCGAACCAGCATCAGCTGTAGTAGCAACACCAGCAGCAGCAACAACGCCCTCTGTCAGCACAGCTCCTCCAAGGCCTCCACGGCGGCAACTGAGTTGGGATGGTGATAACAACAGCAACGACAGCAGCAACGATGAGGATGACATTGAAGACACGACTCATACCGCCCGTACCTGCTGCAGTGACCCAACCGACGAAAGAAGACAAACACGAAGAAACAGCAACCAGTTCCCGGTCCTCCAGGAGGTACAAGTACCTGCTGCTGCTACTACTACTACTACTACTACTACTACCCCAATGACATGTCCGCCACCAAGACTCCCACCACGACGAACCAGTTCTCGCCTCCGACGTTCTTTACTGCGATCGGTAGAGGCCAACCTGGACTGTTATCCCTCGGAAGATGGGAACCAGCTTTATGCCATGGGAAAGCTTTTGTGTTCCAGTAGTGGCGAGGTAACAACCAATACAAGTCCAGCAGCATCCCCCTTGAGTGTCTGCAAGGCTTATTATCAAGAGGATTCTTCTCCAGAAGTTGGTGGAAAGTTAAACCTTTCCTCAGCCGTAAAAGTCTCTTCGGCGGCAAGATGCTTGGACTTGTTGGCAGCAGGATCGAACCACAGCCGAAAGGAAGAGGATGATTTGAAAGTATCCTCCATCCATTCGGCCACGTTCATTCATGATTCTGTCCTCAAACGGTGTGGAAGAAAGGCAGCAGCAGGAAGTCGTGATAACAGCCGATCTCCTCTCGTATCCTTGAAGTCGTCCGGAGCCGAGTTCCACAAAATGGACAGCAGGGGCAAACACTCCAATGTTAGTGACAGCATTGATCTGACTCTTCGAAATGTGGTGCGAATGAAAATGGAGTCGAACAAAAAGGATAGACCAAAACCTCATTCACTGTAAATATAATGAATAAATCAACATGTATCATCAACTTGAGTTTATTGTATGGTAGTATAGGTGTGGCACAAACAGACCTATGTGAAAATTCTATGGAACGGCTGTGTTCTTCGTACAGATCAATTCATTGTATCGATGATCAATGGATATGTGTAACCAACAAAGATAGAATAACTGCGAGTCAGAGCTCCATAACAAATCCAAGCGTCAAGCAAAACATCACATCTTCCCTACAACTCATGGCGGCTCCTCGCTGAAAGATTTTACAGTTTCATGAACAATGCCCATGATGGTCTTGAGCAACATTTTGATGGACATTGCCTTGTGTTTGCACATGTCGTGAGTGAGTCATCTTGTTCTCCACTTCCAAACAATGAAGCTTCTGCAAACACATCAACTCCATCTATTTCCTCATTGGCGTTGCTGGAGAAGCATGAATTCATTTGACAACAATGTCAAGACTAGGCTTAGTTTTGAAGACATGACAATTAGCTCGCACGTGTTGTTTGCACTTGTCAATAACATTATTACCGTGGCAGACACAAGTGTCGGGCATGATGTTTTAGGATCCCTTCTTGCTTTTCTGGGCCTGCTTGCACTTCTGACACTGGAAAGCAGCACCAGGGTCCTTCACTTGATGGAAGCTGTGTTTATTGATCTATCTGGCAAAGAGTTCCATGCAAAGACAAAAGGAGATTGCAAGAGCAGAAGAAATGTCACATTTTGATGTCAAATTCAATCTTTTTGTTCATTTCCAATCCAATGAAACTTTCAAAATTTACATTTCTGGAGATCCAACAGGCGCACCATTGAGCAGCTGTTGCTTTCTTTGTGTTCCAAAACCATGTTTGTTTCCCGGCCAGAAATCAGAAACAGCAGCAGAAACGATTGACCAACATTGGTCATGGTCTGACATTCATCCCACATGCCATTAACAACAAAGTGACACACATCCACCCACAGAGTCCACCAGGATCAGTTGAGCACATTGGTTGGCTGTCGATGTTTAATGTCTCTAAATGATGTGATGCATTTCTGATTTCACATGACAATGCACATGTGACTGCAGTTGACAATTCACATAAATGTCTAATGCAAGAAACCTCTTTGACCAGGCAGCAGAGCTGGAGATCTCCACTAGAACGTTCATTTTGACATTGACTGAGCAGTGTCACAAACATCCGCACGTTTGTTTTCAGTTCAAATTTGTGCTAAACGACAATTCTTCACCGGAAACTCGACCAAACAAAGGATGAAACACAGCGAACAATGCCTTAATAAAGAAACTTTCCCACTCTGATGTTTCACCAAAAGAATAGATGCTTTTATATGCAAATTCGAAAGTTATGAGCATTGCTCCACAATGGAAATGGCTCCATGTTTGATCAACCATTCCAACAAGATCGACATCTTCATTGGCAAGATTGCTCACACGGTGCGCATGTTTCATCATGGCGACATGCTCTTGTTACCACATGCCCGCAGGGTTGTGCGACATTGTGATAGAACACGGCGTGAGAACTCAGCATTTCCATTCCACTTTGCATTCCGGATTGGATCTTGTGTCTTTTCCTTCGGGGCGCACATCAACTCTTGGTCTAGAACTTGGGACACGACTCTGATTCGTGGACCAAATCACGGGTGAAATCGCACCATTGTCACTCCCCTCGATTAGGACATGATTGTTCTTTTGACCCTTGCCTTGTGCTGCAGCCTTCACATTGCACTTGGCATCGAGCTTCGACACCAATTCGGCAACATCCTTCTGCTTGACATTGCCTCCTTCCTTTACCTCCTCTGCGC
>ENA-ORBV01014985-ORBV01014985.1-microbial-mat-metagenome-genome-assembly--contig:-NODE-14985-length-11491-cov-5.114947_pt1 | contig 11491 bp, 5 predicted proteins | sample MGYA00237777_ERZ505514 | MGnify/ENA primary metagenome ERZ505514 (study PRJEB26160, sample SAMN06269048) | microbial mat metagenome | isolation source: Oligotrophic lake microbial mat | place...
GTATCGGGCTCATTCGCGTTTGTGGTGAACCCGACCTCAAACACCATGCAGGTCTACAACATCAGCAATCCGGCTGCGATCACGCTTGCCGGGAGCATCGCGACAGGAACCTTTCCATCCTCAGTAGCGGTTTTGGGCTCGCTTGCGTATGTCGGCAACGTCAACTCAAACACGTTGCAGGTGTTCTCCGCGACTGCTCGGGTGGGCTTTAGTGCACCGCTCGCCGCATCATCGCTTACCGGAGTGAGCGGCTCAGGGTTGACGAATCTCAACGCCGCCAGCATCACCACCGGCACGCTGGCCGCCGCACAAATCCCCAGTCTTGATGCTTCCAAGATCACCACTGGCACATTGGCCGCGACACAGGTACCCAACCTCGATGCCTCGAAGATCACGACTGGCGTCTTTCCCAACTTATTGACCAGCGGCGCGACGTTGAACACGCCCAGTACCCTCGTGCTTCGTGATGCTTCGGGCAACTTCAGCGCGGGCACCATTACTGCAAACCTGAGCGGCAACGCGACAACGGCTACAACCGCGACGACGGCGACCAACGCAACAACAGCCACCAACGCTACGAATTCCGCCAACCTTAACAACCAGCCCGCTTCGTTCTACGCCAACGCCTCCAACATCTCCACCGGCACATTGGCTGCCGCGAGGCTTCCGACGAGCGTTGCCCGCACCGATTCGGCCAACGTCTTCGGCAACTTCAGCAACACCTTTGCCGTCAACGTGGGTATCGGCACCAGCACTCCCGCTCAGACCCTCGACGTCAACGGGCGGATTAATGTTGCCAATGGCGTAATCCAGCGGGGCCTTCCCGCGATCACCGGCACGTCGGACCTGGGCCTTTACTCTCAGGTTTCTGGTAGCTTCGTGCGGTTTGTCACCAACGCGGGTGAGTTTCACTGGTCCACTGACGGGGGCGTAGGTACCAACGATCGCATGGTGCTCTTTCCGAACGGCAACCTCTCAGTCGCTGGCTCGCTCTCCAAAGGCGGCGGGTCGTTCAAGATTGATCACCCGCTCGACCCCGCGAACAAGTATCTGTACCACTCCTTCGTCGAATCGCCGGACATGATGAACATCTACAACGGCAACGTAATCACCGATGGCAATGGCTACGCCACCATCACCATGCCGGATTACTTCGAGGCCCTCAACCGCGACTTCCGCTATCAGCTCACGGTGATCGATGAAGCCGACGATATGGACGTCTTCCTCTGGGCGAAGGTGGTCCAGAAGGTGCGCGGCAACCAGTTCACGATCCGCTCCAGCCGCGCAAATCTCGAAGTATCTTGGACCGTCACCGGCATCCGCCAGGACGCCTGGGCCAACAAGAACCGGATTCCGAATGCTGTTGAAAAGACCGGTGATGAGAAGGGCAAGTTGCTGCATCCTGAGGCCTTCGGCAAAGCCGAGAGCAAGGGCATCTACCAAAACACAGGCGAGCCGGTCAGCACTCACGCTGCTGACGCGAGATGACAACGCAACAGCACCCCGCCACAGCTATTAAGTTCACACTCTCACGGGATGATCGGAGACATCCGACCATCCCGATTCCCTCACCGGTGCCGCGCGTGGCCATTGCACTTTCGCGAACGGTAAGCCCGTCGGTGCAACATCGCACGTTAGTCGAGCTTGAGTCGGGCTTTGTTATGGTGAGTTGCTGGGCACCACGGGCATCGCTGTGATGTCGGCCGCAAGACGATCAGCGAGTTCATTCTGGCCGCTTTGGCGGAGCACAATGATCAGCTGTTCGCGGATGGCCTTGACGATCGGGTGGGGAGGCTCGACGGCGAAAAGCGCGTGGGCCATGGCATCGGCCTCGGTGCTCGCGGCGATCGCGCCGACGGTGTCACCAAGTTTGGTGAGGAAGCCCGATTGATCGCTCAAGGCTACGGCCAGCGAGGGGTGGCTGGGACCGACGGCTTTGCGGAACAGGGCGATGGCCTCGACGTTGACGGCACTCGCATCGGTCCAGCGTCCTTCGGCGCCAGCAAGCTTGGCCTTCGCCGCGAGGTGTATACCGATGATCTCTTCCTCGGGGCCGAGGAATACTCTGTGCATTTCCAGCGATCGATCTAGCAGAGGCTTGGCTTTGGCGAGTTCACCGGCGGCAATGTAGGCCGACGCGAGGTTGTAGACGTTGCGCGCGAGGCGGCGGTCGTCGCGAAACGTGCTGTTGGTTTGCAGATCGACAGCCGCCTGCATGAAGACCGCGGCTTCGGCGTCTTTGCCTTGCTTGCGTCGCAGCAGGCCCATGTTGTTGAGCGAGTCGGCGAGGTTCGGGTCACCGGGCGCCAAGACGCGCCTTCGTATGTCGAGGGATTCCTGGAAGTTACGTTCCGCTCGCTCAAGATTGCCGCGTTCACGCCAAGTGATGCCCGAGATGTTGAGAACCACAGCGACCGCCTCGGGCGAGAGCGTGCTGGCGGTATCCCGGGATCTGCTCTCGATGCGCTCAATGGCGTCGAGCAGCTTCGGCTCGACGCCACTACCGCCCTTAGGCGTTGCCACGGAAAAGGCTTCCAGGAGCACACTTGTGACATCCTCGGCAACGCGGGTTTTCTGTTGTGCGAGGTCACGCGCGTGAATGGCAGAACGGGTCTGAACGCTGGTGGCGATGATGCCCGCGATCAGAGCAAGCACAGCCACGCTGCTGGCGCTGACAAGCGCAAGGTTTCGTCGGGCGAACTGGCGAGCCTGATAGCCCAAAGTTGCCGGACGGGCGGTAATGACCTCAAAACTAAGATAACGTCGAATATCAGCGCCAAGCTCTGATGCAGAGGGGTAGCGACGATTCTTGTCGGGATCGAGGGCCTTGGCAACGATGGTATCGAGATCGCCGCGGAGGGTGCGGTCAAACGACCAGAGCCGCAGAGGTGGCGATTCGGCCTTAAGCCTACTGGCTTGGAGGAGTGAGAGACCATCGGTGGCGTGGGGGAGGTTGCCCGTGAGAAGTTCGAAAATGATCACGCCCAGCGCATAGACATCCGAGCGAGTATCGACATCCGACGCGGCGCCGCTGAACTGCTCAGGGCTCATGTATGGCATGGTCCCGAATATCTGGCCAGCCTCGGTAGCCACCGTTGCAAGGCCGGGTTTGCCAGACTCGACGGCGCGTGCGATGCCAAAGTCGAGAATACGCGGCAGTGCATCGTCGGCACCCCAGGGAGTTTGCGGCTCGCGTGTCACCGGTTCGGCATGGCTACTGCTGGTTGCCGCGGAGGTTCCTGTGTTCGTTCGCGTGCCCGGCTTGGAAGCGAATCGCTCTTGCACCAGAATGTTCGCGGGCTTGAGATCGCGGTGAATGATGCCTTGCTGGTGGGCATAGTGCACGATTTCGCAGATTGAAGCAAAGAGTCGGAGGATTGCGGCTACGCTCAGGCCGCGGGTTTGCACATAAGCACTGAGTGCAAGCCCATCAACGAACTCCATTACGCAGTACGGCACCCGCGCTCCGGCGATGGTTGCAACACCCGCCTCAAATACCTGCGCAATGCCGGGGTGTGACAAGCGACCGAGAAACTCGATTTCGCGCCGGAACCGCCGGAGCATTGCCTCTGATTCAAGCCCCGACCGCATGAGTTTGATAGCCACGCGGCGGCGAGGGGTTTCCTGCTCAGCTTCGTAGACATCTCCCATACCGCCACTACCCGCCCGGCGCACGACGCGATACTGGCCGATGAACTCCGGCACGGCACGGCCGATGTCGCCAAAAGGTCCGATCTTCGCGTCATCACCGCTTTCGCCTCGAAGGATCGCCTCCAGACCGCGACGAAGTGCCTCACCTTGCCCAGCTAGTTCGGGCAGTTCGCCCCCCTGCCTCGGGTCGTCCTGCTGCAACATCGCGATAACTTGCCGACGGATTTCTTCATCTTCTGCCGCCATCTCTGCGACCTTTACGGGCTGTTCGCCAGCGGGCAGCTCGCATGTAGCTTCAAAGATTGCCTTGGCTCTGGCGTACTGGGCGGGGGTCACAAGTCCGTTCCCTGACCGCCGCTCATGCCGTTGAGCAGTTCATTTCGCAAGAATGCTCGAGCCGATCGCCACTCTCGGTTTATGGTTGCCTCTGAGAGTTCCATGACCACCGCGGCTTCTTCGCTGGTCATTCCCGCAAAGAACCGCAGCTCCACCAACTTGGACTGACGTGGATCAAGCTTGGCCAGTTTGGTCAGCGCATCGTCGAGCGCCAGTGAGTCAACTTCATTGTCTTGCCCGGTAACTCCGGTCAGCGTTACCCGGACTCCCGGTGCGGATCGTTTCTGGGCCCGTTTTTCGCGCGCGTGACTGGACAGCACCTGGCGCATGGCCATCGCGGCGATCGCAAAGAAGTGGGCGCGATTGACGACCGAAAGGTGTGCGCTGCCCAGCAGCTTTGCGCAAGCTTCATTTACAAGCGCCGTAGGCTGCAGTGTATCCGGTCCCCTTCGACCGTGCATCAGCCCCCGGGCAACCCGGCGTAGCTCGTCGTACACTAAGGGCAATATCTCAGCGGTCGCGGTTGCCCGACCCTCTGTGACTTCACCCAGCAACTCTGTCAGACGCTCTGTATTCATGGTCGCGTATCACTTTGGGGCAATGGTCCTGAGACGGGATATGCGTTCAGAAAGTCGTTGCTTCGGGGTAATGGCCCAGTCATGTTATGCGCTTATCCGCGATCTCACACCCGCTGCGTACGGTCGGCTCGGACCATCTATTTATGCGCCGCTATTTCCAAATGGTAAGCCACAGTGGAGGCCACCGCGAAGTGTGCCTGTGTTGACGTCGGCAAAAAATCTAGATTCATGATTGGTTGTGTTCTGGAACCGGGTAATTGACTCTTGAAGCCATTGCGTACGCAGGGCTTGAAGTCACTAGTCGCTTATCTAGGAGCCCACGTTATGAACCTTTTCCGAACATCAGTCTCTCGTGCAGTGATACTGCTTCTGGCCGCCGCCGGCGCGGCACATGCCCAGACCCCGCTTTCAACGAGCTTCACGTACCAAGGTGAACTCGCCAGCGCTGGTGCCCTGGCAAGCGGAGTCCATGACTTCCGCTTTCGGCTGTATGACGCGGCAGCCGACGGCAACCAGATCGGAAGTGCCCTCTGCTCCGATAACGTTGAAGTGACCAACGGCCGCTTTGCTGCCATTCTGGACTTTGCGGCGGTCTTCGCCGGTCAGCAGCGATATCTTGAGATCGAAGTCCGCACCGATACGGGGCTGGATTGCTCGGATGACTCTGGCTATACGCTCCTCACGCCGCGCCAAGAACTCACTGCGACGCCGAATGCAAACTTTGCCACCAGCGCAGGCTGGGCGGCCAGCGCGACGATGGCCGCCGACGCAACATCGCTCAGTGGCCAACCGGCATCGTTCTACACAAACTCGGCCAACCTTACCGGATTGCTCAATAGTGCCGTCCTCCCTACTAACGTTGCACGGCTCGATGGAAACCAGGACTTCACTGGCGAACTTTCTTTACTCAACCCTGCCAACACGCTGAGCGGTAGCGGCTCAGGTTTGACGAATCTAAACGCCTCCAACATTGGCGGCGGCACGCTAGCTAACGCGCGCACCACCGGTACCAATCTGAACACGGCGAGCTCTCTGGTTCTCCGCGATGCCAACGGCAGCTTCAGCGCGGGCACCATCACCGCGAACCTCATCAACGGCAACGCAACCAACGCAATCAACCTCAACAATCAGCCAGCTTCGTTCTACCAAAACGCCTCCAACATCGGCGGCGGCACGCTAGCCAACGCCCGCACCACCGGTAACGTAATGGGTGTTCCCAACTCTCTGGTTCTCCGCGACAGCGCCGGCAGCTTCCGCGCGAACGTCATCACCGCGAACCTCATCATCGCGAACCTCACTGGCAACGCAACCACCGCAACCAACGCAACCAACGCAACCAACCTCGCCGGCCAGCCCGCAGGTGCGTATGCCCCGCCCAAGACGACGCTTTGGGCCTCCACCAACCTGGCAGTTGCAAACACTTCGCCAGCCACCATAACGACCCTCTACATCAATGCCCAGTCTTTTTCCGCGGGTCGGGTCATCGTCAACTGGACGACATCCGGCTACACCAACTTTTCCAACACCGCGTTCCAGTTTCGTATTCGCATCGGCAGCAACGTGGGCCACTGGACGAGCTTCTTCTTCAACACGACATTTCAGCACACGACTATCAGCGGTGTAGCGCTTATCCCGGTTACTTCAGGCGACGCGAACGTTTCGCTGGAGATCGTACGGGTTTCGGGCACAGGTAACTTCTTAGTGGACGGCAACGACAGTTGGACCGCCACATCCACCAATATCCTGCAGCCGTAATGTTGCACGTAACTCTGCGGTCAGGCCAACCGCGATGTGCGGCTGGCGGGCCGTGATGTAGGGCTTTGGCCTACTTAACGCGGAGTATTTCCGCGGCGGCCAAGAGCGCTTGGGCCACGGCGGGTTCTTTGGCGGTGGCCAGTGATTCGCGCGCGGCGGCGAGGGCATCATCAAAGTGCTCGCGTTGGTTAAGTGCGGCCATCACGCAGGCGAGGTTGGCCATGAACACAGCGCGGCGGTCGTGGCCGGGGGGTGCGAGGGTGTCGCGGTTTTGCCAGAGGAGCATGAGTAAGCCGCCATCGGGCAGGCTGATGGCACCTTCGGTCAGGTCGGCGGTGATGTCGCTTATGGTTTTGAGAGTGGTCGGCCGTTCATCGGCGTTGGCCACCATCAGGCGGATCCGCGCGCCCTGCAATGCCCATCGCCGCAGTTCATCGGGCTGGGCCTTCCAGCCCGTGTGAACGCGGCGGAGCGTTTCCGCCGCCTTCTCGGTTGTCCAGTTGACATCATCAAACGCCGCCAAACACGCGGCGTGCGCCATCAGGCCGTACTTTGCAGCCTCTTGGTATCGTTTGCTGCTGAGCATCGCGTTTGCCGCGGTGAGCGGTAAGTACGCGCGGGCAGGGTGCCCTGGCGGGAACGTTCGCTCTGCTGCCTCCGGAAGGTCCACAGCAGCGGCGGCGGCTTCATCGAGCAGCTTTGCGTTGACCAGCGCGCTCACCAGGTTGTTGCGTGCCGCCAGTGTGTGGTCGTTGTCGCGGCCCCAGAGCTTCTGCGTGCGGTCGGCAAGGTCTCGCGTCCGCTCGAGTGCGCCTGCGGCATTACCCTTGGCCGTCTCGCACGCGAGCAGCCAGTTCAACGTCGTCAGGATCGTGTGCTCATCGCGCGGCTCTGCCCGCTCAAGCGTCGCGAGCACATCGGTCAGGGTTGCCAGTGCCTCATCGTGTCGCCCCAGCAGGTGCAGCGCGATCCCGGTTCGCTGCGCACTGGCAATCGCTGCGGGGTTGGTTGCTGGCAGGCCGCGTTTGGCCCGCGCCACGCCTTCGCGAGCCAGCTCTAGCGAACGCTGCGGCTGCTGCATCCGCGCAAACACCTGCGCCATCGATGCCAGAACATCGATGGCGCGCTCGCTGTCCTGGCCGGAGGTGCGTTCAACCAGCGGAAGGACGAGTTCGAGTTCGGCCAGACTTTCTCGATTTTTGCCCAGCTTCTCGAAGACCTTGGCCAGGTCGTAGCGCACCTCAGCCTCTATTTCGGGGTTTTCGGCGAACCGCTCGTGTAGTCCATCGGCGGCTTTGGTCAGCACGTCCATCATCTTGACTTCGTACCCCATGCGGCCGGGGGATGCCGCCAGCAGCAGCCCCTCGATCATGTACTCGCGGATTGCCCCGCTCAGGGCGGCCTCTTTGGTTGCCCGCTCGCTGGCCCGCTGGGCACGCACGTACATTGAGAGGCTGATGACCAGACCCGCGATGGTGGCCAGCGTTGCGAACGCCACCGCCGCGACGAGCCCGCGGTTGCGCCGGGCGAAGCGTGAGAGCTGGTAACTTACCGTCGCGGGGCGGGCGGCGATGGTTTCACCGCGGAGCCATCGGCGAAGATCATCGGCCAACGCTGCGGCGGAGGAGTAACGGGTCACGCTCCTTGTGCATTGCCTTGGCGACGATGGTGGCAAGGTCGTGATCGATGCGGGCCCCATTGGCCGTGGTGAGCGGCGCCGGCGGATCATCGCGGATGATGCGGGCGGCTTCGGCGATGGGCTTGGTCAGAACGTCGGAGGGGAGGCGGTTTGCGATCAGCTCGTAGAGCACCACGCCCAAGGAGTAGATGTCTGAGCGGGTGTCGATGGCGTTCTGGTCTCCGCTGAGCTGTTCGGGGCTCATGTAGGCGACGGTGCCGATGAGCAGGCCAGCCTCGGTCAGCGCGGTGTGCTGGGTGGACGTTTCCAAAAGTCGTGCGACACCAAAGTCGAGGATCTTTGGCTGGGGGCCTTGGGAAGCTGTGTGCTGCCCGGTTGCCTTTGTTGCAGGCACGCCCGATACGGTGCCCAGTCCGGTGCCAAGTGCGGCGCCCGGAAAAGCAACTGATGCAGCGCCTGGTGCGGGGAGCAGACTGCTGGCGACCAGAATGTTGGCGGGTTTGAGGTCGCGGTGCAGAACGCCTTTGGTGTGAGCGTGGTGGAGCGCATCGGCGACCTTGGCGACCAGGTCAATGCGGGCGGCGATGCTTAGTTTTTGCTGGTTCGCAAAGTCCGTAAGCCGCGGGCCCTGAACGTACTCCATGGCGAAGTACGAGACGAGGCCGCTGGGCGTGGCCTGTGTGCCAGCCTCAAAGATGCGGGCGATGCCGGGGTCATCAAGGCGGCCGAGCAGGTCGATCTCGCGGGCGAAACGCACGCGGAGCGAGTGCGAGGGTGCGCTGCTGGCGAGGATTTTGAGCGCGACGTGACGCTGAGGGTTGGCTTGGGTGGCGAGGTAAACAACGCCCATGCCGCCCTTGCCGATGAGGCGCTGGATACGGTATTGGCCAAACTGGGCGGGGATTGCACCGTCGCCAGGCGATGCCGCGCCCGTGATGCGTGGAACCAGGCCGCCTTGCTCGGGGCTGAAGCGGGTCTCATCGGTTCCATCAATGGCGAGCAGTTCGCACACAGCACTGCGGACTTGCTCATCGGCCTGACACTGAGCGGTGATGTAGCCCTCGCGCTGTGACTTGGGGTAATCAACAGCGGCCGAGAAAATCTCGTGCACGCGCGCTAACTGTTCGGCGGTGAGGTTGCCGCCGCGCGGGCCAGCACCCGGGCCGCTGCCGGGGCCGAAGCCGTATTCAGCGTTGGGTTCAGAAATGAGATCACGTTCAGGCGGGTTCATCGCTCAAGCTCCCGGTGCAGCCACGCACGGATGAAGCGGCAGTCTTTCTCGACGGTGCGAGGGGAGATTTCGGTTACCTCGGCAGTCTGCTCGACGGTGAGCCCGGCGAGGAAGCGCAGCTCAAAGATGGTGCCCAGCCGCTCATTGAATTCGGAGAGCCGGGTGATGGTTTCATCCAGGGAGAGCAGGTCAATGGTGGATTCTCCGGCGGCGAGCTCGAGTGAGTCCAGCGTGACCCTGCGACCGCCACCACGGCGCGCGGCACCCCGGGCGCGAGCGTGGTCGATCAGCAGGTTGCGCATGGCGCGGGCGGCGACCCTGAAGAAATGGTTGCGGTCATCCCAGCCGGTTTGCGGCGCTTTGAGCAGGCGGATGCACAGCTCGTTGACCAGCGCGGTGGGCTGCAGGGTGTTGCCAGCAGATTCACCGCGAAAGAGGCTGCTTGCCATAGAACGCAGGTCGCTGTACGCGGCGTTGAGCAGCTCGCCGGTGGCAGTCTCGTCGCCGTCGCGGATCCGGTCAAGCAAGACGCTGAGATTGGGATCTGGAAGGGAACTCATCGGTCTGTGGGGCGTTGCGGCTGGGGATGATGGCTTGGAGGCAACGTGTGCGGTTTACATGATTCGGGTTGGCTGGGTTGAGAGTTGTGTGATGACGATCGGGAGTGACCGTCACCGAGAGCGTGCTGGCCAAGATTATAGATCGAAACTTATTCTGGCAAATTTGTGCGCCCTACGGCGATGGACTGCGCCAAAGAAAGGAAGGCCCGTTTTTTTTCGTCTGGTTCAGCGGTTTGGTCAACCTTTTGCGAGAATTCCTATGAAGTCGATGTTATGCGCACCAGTTTCCGCGGCGATAGTGCTGTTTTCCGGCCTGTTTTGTGGGGTCTGTTTGGGTCAACCCTTAAGCCTGAGCTCAGCATTTACGTACCAAGGTGAACTTTCCAGTACCGGCACACCTGCTAGTGGGCTCCATGACATTCGTTTTCGGCTGTTTGATGCCTCCACCGGCGGCACGCAGATCGGTGGCGTGCTCTGCTCCGATAACCTCGATGTAATTAACGGCCGTTTCGCCACATCTCTGGATTTCGGTGCGGTCTTCGCTGGACAGCGACGCTTCCTCGAAATCCAAGTCCGTCAAGACACAGGGCTTGCTTGCGCCGATTCGAGCGGGTATACCACCCTTACCCCGCGTCAAGAGTTGACAGCGACCCCCAACGCAACCTTCGCAACGAGTTCAACAACAGCGACAACCGCCGCTACGGCGACGAATGCCACATCACTCAACGGCCAGCCCGCATCGTTCTATCGGAATGCCGCCAATCTCACGGGCACACTACCCAGCACGACGATCCCCACCAACGTTGCTCGCCTAGACGGCAACCAGACCTTTACCGGGCTGATGAACTTCAGTAACCCCGCCAACACCTTTAGTGGAAGCGGCGCGGGTCTGACGAATCTCAATGGGGCCAACATTGCCGCGGGCACGATCACCCGCAGCCGCATGGCGGGGGATGTGGAGCGGATACTGTCACAATGGACGCCGGGAAGTGTGCCGTTGGATGCTGTTGCGTGGGGAGATAACGCTAACGGCCAGACCAGCGTTCTGGCGTTGCCCGCCGGTGTGATGTACACCGCGGTGGCGGCTGGCCATTTGCATAGTCTGGCTCTGCGCAGCAACGGAACGGCGGTCGCGTGGGGAAATAACGGCTCGGGCCGGACCGATGTTCCTGCGTTGCCCGCCGGTATCATGTACACCGCCGTGGCATGTGGCTTTTACCATAGTCTGGCCGTCCGCAGTGATGGATCGGTCATAGCGTGGGGCGATAACGGGTCCGACCAACTCAACGTCCCTGCTGGCCTGACATATACCGCAGTGGCGGGTGGCGGCTTGCACAGCCTCGCCCTCCGCAGCGACGGCACGGCCGTTGCGTGGGGCGACAATTCCAGCGGCCAGACAACTGTCCCCGCGCTTCCACCTGGGGTGACATATTCTGCGGTGGCGGCTGGCACTTTTCACAGTGTGGCCCTCCGCAGCAACGGAACGGTCATCGTGTGGGGGTCCAACAGCGCCAATCAACTCACCGTTCCCGGCTTGCCCGCAGGCGTGACGTACACCGCGGTCGCAAGCGGGGCGACTCACTGCCTTGCCCTCCGCAGTAACGGCACCCTCGCCGCGTGGGGATTCAACTCGAACGGCGAGACCAATGTTCCCGCCTTGCCCGCCGGCATGACCTTTACCGCCGTGGCGGGAGGTGGCAACCACAGCCTGGCGATCCGCAGCGATGGCGCGATCGTTGCG
>ENA-ORBV01014987-ORBV01014987.1-microbial-mat-metagenome-genome-assembly--contig:-NODE-14987-length-11490-cov-7.285201_pt1 | contig 11490 bp, 17 predicted proteins | sample MGYA00237777_ERZ505514 | MGnify/ENA primary metagenome ERZ505514 (study PRJEB26160, sample SAMN06269048) | microbial mat metagenome | isolation source: Oligotrophic lake microbial mat | place...
GCCTACGCCAGGGCCAACGGTCAAGCCAACCTCAGGACCCACAAGCAAGCCAACAGTCAAGTCAACCCCAGCACCTACAGCATGTGAATGCCCAGATGGGTGTAAAGTGGCAAAGCAAGGCAGTGGAGCTGCAGCATTCAGTGGAACTGAAACTGCATATGCACATAGCTTGACACCTGGCAGGTGCTTTCAGGATGACCAATTTAACAACTGGGGATGGACCATTGGGCCCATTGGGTCAGGTTCATACACTTTCCCAATCTGGGCTGGTGCTGGTAACTGTGATCTTTCTAAGGGTTCAGAGGTTGGATATTTAGAACTTGTCTTCGACAGTGTGGCGAAGACAGCAACGGCAACATATCACACTTTCTCAGCCTACAAGACAGTTGAAACCCAACTCTATGTTGGCACAGAGAAGTATCCGAAGCAAGGAAACAAGTACACTGTGGCCCCGGGTCAGTATCCCTACAAGAATTCGGCACCGTCAGACTACAACACAAATGTCTATGAGCTAACAGATATCGAGAGCCTTGGTGGAATGGTATATGTCATTGCACACTCTGTCACTGAGGGTTCGAGGAGATTTTTAGCTGATAGTGGCAGCTGCTACTGTGACTGTAGCACGCCAAGCCCAACTGCCAAGCCAACTGCCCAGCCAACGGCCAAGCCAACTGCCAAACCAACTGCCAAGCCAACTGTCAAGGCAACCCCAGGTCCCACTAACAAGCCAACTGCACAGCCTACTCCAGGTCCCACCAACAAACCCACTGCAGAGCCAACTGCAAATCCCACCAACAAGCCCACTGCAAATCCCACTGATGCACCTGTTGAGCCTGAGACTCGTAGTGCTAGCTCAACCAGCAGCAAGAAGAAAGACAAGAAGGACAAGAAGGATGACAAGAAAAAGAAGCGCATGCTGGTGGACGGGGGTGATGAAGGTGTCTTGCCAGAGGAGTTAGCTTCTGCTGACTCCACCACCCCAGTTGAGTGTCGAGTTGCGTTTGCGTACCACAACACAAAGCTTTCCCGCAGCTTCAGGGATTTGGGATTTGCTGAAGGTTTGTATGATGAAACTGACATCACCTGGGGATGGGCCAATGGTCCTCTCCTCTCTTCAAACTATGCCTACTCCTTTGATATGTACTCTGAAGGTGGAGAAGCTGATGGCGCCATGGTGGGAACCATGACTGTTGGGTATGATGGTGAAGAGGCTGTTGTGACCATAGATGCTGGTGAGCGCCTATGGCTGAAGGAAGTCCAAGCATATGTCGGAACTAGCCATCTCCCCATTTCGGAAGATGGGTTGGAAACAATTGACCCAGAAGCTTACCCAGTTGTCCACACTCGCATGTCACTGAGCCGATCTTTTGCTGTTAAGGACTTTGATGGAAGCCCTATTTATGTAGTTGCTGAAGCGACTGTCTGTGGTGTCTTTCCAGCGGCTGATGATACCAATCATGCCAGTGTCCGAGGTGGGGAAGGAAAGAAATCTGTCTTGGGTGCTTTAGGAAATTTCTTCCGAAACGCTGCTGCTTAAGAAGGTTAAGCAGATGTAGCGATGAAATATCGACAGTGATTCAAGTTTTCCTACTGGTGTCTACTCAACCACAGCTGCAAGTGTTCTGAAATGTAATGCAACCCTGTTTAAGCTACTCTTTTAGACGCACAATCCACTAGTAGTAGGACAAGAAAGTGTTAAAAGTAGCCACAGGTTAATGCTCATCAATCCGACTTGCAATTTAGCGCATATCAATTTTCAAAATTCAGAAAACATAACCGCAAGAAAGGATGCCATTATCCACTCGATTCCCGTTGCCCCTTCTCAAAAGGGAGTTTGGCACCCCAAGCTCAACTGCCACCAGCCAGCAGCAGGACAAGAAAATGTCAAAAGTGGCCACTGGTTGATGCTCATCGATTGGACTTGTAATTTAGCGCATGCATTTTCAATGTTCAGAAAACACAACCGCAAGAAAGGATGCCATGCAGTGTTCAAATGCAAACAAACAATTCATTTGTCAGGGCCAGGGTCAATCCTCATGATGTTGACTCGCTCAAATGCTCCTCCATCCAGTTCAAGGGTTGCCGTGCCATTGGCATGAACTTGATCGATCCCAAAAGGTCCGAGATTCTTCTGTGCCAGCTTCCTGCGCGAATCATTCTTGAGATGTGCCATCTCGCCAACTTGAAAGTCCTTGAATCTCCTTTTGGCATTCTTTTGCTCGTTGTTGCAAGTCATCCTTGCTCGCCTCCTTTGCCCAATCATCTCCCAGTCCACAGACACAGGGATGTTGATCAACATGTCTCTGCCAAACACAGCTGCTCCTGGCACAACTCTGTGCATCCTTTCAGCAACAGACTTGCCCATGGAATTCTTGACAGTGAACGGGACAGATCGAATGTCATTGGTTGCCAGCATGGCTTGAAATGCTGCACCAGTGAATTCGCCACCTTGATCGTGCACACATTCTCCCGGTCTTGGACACCTGCACAACCAAGTGTTCTCAAACTTGATTGTTGCATGCTCACTTGTCTTGTCATCAAGTCTGGCAAACTCAGTTGAGTTGGAACCTGCACAAGTGCAAGTCAGTGCAAACACCTTGACAGGATCTCGTCTCACAATCTTGATCTTCCAGGGACCAATGCAATCAACTGCAACCTGTTCAAAAGGTCCAGGACAATCCGCTCGTTCTGGCAAATGTCCACAAGAGCATCTGCCACCTTTCTGTCGCCTACAAGGACCACACTGTTGGATCCTTGTCTGGATCTTCTGTGGCAACTTGGGTGCACAAAAGCAAGCGCCAATCATTGCATGAGTTCTTGTCATCCCAGGATGTCCAAGGTGAACATGGTGCCATTCAATTGCATCAGGAGCCAAGGAATTGGGAAGCACAATCCTCCACTGATCTCCTCTGAGACGTCTGCAGACAAGCTTGTGTCCTCCAATGGTCTTCACAAAGCAGAGAGCCTTGTCTTCAAGTGAACCCAGCACTTGGTCATCCGCCTCTTGTGCTTGACGCAATGTGTCATGCTGCAGTGGAAATTGATCCACGTCACTTGGGCAGTTAAGAAATGCTTCAACCACATCCAAATGATCCATGGGCTTTGGGTCACATTGGCAGATTTGGTCTCAAGTTCATTTTCCTTGGAACTTGCATCACTTGCCTCACTTGCTTCATCAGCTTTGCCACCACTGCTGTTCAAGCACTGGTCTGGCCTTTCAACAGCTCCATCCTCCAGGTCAGGAATGCGGCTTCCTTCACTGTCATGCTCAGTTGAGTGACGAGTGGAAACTGAGGATGCCACTGCAACTTGATTTCTTATCAGACTTGGGGTCTTGAACTGCTGTCTCCATCATTGTGGCATCCTTCTTCAAGGTCAGCAGTCACATCCAGCTCCTCTGAGATTGGATCTGCTTCCAGCAGTCCATCAGGATCTTCAATCTGAAGCTCGACAAAGAATCTATCACCATGGTGCTCTTCAGCAAAGTGTCCCTCTTCTGGATCATCATGGGCTTCATCAAATGCATCACAGGCTTCATCCAGTTCTTCTTCAGCCTCCTCACCGCAGTGTCCATCACAGGGCCTTCATTGTTGTGGCATGCTTCGTCAGGGTCATCACAGTGTCAACTCCTGCTGCCGCTTTGCGTTCTGCGAGCATAGCCACCTCCAGGACCTTGCCTGCGTCCATGACTGCCTTGCACTCTGCCTCCACGCCATTCCCTGCTGGCACAGCATCCATCCCTGCAGACTCCAGTTTGCCTGGCGTTGCAATGAGGCTCGGTGCCTCTTCCAGCAGACTGACAGTCATTGGACTGAGCCCTGCAACCACCAAACCTACCAGCAGGTGTTGACCGGCCTCCATTGCCATTGAACTCAAGTCTTCTTGGGGGCATTGCTCCACCTCTGTCACCTTGAGGTGTGCCTTCACCTTGACCTTGACAATTGCCACCACCATGGCCACTGTGCTGAGAACAGCATGGCCTGTGATGGGGTCTGCTATGATCACTGCTGCCGTGGGACCTTCCTCTTCCAGATGGAAACCTTCCAGGTCCACTGTGAGGTCTGAATCCTGGTCTGCTGCTTGCATCTCCAGAGCAATTGCCTCTGCCAGGGACTCTTCCAGCTGGTCTGGTGTGGCTTGAGTCACTGTTGCTACTTGAGTGCAATGCCCTTTGCGCCGTGTGATCCACACTGCGCAGATCATCCATGTGCTTGATCAAATCATTGAGGCTCACAGCAGTCAAAGACAAACCAGCCTTCCTGAAACTCTCCCTGTGCTCTTCAGGGATGTCATTGTGCAGCATCTGCTTCCTGTCATGCTCAGTCAACCTTTGATCGGGAGCACCAACACCTTGCCCAGGGCATCCAGGTGAGAGACCTAAGACTGTGTCATGGAAGCTGATCCTTGACATGAACTCACTGGAGCATTCCTTGATGCCTTTCTTCCTGTTGACCACCACAAGTCCTATGTGTCTCCCAAGCATTGGCTGGGAAAAACAGAAGTGAGTTGGCATCAACCGCTTCTCCAAACCCTGCGACTGATTGTGCGAATGGGTGACTGACTGCATCCCACTCTGATGTGTCCTCCAGTTGGTTTTGGAAGTCAGCACAGAGTGTTGCGCCATTGGCCCACCTCAGGATTGACTCAGCCTTCCTGAACCTGCTAAGCATGCAGAGGCATTGGGATTTGGAACCACCGATTGGAACAATTGGAACCTCCATGGACACCTTGGATGTTGCATTGTTGTTGACTGTTGAAGCAGTGTGCTTCATGACCTTCATGTCCTTTGGAACAAAGTCAAACTTGTATGGGATGACTCCTTGATCAGATCTGGATGCCGTGATCAATTGTTGTTGTTGCATGCAGCATGTTTTTTTTTTTTGGTGTCACAATTTGTTGTTGTTTGTTATCTTGTCTCTTGTGTTTGGACTTCAAGTCTCTGAGCCTTCAGCTCCAAGCATCCAGTGCTTTTGCATTGTTGTCTTGGCCTTCAAGGCTGCCTATCAGGCATTGGCATTAGCTTTTCAAGCCATTGGCATCCAGTGCTGTTGTTGTTGTTGTCATTGTTTGGACCTCCAGGGTCTTGTGTCTTCGTTGCAGTGTTTTGCGTCGCTATGGAGCACACTCCGGTGCTGTCGATTCATGCGATTTCCACTCGACAACAGCTGGCAGCTGTGAATTCAGTCAGTCAGAGCTCTCTCTTTGAACACCCTCCACTTGGAGTTGGCCTTTGACATTTGGGGAGGTCAAAGACAACTTAATTGGTTTTAGTTTGCCAATTGGAATTTTTGAAATTGGTTGGAAACTGACTGACATGTCCCAACAGCAAACTTGGTCATGCTCTTGTTGAGTCTGGTGGCTCTTCTCTGCAGTGTTCTTGTGGTTCTTGCTTGGTTTGAGGCAACAGCACAACCTGTCCTTCCTCATCCCAACATTCCTTGATGACATTCACTGAATTTGCTCAATCTGATCAGAATGCAGCATGTCAGCAAACAATGGTGTGTTTTGCACTCAATTCTGAGGTTGTGAGATTGTTCCACAACGAACCAGTTCCAAACTGATCATCCAGATTGACAGCTTTTGCTCCAGACATGTCACCACCAAAATTGCCATGGTCTGTGCTGCAGACAGTCCAAATGTGTCCCTTCTTTTCTTCCAGAAGCAATCCAGAAGCTAGGTCACTTTGCCACAATGGTTCAGTGAGCTTGTGTCAGAGTGGGATTGAATCTCAATCATTAAGAACAGTTGTCATGTCCCCCATGGTGAATCAAATCCAGTCACGCTTCAGTCATGGATGTGTGCTTCATGCCATCATCATCATTCAAATCCACTTGATTCCAGTTGCCCCTTCTTAAGAGGGATTTTGGCTGCAATGTCAGCAAAGTGCAAAATGGCCTCCACTGTTGACGAAGGGCGCATTTGGCCTCAATTGGGACCAATTGGCCATGACAAAAGCGTGATTGGCCATTCTGCAACGGCAAATTGGAGTTTCAATGCCACATTTGACCGTTCAATCTGTCACAAAGCCAACAAATGGTGCAAACAACATGCGTCAAGGCCAACACATCAAATGTGATGGCCAACAGCAGTGCAGCACAACGGCCAAATGAACAACATTGTTCCCAACCAAAATCCTGCAATGCTGGGAGCAACAGACGACTGAAAATTGTTACCAATTTGCCCATGAAACATCCCGCATTTGGCCCACAATTTGGCGCAACGACAAACCAAACTCTCCATTTGACCATGTCGAGTCACCTGCTGGTGTGCACTGGGTGCAAAAAGAAGTCTGCACCATGAGACCAAATTATCAATTGCATCGTCTGTCAGGGTGTCTTGTCGCACAAGGTAAAAAAATTGGTTGCTTTTTGTCTGCAAAACTTGCCGATAGCCTTTCTGAATTGCGACAACAATCACAGTAGCAATCACAACAGCAGCAGCAATGAGGAAGAGCAGCACCGATTGGTACCTGCTTTTCACATCTCGGACTTGACCTACCAGGAATGTCTCTTTTTGCGTGGAGAAATTTTGCGAGCACTGGGATGATTCATTCATTGGATCAGTGGACGGTTGGTTGGGTGTGTCATAGGAATGCAATCAATTGCAATCTGCAGTTAGCAAGCTAAGCGTGTCGACAGATTCCTGGCTATGCTGCGATGGACTGCCACCATCCATTCCAACAACAACAACAACTGCTGCTTCTGTTGCATTTTTCAGTGACTTTTTCCCAAGCCAAAACAGTCGGACCAAAACAAAGCAATCATTTTATTTGTGGATTCCGAGTTTCACGCAGATTGAACTCCCTCTGGTTGTGCCAGAGTGGGTCTGTCCATGCCATGCCATGGCATGACAGTTGGAGAGATCCTTAGTTGCTCTGTTCCGGAAAAACGGAAGCAATTTGCATTCTTAGACCTCGTGTTCCAAATGATTGACATTGTCAGGAAACACATTTGTGACCAAAAGGATTTGTAACGAGCAACCTTTTCGAACTCCATTCTGCAGCAGGATTGCCATCATTGCTGTGGGAAAAGGAGCATCAATGACTGTTGTGACTGCTGTCACGGCATTTGTCTGTGCACATCCCAGCACCTTTGAAGACCATGTTGTTCATGTCGATGGCGATGTGTTCTTTGTGGATGGATGGTTCTTTAGTGGATGGTCATCATTTGATATGACTATCAGTATGGAATGATTCTGTTGCAGATACCCTTCCGATGCTTTTTGTGGACTTTTTTGGGTCCACCATTCCGGCATGTTGGTTGTCGAGTAGGAACTAGCCCCCATGTTGACGACTTCCGTCCCAAACCATTGTGCCAATTGCAAGAGGGGCCGTGGTCCTAGAAAGGGCAATCCAATTGCATTGAAAATCCCCACCGCCACTCCTTTGCCTTGCGCATTGCCTTCGAAATGATCAGCGACATAGCCGACTGTGAGACATTTGATTTTGCCCGAGTCATCAAAGGCAATGCTGAAGGTTTCCGGACATCCCTGTTGGCCAATCAGACCTCTCCATTCCAGTCCCACAAGAACTTCATTCACGAGAGAGATCGGCGCCGCGCACCGATAGCGCGACATCCACATCCACACTAGTAGAGTAGATAACATGGAGCAACAAGCTCACTCTTTCTAGTGTACTGATCTTTATCATCAAACATATAGATCTCTACAGCCTACAGGATATGTAGATATCCAACCGTTGTCACTGGTTGTCGGGTGCCTCCAAATGAACAATGGTGAGACAAGCAATTTGGTCCATGTCTTTGGAAGGATTCCACATCTTGATTGGGCTTCCCTTGACCCTTCTTGGCTTCCACTCTCCATGCAACTGCTGCTCCTCTTTGGTGATTTGCATTGGCAACGGTTGCCGCGACGCGACATCCCTTGCAAAGCCTTGCATGGACGCAGTGGCCCTGTTTGCACGGATCAAAGTCAAGGGCTGTGAGACCCGTGGAGACAATGTTCAAGTTCTCCACATTCGTTTCTGCAGCCATGTCGATGATGGAGCGGACTCCCCCATCACCATCAGGACCTGAACAAGCCAATCGAACGTTTTGGAAGCCAATGTGTTGATCAAATGCCTTGGCGAGTTCATTTTGTGCTCGCTGCTCCACTGGTGGCTCTTGAAGCTGCTTCTTCTGCTGCAGTGGTGCATGAGGGAACTCCCGGTGACACGGATGGGCTGGTGGAGCAGGGAAGTGTGGCAGTTCTGGTGTCGGAACTGATGGAAAGGGCTTTTCCTCCATTGTGTTGATGATGGTGTTGATCAAGAATCAAGTGGTGGGGACGCCCCTGCACAGAGGGACAGCCAGACGTCTGCAGCAGGAAAGCCACAGAAAATGGGTCAGGGTCAGACAAAAATCAAAGTCAATGTGCTTGCTTCCAAATTCGCAAAAAGCAACAACAGTGTTGACAAGAGCTGGAAGGCACCAATCGAGACAGCTCCAAAGCAAGGGGTTGTTTGATTTGACAACAGAGAGACAGCAACATGGGTTGACAGTCAACAAGAGCAGCAGCTGTGGCGCATTGCCCACCGTGCTTGGTCAGCCAAACTGAGGGGTGCACATTCAATTGTGTGCAGCTGACAGTGCGATTGATTTTCTTCTCAAAAGGATGCTGCCACAATGATTTTGTCCACACTGACAAAGCGTTTCAAGGCACTGGCACTGCACACGTTTTTGCCAGGCAGATTCTGGAGAAAAGGGATCGCATCCGGGGAAAGAAGCAATGATCATCATGATCCCGGTTCGGGGATCGACGGCTCAAAGATTCCAGTCCCAAATTTTTGACACCGTTCCCTTCAGGACGGGATCACACGCAGGGTCCACATCACACAACGCATCCGGCGCTGGGGTTGACCGAACTTCACAGTGATGACAGCATTTGCAGTTGTGAACATTCCAGGGCCCTGATTCCTGGTGCGCAAATTCCAGCACCTCTGGGATGAAATCATGTGCTTCATTTTTGGCATGGCTTGTGTGATCTGGATTGCCCCAATTCCCATCAACTTTCCAAGCATTGTGAAAGCATCGTTGGGCCAAATGCATTTTGAACCGACCATTGACCCACCAACTGATGTCCTCTTCACAGTTCTTCTGGCAGATTTTTGGAGAAGTCATTGACTGTTTTCTCACTGGTTTCAGCTGCACAAATGGGCAAAAGTTTTCAGCATCTGTTGACACTGCTGTTGTGGATTTGCTGCAAGTGATTCTTGGGTTCTCCAGTCAGTTGGTTTGAGTTGTTGAGATCAGAGAAGCAGATTGTTGTTTTGACATGCAGCTTGCTTTGTTGTCATCAATGATGCTTTTGATGTCAAGGCATCAAATCTGGGGGGGGGCCCAACGTGAAGTTGTTTGCCCCGGCCGGACTGCTGCTCTGGCAGAGAAGGTTCCTTTCAGGTCAGAATCTTTGTGGTGTTTGCTCAACAACTTCACAGTGCAGATGGAATGCCAAACACAATGGACAGGAAAATCATGAAGGGCTGCAACCTTTCAGTTTGGAGCTTGCAACAATGCAATGCAAAAGAAATTGCCTTGAAGAAGTGACAAGCTGGCTCAGGTCTCAACATTGGGCACTGGCGCTCTGCCAGCATGTGAAATCTTGCAAGATCCATTGGCTGAAGGTTTGGCACCCCAACCCTTTCATTCCCACCAACAGCATTCCCTGCCAAGGAACAATCATGTGCAGTTCAAAGGACGCCCATCGCAGATCAATTCTTTGAAGAAAAACAATCGCGCTGTCAGCCAGTCTCAGAAACAATTCCAATGATTCGCCACAAATCAGTCTCCATTTGCTGCTTGGCATGATTGCAAGAAGTTGGGCAGCAATTTTCTTTTGTGTGACAATGCAGCTGTTGACCCGATGAGAGCACACAGCCAACACTTTTCTGAGTGACAAAGCACAACACAACAGCTGTGGACCAAAGAAAGAACTGTGATTCTCAAATGCTTTGGAACTGATTCTGAATGTCTGATCAACTCAAACAAAAGACACATGTGCCTGCAGACAGCATCCCCAATCACATGTTTGACATGCATGCAAACAGAGCACTCCCAGCACAAGTGAATTTGCCAAAAAGGAGTGAACGAAAAGGGGAAAATTGTCCCATGGCTGCCCAGCTGATGGCAAACCAAAGGCACTGGGAGACACAAATTGTCATTTTGTTCCAGTTTTTGGCTGCGCAGTCTCAGCGAACAACATTTTGCAATGAGCAGATCAATTGAACACAGCAGTGCTGAAAGTGAGGAATTTTCAACCTTTTCTTGCTCAGCAACTGAATTGACACTCAATGAACAACCAAAGATGCAGATCTCTGGCATCTGTTGTGTGTGCTTTGTGGCCAACTCTTGCCTTTCCCTGATGTTCGACTAACCCCCAAAAAGCTTTACCCACATCACAAACCTGGCTAGCCCACTCAGGACCAAACGGTGCTGTTTTGTCATGCAAAAATTGACGGACAAATCAACGGATGAATCGCCGTAGAAATTGCCGTGGAAACATCCGCAATTCCGGTTTTCTCAAATCGACGGAATTCATTCCGTCAATCCTTAAATCTCCGGAATTTGACTCCGTCGATTTTTCCGTTGATTTCAGCCGTGAACAAAATTGCCATGGCAAAATGCACAAATCAACGGAAAAATTGACACAGAACTCGACGGAGAAACAACCGCATTTCAGGGGTTCTGAAATCGACGGAATTCAACTCCGTTGATTCTCAATCAACGGAATTGTGTTTGTCAATTGTTCCGTTTGTTTTTCCGTCAGTTTGAAACGTGTCAATGCTGCTGTGGATGAATCAGCAGCACCGCATCGTCCAGAGCAACACTGACTCTCCTGGCTTCCATCAGAACCTTGAACAGTGAAGATGTTGTGTTTGTTTTGCACACTTTTCCCTCTGTGAGTTCAGCAACATCTGATTGCACCAAGAAGCATGCTGCCAGCTTCATCCTCAAATTCTTGAGCAGCTGTTTGCTGTTGGACTCATGAGGTCATCACTGATGTTCATTCTTTGGTTTTGTCAACTGAGGCATTCTCAACCATCACAAATTTGTCCAGCTGGATGAGTGACTGACTCTTCATCAACTTTGCTCACATTGCAGTTTGTGCTTCTTCAAGAATGTGCAGCAGACTTCCTCATTTTTTTGTGATTGGTGCAGACACTTTGAGCAATTGTGAAGGTGAGACAGTTCATGTCAACTGATGATGCTCTTTTGTTGTTGCTGACCTGGGTTGTTTGTCAAGAGAAAGAGAAGACATGATTTTCTCCAAAGGCACATGAAACCGAAGATGATCACATGCTGGGTTCAGATCATTCAGCCCTGGAACTGCACAGCAAGAAGTGCTGATTCTTTCAATGGAAGTGGGGAAAATGTTCTCCCTGCCATTGACATAGGAAACACACAACAAAAGTTCAAACACAGAATGCAACAACACTTCAATGAAGTCCAAAAACTAGTCAAACTTGGCGAGAAATCGGACTCTTATGCCAAACAT
>ENA-ORBV01014988-ORBV01014988.1-microbial-mat-metagenome-genome-assembly--contig:-NODE-14988-length-11490-cov-4.448786_pt1 | contig 11490 bp, 6 predicted proteins | sample MGYA00237777_ERZ505514 | MGnify/ENA primary metagenome ERZ505514 (study PRJEB26160, sample SAMN06269048) | microbial mat metagenome | isolation source: Oligotrophic lake microbial mat | place...
GTCGTGCACCGTCAGTCCCAGCTGCTTGGGCGTCGGGGGCTCGTAACTGGCCCAATCGCCGTCGAAGCGGTTACTGCGCGCATGCGCCAGCGATACCAAGCGTTTGCCGGGGCCGCGGTCTTTGTGGCGCTCGCGCACTTCGGCGTAATCGGCGCGAGTTTCGGCGACAAAACGTTCGCGTTCCAACACGCTGACCAAATTTTGCGCTACGCCAACCGCGCGCGACGCGTCTTTCACCCACACCACCGGTGATTTGTAATGCGGTTCGATCTTCAACGCGGTGTGCGCGCGCGATGTGGTGGCGCCACCAATTAACAGTGGCTGCGTCATGCCTTGTCTCTGCATCTCTTTAGCGACATGGTGCATTTCGTCCAGCGACGGCGTGATCAGGCCAGACAAACCAATGATGTCGGCGCCGACCGCGCGCGCGGTATCGAGAATCTTCTGCGCAGGCACCATCACGCCTAGATCAATGACCTCGAAGTTATTGCATGCCAGCACCACGCCTACGATGTTCTTGCCGATATCGTGAACATCGCCTTTGACCGTGGCCATCAAAATCTTGCCGTTGTTTTTTGCCACATCGCCGCTACGACGCTTTTCTTCTTCGATGTACGGAATCAGGTAGGCGACCGCTTTTTTCATCACGCGCGCGGATTTGACCACCTGCGGCAGGAACATTTTGCCGGCGCCGAACAGGTCGCCGACCACATTCATGCCGGACATCAACGGGCCTTCGATGACTTCCAGTGGTTTGTTGGCGCGCTGTCGTGCTTCTTCAGTGTCGATTCCGACAAACTCATCAATGCCATGCACGAGCGCGTGTGCCAAGCGCTTTTCAACTTCCCAGCCGCGCCACTGCGCGTTTTCTCGCGCTACTTGCCCGTTGTCGCGTGCGCCACCTTGATACTTCGGCGCAATTTCCAGCAAACGCTCGGTCGCATCGGAGCGTCGATTCAGCACCACATCTTCGACGCGTTCGCGCAAATCGGTGGGCAAATCGTCGTAAATGGCTAAGGCGCCGGCGTTGACGATGCCCATGTCCATGCCGGCGCGGATCGCGTGATACAGGAACACCGAATGAATTGCCTCGCGCACCGGGTTGTTGCCACGCATCGCGAAGGACACATTGGAAACTCCGCCGGAAATGTGCACGCCGGGCATCAGCGCCTTGATCTGTCTACAGGCTTCGATAAACGCCACCGCGTAATCGTTGTGCTCGTCGATGCCGGTGGCAATCGCGAAGATATTCGGATCAAAAATAATGTCTTCCGGCGCCATGCCGATTTTGCTGGTCAGCAAGTCGTAGGCACGTTTACAGATCGACACTTTGCGCGCTACGGTGTCGGCCTGACCTTGTTCATCAAAGGCCATCACCACCACCGCGGCGCCGTAGTGCTGCACTTTGCGCGCATGCTCCAGGAAGGCCGCTTCGCCTTCCTTCAAACTGATCGAATTGACGATCGCTTTGCCTTGACTGCACTTCAGGCCGGCCTCGATGACGCTCCATTTTGAGCTATCGATCATCAGCGGCACGCGGGCGATGTCCGGTTCGGCGGCGATCAAGTTCACGAAGCGCGTCATTGCGGCTTCGGAATCGAGCAAACCTTCATCCATATTGATATCGATGATTTGCGCGCCGTTCTGCACTTGCTGGCGCGCTACGTCCACAGCGAGATCGTAGCGATCATCTTTGATCAGCTTCTTGAACTGCGCCGACCCGGTGACGTTGGTGCGCTCACCGACGTTGATGAAGTTCAGCTCGGGCGTGATGATCAACGGCTCCAAACCAGCCAAGCGCGTATAGGGCGCTGGCCTTGGAATGACGCGCGGTGGCAGTTTGGCGACCGCGTCGGCGATGGCGCGGATGTGCGCGGGCGTGGTGCCGCAGCAACCGCCGACGATATTGACTAGGCCAGAACTAGCGAACTCAGCGATCGTCGCCGCCATATCTTCTGGCGATTCGTCGTAATCACCGAAGGCATTGGGCAGGCCGGCATTCGGGTGCGCGCTGATCAAAGCGTCCATGCTGCGCGACAAATCTTCAACGTGTGGTCGCAAATCCTTGGCGCCGAGCGCGCAATTCAAGCCAATCGAAAATGCATGAGCATGGCGCACCGAATAGCCAAAAGCGTCCGCAGTTTGCCCAGAAAGCGTGCGTCCGGAGCGATCGGTAATCGTGCCGGAAATCATCACCGGCAAGCGATAACCGCGCCGCGCATAGACCTGATCAATCGCGTACAACGCCGCTTTGGCATTCAGCGTGTCAAAAATCGTTTCGACCATGATGATTTGCGCGCCACCATCGATCAGACCGTCGGTCGACTCGCGATAGGCCGCCGCCAGTTCATCAAAACTGACCGCGCGAAATCCGGGGTTGTTGACGTCCGGTGAGATCGACGCGGTGCGACTGGTGGGGCCCAGCACACCGACGCAATAGCGCGGACGATCGGGTGTTGCATGGCTTTTGCGATCGCAAGCCTCGCGTACCAGCTTGGCGGCGGCCACGTTTAATTCGTAACTCGCCTCTTCCAGATGGTAATCAGCCTGGCTGATGCGCGTCGCGTTAAAAGTGTTGGTTTCGATCAGCTCAGCGCCAGCGTCCAAGTACGCCTGATGCACGGCTTGCACAATTTTCGGTTGCGTCAGCGCCAATAAGTCATTGTTGCCCTTCAAATCATGCGCAAAATGGGCGAAGCGGTCGCCACGAAAATCGGCTTCCTCCAGTTTGTAACGCTGCAACATCGAGCCCATCGCGCCATCCAGGATCAAGATGCGCGAGCGCGCATCGGCGATCAAACGTTCGGATTCGGCGGGGTTCTTGAAGGGCAGTTCGATCATCATTCTATTCAGCCGTCTGGACAGCTGATCCTTGTATCAAGATAGAGCGATGGATTGTATAGAGAAAAGTTAGTGTGGGTGAGGCAGGCTTTTTGGGGCGATCCTCAAGCGGAAAAGCTGCTCCGGGCGGTAGCCACCCACACTTGGAAGTGCGGCGGTCGAGTTTCGACACCGCCGGAACGGATGCGCACGTCGACAAAGCCAGCATCGCCAATCAGCCGCTGCAGCTTGCTCGGTGAGAATCCGAGGTTGCGATGGCCAAACGGCGCGACGACGGATCGATGTTCATGCGCGTCCAGACAAGTCAGCAGCAAACGACCCTGCGCTCGCAACACCCGGGCTGCCTCGCTGAGCACCACATTGGGCTGTTCAGAATAGGGCAGGGCTTGCAGCAGCAGCACCAAATCGACCGATTGTTCGGTCAAAGGCAGCGCATGCATATCACCTTGCAAAACCCGCACTTGCGGCTGATCGGCCAACCGGGCTCGGCCGGCCTCGACCACGCGACTGCTTAAATCCACACAGGTTAAAGATCGCGCCCTGGGCGCCAACAACTGCGATAAAGCGCCGTCGCCGGAGGCCACATCCAACACGTCGCCTAAGTCCAACAGCTCCAGACAAGCGCGCATTGATGCTTCCCAGGTGCGCCCAGGCGAATAATGGCGTTCCATATCACCGGCCACGGTATCGGCCCAGTTGGCATTGCCAGAGCGCGCCGCCAGCACGTCAACCCGGCGTTGCAGATCCTCAACCAGCACTGCATCGCGCGCATGTCGATGCAAGCTGTCCCACAGCGCGCGGGTCGGCGCCGGCCAGTCTGCCATCGCCGCCCGGTAAAAAGCGGCCACGCCCGAGCGACGATCCACCACCAAACCCGCGTCTTTGAGTTTGCCCAGGTGCGTCGATACCCGAGGTTGTTTTAAACGCGTGATGATCGACAATTCAGCGACGGTCAGTTCCTCATCGACCAGCAGCGCGAGCAGCCGCACCCGACTAGCATCGGCAAGCACCCGCAACACCTCAGTGGCGACAATAAGTTCGATAGCGGCGTATCCGCATGAGATAGCAGTCGAAACTAGCGCGCTCTGACGCGTTTGTGTGAGTTGTCAATCGCCGCGCAAGGCCGCCGTTGCTGCTGCGATGCTTCCGGTTGCAAGGCCGATCAAACTCAATGTGGCACCGTCTCTGACCAATTCCGCCTGCAATCTGCCCGTGCTGGCACCGACCGCCATGCGCACAGCAAGCTCTTCATGGCGCTGACGAATCGCGTAAACAAGGGTGGCGGCGATACCGATAGCCGCCAGCAGCAGGCTCGCCAAGGCAACAGTGATCGTCGCCAGTGCACCAAACAAAAAAGCGCGTTGGTCGGGTCGCCTCAAGCGGCGCAGTGCGAAGCGAAAATCCATCCAGAGCATGGTTTACCTCAATTGCGGCGGATACAGAAGACATTAATGCACTGTACGTGCCATCCACTACAGCGTGCACGCAGCCCTTTTTTTGGCAAAAGAACGCGAAAACGCTCACACAAGCGAACAGCAGTGTTCATTTGCGATCGGTCGCGGTGGTTGACGAGCCTTACACTGGCGCTACCTTTGTGCAAATCTGCAGTGCTGTCTTGTGGAGTTTTCAATCGTGTTGAAGCAAATTCTGGTCTTGGTGGCGCTGCTTGTTTTGACGGGCTGCGGTGCTAAGGATGAGCCCATTAAACCCGATACATATTCGCAACCGCCATCGGCGGCGGCGACCAGCGCGGCGGCGATTGAACAACCGCCGGCCACGAATCGCGATACCAAGTCGCGGGCTAAAGCGCAGCAGTCGGCGCGCACGGCGCAAGTACAAAACTATATGCAGCAAGCGACGGCTGCAGCGCAGCTGCGCCATCGCACCGCAACGAAGGCCTGTGCGGACCATCCTGAGCCACAAATGTGTGGCGAAGCGGTCGATGAAGGACTGCAGTCGGATCTGCGCGCTGCACGCGTGCAGTTCGATGAACAAATGACCGAACTAGCGCGGCAACAAGAAATCGAATAGCGAATAGCGAATAGCGAATAGCGAATAGCACAAGGGCTTGACGTTGCCAGATTCGCCCGACATACTTCTCTTTCTGCGCGCCCGTAGCTCAGTTGGATAGAGTACCTGGCTACGAACCAGGTGGTCGGAGGTTCGAATCCTTCCGGGCGCGCCATTTGTCTCTCGACGCCCGAACTGGTTTCGGGCGTTGATGTTTAGGGCAATGCGAAAAGTCAGATCAATTGACCGGTCGCGATGCTAGTCTTATGTTGTGCGATGGTGAGTGCATTGGCGCAGAGTAATCACGGGGTATAGCGCAGTCTGGTAGCGCGCCAGCTTTGGGAGCTGGATGTCGTGGGTTCGAATCCCTCTACCCCGACCAACTCTCGCCAGCGTAATCACCTTTAGCGGTTAGGCGCTCATCATCGGAAAGCTTGCGGAGCGTTGCGCCCGTAGCTCAACCGGATAGAGCATCGGCCTTCTAAGCCGACGGTTGCAGGTTCGATTCCTGTCGGGCGCGCCAGTTTTAAACGGTTTCAAGTGGTGGGTGTAGCTCAGCTGGTAGAGCATCGGATTGTGATTCCGACGGTCGCGGGTTCGAGCCCCGTCATCCACCCCAGTTTTGCCGAAAGTCATTGGTTTTCGATGGGTTGTTAGCTCAATGGTAGAGCAGCTGACTCTTAATCAGTAGGTTCGGGGTTCGAGTCCCTGACAGCCCACCAACATACCGACCCTGACTTGCCGGTTTGGTCCATGCGAAAGTGGCGGAATGGTAGACGCGCTGGGCTTAGAATCCAGTGGGGTAACCCGTGAGAGTTCGAGTCTCTCCTTTCGCACCATGTTCAGGCAGACGTTTGGCGTCCTGCCGCATTAGTCTGTGATTTTTGGAGGTTTCATGCAGGTTTCGGTCGAGAAGCTGGATGGTTTTGCGCGCCGTCTGAAAGTCAGCGTTCCTAGCGAGCGCTATCAACAGAGCGTTCATTCGCGAATTCGCGAGCTGTGCAAGACAGTCACGATGAAGGGTTTTCGTCTGGGCAAGGTTCCGGTACTCATCATTGAGAAGCGTTTTGGCCAGCAGGTACGTGAGGAAGTCAGCGGCAATTTAATCCGCGAGACTTTGGCCGAAGCGGTCCAACAGAATAATTTGCGCCCTGCACATACGCCTTCGGTGGTGCTGGATAACGCTGCTGCGAATGAGTTCGTCTACACCGCCACCTTTGACGTGTTGCCTGATTTGCCGGCTATCGATGTCAGCGATTTAGAGATTGCGCGCGAAGTGGCGCAAGCCACCGACGCGGATATCGATCGTATGATCGATACCTTGCGCCGCCAGCGGATGAGCATTCGCGCAGTTGACCGCGCCGCTGTTACGGGTGATTTTGTCGCGTTCGAATTTGTCATCAGCGCCGGTGAAGTGCGCATTCCGGAACAGGGACAGGAAAAAGGCACCACCGCGATCGGCCAAAAGTCGGTGATGCCGGAAATTGAAACCGCGCTCATTGGCATGTCGGTTGGTGAAAGCAAACAGGTTGAGTTGAGTTTTCCGGCGGATTACCGCGATGCGCGACTCGCTGGCCAAACCGCATCCATTGAGGTTACGTTGACCCAAGTCAGCGAAGGCGTGCTGCCCGATGTCGATGACGCTTTTGCGCACACTTTCAACATTCCCGGTGGTGTCGATGCGTTCCGTCGCGAGGTTCGGCAGAACCTAGAGCGTGAACTTGGACAAGCCCTGTCAGCGCGCTTGCGTGGCGTGGTGGTCGAACAACTGCTCAACAAGTACGATTCGCAGCCGGTCCCCAATTCGCTGGTCACCAGCGAAGCGGAATCCATTCAGCGTCAGGCAATCGCCGAGCAAACGGAACGTGCCAAGCGTGCCGGACAGCCGGTGCCGCCAGAGCCCGCTCTGGAGAGCTTGCGTGATATCGCCCGTCGTCGCGTTTTGGCAGGGTTGTTGCTGAACGAGTTAGCCACGCGCAATGGCTTACGCCTGGACGAAAGCCGCGTACAGGTGGCCCTCTCGGCCGTCGCTTCGACCTACGAAGACCCGGCGGAAGTGGTCACTTTGTATAGGCAGGACCAGCGCTTGTTGAATAATTTGCGCGCCCGAGTTATGGATGAGCAAGTCGCAGAGTGGGTTGCCGAGCACGCCAAGGTGACTGAAGTGCAGCGCAGCTTCCAGGAAATCCTGCAACCGAACGCCTGATAAGGCGAGCGCTAAAAGGTCTACCCGTTCGGTTACGCATGATTCGCTGCGAACGGGTGGCAGTTTCCATGCCCTTGTCAACAAAGCTCGCTCTGCTGCTTTCGCCAATGACGCGCATGCGCCGTTGAGCACCGTGCACTGAAAATGGCCAGTTGTGTTGCGGGTGGGCTCGCAGAGCGCGTTGAAAACCGCTAGAACGACCCCATTACCATTCTTCTGCAATGGAGCACACCATGGCCAACGAAATCCGCGCTTTGAATCTGATTCCAATCGTTGTCGAGCAGAGCGCCCGCGGTGAGCGCGCCTATGACATTTATTCGCGACTGCTGAAAGAGCGCGTGGTCTTCTGCGTCGGTCCGATCGACGACTACATGGCCAATGTGATCGTCGCGCAGTTGCTGTTTTTGGAATCAGATAATCCCGACAAAGACATCAATTTGTATATCAATAGCCCTGGTGGCGCGGTGACCGCCGGCATGGCGATTTACGACACAATGCAATTCGTGAAGCCGTCGATCAGCACGATGTGTATTGGTCAAGCGGCCAGCATGGGGGCGGTTCTGCTGGCGGCGGGCGCTGCCGGTAAACGCTATTGCCTGCCCAATTCGCGCGTGATGATTCATCAGCCGCTGGGTGGGTTTTCTGGACAAGCGTCGGATATCGATATCCACGCCCGCGAAATCCTGTTGATTCGTGATCGCTTAAATCGAATTCTCGCCCGCCACACCGGCCAGCCGCTCGATCGTATTGCGCGCGATACCGATCGCGACTATTTCATGAGCGCTGACGACTCCAAAGCCTACGGCGTGGTTGACGCGGTTCTCGATCGGCGCGCAGATGCGAGCATCAAGTCGGTCTGATCCCCTGTCCAACTTGCGATTCTAGCAACCTGTCGGACTTTCAGCGCACTCGCGAGGAAAGTCCGACAGGCCGCTAGGATGATATGCTCGGGCTGTCCTAGTCAAAGGGGCGCTTCACTGTTGAGGTTAAAAAATGTCTGACGATCGCCCGCACCGTTCCGGAGACGGTGGCAAAGTGTTGTACTGCTCCTTCTGCGGGAAGAGCCAGCACGAAGTTCGCAAATTAATTGCTGGGCCTAGTGTCTTCATCTGTGATGAATGCGTAGAGCTGTGCAATGACATCATTCGCGAAGAACTGGAAGACAAGGCGCAAGCCGGGCGCAGTAGTTTGCCCAAACCGCGCGAAATCTTAGAGGTGCTTGACCAATACGTCATAGGCCAACAACGCGCCAAACGTATTTTGTCAGTTGCCGTGCACAATCATTACAAACGCTTGGAATCGCGCCAACGTGGTGATGATGTGGAGTTGGCGAAGAGTAATATTTTGTTGATCGGTCCGACCGGATCGGGCAAAACCTTACTCGCCGAGACCTTGGCTCGTTTGCTCAACGTGCCATTCACCATTGCCGATGCGACCACGCTGACGGAAGCCGGGTACGTCGGTGAAGACGTCGAGAACATCATCCAAAAACTGCTGCAAAAGTGCGACTACGAAGTCGACAAGGCGCAGACGGGTATTGTTTACATTGATGAGATCGACAAAATCTCGCGCAAGAGCGAGAACCCATCGATCACCCGCGACGTGTCGGGCGAGGGCGTGCAACAAGCTTTGCTGAAGCTGATCGAGGGCACGGTGGCATCGGTTCCGCCACAGGGCGGTCGTAAACATCCGCAGCAAGAATTTCTGCAGGTGGATACCCGCAACATCCTGTTTATTTGCGGTGGTGCGTTTGCCGGTTTGGAGAAGATTATCCAAGCCCGCTCGACTTCCACTGGCATTGGTTTTTCGGCAGACATACGCAGCTCGCAAGGCAAGCGCAATGTCGGGCAGGTATTGCTCGAAGTTGAGCCAGAGGATTTGATTCGCTTTGGTTTGATCCCTGAGTTCGTCGGTCGTTTGCCTGTCGTGGCGACACTCGAAGAGTTGGATGAGCCGGCACTGGTGCGCATTTTGTCAGAGCCGAAAAACGCGCTGGTCAAACAATTCAAGCGTTTGTTTGAGATGGAAAGCGTGGATTTGGAATTCCGGCCAGATGCGTTGGCCGCGATTGCGCGTCGGGCCTTGGACCGTCGCACTGGCGCACGTGGTTTGCGCACCATTGTTGAGCAGGTGTTGTTAGACACCATGTACGATCTGCCGTCGATGACTAACGTCAGCAAGATCGTGGTCGATGAGGCAGTGATCAATGGCACCGCGGAACCTTACTTGATCTACGAAGGCTCAGCGCAGCCACGCAGCGCGGCCATCTAGCAGCCGGTCGGACTTTCCTCGCGAGTGCGCGGGAAGTCCTTTTGGCCCTGGTTTTCCAAGCATTGTCGGATTGATTTTGAAGGCTCCCGCTGTACTTGCGAGTCTGCGCTATGCCAAAAGGCCGTCCGGCCCTTTGGGTTGGGCGTCTGCGTTGCGACGCTTAGGCATGGAAGAGCCATTGCCTGCGCGCCGCGCTTTGCAGCCATCCGATTAATCCTCACAACGCATCTCACGCGCAAAGCCCGACAGGCTGCTAGTCATCGTCGGGCTTGCATTCGCCCAGCTTCACCCCAATTCTCGACCGTACCGGCAACTAGTGCCCGTCGCCGTCCTTGCTTTGGAGTAAATCAATGTCTGCTACTACGCGCTTGGAATTCGGGCACGGTGAGCGATCCCTGCCGATCCTGCCGTTGCGCGATGTCGTTGTTTATCCGCATATGGTTATTCCCTTGTTTGTCGGGAGAGAGCGGTCGATGAAAGCGCTCGAATCGGCAATGGACGCGGACAAACAAATACTGCTGATTAGTCAGCGCGCTCCGGAAATAGACGACCCAAAGCCGTCGGAGTTGTACGAAGTCGGTACACTTGCGTCGGTGCTGCAACTGTTGAAGCTGCCAGATGGCACCATTAAGCTGCTCGTCGAAGGCGTGAGTCGTGCCTCAGTCACCAAGGTGAGCGAGACCGACAGCGTGTATCGCGCGGTTCCCGTCGAAATTGAATCGACCATGGACCGCGAGCCGCGAGAGGTTGAGGTTTTGTCGCGTGCCTTGCTGTCGCAGTTTGAGCAACTGGTGAAGTTAAACCGGAAAATTCCGCCTGAATTGTTGTCGACGTTGGGCGCTATTGATGACCCGAGTCGTTTTGCGGACACCGTTGCGGCGCATTTGTCGATCAAGTTATCGGAGAAACAAAATCTGCTGGAGACGGCGGGCATTGGCGCACGCCTAGAGTTGCTGATGCTCGCTGTGGATGCGGAGATTGATCTCTTGCAGATCGAAAAGCGCATTCGCGGGCGGGTCAAGACGCAAATGGAGAAAAGTCAGCGCGAGTACTACCTGAACGAACAAATGAAGGCGATCCAAAAAGAACTCGGCGATCTGGACGAAGCGCCGAGTGAAATGGATGAGCTGGCGCGCCGCATTGAAAAGGCGCAGATGCCCAAAGACGTTGCTGCCAAAGCGCGCACCGAGCTAAACAAGCTGAAAATGATGTCGCCGATGTCCGCCGAGGCGACGGTAGTGCGCAATTACATTGATTGCTTGGCCAATGTGCCGTGGTCTGAACGTTCGCGTATCCGCAAAAACTTGGCCGAAGCCAAGCGGATACTGGACGAAGACCATTTTGGGCTGGAAAAAGTCAAAGAACGCATCCTTGAATACTTGGCGGTGCAGCAGCGCGTCAAACATATGAAGGCGCCGATTCTGTGTTTGGTCGGACCACCGGGCGTAGGCAAAACCTCGTTGGGCCAGTCGATCGCCCGCGCCACCGGGCGCAAGTTTGTGCGCATGTCCTTGGGCGGCGTTCGCGATGAGGCTGAAATTCGTGGACATCGGCGGACTTACATTGGCTCATTGCCCGGTCGCATTGTGCAAAACCTCAGTAAAGCAAAGACCAAGAATCCTCTGTTCATGCTGGATGAGCTAGACAAGATGTCGATGGACTTTCGCGGTGATCCTTCATCCGCGCTGCTGGAGGTTCTGGACCCGGAACAGAATCACAGTTTCAACGATCACTACTTAGAAGTGGACTTAGACTTGTCCGAAGTGATGTTCATTGGCACTGCTAACTCGTTGAATATTCCGAGTCCTTTGCTTGATCGCATGGAGGTCATTCGGATTCCTGGGTATACCGAAGACGAAAAAGTGGCGATCGCAAAACGCTACCTGGTACCCAAACAGATCAAAGCCAATGGCTTGAAACCGGAAGAAATCAGTCTCTCGGATGCAGTTTTAGCCGACATGATTCGCTATTACACCCGCGAGGCTGGCGTTCGCAGCCTGGAGCGCGAGATCAGTAAGATTTGTCGAAAAGTCGTCAAGGAACTGTCGCTAAAAGAAGCCAAGGCCAAGTTGGACGCCAAACAGGCCAAACTCACGGGTGCGGTCATCGAGAAACCAGAGACGACATCCAAAGCGGCACGTGCCGTAGCGATCACCAGCAAG
>ENA-ORBV01014990-ORBV01014990.1-microbial-mat-metagenome-genome-assembly--contig:-NODE-14990-length-11488-cov-6.309964_pt1 | contig 11488 bp, 7 predicted proteins | sample MGYA00237777_ERZ505514 | MGnify/ENA primary metagenome ERZ505514 (study PRJEB26160, sample SAMN06269048) | microbial mat metagenome | isolation source: Oligotrophic lake microbial mat | place...
GCGACCACCGAGATCTACACCTCTCTATTCGTCGGCAGCGTCAGATGTGTATAAGAGACAGGAAGATAGTATCCCGACAGTTCGACTGCGAAATGTCAAATCATTCCTTAGATCGGTTGGAGTTAACATTTTAGTTGGAAGTGAACAGTTAAAGCGTAATCGAATGGAGGAGGATTCGAAACGATATAAAGCGGGTGAAGTTAATGATATACCGTATTACAGATGTGAGAATATCGTCACAGAATTGGAAGAAGCCGTAAAGGAATGTGCGATGGCGGGTCAACTCACTGGTCGTTTGGGGATGACTACCGATGCATTGCGGGTGACGATATCGATTGATAAAGGCGGAGAGTATACAAAAGGGTTTATTACGTTGTGGGATGCGGATAAATCATTATCACCCATTAATGCTGTATTATTAGGTGTGTTTAAAGGACCGGACGATTATGACTCAATCAAAGCCGTCTTCGGTCCTGCGATTGAACAACTCGAACGCGCCGCATCTAACATTAATTGGCCGTATCAATATAACATTAACACTGCATCATCACCTGCAACATCACCAGCATCATTACCAGCACCAGCAGCAACATCATCAGTCGCTTTGTCAAATACACGTCCGAACAACTCTCAGTATCTCTCTAATGAGTGTGAGAAGTGTGATTCGTTACGTGCAGCCGGCGCAACTCAAATTCCTATCCGCACGACCCCATACACTTCCATTCGCATTTGTTGGGGTGGCGATATTATGGTGATGCACGAATTGATGGGTACGAATGGTCCGACCGCCACATATCGCTGTCACCAGTGTTTGATTCATTATAAAAAACTCCAAACACTCCGTTCGCCACCCGCGAAACCACCCCCACTCCGGTCGCAGGTTAGCGCCACCAAACATCTCAAACAATCCAGTACCGGTCTCAAAACTACTCGCACTGATCGTTCATTTAGTCAAATGCGCGAGCCGATTCCGCATAGCGAATTTGCCGGTTGTGGCGGTCCGTCACCACTTCACGTCAAAATCGGTCTCAATAAAGATTTGTTAGTCGCATTATTTGAGGAAGCGATGAAGTTTGATAAACCCGCTCTCAAGAAACGACAGTGGTTTGCTAAGAAAGAGAAGCAGACGTCGCGCGTCCGTCAACTCCGTGAACTCTATGAGTGTGAACGGTCAATAAAGCGTGATCAAATAAAGACTAACGAACGACTCTCTAAAAACAAACGGAAGTGTAATTATCTCTTACAACAGGATATGAGACCAGAAGTTATTGAGACAGGCGCCGCTATTTCTAACGATGAAAAGAAACTAAAATCGAATAAAAAAGATCTGTCAGCCGCTACTAAAGCAGTTAATTCGGCCGACGGCCCATTTACTTGTGCCATCAAAGATGCGCTCATTAAATACCAAATTCGAGAGCGTAAGTATCACGGCGGATCGTATGTCGGTGGTGACTGTGATCGTATTATGGCGAATGGTGAGGCTATCTCTAACTGTATACGTCGTACTCAGTTGATTGATATTACCGGTGCGACAGCAGATGCTGGTAATGACGAAATCGCACAAAAGTATACACGCATTTATGCCGTATTATCCGAGTGTTCGAAACTGTTTTCAGCGGCGCGTCAGTTGTGTTCTCACGAGATCCAACGGCTGGAACAGCGTTCGGCCGAACTGGCAGCGCTGTGGCCGCGTGCGTTCACTCCGAAATTCCACTTACTAACATTCCACATGCCACAATTCGCGCGCGACTGGGGTTCGATCGGTCTCGCATCCGAACAGTGTGTGGAATCGAGTCATCGACTGTTCAATTCACTTGACATCACGTTCGCTGGTATCACAAATGCGATTTTAAAACTGAAATCAATCGGTAAACGCTTTCGCTTGCGCACTAATCGCTCCATTCCCGATTATACACCACCAAAACAATCAGAGTCACCACTTCCTTGAGAACCACTTACGCCACCGCTTGTTTTTTGATTGCCTGTTTTGTAAAGACACGTGCTTCTTTTGAGATGCCATTGATACAGTAGACTACTTATATCAATAGAGTTTAAACGATGTATGAGTCATAAGATGACGTCTTGTCGTTTTCGTGTTGGTTTAGGAGGACGATTCGCCGCTCAAACTGGCGACGGCGATTGTGGTGTAACGGAGTGAGTACTAATTAATTCAAATACACGGTTACAATACTCACGGTATGTATATTGTAATCCTGTATTGGCGGCGGCATACGATTAGCCGGTGTGGAGAACCGTATGTGGGTCGGTGGCGCGGGTGGCGAGTTTGGGTTTGTGCGGTATGCAAACGGGAGCGAACGGGAGGCCAGGACATGTTGGTGGGGACAGAGTGCGTGATGGGGTTGTAGAATATGCTAACATTCGCTCGGGCTGGGATGGGCTCCGCTTTGGACTTACAATCGCTTGTCCTGTCGTGTGTACAGAGCCTTGAACGCCAGTGAAGATGGTTGTATGGCCTAAACATAACGAAACGGTGCGGGAGGACGAACTTTTCTTGTTCGCGTACTGTAAACATCGGTGGCACGACGAACCGTATGCGTCGCGCTCGTCAGAACAGTACACTGATGTAGTCGTACGGCTCAACGAACGCTTCAATCCGCGATACGGCGAGTACACGACCCTTGGCGTACGCCGATACGTGCAGTCGCTGCGTTCGGATCCAAAATATCAGTGGGCATCCAATCATAGTAAGCGGTATAATCATTTCCGTGCCGAAATCGAAGAGTATCGCGACGCTCATCGCTCAGAATTTGGTGCCGCCGCCACGCACCGCTCCGCTGCGATCAGCGAGAAAGGTATGTATTGATTTGTCTGTTATGCGCTACCGCTGCAAACGCGATTTCATTCTGATTGGATGGCGTTGCGTTCGCATAGAGAGGTTGAGTGTAAAAGATACGATCACACGACTGAAATCGTTAGATGACGGTGAACGCATCACAATACTCGCCGAATTCGTGGACGCGTATGGTCCGGTGCTGTCACGCACACTGCGCGCCCGATCACCGAAATATGAAGCCGAATTGATGAATCGATTGATAACGGCAGCGGTGGCAGTCTTCGGCGATGAAGAAAAAACGTCGCAAGTGCTGCGCGGGCTGCGATTCTTTTCGAAAACTTCGAAACCGCGACGCCGGTACGTTCGCTCGTTTCGCGATCGCCGTTCGTTACATCGTGCGTGCATAGTGATGCTGATACAAGTGTTGTGGCCGTTTGAATGTTAGTGCGATCAATATTGAAGCACGCCGTGTCGCACGCAAACGAATTGGTGCCGTGTTCGCAGCGACAGCCTTTGCGCGCTTTATGATGGGTGGTATGAATAAGTCGCAGTGGGAGCGCGATCGGCACTTCCGTACGAAGCAACAGAACGTGGCTGGTTTGCCGACGATGCAGCAGCGTATTGACTTGGGTTACGGTGTGAAAGGACCAGCCGATGTGCCGGCGTCGCGTATTGCCGAACAGAAGATACCGGATGCGTTGAATGTTGGGACATACGGCGACCGGTTGGATGGAAAAGAACGGTCATACCCACAGGAAGGGCGCTATCAAATCCGTGACGCGCGTGCATTGCTGTCGTCGCACTTGCAAGCACTCGTGTCACTCGGAATTGCGCGCGCCACCGCCGTCAACGCACCGGATCGTGTGCTCGTATGCGATCCGACAGGCGTCGTTCATTTATCGCGAACGGCGACTCCAGTTACAGTCTATTATCGGATGACGGACGACAGTGCTACGATGGCTCGCTTCTCACTGTACCAAATGCCGATGTTTTCGGTCTCGCTACAACTCATTGACGATCCAGAAGTGTTCTATCGATCGTATTCCAATCTCATCACACGACCGCAACTGTTACTGCTCGCGTTTGAACGTGAGTTGACGGACTCGGTTCGTTCGTACGGTTTGATGTTACGCGCCGCGATATCGGCTGTCGCTGTGTCGCCGATTGTTATCACTGTGAACGACCATCAGGTATGTCTGTCGCGCGACGTTCGTGGTGTTACTGCTTGTTGCTTACGCGCAACTGTTTGGTTGACGTGTTTGATCATAGGATGTGCACGTTACTCTGAAATTCTTTTGCGCGTGCGGCGATGCCCGATCACAGCAGGTCGGTGCAGGCAACGCGCAAAGCAACAGTCAATTTCGCTGTTGGCTGTGTGCGACACCGGCGAATAAGTACGTTTTCATTTCGCGCCGCGTCGCGTCGCGTGTCGTGCATTGTCGCTCACGTTCTCTCCGCGCGCGTGTGCAAACAGTTGGAAAACCGGTGATCTCTCCCCACTGCACCAAACGAACGTCAAATCTGCGGTTCATAACACGATCGATTATTATGCTGAAATCACTGCGCGCGGTATCGTTCGCGGCGATTCGATGATTCCGGACTTGCCACAACTCAACGCAATCGAAAGTGTTTTCGATTCGTCGATTCGGTTGTATCAGCGATTGCCCGACCCGATGCATCTGCTCGAAAACATCAGTCAGGCAGTGTACAAACATTTCGACGCGTCGATCGACAGCAAAACAATGAAACTCGCCACCGAACTCATTCGCACAGCCACTGGTATCACTAAACTCACGGGATTGGTTCCCTCGTACCGGTGGCGTCTAATTTGGGGTTCATATCCCGTCACTTGGGTGGTGGCCCTCACCGATCCAAAATACGTCACTCACCGCTCAATCGTGGTACTGTTATCACTCGTGGTGTCGATTCTTTATGCGAAGCCGGAACATCGCGACACCGTCTCGTGGCTCCGTCTCATCGGTGCGTCGTTCCTGCTTCACCGCTCGCTCGCATCCGCGGGTGTGAACATTCGACTCAGCGAGCATCTGTTGTGGCCTCACATGCCGGCGGTGTATGCGATGATTGACGGTTACAACATTTCATGCGAATCGCACGAATATCTGTGGAAAGCGGTACGGAAAGTGTGGCCCGCTATTAATCCCACCGCCGACGATGCGGTCACCCAACTCGTCGCGCGTTTGTGCGCTCAAAACTACGCCCGATACTTGCGCGTTGACAAGCGCGATAGACGCAGTCACGCACTGCTTTATAAATGGTGGAAAGAACAGCGTGTCGAACGCATGCACGTTACCGGCGATGCGTCTGCTCTGGTGGGAATGCTTCAGCAGTTTGGATTCGTTGAAGGCGAGTCGTGGTATCGCGAATCCGGTCGCGTGGTACTGCATACGGCATCGATCGATCCACCCATCAGCGCCCCACGTCCACCGTCGCTCAGTGAATCCGTCACTATTATTACCGAACGGCACACGCGTTATGTGTATTTGACACCGTCAATCGCGAATGCACATGACATTGCATCGCGATCAACCGCTGTTCTACCGCCCAAACCAAAACCGGCATCGAAATCTTCCTCCACCGCCGCTGCCGCCGTGTTATCAGCATCAGACGATGACGATTTGTATCCGGCGTCGGTCGATGATGCCGACAGCAGCGATGACGACTACCGACCGGGTCGCTAATCGTTCTGTGAGGTTGTATCGTTTATCGCACAGCCAACGATTCGATCCATTCTCATTCCTTGTGCTGTATGTTGTGGTTTTAGTCCCTCCCATACGGCTCCATACAAAATCATGTCGTTTGGGTGCATCCACACACCACTACAGTTCACATTCACCCGATCCGGTACTGTATTCTGCATCTATCCAACACATACTCGCCAGCGCACGCAACGCCATTCGCGCCATACCGCTTTGCTGTGCGGTACGCATCGCCAAACTTGACAAAATGCTGCCTCTTTGCGCGCCCGCTGATTTTGTAGATCCCAACCGAACGATCCGATCAATCTCAATCATTTACGGTGCAACAGCATCAGGTACCACAACCACCATACACATCCCACCGGTTCAAATCATTCATTCGTCCGCATGCTGGACACTCCGCCGACCGCGCCGCACACCGACATTTCGTTTTAACATTCGTTCATTAGACTGTTGCGCTCAAACATTTTAATTTCTATACCAACATTCCTCCCTACCACCCCCCTACCTCACACTGAAAACCGGAATTCAAAAACTCACGTCATTCCTTTACAATACCCAAATCGGCCAAAGTGGTACACAGGAAACTAGTGGCTCTGATGGGATGTGGAATACGTCGGGTGACGCGCTGGTGGATGGCGAAGTCGGTGGAGTGTCAGACGGCTGTGGAGTCGATGGCGTCGAGTGTTGGCGCGAATGGCGTCGAACCCGTTTGACGGTATCCGGCGTATCTGTTGGGTCTTCCGCCGCCCGTTTCTACAATCATACGATCATTTCATTACGAGTGAAAGGCAGAGGCGAGTGAATACATACATGTGAGCGGCAGGAATCGTGTAATGGTGGGCAGTTATCCTTTGGCGAGTGTTTCTTGCCTCGCCCGATGTGGTATTTGCGATTACCGCCACGCCCGTGACGTGCTGGACGCCACTGTTCACCACACCATCCACACATATCGACAGCCGAATGAGACATTGAGTTCTCGGCTCCTGCCAACTCCTGCCAAAAGTTACGATGCACACATACACGACCACATATGAGTATTCGATTGCACTATATATCGGCGTGGCCCCGTGTGGCCCCCTTGCCGTGGACGCAGCGCCACCGAACCAAAACAGAGGTGCGAACACCTCTGTTTTCTGCGTCCACCGCTTGTTGAATGACGTAAGCATGTAAGCATAACACGACAGTGTCACAAATTGTTTTGTAATGACGTCATAAAGAGGGAAAAATAAGCGAGAATGATGGTTTTCGTCGTTTGAAGTGGTTTGTGCCATGATACATGAACAGAACGTGCAAATTGAGGTTTACAAAACAAGAAGACGAACAAAGAAAGGTAGTCACTGAAAAAATGTTAAAGAATGAAAGTCAAACGATCACGTTAGAAGTCAGGATCAGAGCCACTAGTTTCCTGTGTACCACTTTGGCCGATTTGGGTCTTGTAAAGGGACGATGCGAGTTTTCGAATTCCGGTTTTCGGTGTGAGGTAGGGGGAGGGTAGGGAGGAATGTTGGTATAGAAATTAAAATGTTTGAGCACAGCAGTCCAATGAACGAATGTTAAAACGAAATGTTGATGTGCGGCGCGGTCGGCGGAGTGCCCAGAAAACAGATGAATGAATGTGTGGACCCGATGTGGTGTGGATGGTGGTCGTGGCACCTGATGCTGTAAGACTGTGAAGGATTGATATTGATCGGATCGTTCGTTTGGGAACTACAAAATCAGCGGGCACGCAAAGAGGCAGGATTTTGTCAAGTTTGGAGGTGCGCATAGCACAGCAAAGCGGTGTGGCGCGAACGGCGGTGTGTGCGCGGGCGAGTATGCGTTGGGTGGATGTAGAATACAGTACCAGAAGTAGTGAGTGTGTGTCGCGGTGGTGAGTGGATGCACCTAACAGATAGCGTTTTGTATGGAACCGTATGGGCTGCACTAAAACCATAACACAACACACACAGAATGAGAATGGATCGAATCATTGGCTGTGCGATACACGATACACGCATACCGAACGATTAGCGACCCGGTCGGTAATCGTCATCACTGCTGTCGGCATCATCGACCGACGCCGGATACAAATCGTCATCGTCTGATGCTGATAACACGGCGGTAGCGCCGGCGGCGGAGGATTTCGGTACTAATTTTGGTTTGGGCGGCACAACAGCGGTTGATCGCGATGCAATGTCATGTGCATTCGCGATTGACGGTGTCGAATACACATAACGTGTGTGCCGTTCGATGATGATAGTGACGGATTCACTGAGCGACGGTGGACGCGGAGCGCGGATGGGTGGATCGATCGATGCCGTATGCAGTACCACGCGACCGGTTTCACGATGCCACGACTCGCCTTCGACGAATCCAAACTGTTGAAGCATTCCCACCAGTGCAGACGCATCGCCGGTAAAGTGCATGCGTTCAACGCGCTGTTCTTTCCACCATTTGTAGAGCAGTGCGTGACTGCGTCTATCGCGCTTGTCAACGCGCAAGTATCGAGCATAGTTTTGTGCACACAAACGCGCGACGAGTTGGGTGACCGCATCGCTAGCGGTGGGATTGATGGCCGGCCACACTTTCCGTACCGCTTTCCACAGATATTCGTGCGATTCACATGAAATGTTGTAACCGTCAATAATCGCATACACCGCCGGCATGTGCGGCCACAACAGATGCTCGCTGAGTCGAATGTTCACACCCGCGGATGCGAGTGAGCGGTGAAGCAGGAACGACGCACCGATGAGACGGAGCCAGGAGACGGTGTCGCGATGTTCCGGCTTCGCATACAGAATCGACGCCACGAGTGAGAGTAGCATGACGATCGAGCGGTGGACGGCGTATTTTGGATCGATGAGCGCCACCACCCAAGTGACGGGATATGAACCCCATATCAGACGCCAGCGATACGATGGAACCAACCCCGTGAGTTTAGTGATACCAGTGGCTGTGCGGATGAGTTCGGTGGCGAGTTTCATTGTTTTGCTGTTAATCGACGCTTCGAAATGTTTGTACACCGCCTGACTGATATTTTCGAGGAGATGCATCGGGTCGGGCAATCGCTGATACAACAGAATCGACGAATCAAATTCCTTTTCGAGTGCGTTGAGATGTGGTAAATCCCGGATCATCGCATCGCCACGAACAATACCGCGTGCGGTGATTTCAGCGTAATAATCGATCGTGTTATGAATCGCGGATTTCACGTTCGTTTTATGCAGCGGCGAGAGATCACACGTTTTCCAACTATTGACGTGAGACACACATATGCGACAGAAATGATAAGCGAGACGACACAGCGACATGACGCATGTTGCAACTTACCTCGTAGCCGGTGTTGCACACAACCAGCATCGATATTGACTGTTACTCTGCGCGTTACCTGCACCGACCTGCTGTGATCGGGCATCGCCGCATGCACAAAAGAATTTCAGAGTTACGTGCACATCCTACCATGGGACACGTCAACCGCGTGAGTAAGTGAGTAACAAGCATCAATACAACGAACGCCGTGAGATGGTGCATACCTGATGTTCGTTCAATGTGATAACAATCGGCGACGCTGCAACGGCCGATATCGCGGCGCGTAGCATCAAACCGTACGACCGCACCGAATCCGTTAACTCACGTTCGAACGCAAGCAATAACAGTTGCGGTCGTGTGACGAGGTTCGAATACGAGCGATAGAACACGTCCGGATCGTCAATGAGTTGCAGAGAGACCGAAAACATCGGCATTTGGTACAGTGAGAAGCGAGCCATCGTAGCGCTGTCGTCCGTCATCCGATAATACACTGTAATTGGAGTCGCCGTTCGCGATAAATGCACGACGCCAGTCGGATCGCAGACGAGCAGACGGTCCGGTGCGTTGACGGCGGTGGCACGAGCGATTCCCAGCGACACGAGCGCTCGCACGTGTGACGACAGCACTGCACGCGCGTCGCGGATTTGATAGCGCCCTTCCTGCCTGTATGACAGCGCATTACCATCCAACCGATCGCCGTACGTGCCAACATTCAACGAATCCGGTATCTTCTGTTCGCCAATCCGCAACGCCGGCACGTCGGCCGGTCCTTTCACACCATAACCCAAATCAATACGCTGTTGCATCGTCGGCAAACCGGCGGCATTCGGTTCTTTCGTGCGGAGATGGCGATCGCGCTCCCACTGCGACTTGTTCATACCACCCAACATAAAGCGCGTAAACGCTGTCGCTGCGAACACGGCACCGATTCGCTGGCGTGCGACACGGCGTGCTTCAATATTGATCGCACTAACATTCAAACGACCACAGCACTCGCATCAGCATCGCTGTGCACGCACGACTCAACGATCGGACGTTTTGCGACGAGCAGACGTACCGGCGGCGCGGTTTCGAAGTTTTCGAAAAGAATCGCAACCCGCGCAGCACTTGCGACGTCTTTTCTTCATCACCGAAGACGGCCACCGCCGCCGTTATCAATCGATTCATCAATTCGGCTTCATATTTCGGTGATCGGGCGCGTAACGTGCGTGACAGCACCGGTCCGTACGCGTCCACGAATTCGGCGAGTATCGTGACACGTTCACCGTCTTCCAGCGATTTCAGTCGTGTGATCGTATCTTTTACACTCAACCTCTCTATGCGAACGCAACACCATCAATTCGGATTGGAATCGCGAGTGCAGCGATAGCGCATAACAGACGCGCTAATCCATACCTTTCATTGAAATATCGACCGGACGGTGCGGTGCAGCGCCGGCACCAAATTCGGAGGAGTGAGCGACGCGATACTCTTCAATTTCGGTGGCGAAGTGGTTGAAACGCTTGTGGCCGGTGTGTGTCCATCGATATTTTGGATCCGTACGTAGTAACTGCACATATCGACGGACTGCATGTGTCGTGTACTCTCCGAATCGCGGATTGAAGCGTTCGTTGAGCCGAGTGACGACGTCGGTATACTGTTCCGGAGACCGGTAAGCATACGGATCGTCGCTCCACCGATGATTGCAATACGCAAACAGAAAAAGTTCGTCCTCTCGCACTGTTTCGTTGTGTTTAGGCCATACCACCATTTTCCAGTGCTCTGTACTCATGCCAGCACGCATCAACACAACGACACGCATTCAATACGTCAACCCAAGTCAACCCAAGCGAATGTCAGCATATTTCACACTATCCACATGTATTCTTCATCCCTATGTGTCCGGTTGCCCTGAGACTGGTTGAGACCGCATACCACACAGTGCCAAACTCAACATCCTCACAACCCACCCACATATCGTTCTCCGCACCGGCAAAACGTATGCCGCCGCCAATACAGGGTTACAATGTACATACCGTGAGTGTTGTAATGGTGTATCAGAATCAATTAGTACTCACTCCGTTACACCACAATCTCCGTCACCAGTTTGAGCGGTAAATCGGCCTCCTAAAACGCAACGAAAACGACAAGACGTCATTGTGTGATTGGTGCATCATTCAAACTCTATTTAGTGTTTTAACAATCGAGCGCTTGCGGGGTCCAAAACTCGGTCCTTGTTTTTGGACCCTTAACTCGACGCTCGATCGAGCGCTCGATCGAGCTTGCCTACGTCACTCAAACCTAAGGTTTTTGTGATCACAGACCGAAAAGTGCCAAAAAAAGTGCCAAAAAATTTCAACTTTTTTCGTGACTCCCAAAAAAGTACCCCAAAAGCCCCTTTTTGGGACCTTTTAGGGGACTTTTTCGTTTTTTTTTGGACTTTTTTGAAGCTCGTCGAGCGCAGGCCGCTCGATCGAGTTCCCAAGGATTTCAATTTTTGGGCCTCAAAGCTCGACTCGACTCGACGAGTTCAACTCGATTGTTAAAACACTACAATCAGAGTCACCACTTCCTTGAGAACCACTTGCGCCACCGCTTGTTTTTTGATTGCCTGTTTTGTAAAGACACGTGCTTCTTTAAAGATGCCATTGATACAGTAGACTACTTATATCAATAGAGTTTGAATGATGTATGAATCATGTGATGA
>ENA-ORBV01014991-ORBV01014991.1-microbial-mat-metagenome-genome-assembly--contig:-NODE-14991-length-11488-cov-4.683463_pt1 | contig 11488 bp, 15 predicted proteins | sample MGYA00237777_ERZ505514 | MGnify/ENA primary metagenome ERZ505514 (study PRJEB26160, sample SAMN06269048) | microbial mat metagenome | isolation source: Oligotrophic lake microbial mat | place...
CCGAAAGCGGACGCCGACGCTGCCGTAACCGACAGGCGTGAAAAGATAGTCGGCGATCAATGAAGCATGCTCCGGGAGCTCCGCAAGCAGTGGCGAAAGCGCCGCGCGGCAGTCGGCCGCGAGTTCCAGCTCACCCGGAAAGAAGGCGTTGGCTTCCGATGACGCCGCTCTTCCGATCAAGCGGGGCGGAGTTGCACATGTGGCGAGTTCAAAACCCGCACGCACCCGGATTTCACCCGACTCTCCACTCGTGATCTGTAGTGAAGGGTCGGTTGCCGCTGCCTTGAACTTTTCCGCATCGACCAGTTGTTCGAATTCGCCCCGGGAATCCGGGCCACGCCGCCCGGCATAGAGAGTGCCCTCGTGGTTGGGTCGCTGTTCTCTCAATTTGCGAGGCACGGGTCACTCCGAAAATCAAAGCGATATTTTTGCGTGCGGACGATGTGCCGACCGCCGTCTTCCTGCATTCGTGCGTCGCGGATGGGGTACGGAAGGTGATATCCCATGCGCGGCGACGGTGGATCATACCCGCCACCACAGGAAATAGATCGCTAGCGCTGCCCAGACCAGGAGCAGCGGCCAACTGAACAGGAATCGAAAGACGCCACCGATCGCATCGGCGAGGAGATGAGATTTGGCGCCATCCCAGACCGCCTGTCCGAACACAAAGCTCATGAACGCGCCAAAAATCATGAGATAGGCAAAGCCCAGGACAACCCATGCAACTATTTGAACAAGCCACAACGGCAGAACGGCAAATAGTTCGTTAAAGAGGGCTTCAACAACGACCGTGACGAACGGCACGGCGATCGCCGTGACGATAACCCAGGCATTGATGCGTTTCACATAACGGCGCAGAACTAGCCATTGAGCCACGCCCAAGACAATTCCTTCCAACAGCCCAACGAGATAGAAAACGGTCGCCGCGTGCTCTATTCCGATCGAATTCGTGATGGCACTCGCGACGAAGCCAATCCCTAAACCGATGAGTTGGGCGATCGCCATAATCCCCACCCACCATTCCCATAACGTCCAGCTTTTTTTCAGGCTTAACGACTGGCTCGATGGGTGGGGTTGCTTTTCAGTCGATTGTCTGGGCATCGTTTTCTCCTTAACCAAATTTGATTTGCTGCCCTTCTAAATGGGGCATTTCACCCCTGAGGAGGGGTTCTAGAGCCGCCCGAATGCGATCGGCGGGTGGCGGGCAACCGGGTAAATAAACATCCACTGGGACAACCGCATGAACGGGTGTGACTCGATTCAGCAAAGCGGGAACAATCCCCGGTTCCCTGGGAATTTGACCGTGAATATCAATGGCTTCGATGTAGCATTGTTGCAGCACTGGTTCGGCATCGCCTAAGGGATTGCGGAGTGCGGTCACGTTGCCCGTCACGGCACAGTCGCCAAAGGAAATTAAAAGACGCGATCGCGCCCGCACCTTGTAAATCATGTCCAGGTGATCTTGATTAGCGATCGCCCCTTCCACCAACACCACATCCACACCTTCTGGATACGCTTTCACGTCCATAAAGGGACTGTAGACGAAATCGACCTGGGCTGCCAAATCAAACAGCCATTCGTCCAAATCCAGAAAGGACATATGGCAACCAGAACAGCCACCCAGCCAGACCGTTGCTAATTTCACACGCGCCATCTTTTCCTCCAGCGAACCTTCCTCAACGAATGTTCAGACCAATACTTCTACCCAATGGATCGAGAGACCTGGAGAAAAAATGTATCCACAACCTCCTTCATTTGACCCATGATTGCAATCGCTGGTTGCGTCAACAAAACGCCTTCTGCGACCAAGAGCAATAATGCTAGAATAAACCACAAAAGAATCCACAGATAAGTTTCAGGAACATGAGGGCGTAACATAAAAATACCTCCTTTAAAATTGCCATTGTTGCTTCTGGCGAGCAGTCGCGATAAATTCAATTCGAGCGCGATCGTGCACCATTTCGCCAATGCTTGACCCTTGATGAAAAATCGCACCTGTTGGGCAGGCTTCGACACATTTACCGCAGGAGGTACAAGTTTGAGATGTCCCCCAGGGTTGGTTCAGATCGGTAATCACATGGGATTGAAACCCTCGACCTGCCATATCCCAAGTATGTGCTCCTTCCAGCTCATCACAGACGCGAACGCATCGGGTACACAGCACACAGCGATTATGATCCATGCCAAAGCGATCGTGGGAAAGATCAACGTTGCGATCGGGAAATTGATACTCTAGTCGCACATGATCCATCCCCATTTCGATCGCCAAATCTTGCAATTCACAATGCCCATTAGAAACACAAACAGAACACACATGATTGCCTTCTGCAAACAGCATTTCAACAATCGTACGGCGATAGTTTTGCAATCGTTCTGTGTTAGTTTTAATGTCCATTCCCTCTGCCACTTTGGTGACGCAGGCAGGTTGCAGTTTACTACTTCCAGCAACTTCCACCAGACAAAGCCGACACGCCCCCACTTCCGAAACTCTTTCTAGATAGCACAATGTTGGGATGTGAATACCCGCTTCTTTCGCCGCATCTAGAACCGTTTCTGCTCCGCGGGCACTGATTAGGCGATCGTCGATAGTTAGAGTTTTGACAGACATAGAATCTATTCCATTAAAGAAAGACGGAAACTCCAGTAATCCAAAATTAAAGGCTCAAGTGGTTTCTACATTCAAAACAGAACCCATCTTGCAGCCCTATCGCAGGGAACATCCTAAAGCACTTGATACATGGACGTGTTTGCGGGAACTCAGTTGTCTTTTGTTCTCTTTGTCTACATCCTGAGCACGTTCCGTTCATCAGTTCCCACGAGAGATATGAATTGAAGCATTTACTACAAAGTTGTAGTTTTGGCTCTTTGATTTTTTCTTCTTGCCGTTTACAGCCTAAACACACTCCATTCACCAGTTCCCATGGGAGATATGAATTGAAGCATTTACTACAAAGTTGTAGTTTTGGCTCTTTGATTTTTTCTTCTTGCCGTTTATAGCCTAAACACACCCCATTCACCAGTTCCCACGGGAGATATGAATTGAAGCATTTACTACAAAGTTGTATTTGAGGTTCTTTCGTTTTTTCTTGTTGTTTGCACTGTGAACAGACTCCATTCGCTAGCTGCCATAAAAGATACTCTCGGTGACAGTTGCTACATAGTTGTGTTTGTCTGAGCATTCTAATCACCTCATTTGTGAATGATTTTTAGTTGCAGAGCTTGTCTACGTGGCATTGCCACCAATTAATGCCTCATACTCGTTGCGAAAATAATGCAATGTACTTAAAACTGGATTAGGTGCAGATTGCCCCAAACCACACAGGCTGGTGTGTTTCACCATATCGCAGAGTTCTTCCAGCAACTCCAGGTCAGCCGAGGTTGCTTGACCGTCACGTATTTTTGTTAGAAGTTGGTGCAGTTGTACCGTGCCCACGCGACAGGGAATGCATTTGCCGCAAGATTCATCTCGACAAAACTCCATGAAGTAATGCGCCACATCCACCATGCTGGTGGTCTGATCCATGACAATCATGCCACCAGACCCCATGATGGAGCCGAGTTGAGCCAGCGATTCGTAGTCTACAGGCGTATCAAAGGCTGAGGCGGGAATACATCCGCCAGAAGGACCACCCGTCTGCACGGCTTTTACTGATCCGCCATCCGGTACGCCGCCGCCCATCTCCTCTACGATTTGCCGCAGGGAGGTTCCCATCGGCACTTCAATTAATCCGGTATTCTGAATTTTGCCTGCTAGGGCAAAGACTTTGGTACCTTTGCTTTTCTCGGTGCCAATGCTGGCAAACCAATCAGCCCCGTGGCGAATAATAGGTGCAAGGTTGGCAAAGGTTTCGACATTGTTGATCAACGTTGGCAATCCCCACAGCCCCCGTTCTGCGGGATAGGGAGGACGAGGGCTAGGCACGCCTCGTTTACCCTCGATCGATGCCATCAGTGCCGTTTCTTCACCACAGACATAGGCTCCGGCTCCAATGCGGATATCAATGCGAAAGTCAAAGGGTGAATCAAAGATTTGACTCCCCAACAAGCCCAACCGCTGGGCTTGCCGAATCGCCAACTGCAATCGGCTAATCGCAAGGGGATATTCTGCTCGTACATAGATGTATCCCTGCGTGGACCCGATCGCATAGGCGGCGATCGCCATTCCTTCTAATACCCGATGGGGATCGCTTTCCAGCACACTGCGATCCATAAAGGCACCTGGATCGCCCTCATCGGCATTACAAACGACAAATTTACGTTCTGCGGTTGCCTTTGCCACCGTTGCCCATTTCAATCCAGTGGGATACCCGGCTCCACCCCGCCCCCGTAAACCACTGCGGGTAATGGTGTTAATGACATCGATTGGACTCACTTCGCGCAAAACATGACCAATTGCCTGATAGCCACTTGCAGCGATGTAGGCTTCAATCCGTTCGGGGTCAATTTTGCCGCTGTTTTCTAAGACGATCGCCTGTTGACGCGCAAAAAATGGCTGGGTGAGATCCCCCTGCTGGAGTGGTGTTGGGATATTCACAGCAGCGGTTGATGTGGGCGTTGCCGCGAACTGATCAGTCAGCGCTTGCGCGATCGCAGCCACCTGATCGGGAGTGACTTTCTCATAAAGGATGCCAGAATGATCTGGCTCTGCCAAAGCAGCAACCTCAACCAACGGACCCTGGCAGCAAAGACGCAAACACCCTACACCAGAGACCTCTACGGTGTCTGCCAACCCTGCTTCTGTGACTGCCTTTTCCAGCCCTTCTTTAACGGCTAGAGCATTGGAAGAGAGGCAACCCGCTGCGACACAACAGCGAATCTGCAACGCTTTTTGGGATTGGCGTTCCTTTTCAGCAATTTCCAGTAATTCAGATAAATCCATACTCCCTACTCCCCTTTTCCCAAGTACTCCTTCACGCGATCGCACACCAACTCTGGCGTTTGATGACCACATACCGTACCGTCAAACACAACCGCAGGGGCAATCCCACAAGCACCCAGGCAGCGGGCGGTGGAGAGGGAGAGTTGATTGTCGGATGTGGTTTCACCCGAATGGATATGGGTCGATTGCTCAACCGCTGCCAGTAATGCTGCTGCACCTTTGACATAGCAGGCGGTTCCGGTACACACGACACAGCGATGCAACCCTTTCGGTGCCAGCGAAAACAGATGATAGAACGTTGCGACTCCATAGACCCGACTGGGTGGCAGTTTCAGGCTATGGGCAATGTAAAGTAACAGATCGGTTTCTAGATAGCCGAATAGTTCTTGTGCCTTATGCAGAATTTCAATCAGTGCGTCTTGCTGATACTGATGACGCTTGATTGTGGCATCAAGCATCTTAAAGCGCTTATCGCCACTGGGATGCTCTGGCACAGCGCCCCTAACATACTTGTTTTGCTGGTTGATAACCATAAGGATGCGGGGGTTCTAGGATGCCATTGCGACTTGCTTTGCTTCAGCGCGATCGCCTGCGTTCTGATCTTGTCGATGAATCGTCAGTACAGAGCAGGGTGCATGATGCAGCACGTAATTGCTGACGCTGCCTAAGATCAACTCATTCAAACCAGAACGACTGTGACGACCCAGCATGATTAAGTCAGCTTCCCAAGTCTGTGCCATTTCACAGATCGTTCGACCCGAATTGCCAGAATTTTGAGTGAATTCAGTACATATTCCCTCAGCTGTGGCTTTATCTGTGTACGATCGCAACATCTCTAAACCTTGTTTTTCATAGTCCTGCAAATGCTTTCGATAATTCTCAAAAATTTTGCTGTCTACTGGACAATATTCCAGAGTGATCGATGTGGGTATTTGGGGACATCCTTCTTCCTCACTAGACAGAACATGTAACAGCATGAGACTGGCTTCCATTGCTTTTGCTAACGAGATCGCTGCAGCAAGGACTTTTTCACTATCCTTCGATCGATCTACTGCAACCAAAATTTTGTGAAACATACCTTTACCTTCTTTACGATTGCTATAGATAGCTGGGTTGTAGAACAAGCAAGCAAACCAGATATCTTTACATTGAAGTTACAGGAAAAAAATGAGGAACTTGTGAGGGCTAAACCCTCGCTTCAACTGCTGCAATTTCCAGCAGTGTTTTGAGAACAGAATCCGGGTTGAGGCTGATAGAATCAATCCCTTGCTCAACTAGAAAGCGAGCAAATTCAGGATAGTCACTGGGAGCCTGACCGCAGATGCCAATTTTGCGATCGCACTGTTTTGCAGTGGTGATCGCCTGCTTGATCAGGCGCTTAACAGCGTTGTTCCGTTCATCAAACAGACGTGCCACGAGAGGTGAATCGCGATCAAGTCCCAGCGTCAATTGGGTCAAATCATTTGAGCCAATCGAAAAGCCATCAAAGACCTCGCTGAACTCATCGGCTAACACAACGTTACTCGGCAATTCACACATGACATAAACTTGCAGTCCATTTTCACCCCGGACTAAACCGTGCTTTGCCATCTCAGCCAGCACATTTTTTCCCTCTTCGGGTGTGCGGCAGAAGGGAATCATCAAAATTACATTGGTTAAGCCCATGTCATCTCGAACCCGCTTCATCGCCTGACATTCCAGCGCAAAGCCATCTCGATAGCGATCGTCGTAGTAACGAGATGCCCCCCGCCAGCCAATCATCGGGTTTTCTTCCTGCGGTTCAAATTGTCTACCACCTAGAAGATTTGCATATTCGTTACTTTTAAAGTCGGACATGCGAACAATCACAGGTTTGGGATAAAAGGCAGCGGCGATCGTGCCAATTCCCTGTGCTAATTTGTCTACGAAGAACTGCGCCTTATCTTCGTACTGGGTCGTCAACTCAGCAATTTTGTATCGAGCCAGTTCATCTTCTAATTCATCAAAATGTAGCAGTGCTAGCGGATGGACTTGAATTTGATTGGCAATGATGAACTCCAGACGCACCAAACCGACTCCATCATTGGGCATCATAGAGAGACTAAAAGCTTCCTCTGGGTTGCCCACATTCATCATAATTTGGGTGCGAGTCCGAGGCAGATTTTCCAATTCCACTTCTTTAACTTCAAATGATAGTAACCCACTGTAAACTCGTCCTTCTTCACCTTCGGCACAGGAAACGGTAATCTTCTGTCCTATTTGCAAAGCTGTAGTGGCGTTGCCACAACCGACGATCGCCGGAATGCCCCTCTCTCTGGCAATAATTGCTGCGTGACAGGTACGCCCCCCTTGGTTGGTAACGATCGCGCTTGCCCGCTTCATAATGGGTTCCCAATCTGGGTCAGTCCGGTTGGTCACCAGCACTTCACCCGCTTGAAATTGATCAATTTTGTGGATATCCACAATCACTCTGGCGTTGCCTTGACCAATCATTGCGCCAACAGCACGTCCTTTCACCAACACGTTACTTTTTTCTTTCAGCTCATAGCTCCGCAACAGGTTTTGCACCTTTTGTGACTGCACCGTTTCTGGGCGGGCTTGCACAATAAAGAGTTCATTGGTAATGCCATCTTTTGCCCATTCAATGTCCATTGGCGTGTAGACACCGCGGACAGTAGAGTAGTGGTCTTCAATCGCACATGCCCATCGTGCCAATGTCAAAACTTCGTGATCACTGATCGCAAATTGTTGTCGTTGCTCGGGTGGCACGGAAACATTTTTGGTGGACTTGGAACCACCCAAGTCATAAATCATTTTGATCTCTTTGCTGCCCACTCGCTTTTCTAAAATGGGACTAAATCCCTGCCTTAGTGTTGGTTTGAACACCAGGCATTCATCTGGGTTAACCGCTCCCTGCACCACGTTCTCGCCTAATCCGTAAGCAGCGGTAATCAAAACAGCATCCTTAAACCCCGTCTCCGTGTCGATTGAGAACATGACACCTGACGTTGCTAGATCAGAGCGCACCATTTTTTGCACACCTACAGACAGGGCTATATTGAAGTGATCAAAGCCCTTAATCTGACGGTAAGAGATGGCGCGATCGGTGAAGATTGAAGCAACACACTTGTGGCAGGCTTCCAGGACTTCTTTAATGCCATGCACGTTCAAATAGGTTTCCTGCTGTCCAGCAAAGCTAGCATCCGGCAAATCCTCGGCTGTAGCACTAGAACGCACCGCAACGTCAGTATCTGTGCCATAACATTCGCAGAGCGTCTGATATCCCTCTACGATCGCTGCTTGCAACTCATCAGGAAACGGCGATTGGAGAATCAGCGATCGCGCCTCTTTACCCACCTGTCGCAAGCTAAATATATCTTCAACATTGAGTTCACCAAACAAGCGACGGAGCTTTTCTTCTAGTCCTGCAACCTTAACAAAATGACGATAAGCATAAGCAGTTGTTGCAAATCCATCCGGAACACTAATTCCTTTAGGAACAAGCTGTTGCAGCATCTCTCCCAATGACGCATTCTTGCCGCCAACGATCGAAATATCCGCAATCCCAACCTCCCTGAAGGGTAAGATAAATGCCTGTGCTTTTGTATGTAGCGATGATTCAGCAACAGTGTTGGCTTGCAGCATGAACGTGTTACCTCCAGCCAGTAAGGAATTGATGAAGCCTCAAAGCACTACGTTAGAAATCGCCCTGAGCCGCCCTGAAGCTTCACACTTGATTATCAGAAAAGAGTTTGAGGAACTTGTGAGGATGGGCGATCGCATTTACCAATCACGACTCGCTGTTTCACATTGGCTTGTTGACCAACAAACCAATTCTAATCGAGTTTGAGAAATGGCTGTTCTGACAGCACACGTTGAAAAAGATGTACAGCTTATAGCGCAACTGCTACTTGCTGATCTTGAGCAACCGCTGAATCTGCGTCAATTGCTCCTTGCACTGTCAAAACTGAACAGGGAGCATGATGCAGCACATAGTTACTTACACTACCTAGCAGCAATTCGTTGAAACCAGAGTAACCTCGACGACCCATCACAATTAAATCAGACTCCGAGGTGCGAGCAATCTCACAGATCGTTCGACCGGGATTACCGGAATTTTGAGTAAATTCAGCCTTTACACCCGCAGATGTTGCTTTATCTGTGTACGATCGCAGTAATTCCAGACCTTGTTTCTCATAGGTCTTCCAATGCTCTTGATAGCTCTCAAAAAGTTTGCCACCTATTGGATAATATTGCATAGACGTGAATGTAGGCATTTGAGGAGCGACTTCTTCTTCAATAGATAGAACGTGCAAAAGCATTAGGCTACATCCTGTTGCTTTTGCTAATGTAATGGCAGCTTCAAAGACCTTCTTGCTATTTTGCGACTGGTCTAATGCAACTAGAACTTTATGAAACATAGAAACCTCCTTTATACTGCTACAGCTTGTTTGTTCTGAGCGCTATCTAGTGTGCTCTGATGTTGGTGTTGAATTGTTAGTACGGAACAGTGGGCATGGTGCAGCACGTAATTACTGACGCTGCCTAAGATCAGCTCATTCAAACCACAACGACCGCGACGACCCAGAATGATTAAGTCCACATTCAGTTCATAGGCAAGTTCGCAGATGCTTCGATCGGGACTGCCAAGACTTTGATGAAACGTTGTTTCTACACCTGCGTTTGTAGCTTTATCAGCGAGCGATCGCAACATCTCTAACTCTGCCTCTGCATAGTTTTGCTAGAGTTCCTGATAAATCTCAACCACGCTTCTACTCAATCCACCTGGATAAAATTCATAGCTGCTTAGCATTGGAGTACTTGGGCTGGCTTCATCCGCTGGTGACAGAACATTCAGCAAGATCAGACTGGCTGGGATGGATTTGGCAAGGATCAGTGCCTCATCAAAAACATGCTGCCCCAGTTCAGAGTGATCAATGGCAACTAGAATTTTGTGAAACATATCGCTCCCTCTTCACAATTGCTCTACCTTAAAGTTAAAAGAAAAAAATGAGGAACTTGTGAGGCTATTCAACTTGACTTATGAAGAGAGGCCCACCCTCACAAGTTCCTCAACTTCTTTCTCTATGTTGAAGATGGGATGGTGCAGCGATCGCCTGTCTGTTCATTCTGCATCTAGAGGCGAGGAGAGGGTCATGCTAAAACCGATTCAGTATTCCTTAGATGTCATCCGGGAAGAGGCACGCCAACTAGTCTGTAAGGGTGTCCTCGACCGGAAACAACCGATTTATGCGCTTTGCAAATACTTGCCAGCGCGGGAATGGGGCGATATTGAACGAGAACTTAAAAGGAATGATTTCTTATTAAGAGATTCAATTCTGGATTTGCTTGGTCATGAAGACTGGTGTGAGGATTGATGCCATTGGGGTGAGGCGATGTGGAATCGACCCAGAACGATAAAACCCTATCCGGATGCTGTTGCTCCGTCTGGTGTTAGCTTTCATGTGCAAGCACTGACCAAGATTTACCGCATGGGTGACGTGGAGGTTCATGCACTACAGTCTGTTGACCTAGATCTGCACAAGGGCGAGTTTGTCGTCATTCTGGGACCATCTGGCAGTGGCAAATCAACGCTGCTCAACATTCTGGGTGGACTGGATACACCAACCAGTGGGCAGGTATTTTTTCACGCTCGTGATCTCGCCCATGCCAATGATGCCGAATTAACCCGTTTTCGCCGTGATTATGTCGGCTTTATTTTCCAGTTCTATAACCTGATTCCCAGCCTGACAGCGCGGGAAAATGTGGCACTGGTGACAGAGATTACTCGTCATCCGATGACTCCAGAAGAGGCACTAGAACGAGTAGGACTGAGCGATCGCCTGGATCACTTTCCATCCCAAATGTCGGGTGGGGAGCAACAACGAGTAGCGATCGCCCGTGCCATTGCCAAACGACCGGAAGTGTTACTCTGCGACGAACCTACCGGAGCGTTGGATTACAAAACTGGAAAGCTGGTGCTAGAAGCGTTGGAACATGTGAATCAGGAACTGGGCACCACAACCGTTGTGATTACCCACAATGCTGGCATCGCCGCCATGGCAAACCGCGTGGTGACCATGCGAAGTGGTGAAATCACCCGGATACAATCTAACGAGCGAAAAGTATCACCAGCAGAATTGGAATGGTAGAAAAGAGTGCTCTTCGTTTGATTAGATTGACTCTGATTAAATTGACTCTGCCTCATTCCTTTTTCTCAACAACAAGTTTTAGATGGGTGACCATTGCCCCAATCACACCAACCACCGCAACGACCGGAAAAGGAGCAGCACTGATCACTCCACCCACCACATCGATCGTGAGCAGAATTTCAATGAGTGTCCGTCCATCTTCATGTTTGATAATAATGCGACGGATATTACCTTGATGAATCAACTCCTTGATCCTGGCAACGAGCGCATCGCCGTTGATGCTAAATTCTTCTACGCTTACTTTTTCTTCGTCTTTAACTTCAGACTGAGTGGGAATCAATATGATGTACCCCATAAATTGGACAAAGCAATAAGAGAGACCCGCTGCACAATAGACTAGAGAAAATACTGAGTGACAAAGAATTATGCCTGTCTCTTATACACATCTCCGAGCCCACGAGACTAAGGCGAATCTCGT
>ENA-ORBV01014992-ORBV01014992.1-microbial-mat-metagenome-genome-assembly--contig:-NODE-14992-length-11488-cov-4.170011_pt1 | contig 11488 bp, 6 predicted proteins | sample MGYA00237777_ERZ505514 | MGnify/ENA primary metagenome ERZ505514 (study PRJEB26160, sample SAMN06269048) | microbial mat metagenome | isolation source: Oligotrophic lake microbial mat | place...
CGTATCCTGATTGAGCCCGAAGTGCAGGGCGAGGTCTGACTGGCTGAGGTAGCTTGAGCCCGACCGCACCATCTGCCACTGCTTTCCCGTCGCTGATTCGATTCTGACAACTGCGCCCAGTGCAGACCGGTTTGACTGCACACCTTCGAGCTTTAATTCGATCCAGGACAGCTTGTTGCCCCCATCGTTCTTGAACACCGAGACAGCGCCGTGATTGCTGTTGACGACCACATCCAGGTCACCATCGCGATCGTAGTCCGCATAGGCAGCCCCGCGAGCGACGATCGGCTTCATGAGGTCTGCGCCACGGCTCTTCGATACGTCTTCGAAGCCACCCTTGCCGTTATTCCTGAACAGCAGCGGAGCCTGCTTAAAGTTCACCTTCGGTTGCACTCGATTGATCTCTTCATCGATGTGCCCATTCGCTGCCAGGATGTCGAGCCACCCATCGTTGTCGAAATCAAAGAAGAAGACACCGAAAGCGAGGCTCAACAAGCTTGCTTTGCCGATGGTGCGCCGGGGAGCTTCATCGACAAAGAGTCCCTTGCCTTCGTTGTGATAAAGCCCGAGCATCTGGTTGGAAAAATTGCCCACCAGCAGATGGGCTCTTCCAGAACGATCATAGTCGGCGGCGTCGACTCCCATCGCGCCTCGGGCCACACCATCTTCGCCAAAGGCGATTCCTGCCGACACAGCTTCTTCGCTGAAGGTGCCGTTCCTGTTGTTGCGATAGAGCTTGTTGGGTTGAGTGTCGTTGGCGCTGAAGATATCGGGCCAGCCGTCTGAATTGAAATCGAATACCGCTACGCCGAGGGTTTTAGACGTTGCGTCGTCCACGCCGGCCTTTTGCGTCGCGTCTTCAAACTTGCCTCCGCCAAGGTTGTGATAAAGCTTTACGCTCTGCCCTTTGTAGGATTCAGGCGTGCAGTAGCTCTTGGTTGATCCGTCGAGCGAACAATAGAGATCGCCTTTTGAATTCCATTGCACATAGTTACCTACAAAGACATCTGCCTTGCCGTCGCGGTCGTAATCCAGCCATGCAACGCTCGATCCGAATGCCTTGTTTGCAATACCGGCCGTCGCCGTCACGTCACGAAACTTGAAGTTGCCTTCGTTATGTAGCAGCTTGTCGCCGTCGAGGGATGTGATGTAGAGATCCTCTCGGCCATCGTTGTCGTAATCTGCCGCCGCCCCACCTAACGCATAAGTCTCGAAGTCGAGGCCGCTGCCGGGTGTCACGTTGGTGAAAGTGCCGTTCTTGTTGTTGCGATAAAGGGCGCTGAGGTTCTTACGTCCTCTTGGGGTCCAGTCTTTCGAATTCAGCAGCAGCAAGTCTGGCCAGCCATCACCGTCGGCATCAAAGAACACCACGCCGCTGCCCATGGTTTCGGGCATCCACTTTTTGCCGGCTCTTCCAGAGTTATGAGTAAACTTGATACCCGCCTCGACGCTTGCCTCCCGAAAGGTTTGCGCTAAAAGAGGTAGCGCACAAAACAACATCAAAATCTTCATCGAATCTTGCCACTTTCATGATCGTGAATGGTCTGCCGCTCGTTGTTGTCCTCGGGGCTCAACAGGCGCGGCTTCGCGGTAATCGCTTGGGCGGATTCGTCAGCCTTGAAACGACGGAAGAGCTTCTCAGAATAGGCGGCGCGTTGTGTGTCGCCAAGGCCACGATAGGCCAGCATCAGGTTGTAATGAGCTTGCACATCCTCGGTGTCGATCTCGAGCACCCGCTCCAGGTACTTCACAGAATTTGCGTAGTCGCGCTTGAGAAAGAGAATGCGTCCCATCTGGTTCAGCATCACCCGGTCTCGTGGATACTGCTCTTCTACTTTGCGCAAAGAAGCGAGCGCGGCATCATAATCGCCGTCGGCCTTCTCTGTCATGGCCTTGAAGAAGTGGACGCGGCCCAGTTTCGGATTACGCTCCATTGCCTTGGCGAGGTAGCCCTTGGCCTTCTCCGTTTCCCCTTCCTGAATCAGCGCTCGCGCGACATTGAGCCAGCCATCGGCATATTCGGGCTCTGCTTCGGTCACACGCGAGAATGCATATTCCGCACCCTTCAAGTCGCCTTGAAGCAAGAGGCCAATGCCCCAGTCATTCCAGCGTTCCCGATCCTTCTTCTGGATGGATGGCTTCCAGTTAGTTGCCCCCGCTCCTACTTCCGCTATCGCCTCTGCCATCGTGACTATCGGAATCACTGGCAACCGATCCTTGATCGGCCCCGATACATCGGGTCGCTTCTCGTAGGCGAACTCGTTGTAGTGCTGGGCAAATTTGCGGTAATTCAGTTTGGCCTCAAAGCGGAAAGGCGGCTTTGCATTCTTCGGAATCTGAACCCGGTAGTGGACTGTGTCGGCAGCACCCGGCGGGATCAGTCGCACATAAAGTACGCTGCGTGCCTGCCATGCATTGCGCTTGTCGATGTGGTTGCCATCGCCATCCAGCATGTAACTGCGATAGAAGTGTGCACCCTTGTCGACAGCGCCCTTTCCTTCGTCCTCGACTTTGCCCGACCAGAAGAAGATCTTGCCGTCTGCGTCTTTGCCTTGTACCTCAAGCCACAGGTCATAAGCATCCACAGTTCCGCCGGGGAAGAAATGCCCAACGCGCTTCGTTCTCACTACTGCGTCCAGGCGAACGGTGGAACCGGGCTCTACCTGCACCTTCGCCGTGTTGATGGGTGCGGCAACCTTCGACACTTCACGAATGAAGTATTGCCCCGCTGTTTCAGCTTCTTCGCCAACCGCCATCGTTGAATTGAGTGTAGGCCCGTCGGCTGACTTGCGAGGCATCGCCGCCTGCCCTTCAAATTGTTCAACGGGCGTGATCGCAAAAAGATCGACTGTAACGAATCCGCTCTTCAAAAAGCTCACCGTCTCCTGCAACTGCTTTTTGTCCCCGTTGACATGTGCAACTGCGGTATTTGCTGTGGCAAAGCGGTGCGAACGAATTTGGCCGTTATGATTTCCTGGGTCTTTTGAGGGAACCATCGGCATGTGGCAATCATTGCAAGTACTCGACTTGGCTGGATAGTAAAAGCTGCGAGCTCCCTGGCCCGATACCGCTGAGGCCTGCCAGTTGTCGTAGTCATTGAAGCCGCGAAGCCAGCGATAGTCATTTACCGGCTGGTCGAGGTGTACCTTGTGGCAAGTCGAACAATACTCCGCCGACTGTTCCCTCATGAAAGGCTTTATGAATGTCTTCCGGTGTGGTTCCGGGTCGGCAAAGGTCAAGAAGTTGTCCAGCATCCGGATATATGGATTACGGCTCGAGGCGAGTTCGTGCAACGGAGGATACTCAATTACGAAGTTTCCATTGCCAACGCTTCCATTCACGTGCACGATCGAATGGCATGACAGGCAGCCCAAGCCATTCTGCGCTTCTGGTGTATTTACTTGCTCCCTGATTGGCTTTTCCCATTTTCCATTGAAGAAGACGGCATGATCGTGACAGCCGGCGCACCATTTGGAGCCTTGAGTCGAACCCTGCGTGTCCTGCATGTATTCGATTGCTCGCCGGTAGTACTGATTGTTAAAGCTGGAGAAGTGGTGCATCGACCCATTCCACTGCTCATAGACATCCTTGTGGCATTCTCCGCATAACTTCGAATCCATGAAGAAGTTGGATGGGATTGTCTGCTTCACGTCTGTATCCGCAGGCGAGGGCCAGAAGGGGCTGACGGGGCCTCGTCCTTCCTCTTTCATCGAAGTCGGAATCATTATCGTGCGATTGGAGATTCGCTGGCTGGACTGGTAGTAATTACGGTCGTAAAAGTAAGTTGCCAGCGGCAGCATGGCAAGGCACGCCACAGCCACCCGGTGTTGTTTGCTGATCCAGGCGACACCGAGCACTGCAATCGCAATGTGCGCCGCCAGCACCCAGGCCTTGTCAGAAGTATTGCCAACAACAGCAAGCCCAACGCCGATACAAAGCGCAGTGGCGAGAAGTACCGCAGCGACAGGATTCTCTCTTCTCAGAATCCAGACAACTCCGGTCACCACCAAGGCACCGCCTGCAATGTGTAGGAGGACGTTGGTCATGTAGAAGATGTTGGCCTGCGCAAAAGCCGCCAGATAGGCGCTATTCAGAAGCAGGAGGGCAAATGCGGCCCAAAGAATTCGCTGAAACCGTGACATTTTGTTACTACCTTTATTGAGTCAATGGACGCAGAAGGCGAAGAGCAGGGCGAGTGTTCACCTTTTGCTGCTCTTCTGCTCCAGGAGCTTTTTCAATTTCTGGCTTGTATGGATAGCCACTCATTTTGTGGAATGGGAGCGGCGCTACACTCTGCGAATAAGCCGTATTCGCATCGCGGTCTTTAGCCCAACCGTCAACATGCAGCAAATAGTCGCGACGCCATCCCGCAGCCAGTGGGGGAAGGGAAGCCGGGTCAAATTCGAGGCTCAACTGATCTCCAGAACCCATCACCACCAACCGGTCGTCGAGCCCGCCAACCAGGCTGGTTACATCGCCATAGCGGGTGTAGTTGCCAGGGGTTGGGTTCCAGAGCGAAGTTGGTTCCGGATTTGGATAAGAGAATTCTTCAGGCTGTTTACGTTCGGGGTGAATCACCGATGGCGAGAAGCCGCGGAATTGCAAAGAGGCGGTAGCGGCAGTCAGCGCCGTGAGGCGATGTTCAGGCCGTGCACTGCTTTCTCCAAGGAAAATCTCATCCCAGTAAACGCAAAGGTTGGTGATGATCCTCACCTCGCGGCTTGCACTGAGAAACTTGCCAGTCAGATCCACCACCATCGCCTTGGGCTTGCCCGACGGCATCCCCATATCTTCAATCACAGTTACCCATTCACCCTTCTTGTTCTTCACCTGAAGCGAAGGTGCTTGAAGTGGTTTGCCCTCCTGCGCAGCAGCCAGGAAGGTCGAGCCATCGGCCCAATCCACCCAACCTTGCAGCACTAGGATGGCCGTATTCTTCTGGGCGACATTGCCAAAGTCGAGTGTCAGCATGTGGCGCTCGGCTACGCCTGCCGTGTTGCGGCGATAGGCGTTTGGATAACTGCGATCACGTGCTGCCAACAGGCTCGTCACGTCGTTGCCAAGATGATCCACGGCCTTCCGCGCGTGAATCGGTTGGCTGACTCCAAAAAGCCGAAACTCAGGAAAGGGCGGTGCTTTCCATTTCTCGTTCGAGTACACATTGGTACCCACAGGATGATCAATCGCAAGCAGGCGCACCTGATCAAAGTAAGCCGCTTCGCTCAACTCCTCGGTCATACGCACCTCAAGCCGCCCACTGGCGTTCGGCTTCAACTGCTCGCCGGCAATTGCGACATACTCATCATGGTCAACGGCAAAAAACGTTCCATCCCCGGCACTGGCTCCAAGCGGTGCCACCCCCAATACGTCGGTGATGTATTCGAACCCTTCGCCGTTATAGGTCCATACAATCGGGCAGGACCCCGACAGGCGTTGGGCTTCTTTGTAGCGCCACGGAGTGGGAACCGCCTGCTTCATTTCGTTCTGAATCAGCCCATTGGGCCAAGTGATGCGCACAACCTCTACTCGCGTTGCTTTGCCAACTCCGAAACGGATCGGGAAGCCGTCATACAGCTTCTTCTGATACAGGCCACCAACACGCAGTTCAATCTCTGAGCCAGGTGCGGTGCGAACATTCTTGACACCTTCAAGGGTCACCCTCAAGACTCGATTCAATACCGGAGTGATATTCAGTTTCTCTACCCAACCGGTTGGCTTCAATTCCACGACGTCGGTCTTGCCATCGGCATTCAGATCGATCGCTACCGCCCCACTCACGATTTCAAAGCGGCCATCGTTGCGCAGGTCGGCCATCACTGCCTGGCCCTTCAAACCGGCTACAGGCATGGTCTTCTCCATCCCGGATATCCAGGCAACTTGATCGCCGATACTATAGACGAGGTCGAGCTTACTGTCCTGATCGACATCGCCTGTGCTCAGGTATTTCGCACCTGCCGGCAAAATGGGTAATGCCTCCCGAGCATACTTTCCGAGCAGCAGATCCCGATAGAGCATCCCACTCCCAGCAGCGTAGCTCACCACCAGATCAAAACCGCGCGTATCCGGAATTACCCTCGTCGCTACAGCATCAATGGCCACACCTTGGGCAAACGGGAAGTCCTTGCTCTGATCGACAAACCCAGCCGCACCCTGATTGCGCAAGAGCAATTGCTGTTCGCCAAGGACAAAAAGATCGAGGTCGTAATCGTGGTCGTAATCCATCCACACGCACTGGTTAAATTTCCCGCGTGCCGGTAGTGGAACCTGCTTCCAACCTGCCGCTGTGTTGTGCAACAGCAGTGGCATCTCTTCGCCGATCACACAGAGATCCATCAGTCCGTCGTTGTCGTAGTCGCCAGCAGCCACACTGCGCACTCCGCTCACGCTTGCGATGCGTTTGCCTCCGATGCTCAGGCCCTGACCATCCCAGTAGACTGCCTTATCCCCAAAGCTGATCGCGCCGGTCCAGTTGTCGGCCAGCTTTCTTTCCTGCCACTTCAAGAGCGTCTTGTCGCGTGGTGGCGCCGCAGGCTTCGGGTCGTAAATTTCTGAATACTGCGACCAGTCGACATCCTCCGGTACAGCGGCTCCCTCGGTCTGTTTCTTCAATGCCTGAAAGAGTTCCAACTGTTGCTTGGCTTCATTCGCACGGTTGGCCTGACGGTACATATTGAAAAGCTGGAAGTGCGCAGCCGCAAGGTTTTGATCGAGCTTTGCCGCCTGTTCAAATGCGGCCGTAGCTCCAGCGGCATTGCCTAGTTGCTTGAGCAATACGCCGGCGTTGTAGTGGAGGATCGGCTCTTTCGGGTCCAGCTTCACTGCTCCACGCATCTGGTCGAGCGCCTTCTGCGTCTCACCCTGCTTCTTGTATTCGATGCCCAGCGTAAACCACGTATGTGGCAGCTCGGGCTTCTCTTTTTGCACTGCAAGCAGTTCGACAATCGCTTCTTGCGCACGGCCGGCTCGCAGCAGCCCGAGCCCATAATTCAAGCGTTCTCGAGATGACTTTGGCGCCAGGTCGTAGGCCTGTTTGAGTGTCGCGGCAGCTTCTTTCTGCGTCGTCGGGTTCTCATAGAAAGCCTTGCCCAGATTGCGCAGCGCTTCGAGACGCGCATCCTGCGCAAATGCCATCGAGGCAACCAACAAGATTAGAAAAGATCTCATACTTCACTCCGGCTAACGCTGGCAGATTCGAAACTTGCCATGTCGTGATAAAGATTCATCGCACACTTCAATAGATGCATTCCGAGGATGGCGCCACTGCCTTCTCCCAAACGCATCCCCAGATCCAGGATCGGATCGCCATCCAACTCTTCGAGCATACGGCCGTGACCACGCTCGGCTGAGCGGTGCGAAAAAAACAAAACCTCTCGCGTGGCCGGTTCCATCTTGACAGCCACTAGAGCTGCCGCGCAGGTGATAAAGCCATCCATCATAACGGGCAGCTTCAGCCTTCCCGCTTCCATCAGAAATCCTGCCATGCGCGCAATCTCAAAGCCACCCACTGTCTGAAGTACCTGCAATGCCGGTGCCCCCTGCAGTGCATGTTTTTCGAGAGCCGCATCGATCACTTGAGCTTTGTGTCGAACCCCTTCATCATCGAGACCTGTTCCACGACCCGTGACTTCCGCAGCGGTGTATCCACCAATCGAAGCCAAAATCGCCGCTGCTGAAGTCGTATTGCCGATTCCCATCTCCCCCACACCCACCAGCTCATATCTACCTGCTGCCTCGCGCGCATCTACCCGGCCTGCCAATAAGCGTTCAGCGCATTCTTCTTCGGACATCGCTGGCACCTGGGCGAAGTTCTTTGTCCCTTCACCGACGCCTGCATCAATCACTTTCACCTCAACTCCATGCTGCCTTGCCAGCACGTTCACCGCGGCTCCACCGGCTTCAAAGTTGGCAATCATCTGCCTTGTAACGGCCTTCGGATAAAGGCTGACGCCCTCCTCGGTGATGCCATGATCTCCGGCATAAAGATAGAGCCCCATCTTTTCGATCCTTGCTTGCGCGAGTCCCCGAATCACGCAGTATTCCTGGGCCAGTTCTTCGAGCCGGCCCAGGCTTCCCTGCGGTTTGGTGCGCGAATTCCATTGCGCCGCGATTTCATTCAGCAATTCTTGTTTCACGAGTTCAGCTTCACAATCTCACAGTAGCCCTGCTGAAACTCGAGTTCTGGCTCGCCAGTCAGCAATTGACGGATCACCGAGTTAACTGCCAGGTGGGCAACGATGATGCATGGCCTGGCGCACCCAGCCAATGCCGCTGAAACGCGCGAGCGAAAAGTACTCCACGCCTCTGCCTCTTCGATGGAATATCCCAGCCAGTCTTGTAGCTTCTTTTGCGCCTCGGCAGGGTAGCGTGCTTCGATCTCAGCCCAACTCAAACCTTCCCAGGGTCCATAATCAATTTCTCGAAAGTCATTCACTGCTTCGTATTTCAATCCAATAGCTTCTGCTGTCTCAGTTGCCCTACGCATCGGGCTTGCATATACAGGCCAATCGAGATTGAGATGCAACGTACTTGCCTGACTGCGCCCAGCCTCGCTCAAACCAGGATCGGTCGAACCCAAAAAGACACCCCGAAGCGTCGGTTCTCCATGCCGGATCAGCACTACTTCGGCCATGCAAAAACCACCAGACAATAAATCACACTAGCCTGTTGCAGTGCTCCAAAGCAGTCGCCTACAACACCCCCCAGCCGGAGGATAAAGTAATGACGTGCCAGCAGGACCAAAAGAACAAGGCCCCCCAGCATCCACGGAATCAACTGCAAACTAGCCATCCCCAAAAAGATAGCCGCCCAGACGATAGAAGCCAATAGTGTAAAAGCACTACGGTTCTCGCTCAGATACGCGCCCATGCCAGGCTTGGCCGCAGGCGTTATCATCCCCAACCAGAGGATCGCGCATCGCGACAGGCCCTCACTCGCAGCCACAACTCCCATCACCTGCCACGGCGACGCGAAGTTGTTCCCAACCGCCTCAAGACCCTGCCATCGCAGCAACAACCCCACACACAGGGCCGATGCCCCGTAGCTCCCCACGCGGCTGTCTTTGATAATCTCGAAAATCTTCTCGCGGGTTCTTCCCGCTCTGACTCCGTCTGCGATGTCGGCCAACCCGTCTTCATGCAGCATTCCAGTGATCCAGAGTTGAAGCATCAGAACAAGAGCCGCCTCAATCCCCGCTGGCAGCGAGAGCCAGGCCATCGGGATCGAAGAGGCAAGCCCAATCAGCCCCCCCACCAAAGGAAAAAATGGTGCCGATTCGTGAACCGGCACCGTTGATCTTGAAACAGGTACTAAAGTGAGAAACTGCACAGCGCCCAGAAAGCGCAGCGGCAGATTCCAGTTAAAAGCCATCCTCTAGTCTTAACGCATGTAGAGGGTGGTGCGGTTCGATTTCACACCCAGGTACTCGATTTCGAGGGGCTGAGCGCCGGTCAAACCTGCAGGAGTCATGAAGATGGTCTGGCTGAATCCGACATAACCCGGAATCAGGATCGACATCATTTCAGTTGCTGCACGTCCACCAACTGTAACTGTGACGCCGGTGAAGCGCTCCGTCGGGCCACGAACGACATCGCCAGTCTGCTGGGGGGGAGTGCTCAAGCCAAAGCCAGTGGTGAAGATGCCCACGGCCGTACCAGCCGCTGCCGGATTGTCTTTGGTGATCTGAGCGCCACCTGCCAGATTGTAGGCAACGGCTCGGTTGCCATCGCTTGAAATTTGGTCAAAGAAAACTGCCGGTGCGACGCGGGCTACCGCGACGCGGAAGCTGTTGCTTGTGCCGTTCGAACTCTTCACTACCAGATCTGCATTGCCGATGGCTACATCGACTGGAGCTTGCGCCAGGATCGAACGTGGGCTCACACTCAGGATCGCAGCAGGCCTACCGCCCAAATCAACACTCGTGCCATTGAGCGAAGGAGGAATCCGTCCAGCCTGCCAGCCATCGAGGTTACCTGCAAGCTTGGCAAGATTGGTGCCAAAGATGGTCATCAAGCCACCCGGGGCCACACTACGAAGGTTGATGTCCGATACTGCACTGATCACAGTTTCAATCGAAGGCAGAGCGGTATTGACAGGCAGGATCTGCGAGCGAACTGCCCCACCCGGGTTCACCGTCGTGTGGAGATTCAGATAGTTGTTGTCGGTGTTGGTGAGTATGTTGTTGAGGCCAGCCAACTGGGCATCGGTAGACAGGATTGCCGTCCGGTAAATGTTGCCCACGCCTGTTTCGCTCAATACAGTTGCTCCAGCACGAATGCCGCTATCTAAAGTAACAGGGCCGTTCGCTACGGCAGCGCCGTTATGCATATGCAGACCTGTGAACGTGGTTTCACCAGGGAAGCGATGATTCACTGAGAAGACGCCGTAGGCTGCCATGGCTGTTCCATCTGGCCGACGGAGTAGATTTGCTTCGAATGATCCAGCGGCAGAGGCATTCAGCCCAACGATGGCAGGTACTTCGTTGGCCGTGCTCATCTGAACTGAGAAGGAAAGTCGTTCCGTTTCGCGTAACTGCGCACGAATCTCGCCGCCAGCATTGGCAACGGTATGAAGGTTCCAATAGGCGGATCCGGCATCTGTCCAGACTCCGAGAATCGTGTTTGCGGCAGCGGGAGCTGCTACGTTGACGTCAATGGCATAGCGCAAGTTTCCAGCCCCACCCGTTCCCGCAAGTATGTTTTGTGCGCGAGTCAGTGTACTATCCAGGGTTACCGGGCCGTTGGTGCCATTGGTGCCAGTGTGGATATGCATCCCCGTGAACTGCGTGCCCTCGGCAAACCCCGTGTAATTGATGTCGAAAGTGACTTCGCTGCTTATCAGTCTTCCCGCTTCGAGCGATGCAAGGATCGTCAAAAATCCTATGCCGCGCGCGTTCGATGTCACGGCGGGAACTTCGTTATCCGGCAGCATCATGACGCCATAAACCCGGCGCTCAGCGCGTATCATTTGCGCACGCACCGCTCCGCCGGGATCACCGTCGTGTGCAAGTTTAGATAAAAGCTGGAAGGGCTGGCGATCATTTCTTCAAGCACCATCGCGTTGGCCGATCCTGCGGCCACTTCTGCAGTTCGCTTGATCTCTCCGCGACCTGTTGCATCCACAACGGGATTCGCTCCGGTAATCCGGCTGTCCAGCAGCACAGGGCCGTTGGCTCCGGCATTTCCACGATGGATATGCAGGCCAGTGAAGGTTACTTCACTCGGAAACTGGTAGCGAACCCCGAAGTCTACGGTGCCGCTAGTCACTTTGCCCGCAGCGTCTCGGACAACGTGCACCCAAACGGTGCCAAAGCCTGTGGCAGCCAGGCCTTCAATCGCCGGCACCTCATTTGCCGGACTCATATTGATCCGGAACGGAATCGATTCTACGCTCTGCCCAAATGCAGAGGGAATCATTGAGACGGTGGCTAACAGAGCCAGACCGAGGACTTTTCGAAACATAGGAACCCCTTTACCAATAGTTGGTGAACAAC
>ENA-ORBV01014994-ORBV01014994.1-microbial-mat-metagenome-genome-assembly--contig:-NODE-14994-length-11486-cov-6.322903_pt1 | contig 11486 bp, 3 predicted proteins | sample MGYA00237777_ERZ505514 | MGnify/ENA primary metagenome ERZ505514 (study PRJEB26160, sample SAMN06269048) | microbial mat metagenome | isolation source: Oligotrophic lake microbial mat | place...
GCTGCAGTGCAAAAGAGTGGATGGTGTGAGTGGCTTTGTTTGTGTCTGCTTATGGTCATGATTTTGTTTGGCAGCATGATTTCCAGAGCTGTTTCCAGGCTGTTTCAATCATTGGTTTTCCCGTGGTGGGTCTCACTCCCACCCGGGCACATGTGGAAGCAGACTCAGCTGCTTCGCGACTGTTGAGGACAATGCTAAGCAGCTGTCAATGCCAAGTCTGCACAACAGCCCAAAAAGTGGCAGCAGACCCAGCCACTTTGCGACTGTCGATGGCGATGCTGAGCAGTTTTCAGCACCAAGTCTGCACAACAACCAAACAAGTGGTGGCAGACCCAGCCACTTCACGACTGTTGAAGACAATGCTGTGCGCTCACTTCAAGGGAAGAATGCATGAAAACCCAAAATTCTGCTGGAGCTCCAAATGGAAAAACACAACGAAAAATGATCCAAGACAAAAAACACAAAGCAAGTGAGACGACCCTGAAACCAAAACCAATTGTCATTCACAAATCGTGTTCGTTAAATGCCGTTGCTTGAAAACATTAAGTGTCAAAACGTCACTGTTGTACTTTTCGTACTGAAACATCTGCAGTGTGCCCGCCTGGTTTTCCAAAAGCATCCTCCCCTTCAGACCACAGCCTTTTAGAAGTCTCATGTGAGACTGAATGGTTGTCGAATCCCGCCTATGCTGAGGAGACACTGTCCGTCCACAGTTGTCTTTTTGAATGCCGCGCATGTGCGTACCAGTGCACAGTACTACAAGTACTGTTTGCGGATGGTTCCCCGAAATGGTGCGTCGTCACTTTTATCACACAAGCCGACCGAGTTCGTTTTTTTCACATCGATCGCCACCATTTTTTTCAAATTAGCGAGGACACAAACGAAATAATGTTTCGCACCCTCGCTGACAGATGAGAGACTCATTGATTGATTCATTCGGCACGACACGTAAGCGGCAGCGACTACAGGAAATTTGCAACTGTAAGACTCCGCATGAATCAATCAAGTACTAGTAGCCGAGACAATCTTGCCTGCAAACTGTGAAGCCAGTGTAAAGCATCAAAAGCTTTTAAAGCACTAGAAGCTTTTTACAGGAAGTACAAAAGTGGCATAGTTACATAGATCAGTCGACAACCAACATCTAATATCAAGCTTCTAGTGAACGTATAGCATTTAGTCCTTCGAATAAGCAAATCAATCCCCCTTGCTCCAAGGAAGGGAGCTATTTGTCAGGACAAGTGAATGCCATTCATGTACAATGAAGGAAAGTCATGACAAAAATATAGGTGTAACCCCAAAGGCTAGTGAGAATGTCTCAACTTCCATGTTTGGTGGACTTTCCGGTGCCTTTCAGGCCTTGACAGGAGTAGGCAATGATGGAACAACACCACAACAAGAACAGAGAGACGATGCTCCCTGCAGTAGTCCTGGTTGTAGTCCAAGTAATCGAGCAGACATGACACGGAATACCGTGCATCAGATACTCCAAGCATCCAAGACCGTACCACGCAAGCAAGGGGAAGAAATTTCTCCCGAAGAAGAAGCCATCATGAACGAATATTGTGAACGTCTCTTGAAGCAAGACAGCAGTGGTGCTAGAAGTTCCGTCGATGGGTCTTCGTTACGGTCCACTCATTCCGAGGACGATGAAGTCAATCTACAAATCATGTCGGTCAACGAGCATTGTCTGCTTTCCAATACCCTGTTACAGTCCACATGTTCCTCGTACTCTCTTAATCTGTGCGCCAGCGCCTACACCAGTGACTCGTCTCCTATGAAAGCCATTAGGCGTCCAAGAGCCTTTTGTGAGGACGAAGAAGACGAAGACGAGGATAATGGCAATGATACTGACAACAGCGCAAGCGCAGGTGCAACAGATAAATATCAAGTTCCAGATCAAAGAAGCGTACGAGATGTACAAGAATACCTCTACTCGGCCATTCAAGATCATCGTGAAACTTTCTTGGAGCCGTCGTGTTATGACTGTAATGACTGTGATATGGATGGCAATTGTGGAATGGATGCAGACTATCTAGATGTAACCAAAGATGATCCTCCTTGTTCCACAAGAACTTTATTTCTCATGCCAGAAGATTCCTTGTTTTCTGCATTTCCAGAAGGGTCCATCACATTGACATCGCCACATCCACATTCGATCACCCAAGTCGACGGAGAAGTTTGTCCGGCTACAGCCATGAATAGAGAAATCAGCAATATCACAAACAACACTGCTGATTCTCGCGAGAGCACTCGGGATACGGACGACGACGCCAAGAGTCCTACCAGTCATCAGAGTACTAGCTCTCAGCAGAGTGTAACGGATAAGAACAACGATTCCAAGAGCCATACCAGTCAACAAAGTCAAGCAACTAGTGCTTCACCCATCAAGGCAGTCGAAATCCACATTGAAGATGGTGAAATCGATGTACAATGGGGCGAAATATCCAGCTTTGGAGACGCAGCATTTAGTTCAGGAGACTATAGCGCGACATCGTCCATTCAGTCTGCTGAACAATCTACTATGGCGGAGACTTCATCACAACATGATCTCGATGACGATAATCCAGAGACAACAACGGATGCAGCTACTAGTAGTGTTACCGATGGGGTTGGAGTTTCGTCTGTAGGGGGAACAATGGATGCCATGGATACTTCTGGAAATTTTTCTCCAACATCGGGAAATTTCTCTCCAACATCGGATGTAAGTCATGGCGATGCCGATGAAGACGGAGAAGAAACTCCAAAGCACATTCCTTTTTTCTACAAAGCATTACTATTTGGTCCTTCCATATCCATTTCCGAAGACGAATCCATATCTTCCTCGGCCTCTTCCTACGCGTCTTGCAATACGGGATCATCGCCTTTGAGCATTACAAATATGGATGCAAAGAACACATCATTTCTTACCATGTGGTCATCGGCTTCGGGGTCGCCTCCCTCATCCATGCGTGGCAGGTCTAGAAGTATGACTGGCCAGCAAGTAGGGCAACAAGATACCAAGAAAACAACTAAAACAGAGCAGCCCCGTAGTACTACCTTGCCATCCTTGTTACAGCCTCAATGGACGGAGCCCGAATGCCCGAGTCTTGATTTGTTGCCGATAATGCCTGAGCCAAAAGAGATTCCACAAACCTTTGCTAATTCGTTGCATCAGGCAGGAACCAACGACTCGGATGATGATACTAGTGTAGAGGTCACAATAAATCCATTTCCAGTATTTTCCGACAACGACGAAGAAGAAAAGATGGCCGGTTCAAAGAACAACAACACTATACAGAGCATAATTGATGTAGAGTCTAGTGATACAGCCTTTGTCACCAAGGACTCTTCGTCACCGTCGCCCAAGCCAAAACCCAGCTCTTCAGCTTATCACAAAAACTTCGCTCTAAGCCCAACCTCGAGCAGTGAGGCTGGCGATGCGGTAGAAGATGGCGAGCGGCAAGTTTCAAATTTGGCTTCTCAGTTACTGAAGGCCAACGAAATGTATAATGATGGCATTCAAGCTTCTATCATGATGGCACCAAGTCTTTCTGGTGGCGAGACAACAAGTCTTTCTGGTGGCGAGACAACAAGTCTTTCTGGTGGCGAGACAACAGATACTGGTCGGGAGGTTCAAAGCCAACCTGAGAAAATATCGACCAAAAAATACCTCGAGGAACAAAAGCAACTTAGGACTTCTATGGCGAAGCTATTGATGACACTCGGGGCTCTGGGACCAGTAAATGCAAAGCAAGCGGATTCTGAAGAGTCAGCCCAGGATATTTGCAAGCAAGACGCTGGCGATGAAAATCAATTCCATGCTCCAGCATCCAAGGAGTGTCCTAGCGCAAACCCTGGAGCGACGGAGGCGGATAAAAGAGAGGAAGGAGGAAGCCAGCTTGAAGAAGTTGAAATGTTCTTTTTCCAGAACCAAGTCTTCGTTGGTGCATCAGCAGAAAGTATTCAAAATAGCACCAGAAACCCAAATCTACCCGGGCGGATAAAGATGGAAAACGAAGAGAGTGGTGATTCGGACACGTCGGAATCAAACTTGTCTATAGTTGATTCTACTACATGCGACTCCTATGAGTCGAATATCATAATCGAAGACGTGTCCAACGAAGAGAACCAAGCGCCTGCTTCATCGTTCTCCCCTCCCGATGCCACCATTACTGATTCTACACAACCTTTACTGGATGACTCCATACTTGCGCCGATTGAATTGACAGTGAAGAAGAAGGAACATGAATTTATTTCTGCGCTAATAAAGAAGGTTGGGTCTTACGATGCCCAAATAATTGCCAACAAAACGAAATCCCAGCTTCTTCGGACCGCCATGTCGCTGGACAGAGGTAGCTCTCACCATGGTGGACAGAATGAGCAGCAGGAAGCGTCTCCGTCTTCGCACAAACCGTATACCCTCAGCCGACAGCTTTCTCCTTCCGAGAAGTCGCTCATCACAATGTTCTCGTCGTCCTCCTCCGCATCCTCCTCTTCCAACTCTTCAGGCGACGAACAGAGCTCAAAGCCCCCAAAGCAGCCATCTGAATCTAAGAACCAAGCAATTGCTGAAATTCAAGTGCAAGCTGTGGCCAGTTCAGACGAATATGATCATAACAACGAGAGGGTTAGCTTAGAGAGGAGTGTGGACATCGAAAGATGCTCGGACAGTGAAAAAGATAGCGTCTCTGAAGTTGACCGAATGTCCCATTCCTTTTCTTTGCACAGAAAAAACATGCAATCAATTGAAGAGGAGATGCATTGTGAAAGTGAAGAAGCCCAAGATAGCGTTGTTGCTTTCAATGAATTTATGGACAGTATTACCCCTCTTCCCTCTGAAGGTACATTGACCAGCCAAAGTCATGGTGGCAATGAATCTGCATGCGGTGGTGAGACTGCAGCTCTGGAGGAGAGCTCTGAAAAAGAGCCGCAGCAAGTAGAAATCCTCATCATTTCTGATGAAATTGATCTGGAAATTCCCAATGCATCCTCTGAAAATCAACAAAACACAAGATCAATGGAAGATGAGATGTATCATAAAAGTAAAGAAGAAGAAGGCAATATTGCTATGAATGACTTGGCCAACATTGACACTCTTTCCGCTGATCAGATAGTGACCAGCCAAAGTCAGGTTGACACCGGTGATGATGACATGGCTTTGACGGAGAGCTCTGAAAAGGAGAAACAGCAAGTGGAAATCCATGCCACTCCTGATGAAGCAGATCTAGTAGAGCTGTCCAATTCAATTGAGGAGGAGCTGCATTGTGAGCATAAAGAAGACCAAAAAGGAGCATTGGCTTTGAATGACATTGACAACATCCCGCCTTTTTCCTCTGATCAGCTATTGACCAGTCAAAGTCAGGTTGGCATTGAAACTACCTCGGATGATGATGATATGGCTCCGAAGGAGAGCATTGAAAAGGAGAAGCAGGAAATGGAAACTCATGACGCTCCTGATGAAACAGATCTGGTGGAGCTGTCCAATTCACTAGAAAAGGAGACACACTGTGAGAGTACAGAAGACCAAGAAAATATTATTGCTTTGAATGACCCAGGCAACACTACTCCTCTTTCCTCTGATCAGCTTTTGACCAGCCAAAGTCAGGTTGGCATTGAAGCTACCTTCGGTGATGATGAAATATCTATGAAGGAGAGCTCTGAAATGGAGAAGCAGCAAATGGAAACTCATGACACTCCTGATGAAACAGATCTGGTGGAGCTGTCCAATTCACTTGAAGAGGCGACACACTGTGAAAGTACGGACGACCAAGAAGACATTGTTGTTTTGAATGACCCGGGCATCACTACTCCTCTTTCCTCTGGTCAGTTTTTGACCAGCCAAAGTCAGGTTGACTTTGAAACCACCTTCGGTGATGATGATATATCTATGAAGGACAGCTCTGAAATGGAGAATGAGCAAATGGAAACGCATGACTCTACTGATGAAACAGACATAGTAGAGGAGTTCGTAGAGGAGTTCAAGTCCATTTTAGAGGAGTTCAATTCCATTGTAAAGGAGACAGATTGTGAAAGTAAGGAAGACCAAGAAGGCACTGTTGCATTGAATGGGGACGACCTTACCCTACTTTCCTCTGATCAGCTGTTGGCCAGCCAAAGTCAGGTTGCTATTGAAACAACCTGTGGTGATGATGACATGGCTCTGAGAGATAGCTCTGAAAAGGAGAACCAGCAAGTGGAAATCCATTCTGTTGAAACAGGTCTTAAGCAGTCCGATTCATCCTCTGTCAATCAACAGAGCCCAAAATCAATTGAAGAGGAGACGCATGACAAAAGTAACAGCAACCAAGAAAGCAGGTCTTTGCTGGTGGTGGACAACATTACCCCTCTTTCCACTGCTCAGGTATCGGCCAGCCAAAGTCAGGATGGCATTGCAACTGCCGGTGGTGAGGCCTCCAAGGAGGTTTCTGAAGAAAATGAGAAGCAGGAAGTGGAAATCCGTGTCACTCCTTATGAAACAGATCTAGAGTTGTCCAATTCGTCTTCTGTTGATCAAAAAAGCATTAGATCAAGTGGAGAGGAGGAGATGCATAATGAAAGTTATGAAGAACAAGAAGGCGATATTGCTTTGAATGACACGAACAACATGACCCAGGCTCAGATACTGGCCAGCCAAAGTCATGATGACATTGAGATTGCTTATGGCAATGATGATAGGGTGTTAGAGGAGACCTGTAAAAAGGAGAAAAAGAAAGTGGAGATCCACATTTCTTCTGATGAAATCGATCTGGAGCTGGCGATGGGCTCTCAGTCATCGTCGGAGGAGCTTCCAGAGACAGACAGTCAAGATTCTGAGGAATCAACTGGTCACAGCCCCCCAGATCTTACTCTGGCTAGTTGTGATTCCGACTCTGTCTGTGTTGTACAAGACGCGGGCAACGGTGCAAATATCATCCCCGTGCCTGAATACGCGATCCCAGATGAGCCTGCTGAAAGCTCAGATGAGCCTCAAAGGCGCAATTTGTCTCTTTTTGAAAGCATAGTTTCCTCACTTGCATCCATATCCACGTCGCAGGGACATCCGCTAGCGTCGCTACGAGAGCCTCTCCTGTCGTACGAGGGCGGGTACAGGCGAAGATCTGAGGATGAAACGCCAGAGTTGGATGGTGACGACATCCCAGCTGGAAGTTCAAATGCATGGCGAAGGCATAATTTGTCTCCTTTTCAAAGAATGGTATACTTTCTTGCGTCCACGCCGAAAGAGCATCCGCTAGCTTCGCTACGAGAGCCTCTGCTGGTGCACGAGGGTGAATACAGACGCAGGTTAGAGGATGAACCACCAGAGCTGGGTGGCGAAGACGCAGGTGGATTCCGGCCCTTGCTATCTTCGGAACAGCACCAATACGACCTGGAGCAAGGCGGCCTTTCCTCTAACGGAGCTGTCGCCGCACTCCGTGACGAGAGCATGTGTACCCGGGTAATCCAACATTGTTGCAATGCACTGTTCTTTCGCAACATCGTTGGCCTTCTCCTTTTTGTCTCTATTGCTCTTTCCGCCGCCATGGCACTGGGCCTATTTTGAGCGTTGGCTAAAATAAATACAATATGATAGAAATAATGAATAATCAAATAGCTATGCTGGCTGAGCGTTGGCTAAAATATAGATATGATAAAAATGACTATGAAATAGCTAGGCTGAGAGTTCGTACAGTAGAAAAAAATACATCACGATAGAAATTCTGCAGAAGCAGAGTTGTCTCTCTCAAAAAGGCCAAGAAGGGCCGCGTGTGCTTCTGGGACAATTGTTCATACCAGCGAGTCTCTGGCTAGAAAAGTAGCTAGCCAGCTAGCATCTCTACTCTACTAGCTACTAGTAGGAAGTCAGGTCCTCTGATATGAAGTCCAACAGCAGGTCGCCAAGCTTCTTTGCTGCCTCTAAGCGGGAAAAAATCATTGGAGCACATGCGCTTGCTGGAGAAAGGCATCAAAAACCATGATGATCAATCAGCCAACGAATTAGGAAATCCTAGAAAGGGAGTCTCGTTTAAGATGGCACCGCGCGTAGAAACGAATTAGATGACCGCAGCACTCTAGCTATGTTTAAATTCAGCAAACATGCTAATCTTCTGGACATTCCGGTGGGATCATTAGCGCGCGCTTGTTTGTTAGAGACCGTATGAGGCAAGTCGCGAGGCCGACACTCCGTCCACTGCCACTTTCGCTTTTCTGGATCTCTGTTTGTCCTTCTTTTTCTTCTTCTGGAGTTTCTTCTCCTCCGTCTGTACTTTCTCGTTCGTGGCTTTTGTCTCCAAACTCTCCCCCTTGGCCATTCCTGTCGCCTTCGGAATCTTGTTCGCAGCCAGGTCACCAACAGCTTCTCTTTCCTTGGGCTCCGCTTTCCTCTCGGGCTCGTCACCGCTTCCATTCGCAGGAGGATCAATTGTGCTCGAGGCTTTCTTGCCCTTCTTTTTGCGGCGCCTCTTGCCTTTCTTCGCTTCGTCGGTGTTACTTTCATTGTTTGCCGAATCCTTCTTTTGAGCCCCGTTGTTTTTGTCGTCGTCTGCCTCAGTGCCTTCTAAAACGTCCGAGTCCTTTGTTTTCTCGCTGTTCCTTTTCATTCGCCGTCGCTTTTTCTTGCTCGTTCCAGCGCCAGCATCTTCGTCTGTGCTTTGCTTGTGATTGTCCTGGACGGTGATTCCTTGCTCTTTCATGCGCTGCTCGGCTTCTTCTATGTCCTGCTGCAATAATTCGCGAAACTTCCGGCGCTTCCTGCTACTAACGTGGTGTTCTTCCCCGTCTCTGTAGGGAGCCATCTTCTTTAAAGAAACGAATTGCTTCAGAGTCTGATCTCTGGCTAGCAGTATCTCTTCTGTAGTCAGCCCATAATTGTTCCGCTCGACTTCGCGATACTTGAAACGAGTGGGCATACCCGCAACTATATCTTCGTAGTCCAATTCATACAATTTGTCCATCATCTTGGCTCGAACTTTTTTCTCGAGCTCGGTTTCCTTTTCGGCTTCCTTTTCGTTTGTGCCGGTCATAGCATCGTAATCCTCCTCTTCTTCGCCATAGCCTTCTTCCTCGTAATCATGCTCGTCGTCATCGTCATTTTCCGGGTAATTGTGCTCCTCGTCATCACCTTCCTCGTCTATATATTCCACGTCGCCGTCTTTTTTCAGGGTCTCTCGCACGTCATCATCCGTCTTCCATTCTGTTTCTTCCTGTTCGTAAAAGTCATCACCAAATGCCTCTTGCATACTTTTCTCAAATTTCTCTGGGTCGTAGTCTCCTTCCAGCAGTTTGAGAATGGCTGCTTCATCAATCGGAGCGCCTTTGAGGGCATTGATGCCAGTATTGTCGTCATCGTCGTCATCATCGTCAGCTACTGCGATGTCAGAACTCGACTTGGCCCCCAACACAGCTTTTACTTGTTTCATTTTTTGCTCCATTTCTTCGCGCTTGGCATTTTTGAGACGGCGCAATTTTTCTTCCCTGACCTTGCGTTCTGCAGCCTTTCGTTCTTGGCGTGCCAATCGCTTTTCTCGTCTCGATTCATCCTTTCGCCGCAGCGTATTCATGGTTTGACTACGTGCATATCCCCGAACCGAATAATCCGCACCGGATGTTGCCGTGGCCTCGGCCGATTGCATGGCCTCTTCAAAACGGAAATTGTACTTGGCCTCAAAATCATCCGACTTTTCCAGGTGCTCCAAAGATTCGTCGTCACTGTTTATTTCATGCCTCTTCTTGCTACGACCCTCATCGTCGTCTTCCTCGTCTTCGCCCATTCCCACCTCGCTCTTGTCAATCCAAGTTTTGTTCTTGATAAAGTCCAATAAGAATTTCTCTCCGTCTTTGACTTCTCCTCTTGGATCCACCAAATCGCTCGCTGTTTGGTTATCGCCTTTCTTTGTCTTTTTCAAAACGGATTCTTCTAAATTTCGCAGTTCCTGTTCGTATTCTTGCTTGGCAAGACTATCTTCTTCCTTGCTCACGTGGCGTTTTTTGAGCACTAAAAAGCCGTCTTCCTCGTCACTATCCTTGTTGTTGTCGCTATCATCATCGCCGTCCTGACCACCGTCCTCGCCGTCTTGCTTGTCCAAAAATGCTTTTCGTAATTCTTGTTGTTGTTCATCGTAGGCCAATCGAGCCGTTTTGTCGTCCATGGTGTTCGTATTGGATTTTTCATTTGCTCCTTCGTCGTCCTCTTTCATTTGCTCCAATATTTGCTCTCGCAGCACATCCTTCACCGTTTTACGTTTCGTTTTTCGTTCTTTTCGGTTTTGGTTTTTGACATTATCGTCGTCATCATCGTCATCACTGCTCTCTTCATCACTGCCTTGAAAGAATCGAATGTTGGGATCGTAAATTTTGGAATCTTTTTTTCGCAACGCATTGATGGTTTTCAAAATATCGACATCCAATTTTGCCGTCAAGAGATCGGCATCCTCATCTTCGGACGAAGAAGAACTACTCGCACTGGCATCATCGTCAATGCCATCGTCCTTGCCGTCAAATTGCTTTCGTTCTCGTGTCAATTCTTCTTGTTGTTTGCGACTTTGATAGTCTTTGGCGAATTCGGTATTGATGGAAAAACTAACCGATGGTTTTTCGTTTTTCTTCGAGCTGCTGCTTGTGGTGGTGGTTTCCTTTGCCTTGTTCTTGTCGCCAGTGGACGACGACGAGGAAGAGGAGGAGCTCGAGGACGAAGAAGAGTCCGAGTCGGAATCCGAGTCGGAATCGAGAAGAGCCTTGGGCTGATTCTTCTCCTTGGTTTCTGAGTCCGCGAGAGGCATTTTGGCACAAGTCCTTTTCAAAAAAATTGCGTCCGTCTAGCTTGTTGGCTAGCTAGCTAGATATTCTTCTATAGCAGCTATTTTGTTAGAAGAAAACTGAGTTTTGGCAACGATAACATAATATCAACAACGCATTGATTGATTCATCGTTGCGATCATCATTCATTGATTCATTGATTAATATATTTTCACATTAATTTCTTGAGACAAACTGATGAAAACTGCTGGTCGCAATAGATCCACGTCTGGCCTTCTGTCGAATAGTGAGGAGATGTGCGCTCTTTAGATGGCCAGCCTCACAATCACAGGAGACGTGACAAGGATGACAGCCCCCAGCATACTACTAGTAGTAGCATTGTACAGTGCTGCACCCACTCAACCCTCCAAGAAAGGTGTCCATCATCAAGGAAAGATCAAGGCTCTCACTTCCCACAAAATTGACAAATCATTATTTTCAGATAGCCAAGTGGGGACAGAAACATCAGCAGCACATGATAAACGATATGTCTTCACCGTCAAATCGCCAAACAACAAGGGGCGAAATGCAGTAACAATACCTTAAAAAGAAACTTCCCAGCTCTAATGTTTCACCACTAGAACAGTTGCTAATACATGCAAATTCGAAAGTTATAAGCATTAGACTTCCATAGAAACAGCTCCATGTTTTGATCGAATGCTCCAACGAGATTGACATCTTCATTGGCAAGATTGCTTCACGGTGCGCATGTTTCGTCATGGTGAGATGCTTTTATT
>ENA-ORBV01014995-ORBV01014995.1-microbial-mat-metagenome-genome-assembly--contig:-NODE-14995-length-11486-cov-4.927776_pt1 | contig 11486 bp, 7 predicted proteins | sample MGYA00237777_ERZ505514 | MGnify/ENA primary metagenome ERZ505514 (study PRJEB26160, sample SAMN06269048) | microbial mat metagenome | isolation source: Oligotrophic lake microbial mat | place...
CCACCAGACCGGGCCTGGTGGCCCGCCGTTGGGCCTCGCCTCGACCGAAGCGTGTGCGCCCAGCATAGGCGCGAACTTATGGGGTGCAAGTCCCCTGTGGGAGTACCGACTTGGACTCATCGTGAGCAAGGATAACCACGAGCCGAAGGCAAGGGCAATGCCGCGAGGCATTGTCCGAAGGAAGCCGGAGTGCAAGAGGTGCAAGGCGACGGACAGAAACCGCATAGTCAAGGCCGAGGGCTGCGAGGCGAGCTGGCACATGACAGCAAAGCCCACCGGTACGCAGCCTACGGTAAATGCGGCGCTTGTGCACCGACAGTTCGCGTCCTTACCTGGGGAGATCTGCACCGAGGGCGGTGCGCGTTGATGGCGGCATACCCGGACGGTTCAACCGGGATATCAAGAACCTGGTGCTGCGGCGAGCTGCCCGCTGCATGCGATGAATCGGCAGCAACCCCATCTACACGCACAGCGCGACGCGCGGCAACGCGCGCCGTGACGGTGCAGAAGTCAGCAAAAGCCATAGTAGGCCGCCGGGAGTCGGGCGACCGAAGGGCCGAACAACGAGACACAAGGAGCAGACGTTGCCGACCTCGAACGCATCGCCGACCCCGCCCGGGGAAGATGCGCCGGCGGCCGGCACGCACCGAGCCTTGAGACAAGACGAAGTGATGACTGAAGATTTGCTCGAAGCGGTGCTGGCCAGCGACAACCTGGCGCGGGCATGGAAGCGGGTCAAGTCCAACAAGGGAGCGCCGGGCATTGACGGCGTGACCATCGAGGACTGGCCTGTCCATGCGCGCGCACACTGGACAGCGCTGCGAGAGCAGATCAACGACGGGCGATACCGGCCGCAGGCGGTGCGAAGGGTCGAGATACCCAAGCCCGACGGCGGCAAACGCCGGTTGGGCATTCCCACGGTGACTGACCGTGTCGTCCAGCAAGCCATCGCCCAGGTGCTCACGCCGATCTTCGATCCGAGCTTCTCGGAGTCGAGCTTCGGCTTTCGACCGGGCCGCAATGCACACCAGGCGATCAGGCAGGTGCAGGCGCATGTGAAGGACGGCAGGCGCATCGCGGTGGACATCGACTTGGCCAAGTTCTTCGACACGGTCAATCACGACGTGTTGATGGGTTTGCTGAGGCGAACCATCGTGGACAAGCGGCTGCTGGGCCTGATCGGGCGCTACCTGCGCGCCGGGGTGCTGGTCGGTGAGCACATCGAACCGAGCGACATCGGTACGCCGCAAGGCGGGCCCCTGTCGCCACTGCTGGCCAACATCCTGCTGCACCAACTCGACCGCGAGTTGGAACGGCGGGGACACCGGTTTGCACGCTACGCGGACGATCTCATCATCTTGGTGAAGTCGCCGTGCGCGGGCGAACGGGTGATGCGCAGCATCACGCGATACCTGGAGACGACCCTCGAGCTCACCGTGAACCCTGCCAAAAGCAAGGTGGCATCGATGAGCGAATGCAGCTTCCTCGGCTTTACGATCAAGGGCACGAAGATACGCTGGACCGACAAGGCACTGGCGGACTTCAAGCACCGGGTCACAGCGCTGACGGGGCGCAGTTGGGGCGTCTCAATGGAACACCGGCTGCACAAGCTGGGGCAATACCTTCGGGGCTGGTGGGCGTACTTTGGCATCAGTCAGTACTACCGCCCGGTCCCGGAGCTGGACGACTGGATCAGACGGCGTATGCGAATGTGCTACTGGAAGCAGTGGCGCTGGGTGCGCACGAAGATCAAGCACTTGCTGAACTTGGGCGTAAGCCTGAAGACGGCAATCCAGCATGGCGTCAGCAGCAAGAGCTATTGGCACATGGCGAGAACCCCGGCGGTGCAACAGGCACTGTCCACCCGAGTTCGACACCAAATCTGACTTTCGGCCAGTTTTCGCGATCGTGAGTCAATGAAATCAACAACTTGGCGCGGCTGACAGAATTTTTCTGTACTGGCAATTGTGCTTGTTTAGGGTACTGGCAATGAATGGAGAACATTCGCTATACTCGGCGCATGTTCATCAAGCTCACCCGATCAGGCGGCCACAGCTACGTGCAGCTTGTCGAGTCGTATCGCAACGAGGAAGGTAAACCCCGCCAGCGCAGCGTCGCCACGCTCGGTCGGGTTGATGAAACCGGTGGCGGTGTCGATTCGATGCTAAACGGCTTGCTGCGCGCCAAGGGCCTGCCGGCTGCTGCCGCTGCACCGCCTCAGATCGCGTTCGAGTCGGCGCTGGCGTTGGGCGATGTCTGGGCGCTGGACCAGTTGTGGAAAGAATTGGGCTTCGACGCCCTGGCTCGCGTGTTCCGCAAGGCGCGCTACACCACCCCGATCGAGCACGCCATTCGCGTGATGGTCTTCAATCGGCTGTGCGACCCGGAATCCAAGCTCGGCGTGCTGCGCTGGCTGGAGACGGTGAGCATTCCCGATGTCGACGTGGAGAGTCTCACCCATCAGCACCTGCTGCGCAGCATGGATGCGCTGATGGCCCATCCGGACGGCGTCGATGAGGTGGTCACGGGTTTGTTGCGCCCCCTGGTGGATCAAGACCTGTCGCTGGTGTTCTACGACTTGACCACCATCAGCGCGGCGGGCCTGAGCGAACAGAAGGACGATGTGCGCCAGTACGGCATGTCCAAGGAGGGCTTGATCGCGCGCCAGTTCATGCTGGGCGTCGTGCAGACCGCCGAGGGCCTGCCGATCTACCATGAGGTGTTCGACGGCAACCAGGCCGAGTCGCCGACCTTGCTGCCCACGCTGAAGAAGGTGCTCACGCGCTTCGCGCACATCAAGCGCTTGATCGTGGTGGCTGATCGCGGCCTGCTGTCGCTGGACAACATGGAGGAGTTGGCGAAGATTAAGCTCCCCGGCGGCCAGGCCCTGGAGTTCATCCTGGCGGTGCCAGGCCGGCGCTACGGTGAGTTCGCCCAGGTGCTGCAGGCGTTGCAGGCCAAGGCCGGTGCGGCGACCGAAGAAATCATCGACGAGACACGTTGGCAAGGTATGCGCCTGGTGGTGGCGCATCATCCCGAGCGAGCCAAGGAGCAAACCGAATTACGGCGCGAGCGCATCACTGCGCTGCAGGACAAAGCGAGTCAATGGGCCGGCAAGCTCGATGGACAAGAAGCCGGCGTCAAGGCTCGGGGCCGCAAGCTGTCGGACAGCGGTGCGAAGGCACGGCTGTATCACGAGGTCTGCGACGCGCATCTGGCGCGGATCGTGAAGGTCGACCTGAAGAGCGAACTGTTCACCTATACGGTGGACGAGCAGGCGCTGGCGCAGTCCGAACTGATGGACGGCAAGCTGCTGCTGGTGACCAACGTGATGGACCTGAGGCCAGCAGAGGTCGTGCAGCGCTACAAGGCGCTGGCCGACATCGAGCGCGGGTTCCGGGTGCTGAAGTCCGAGATCGAGATCGCGCCGGTGTTCCACCGACTTCCCGAGCGGATCCGAGCCCACGCGATGCTGTGCTTCATGGCGTTGATCGTCTATCGCGTGATGCGCCAGAGATTGAAACTGGCCAAGAGCGATCTCAGTCCCGAAAAAGCGCTTGCGCAATTGCGGCGCATTCAGCGGCATCGCGTGAGCATCAACGATGCGGCACCGATCACCGGCATCTCCACCATCAACACCCAACAGGCCGGCGTGCTGGCTGCACTGAACCTGAAGAAACCGACTCAAGACACCCAATTGCCGTTGTTGTAGTGGCAGCCGCGAGGTCCGCCTCTATACAAATCAACGACTTGCGACATTTGATGTCGAACTCGGGCGTCCGCGGCCGTTCTTTTTTCTGCCGCTTCGCCTCTGTGGGCGTTGGCAGATTGTCCGCAGTCGTACGCCTAGGTAGGCCTGAATCCGCACGTTTTGGGGGCACATCGGGGGGCATCGATCAGCCATTTGGAGGCATTTCAAGCCGCAGGCCATCGGATCAGCGCGAAGGCTGCCTCGGCGTTCGTCTTGTGCATCGGCCGTCGCGCTCGTGTGGGAAACAATCTGAGCTCGATGGCTTCGAACCGGCCGAGCTTCAACGCCGCCGCGGCCAACTGCGCGAGGTCGTGTGCGCACCGCGGCGCAGCGGTCGGGTCTGTGATCGGAGCCGCCGCCCTCTTCATCCGCGCCGGGTCGAGGTTTCGCATCCGCCAGGCGTGAGCACCCTCGATCGATTCGACCGGCATTCCCTGCGCCTTGAGCTTGGAGACTGCCGCTTGCGACAGGTCCAGCGCCCGCGCGATGGCCGCTTGTGTCGGCTTCATGATTCACCCTTCACTCTTCACCTTGTCAGGACACGACTCACGAACGCGATTTCGAGATTGATTCGCACCCGCGCTGCAAGTCCCCGGGAGCACCATGCAGTTGCTCGCCAGCATCTGCTGCCCCGCGTTTGACGCGTGGGCGTTCCAGGGGCCGCAGGCCGGCAGGCGCCGCCTCAACAGGCGGGTTGACTGTCGGCAGGCTGCGTGCGAGAGGCCAGCCATTGCGCCTGCGGTTCAGTCCGCTTGCGCCAGCCGGTATGAGCAGCGAGGAACCGGCCGGCTGCGCCTGACGACGACGTTCGGGATTGGGATGACGTACCCCGTGCGAGGCATGGCCTTTGAGGCGCCCACACGCAGGCCAACCCCGCCGCAGTTTGCGGTCGAAGCACCAGAGACCGGGCAAGCGCCGAACAGGCGGCACAAGCCAGCGCTTTTCAGGCGATCCGCCGCAGCCAGTGCGGCAAAGATGAGGGGCCCGCGACCGGCGTGTCGGTTGCACCATCGCATTGCTCGATGACCTCGACTCCTGCCGCGCTAGCAGACATGTCAATCGCCGAAGGGCCCCGACGCGGATCGCTCAAGCTGCGCCTGGCAGCGATCGGCGCTCTGCTGATTGCCGCCAGCGTGGCCCTGACCGTCGGACTGACCTTGCGCAGCGTCGATGACCATGACGAGGCGGTGGCGTTGGACCTTTCTCTGGTGCAGACGCGCAAGATGGCCCGCCTGATCAGCGCCCGCCTGGTCAGCCTTCAAGTCGCGCTGCGCAGCGCAGGCGAGCGTCTTGACGTCCAACAGCCGCTCGATGCCGCCCACGCGCTGGCGTTCCTGCGCCAGCTCAGCATGCTGGCCAGCCAGTTCGACACCCTGTTCGTCAGCCGGCCCGATGGTCAGGTGCTGGCCTTGACCGACGGTGGCAATACGCGCACTCCCGACCTGAACATTGGTGACCGCCCCTACTTTCGCGAGACCCTGCAGCAAGGCCGGCCGGTGATCTCTCAGCCGGTCATGGGCCGCGCCTCGAACGAACCGGTGGTGATGCTGACCTTGCCCCTGCGGGGCCCGGGCGGCACGTTTGTGGCTGTCATCGGTGGCAGCCTGCGGCTGGCCAGTCGCGACCTGATCTCGGAGATCACGGCAGCCGACGACGACGATCCTGCGCGCACCGTGATCCTCGACGTGCAGGGGCGCATCCTGTCGCACCCCGAGCCGCAGTGGCTGATGCGCAAGGCCGCAGACGAGCCCCGTCTGGCCGGCGCCATCGCCGACTGGATTGCGCAAGGACGACCGATCGAGCCGAGCGGCCTTGCCGGCCGCTTCGGCGAGCAGCTTGTGGCCATGGTCGGCATCCCCGATGCGGAGTGGCTGGTCCTGCGCAGCACGCCGATGAGCGCGCTGATGGCGGGCGCGAACCAAGCCAGGCAGCAAGCCGCCTGGATCGGCGCGGCGGTGGCCCTGGGCGGCGGTGCGCTGCTGCTGGTGGCCACCTTCATGTTGTTGCGCCCGCTGCGTGGCATCGAGCAGTGTTCACTGGCCCTGATGCGCGGGGAGCCCTCGGACGGACTGTCCTGGCCGCAGCCGAACAACGAGCTGGGCCGCTTGTCGAGCGTCTTGCAGCAGTCCCTGGCACAGCGGCAGCGCGCCGATGCGGCCGGCCGCGAGCTGCTCGACCGCTTGCAGGCGGTGATGGCCCATGCCCCGGTCGGCATTGCCTTCACCCGCGGCAGCAAATACGAAGCGGCCAGCGCGCACTTCCATCACTTGCTCGGCTACCCCGACGCTGCCCTGGTCGGCCAGCCCTCGCGCGGCATCTATGCCAGCGAGGCCATCTATGACGCACTCGGGCCGCGTGTGGCCCAGGCGTTCCAGGTGCGGCAGGCCTTTGACGAGGAAGTCGAGTTTCGGCGCCAAGACGGTCAGCCTTTCTGGGGCCGTCTGCGCGGACTGCCCGTGCGCTGGGACGATGCCAGCGCCGGTACGATCTGGACCCTCGAGAATGTGACCCACCATCGAGAGCAACGCGAGACGCTCGCATGGGCCTCGAGCCATGACGCCCTGACGCGGCTGACCAACCGCGCCGAGTTCGAGCGCCGCCTGGCCTCGCTCTGCAACAACCGAAGACGCGAGCCCAGTTCGGTTCTGTTCATCGACCTCGATCGCTTCAAGGCTGTCAACGACAGTGCGGGCCACGCAGCTGGCGATGCCGTGCTGGTGGCGGTGTCCCGTGTGCTGGAGCAGCAAGTGCGTCAGGCCGACACCGCGGCCCGCCTCGGCGGGGATGAGTTTGCGGTCCTGCTGACCGCCTGCGACAGCCCGGGCGCGACCCAGGTTGCCGAGAAGATGCGCGCTGCCGTCGAGGCGCTGCGCGTGCCCTGGGCCGGCAGTTCGCTGGCGGTCGGGGCCAGCATTGGGGTGGTCGAACTCAACACTCACTTGAATGACGTGGCGGCCGTCCTCGCGGCCGCCGATGCCGCGTGCTACGCCGCCAAACACGCCGGCCGCAACAGCGTGCGCGTCCACGGCCTGGCATCGCTGCGGCGGGTCGGCAGCGACCACTGAAACCACTCGCCCGCCGCGCGGCCCGAGCGCCGAGCGGCGCTGGATGCGCTTCAGCGGCGCATGGCGCGCGAGAGCAGCAACACGGGCAGCAGGCCGACCGCCACGATGGCCAACGAGGGCAAGGCCGCCTCGGCCAGGCGCTCGTCTCGCGCCAAGTTGTAGGCGACCACCGCCAGGGTGTCACTGTTGAAGGGGCGCAGCACCAGGGTCGCTGGCAGCTCCTTCATCACGTCGACGAAGACCAGCAGCGCCGCGGCCAGGATCGAGCGTCGCAGCAGGGGCACGTGCACCTCGGCCAGCAGGCGAGCGCGCGAGGCGCCGAGCATGCGCGCGCTGTCATCGAGGCTGGCCGGCAGGCGGGCGTAACCGGCCTCGACAGATTGCAAGGCCACCGCCGAAAAGCGAACCACATAGGCGTAGAGCAAGCCCGCGACGCTGCCCGTGACCACGGCACTCAGCGGCGCCGCCGGCCATTGCGCCTGCACCGCGCCGACCAGCAGGAGGACGCCCACGGCGATCACCGTGCCCGGCAAGGCATAGCCCAAGGACACCAACCTTGCGGCGCCAGCCAAGGCGCGCGTGTGCCAGGTCGGCGCCGCCCGCGCAGCCGCCAGCCGCAGGACGAAGGACAAGGCCAGGGCCAGGGCCGCGGCCAGCAACGCGGCTGCGCCGGCCAACTGAAAGCTGGTCAGGCACCACTGGACGAAGCGGGCCAATGGCAGGCCGACCTCGCCATAGCGCGCCTCCTGCCAGACCAGGCCGCCCAGCAGGCCCATGGGCAGCAGGAAGCCGAGCCCGACCGGCAGTGCGCACAGCGCCCACGCCAGCACCGCCAAGCGGCCGCGCAAGACCACGGCACGGCCGTCGTTGCTGTTGGTCGACGGCGTGCCGCGGTTGCTTGCAAAGCGCAGGTGGCGCCGGGCACGGCGCTCGGCCCACAGCACGGCGGCCACCACCAGCAGCAGCAGCGAGGCCAACTGGGCCGCGGCGATGCGGTCGTTCATCACCAGCCAGGCCTTGTAAATGCCGGTCGAGAAGGTGGTCAAGCCGAAGTAGGCGCCGACGCCATAGTCGGCCAGCGTTTCCATCAAGGCCAAGGCCACACCGGCCACCAGGGCCGGGCGCGCCATCGGCAGGGCCACCGCCGATATGCGACGCCACAAGCCGGCGCCGAGCAGGCGCGCGGCTTCCATCATCTGCACACCGCGCTCTGCCAACGCGGTACGCACCAGCAGGTAGACATACGGATAGAGACAGAGCACGAACAGCAGGACCGCCCCAGGCAGGCTGCGCACGTCGGGCCACAGTGCACCTTGCAGGCCGGTCAAGCTGCGCAGGCCGGACTGGAGTGGACCGCTGTACTGCAGAAAGTCGGTGTAGACATAGGCCAGCACATACGCCGGCATGGCCATCGGCAGCAGCAGCGCCCACTCGAACACCCGGCGGCCAGGGAACTCGAACAGCGCCACGGCCGCCGCGGCACCGCCGCCGACCAGGGCCACGCCCAGCGCCACGCACGCCGCCAAGACCAGCGACTGCAGGGCATAGCCGGCCAACACCGTCTGGGCCTGGTGCACCAGCACGGCCCAGGCCGCCGCGTCGAACGCCAGCCAGGCGCCCAGGACACCCAACACCGGCAGGGCCAGCAGCAGGCAAGTCAGGGTCAACAACGCACGCATGGGGGGGTCTGTTTCTAAATGCGAATAATCCGCATTCTTATGTAGCGATTATCATACGGGCATGTTCCTCGTCCTCGACCAAGTGGGCGTTCGCTACGCCGGCAGCCGGGCCTCCCACGACGCCGTGCAGAACGTATCGCTGGCCCTGGCCAAGGGCCAGATCGGCGTCCTGATCGGGCCCTCGGGCTGCGGCAAGACCTCTTTGCTGCGCGCGGTGGCCGGGCTGGAGCGGCTGGCCAGCGGGCGGGTGACGATGGGCGGCCGCTTGTTGGCCGATGGCCAGACCCATGTGCCGGCCGAGGGCCGGCGGATCGGCATGGTGTTCCAGGATTACGCTCTGTTCCCGCACCTGAATGTGCGCGACAACGTGGCCTTCGGCGTGCGTGACCTGGCGCGGGTCGCGCGCGAACAGCGCATCGAGCAGGTGCTGGAGCTGGTCGGCCTGGCGCATGCTGCCAAGCGCGCGCCGCACCAGTTGTCCGGCGGCCAGCAACAACGCGTGGCCCTGGCGCGGGCGCTGGCGCCACAGCCCGACCTGCTGCTGCTCGACGAGCCCTTCTCCAACCTGGATGTCGACCTGCGCGAACGCCTGGCGCACGACATCCGGGCCATCCTGCAACAGGCCGGCACCACCGCCCTGTTCGTCACCCACGACCAGATCGAGGCGTTTGCGATTGGCGATGTGATCGGCGTGATGCAACGCGGCCACCTCGAGCAATGGGACGACGCTTACACCCTGTACCACCGACCAGCGACCCGCTTCGTGGCCGACTTCATCGGCCACGGCGTCTTCACCCCCGCCCGCATCGTCGCCACCGCCGACGGCCCGCGGGTTCAGACGCCGCTCGGCGACCTGGCCGACGCCACCGAGTGCCCGCTGCCCAGCGCCTACCCGGACGGCCATTGCGACGTACTGCTGCGCGCCGACGACATCGTCCACGACGACACGGCGGCGGTGAAGGCCTGCATCGAGCGCAAGGCTTTCCGCGGCTCGGAGTTCCTCTACACCCTGCGCCTGGCCAGCGGCGAGCAGGTGCTGGCGCATGTGCCCAGCCACCACGACCACCAAGTCGGCGAATGGATCGGCATCCGGGCCGTCGTCGACCATGTCGTGACCTTCGACCGTGAGCCCGTGACTTCGGGTTGAAAGACCCTCCAACGAAGGTTGAACTTTGCCCTTCTTCACAGGCTCAAAACTGGCCTGCGGCGTATCATCGGCGTAGCAATACGAGGAGCGAACCCGATGGGCGCGAAACTGAAAGTAGCCGGCTTTGTTGCCGTAGGTGTCTTGGCCGGCGCCCTCACGACCATGCAGTTGCAGGCGTTCGCCCGCGGCAGCTTCGCGCCCCTGCCACTCGACGAACTGCAGCAGCTGGCGGCCGTCTTCGGCATGATCAAGAGCGATTACGTCGAGCCGATCGACGAGAAGAAGTTGATCACCGACGCCATCAGCGGCATGGTCGCCGGCCTCGACCCGCACAGCCAGTACTACGACAAGAAGAGCTTTCGCGAATCGCGCGAAGGCATGACCGGCAAGTTCGTCGGCATCGGCATCGAGATGGGCATGGAAGACGGCCTGGTCAAGGTCGTGAGCCCGATCGAAGGCTCGCCCGCCTTCCGCGCCGGCCTGAAGAGCGGCGACCTGATCACCAAGATCGACGAGCAGCCCGTCCGCGGCCTCACCGTCGACCAGGCGGTCAAGCGCATGCGCGGCGAGCCGAGAACCCAGGTGGTGCTCACCGTGTTCCGCAAGACCGAGAGCCGCACCTTCCCGGTGACGATCATCCGCGAGGAGATCCGCCTGCAGAGCGTGCGCGCCAAGATCGTCGAGCCCGGCTACGCTTGGCTGCGCGTCTCCCAGTTCCAGGACCGGACGGTCGACGACTTCGCGCGCAAACTCGATGAGCTGTACAGGGAAGAGCCCAACATGAAGGGCCTGGTGCTCGACCTGCGCAACGATCCGGGCGGCCTGCTCGAGGGCGCGGTCGCGATCTCGGCGGCGTTCCTGCCGGCCGATGCCGTGGTCGTCACCACCAACGGCCAGATTCCCGATTCCAAGCAGACCTTCCGCGCCTCGCCCGAGCATTACCTGCGGCGCGGCAACAACGACCCGCTGAAGCGCCTGCCCGAGGGGCTGAAGAAGGTGCCGCTGGTGGTGCTGGTCAACGAAGGCTCCGCCTCGGCCAGCGAGATCGTCGCCGGCGCCCTGCAGGACTACCGCCGCGCCACCATCATGGGCGCGCAGACCTTCGGCAAGGGCTCGGTGCAGACGGTCCGCCAGCTCTCGGCCGACACCGCGCTGAAGATCACCACGGCGCGTTACTACACGCCGAGCGGCGCCTCGATCCAGGCCAAGGGGATCGTTCCCGACATCATGCTCGACGAGACCGCCGACGGAAACCTTTTCGCGGTGCTGCGCACCCGCGAGGCCGACCTCGACAAGCACCTGCAGAGCGGCCAGGGCGCCGAGCGCAAGGACGAAGCCCGCGAGAAGGCGCGCGATGAAGCGCGCAAGAAGCTCGAGGCCGAGATCGCCGCCCGCAACGGCGCGCCCAAGCCGCCCATCGAGTTCGGCAGCGCCGAGGACTTCCAGCTCGCCCAGGCGCTGAACCGCCTCAAGGGCAAGACGGTGCTGGTCAGCAAGACCGCCGTCGAGCGCAAGGCCGAAGCGACGACCAACTGAGCGAGGCCGGCATCTCCCGCCCCGAACGCCCGTGCGCTGCACGGGCGTTCGCGTTTCTGCGGTGCCCATGACCGACGACGACCTGCTGCGCTATTCGCGCCACCTCCTGCTCGACGACATCGGCATCGAGGGCCAGGCGCGGCTCGCCGCGGCGCACGCCCTGGTGATCGGCGCCGGCGGCCTCGGCTCGCCGGTGGCCCTGTTCCTCGGCTCGGCCGGCGTCGGCCGGCTCACCCTGGTCGACGGCGACCGGGTCGACCTCACCAACCTGCAGCGCCAGATCGCCCACGACCTGTCGACCCTCGGCG
>ENA-ORBV01014997-ORBV01014997.1-microbial-mat-metagenome-genome-assembly--contig:-NODE-14997-length-11485-cov-2.898668_pt1 | contig 11485 bp, 20 predicted proteins | sample MGYA00237777_ERZ505514 | MGnify/ENA primary metagenome ERZ505514 (study PRJEB26160, sample SAMN06269048) | microbial mat metagenome | isolation source: Oligotrophic lake microbial mat | place...
CACATACACACACACACACACACACACAAACACACACCTGTCTTCGTACTCGCACCCAAGCCCCGTCGAGTATTGGCTTGCACCAGCACGCTAGATGGTCTACTCATGCCGTCAGCTCCAGTATACTCTGCACCGACTCCATCACCAGCTGGCAGTATGAACCGCACGGGGACCAGCATCACTGATGATAGAGGCAGTGATGACGGTACAGCCACCTCAGGCACCAGTCGCTGTACGTGCAGGGTACTGCCAGCCATGATACGCCAGTGCTGCTGCAGCAGGTGCGATAGTGCCACGTGTCTTCGTGCACACCGCAGGGATCCGAACACCGGCAGAGCAATGGTGATGGTGCCGTCCTTGACCGTGTCCCCCAGTAAGGGTATGCTGGAGCCTGAGGCAGTCGCAGGGGCTACACCAGGGGTGGCGGCAGGTGATGATGATGATGAAGATGGGACCGGTGCCTGTATCGCGGTAGCATGGTCCGCCTTCCGCTGCTGCGGTGCAGTGCCTGTTGACGCGGCTGCCGTGCTCCACGCCGCGTTGAGCTGCTGCTGTGTTGTGTGATCGGAGAGCACGCTGTCAGGAGTGTGCTGATCACAGGGTGTAAACCGTATCGCCAATAGATCCCCCTCCTGTACATATAGTCGGCGTAGCGTCATCGGGTGCAGATAGACCGCACTGCAGTGCATCACAGCGCTGCTAACACTGCCAACACCATAGGAGGCAACATCAGCTGATGATAGCACCTGCACCCGCAGTCTGCCTATCGGGGCAGGATCCCCAGCATGCTTGCTGTCGCTAGAAGAGGCGGCTGCTGCTGCTGCTGTAGTAGTAGATGGCGCAGTCACCGCTGCTGATCGCACCTTAGGGGCTACACTGACCTGAGACTGCAGCCCAAGCTTGAGGTACCCTGCAGGTGGCGCTGACAGCACTCTCAAGTGGATGAGGTGAGAGCCCCGCACCCAGAAGGGAAAGGAGGAGCCTGCTGTCACCACATTGATCTGAGACAGTAGCTGCTCCTCCACATAGCCGGCATTCAACTGCAGCACCTCCCAGTCATCGGGACCAGCAGGCTCTACCTCCACCTGTGCGCTCTGACTGGAGTAGGGCAGCAGCGTAGCGTCCACTTGCGTGCCATCGGGCAGGTTCAGGCACTGTGCCAAGTGATAGGGTACCTGTATGCTGCTGCTGCTGCTGCCATGTCCAGTCTGCGCAACACACTCACCGCCGCCCCAGCCCACATATGCCGTGCTGGGCTGCGCGCTGACAGACGCACTCCATTGCAATCGAATCACCACCCCCGCCTGCACGTCCACACCGAGCGCACTGCGGACCGCGGCTGCGAACTCGCGGGAGAGGTTGACGAAGCAGCTTTTGGTGTGCACCAGAGCGGTGACGAACCGAGCTTGCAACATGTGTTGTTCAGATGCACGAACGCGCTCTCAAGATCACTTCAATTCATGAAGTATCGGTGACAAATGCCATCATTGCCCCGTCTTGCATCGAAAATGTCGTGTCGATTTAGCGTGGTCTACATCGTTTGACATCGACGGAGTTCATCTTCTTATCCGTACATTATCTCGCTGAACCACTCGGCAAGGCAGTCTATCGTTCACACTGCTCCTGCAATATGGGTTTCTGGGGCTGCTGTCGAGGCACTCTGATTGCTCTGGTGATGGTGGCGCTGCTGGTAAGTGCATGATGACATCGGCGTTGACATCTGCGGTGAGCCCTGTATCGATCAATCGTTGATGGAGTCTCTTGCGTCCTGTCCAGATTGGTGCATGTCTGAACATCGCGGCATCGACAGAGGTGTATGATCTGTCCGCGAACACGCTCCTGGGCAATAACGTGAGCGTGCCGCTAGACTACCTGGAGGGGTTCATCAGGTGTACGGACCGCGTGGCGCTGTTCTACCCGGAGTATCTGAACAACACTGATTTCAAGCGGGTAACGCTATGCTATACATCCGAGAGCAACACTACACTTGTGCTGACCGCCAGGCTTCATCATGTTTGGTCTTGGCTAGGTATCCGAGATGCAGTGTGATGGATTCCAGGTCCCGCTTCAGATTATTATGATCATCGGGCCCGTGTTCGCACTGGTGTTCCTGCTGATGGCCGTGACTGCCAGCTGTCGCAGCAGACCCATCGGTTGGCCCCTGCTGCCAGTTGCTGCAGTGTCTGTGGCGCTGTGCACGGTGGCCGTGGTGAACATGGCGCTCAGCACTGCTGATGCCGTCACGCGGATGGTGGAGTGCAAGGGCTATCCTGCAGCCACTGTTGCAAGCATGCGGCAAGAGCTCAACATCATGTGTATCGACAAGGACTGTGGCGGACATCATTGTCAGGGCCTGTATGACTGGCTGTCTGAGGTCGCCATGTATTACGCTGGATCTGCCCTCACGATCGTGGCCACGGTACGGTACATCATGGATCCACTGATGCTTGTGTGTGTGGAGTCCAGTGCTGTTGATGGAGAGTGTCAGTGATGATGACCCTGTGTAGGGTAAAGCTCCTCATATTCACACGGTTATGTTGGCTGGTGTCATTCCTCAGATGGGACTGGGCTCTGAAGAGCTGCTTCCCCAGCAGAATCGAGCGACAGACGCAGTTCGATGCCGACAATCTGCACGTGCAGCACCATCCCGAGCACCATCACGCCGTGCCAACAGGTCATCACCACCATCACCAACAGCAGCAGCAGCAACAGCAACCCCTACTGTACACTGATCTCTCAGGCCCTGCATACACGGCTCTGCCTTCATCTGCACAGACCGGAGAGCCTCTGCAAGTCTATGCGTAAGCAGTCGAGAGCATGTGACAAGCTTTGCATCGATCCAGATCGCGCCATATGCACGGTGTATGCTATCATCATCAGCAGTGACGCGTTCACGGCCTCGTGCGCTGCGGCGTTACTGCTGCTGCTCTGCGTAGAGCGCTCATCTGTACTGTGTGGATCAAGGAGACCTGGTCGTGTTTCAAGTGTGCTATCTGGGTGTGGCCGAATGCTCCTGGTGACGTGAATGGTCCCTTTGCGTAGCGGTCGAGATCATGTTGTGATGGTTCCTTTGATGATCACAGTCTCCCCTGGGAGTGATCAGCAGCGGCCGCCCACATCCGGCACGATCTAGACAGCCAATACACGGCCTGAGATAGCCGAGGATTCGTGCTGTCGCTCAGCGCCTGGATTGCTGCTGGAGCCAGCCTCTGTGGGTCCAGTCAGCTCGGATACATGCACCGCTAGCGCTGATTGCCGCTCATGCTGCCGCGATACCGAACATGCGGTCCAGCATCCATGGCTGTTGATCAAATCGTGTCGCGTACTCATCTGTCGTATCGATGTTTAATATACATCATCATCTCGTGTTCAGCATGGCGATAATACATGACGATCTGCGTCACAGCCAGCCTTGCATACGCGCTAGCATTAGACCCTCAACAAGCTCGCACAGCGGGCAAGCCGCAGTCAACAGGTCACGGCACGCTTCGATCTGTTCACAGCGCCCATAACGCAGGGTGTTTCGGAATGCAGTGCTGGTGCTGGTGCTTACACAGCGATCATCCCATGAGCTGATCTGGCGGTCTCGATGGATTTGATACCCTCCAGCGTAGCACAGGTCTTCAGCAAGGGCGGCGGCGGCTGTGTTCGTATGGACGTGATGGTGGCAGCATGTCTCGATGTCGACATCACAGTAGTCGGGTACCTTCCTCACGGCATGATCCACAGTCCCTGGTGATGGTGATAACCCCCTCGCAGCTCTGCTTCATCTGCTGCAGTATCCCATTGCAGTACGGTTCATTCGCCAGTAGCCGTCATGAGCGCAAGCAGATCCGCTATGGTAGAGCTATACTGGGCAAGTACTGTCCGTAGCTGGTTAACAGACAGCGGCATGAGCGGTAAGCCGTGGCGGATACGGTAGATGGATCCCAGGATGATGCCACTTAGAGCCCCTGACCTGCAGCACATACACGACGCAGCACATCAAAAGCAGTCGCAGCATGTCACTGCGAGGTCAAGGTGCACGTGTAGACTCAGCTAGTTACCAGTGCGCGGTGTGTGCAATGTGATCGTCAAACGCGGCGTCATACGCCTCATCCAGTGCACGATCAGAGATGCGACGATACCCACGGCCGTCCTTGTAAGATGATGGTGATGACGAGATGGCCCAGCGCATGGCTGCACGCAGCGCCTCCTGTCGCAGTGTCTGCCAGAACTCCACTCCAAAGAACAGCAGCGCATACAGTATGGCCACTACTCGCACGCTGCCGATGGTAAGCACGCGCAGCGGTTGAAGCATGGATAGCATGGTGATAATGCCGGACACGGCACCGCTGGCGCCGAGCGCAGATCCGCCTCGACGGCCATTGATCTTCAGCCAGGTCAAGTTGGACAGCAGCCCTGCGGTGATGTACAGCAGCAGGAAGCGGGTCCTGCCGATGGTGACGTGCAGCGGCTGACCGAACAGGTATAGGCTCAGCATGTTATTAGCGAGGTGAGACAGATCCTGATGGCTGATAGCAGATGACAGCAGGGTCCAGTATCTGCCCCGCTGAATGGCAGGGTACGATACGGTGAAGTGGCGGACCATCCATCGCTCTTTGAGTTGCCATGCAGCCCACACAGCCACATTCACGGCCACCAGACTGCCCAGAGTGCGCTCTGCATCCTTGACACGCTGTAGTTGCAGCGCCATGCGATCCCGGCGAGGAGATAGTGATCGACTCATGCTGGGGTTAGGACTGGCAGCGATGGAGCCCCCTGCTGTCTGCTTCAAGTGTGCAACACACAACGCGACCACATCACGAGCATTTGGAGCAACGCTAAATGCAAGTCAGCGTGGTCGACGGTGAGATTCTGCTGCTGATCATTTCAACCCAAGCATCGAGCATCCAGGTACTGCCTGTTCCGGTGCGCATGGTGTCGTGAAATGGGTGCCGTGTGTCGTTTGCTCTTGTTAGTGCAGAGCTACACATGTTTGTCGCCATCTCATCCACTTTTTGAGTGCAGATTTGCATCGCGTGATGTGTTGCCCCATCATACACCCTGTGCGACAGTTGACGCACTTCAGTCAGGGTTGTAGCAGTTGCGCTCATCAGAACATATGCGTTTGGTATTAATATTGTCACAGAGTACTCAGCGCGTCAAGCTGCGTCCTCTATCTTGTTGGCGTTTCACTCCCGCATCCACTTCCCGATTCCATCCATAAATGGCGTCCGCCGTTACTGCTCCGCAGGTACGCTCAGCTTGGCTCACTCGGTGTATGTGATGGCGATCGGAGTTGGGAATGCTCTGCAGTATCTACGGGTTCCATATGCATTCCACCTTCATCCCTCCTTGCAGTGATCTCATCATCTGTGCATGTGTGGCATATGTGCCTGTCTGCAGTACAAGTACTATCGCTCCAGCTTCCCTCCGCTGGAGGTGCAGCCGCTGCATTATGACCTCTGGTTTGATATGACCGAGGACCGTGCTCACGTCACCAGCACCGGCACCTATGTGTACCGCCCTAAGGATGCTCAGGTGAGGGCAGCACGCTTTGTTGATGCTGATGGTTCAACACGTTATCCGCCGCTCAGCCGTTGCATGAAGCGATGCCGACACGCTATCTCTCTGTGTCTGCCAGGCTGTGCTGACCTCGGTAGACTTGAATGCGCGCGATCTGAAGATCATCAAAGTGTCCCGTGTGACGGTGTTCAATCGTCTGGACGGGGTAGGTGTGATGTGTGATGGGGACACCTGCATGTTGATGCTGACCAAACATGTGCTCTGATGCGATGTCTCTGCTCCTACCTGCTGACTGCCGCTTGCTGGTGATGTATCGCTGCATTCACACCCCTGTGTGCACGTGTTGCATCATATCAGCGCAAGAACTTCGTGGAGCACGTCGCGTCCTTCGGTGCCGAGGTGCCGCTCCGATTCGAGTATGGCGGATCCGCTGGTGCTGGGGTGGTGCCGGCTGACATCCTGCGTGTGTACTTCCCCGACCACCCCGTGCGCGCAGGCGAGGAGCTGGTTATCCGCACTGGTGAGTGCAGTGGCAGCGGTCCTGTCCTCTGTGTTTGCACGGTTTGAAGATATGTGTGGTGACGTGATCTGGTGATGGTAACGGTGCCTTGTGTCACGTGTATTGCTGATGCAGTGACGGAGGCTGTGCCCACTGAACACATCCTGGAGGGGCTGTACTATGATTATGCACCCCCTCACATGCCCCGCACCATCATCACGCAGTGCCAGCAGTATGGCTTCCAGCGCATCGTGCCGTGCATGGACTTGTAAGTGACCGTGTGAGGTGCCAATTGATGCGTTCTCGATGGACCCGGCTCACACGTGTGTCGCTGCATATGTGGGCGCATGCGCTGAGCAGCATGTCTGCCAAATGCTACTACACCACCACCATCATCGCGGATGTGGCGTACACCAACGTGATCTCCAACGGAGATCTGGCTCCAGGCTTCCACGGGGCCGACACGCGCACCCCTGCATTCCAGCCTGTGCCGTCTACGGTATAGGCTATAATCTGTGCTGTGATGGTGTTGATGGTGCCCGGTATGGCCTCACTGTATTGGTACCGCGTCCTCCTTGCATTCAGTGCCCCTTCGTGGTCCCCTCCGTGCTGACGAATCGGCACATGGTGCGCTACCATAATCACACCGTCAATATGGCACCCTATCTGTTCTTCCTGGGGCTCGGCACCTATGAGACCTACACTCGTGAGGTCAGTATGCAGGGTGGATACTAGGGGTGCATGTTCATGTGTGTGACATGTGAGGATATTCAGAATATTCAATGGCTTGCATGGTAATGTCATCGCTGCAGGTGGAGTATCCGGACGGTGACTCGTTCTCGCTGGAGCTGCTGCTGCTGCCCAAACTGGTGCAGCCTAAGCACGCCAAGGTGAGGAGTGTGGTGTGAGGCCCCTGCTGTGTGCATGTGCATGTGTATGTACATGTGGTCACTCCCCCTGCCTGCCTGCCTGCCTGCTTGCTGCCGTGTGGTCTGCTGTTTTTTAGGTGGCCATTGAGAGTCTGCACGACAGCGTGCTCTGGAACTACATTTCCACCGGACCGGAGTCGTATGATCACCCGGCCGAGACCAAGCAGATCTACACTCTGATCGATGAGCGAGAGGCGCTCAAAACCGAGATGCAGGCTGCTCAGGGTACAGCATTCTGTGGCGTGTCTACCATCATAGCACTTGTTGTCCAGGAGGGCTGGGTGTGTGTCGGTGATGATGGTGGCACTGCTCATACTCATGTTCATCATGTGAATGCAGGGACCCTGTCCCCCGACAAGGCTACGCGCCTCGCGCACGTGCGCGCTGAGCTGAAGAAGCTCATCGGTGTGTTCAAGAAGACAGGATACAAGGTGAGGGACACCGCGCGCAGCAGTGATGCTCGATTAAGGTCATTGTGACCCCCACACTGCCTAAATGAGATCTACTGCTTGTGTTGCGCCAATGCAGTATACGGGGCAAGTTTACCGTGAGATCGCCATGCAAAACTCTGATTACGGTGGTATGGAGAATGTGGGCAACACCACCATCTTGAGCTCTCGGTGAGTGGCTGACATCTGAATTACGGAGTGCATTCATACGAGCTGATATGTTGGCATGTGTGATGGTGACGGTGATGGTGATGGTGATCAGTATCGCACCTTCTGACCACCTGCTCGACGCGGCCTATGTGTACATGGAGGGCGTCAAGATTCATGAATTCTATCATAACATCAACGGATCGCAGGTGGGGCATCATATCCTGCCCATCAGACGGCATATCTTGATCGCACCTTCACATGTCCCATGGATGCTGTTGGGCTCACGTGATGCTGGAATGCCTGCCTGTCACCTGACCAGGTCACCGGATTCTCCCCCTTCGAGATCTGGCTGAATGAAGGTACGGTCTGCGTGTCCCTGCCCTATCAGCATGATCACGTGTGTCCCCATCCCCGCACGTGAGTGTTCACTGACTGATCTACCCACCGTGCATTCTTGATCAGCCGTCACGGTGCACGTGCAGCGGCAGCGCGAGGACGAGCTGTTCGGTCACGACTTCATGCGCTTGAACCAGGTGCGTGCCGTGGCATCATTGACGTGTTCATACTTCGTGCTACTTGTTGTTAGTACTGCCGACGACCTCATGGACATGTTCAGCTCGCATTATTGAAGGAGTCCGATGCGCTGAATCTATTCTGATCATGGCAGGTGTTGTATGCTCACCGTCCTGCCACCGGTCCTCTCGCTGTGGACGCAGCGCCCGATTCCATGGCGGTGGAGCCTGTGGTGGGTGTTTCATGCAATGCATAGTACAAGCATGAGATGGTTCTTGTGACATGATGCACTGGCATCTGCCTGAACTTCAGTAACTCAGCTCTGATCACCGTCTCGTGTGTCGTGAAGGGCTTCAACCGCACTCAGGAGTTGATCAGCGCCACCACCTACAGCAAGGCGCCGGAGTTCGTGCGGATGATCGAGCTGCTGCTCACTAAGCCAGTCTTTGCACGTGGCTTAGACCTCTACTACACCCGCTTTGCCTACGCCAACGCCACCACCGACAATTGGTGAGCGCTCGCTCTTGCTTGCTGATCTGCTTGTGATAGCACCAGTCTGAAGGTGTGGCCTGCACGGATGGTATACCCAGGATTCACTCCATGGAGGAGGTGTCTGGGCTGAGCCTCAAGAAGATGGCTGCACTGTGGCTGAAGAGGACTGGCTATCCTACTGTCACGTGAGTGCATGCTGCAGTGTGCATGATGCTTCTTCATATATGCAGCGGAGTTAATGAAGGGAGCTGTGCTGTGTCGTGCAGGTACTCCACGTCCTATAACGCTGACAAACAGCAGTTCCTGCTCAACGTCAAGCAGACCGGCTGGGAGACTAGAGGTGGGCCATAGCACGTGCTGCCGCGTAAGAACTCAGGTGATCTTACATGCGCTTGTAATGTTTGCATGGCCTGTGTTTGGCAGGCCTATCTGACCCGATGACATCTGGGCCATGGGACTTCCCCATCGATTGGGCGCTGATCAAGGACGGTATGGGGTGCTTGTATGCTGTGCATGCTGTGATGGATGACTCCTGTTGATAAACACATGGTGGAGATCACACATATGAGTGTGTGCGTGTGTACACATGTGCAGGTGTTGTGGTGCGCAGCGGAGTGTACCGCTTCGACACCGCTGAGGCCGTGCTGGTTATCCCTAACGTGGCGTCAGCTCCTGACTATCTGTCGTTCGCACGGGACTGGTCGTTCTTTGGCATTCATCACCGTGAGGTAGGACCAGTGTGTCAAGTTGTTGATCATGACAGAAAGACCCCGATCAGCTTACAATCTGATGTAATTACCAATTACCATTACCATCCCCCACACAGGGTGCAGGACCTGAGGTCACCACGCTGCAGGCACTCACTGATCCGGATGTGGTCAACCGCATGTTCGCCTACCGCAGCATCGCTGACAAGGTCAAGGCTGAGCTTGTGCAGTACCTGCTGAAGCGGTGAGTGTGTGTGTGTGCGTGGGTGCACCGAATGATCACACGCGTACTAAGGCTCTCTCTACTCCTGGAGCAGCAATGGCAATGCCCCCTCTAGCGGTCAACCCGATGCCGGCTTCAGCGTGTCGGCGGATTACGTGAACCTGCACGCGCGCATTCTCTTCGACGATCACATGACGCTTTCCACCCGCGCTAATATCCTTGACGAGCCGGAGTCCTTGGCAGCGCATCCGGAGCTGTCCCACTGGTACCTGGTGCTCTCACGTCGGGTTGAGGTTGTGGTCCATCTTGACGGGCTGCACATCTTGGTCACGTGTACAGGTACGCTGAGCTCAGCGATGCCCGCCAAGCCCTGTACCAGGCGGTGTTCGACCGATTCGCCCCTCTGGTGCTGGCTCTGTTCCAGAAGCTGCAGGTGAGGGATTATGAGCGACTGTCATGTCATATCGAGTGCTGCAACGTGATGTGATGTGATGTGGCGTGATGTATTCAGGCCCAGTGTGACGTGCTCCCGCCACCACCTCACGTGCCCTCCCATAAGGATCATCTGCACGAGCGAGCTCTGAAGCGTCATTGCTTCCACATCCTCCGAGCTGGCTTAGCTCAGCCGGTGCTGCAGCGACACGCCACTCCTGAGGCCCTGGCTGTCAAGGTACGGTGTGCCGGGGTGATGCAGTACACGTGCAGTAATCGTGATGATTTGGAGTCTCACACCTGCATGCATGCATGCGCTACCAGCCTGACCTGGCTGCATTGGCCCGTCAACTGTTATTCGGCTCCACCTACATGAGCGACAAGTCATTCGGATTCGCGCGATACCTGGAGAGTGACGCAGGTATGCAGCACGTACTGACGTGCAATGATGCGGGATGATACAGAGTGGTACGCTTGCCGCCGCCTCCCCTGCTGCTGCTTGCTGTCGACCATGTCGCATCTGAGTCCCTGAGCTCTTAGCTTTATGGTCTCACCCACGTTTGTCCTTGCTAATGCTGCCGGTGTGGTCTGCGTGCAGCTGACGTTGACGAGGTGCACGCTCGCGTGAAGGCCGAGTGGTCATCTCATCCAGACACCATTGAGACCTATATCGGTGTGGTGTCATCCATCGACCATGACCGAGCAGCCAAGTACATTCGCGAGCTGCTGAATGAGCCTGCCAACGCGTCGCAGCGCTTCTTCAACGTGGCGCTGGCGGGTCATGCTCGATCTATCGTGCAGGGCTGGGCAAAGTAGGTTAATAGTCAATATGACTGCTGAGTGGATGCATGGTTCATCTGCTCATGTGCTGGGTGGCTGACGTGCAGCGGCAATCGCAAGCGATCCATGCTCACCGCTGCTGGACTGGACCTGTTGGTTGAGATCTTCACTCGGGTGGCTCCTGTCAATCAGATGAGTGCGCAGCCCATCCTGTCTGCATGCTCCAACATCAACGTGCTGCCTCCGGTCAGTAGCTATCATTCACATCGTGTGTTGATGGCACAATGCGTTGCACACACGCACATGCCTCTATCCTCGTGAGCTCACGTCTCACCATGATGGTCCATGTTGCCCGTGCACAGGCTCGTCGGGAGCTCGTCGTCTCTGCTCTGAAGCGCATGCAGGCTGTGTTGAATGCAGCAGAGCAGCCCTCACTGTTCAACCGCATCAACACCATGCTCGCCCAGGCAGCTGCCAGCTCGGTCCAGTGAAGACCCGTGAGCTCAGCTGAGTCAAGGTTACCGCCGATAGCTCTTTCAAGACGCATGCGGCGTGGTCCAGATGCCGCCTATTGGGACCGTGTCAGAGTTGTGTGCACTTCCGCATTAAACTAAGATTCAGGTTGCGATAGATCGAAGAGTGCACACCAATCAGATCATGTGGCCGGTTTGACGCTGGCCGGACGGGTGTCAAGGACGGAAATCCGACACAGCGCGCACGAGCGCCGCAGCGAAGTAGCTGCATGAGGTGGACATTATTATGCACGTATCACACTGAAATTCTGTAGCCATTCGCTTCATTAC
>ENA-ORBV01014999-ORBV01014999.1-microbial-mat-metagenome-genome-assembly--contig:-NODE-14999-length-11484-cov-3.272552_pt1 | contig 11484 bp, 22 predicted proteins | sample MGYA00237777_ERZ505514 | MGnify/ENA primary metagenome ERZ505514 (study PRJEB26160, sample SAMN06269048) | microbial mat metagenome | isolation source: Oligotrophic lake microbial mat | place...
TCCCAATGGCGACACACCCAACATAAAATATCCCGTGCGGTCAGCCGTGTCAGTGCAGGTGCGTTGACAATTGATCCCGATTCATTGGTTTCGGACCTCCAATATGGCCGCCTCCGCTCGCTCTTGCGCTTCAAACCTTTTGATGTCTTTGGTAACGGTAGTAGCGCCGACCTCATATGTGGAATATTAATGCAGTTAGTGCCTTGAGATTTCAAGTCACAAGTCACGGTTGCGGCAGCGATTGAGAGGGCTCAAATTGAAGACGCCCAATCACCAAAGCATACACGTATGGCCTCCGTCAATTCGACTCTGCCACGTACGTGTGGTACTGTATTACCTCGATCATCTACCTTCGGTGATCTGGCATTCTACAATTCATCTCGCGTGCCCAGCGCTGGATTGCATGGAAAAAGAACTTCGATTAGGCCGAGATGGCGCAACAAAGAATACCGATGACAAAACAGCACAACGTGAGGCCGAAGAAAGTGGCGATGATTACAAGACGTGAGAAAGACAAAACGGCGTTATAGGAGCGGGGAAATCTAGTAGCGTAATATATAATGAACGAACGAAGCAAATGTATGCAGGAGCCGGGCCAAGCGGAAGAATACCGTCTCGTGTGGTAGGGGAATGAACCGAAATGAATGGCAATACGCGGGATACCCGCAGACACTGCCCGCTGATGTTCAGCGAGCAGCGCTGCTCCAAGCAGTACTGGTGTCGGCGCTTAATGAAGCGTCACTGCCCTGGTGCAGCAAAAACTGAGGCAGATATCGTTGCATGGCAACTGCATCTGGTCCGACAGCAGCGTCCATATCTCGTTGACTGTCAGCTAACTGAGTGTCGCTGTTGGATGCGTGCATAGCCGGAATATCGATCACGCCTCCCCCAGCACGGGCGCTGCTGTGCGGATGTGACTGCTGAGGCTGGCTCCGCAATGACACTGGTGCTATCAGCCGCGGTCCAGCCGATGACACATCAACAGCATCAGATGATGGGCGGGGTCTGTTCTCCGCACCGGCTACCTGCACCGTACTGGCTGAGGGCCAGGCTGTAATGGGGCGAGCAGCGGTGGATGAAGTGCCGGGTATGACACTCACGCGGGTTGGGAACTGCACACCTCCTACTGCTCAATGCATCAACAGCACGGGGAGTGAGCACTACTGAATCATATGAAACCCCAATGCGTGCATATATCCTACCGAAGTGCAGGCCCGGTGACTGCAGCATCTGATGAGCCAGTTCACCATCAGGGTCTGAATCATAAGCATCATCCTCGTTGTCCTCGCCCGCGCTGTCGTGCATGTCTTGACTATCATCGTCCTCATCGGCACCCAGCACGTGATCATCCAGCTCGGCGAGCGCGTGCGACACTGATCGACGGCTGGCTGCCACAGCAGACTGGGAGGACGAGGCAGCTTGCGGATACCGAGAGCGGGTACGCTGCAAGCGTCCACCTGGCACTGAGCCGTCATGATCGGGGTAGGAACTTCGCATCTGATTCCCACGGAGACCAAACACATGCCACAACACCATTAGCAATAGCAAACACCGGTGAGCCTTATTAAGGTACCCATGCATGCACAGACACAGACCTCTCTTCGATCTGCCTGCAGGTCCATATCGAGGTCAAGCTCGAGATCCCACGGGGTGAGGGAAACCCCTCCTCCTTGACGCCCCGCCGTGGAGTGGAACTCAGCTGCCGCCACACTATCATGGAGGGCGGTCTGCAAGCGCTCATCGGCATCTGCCAGCCTGTAGTACTCCGTGACGGCGTACCGGTCCCAGTCGCTGATAGCCATACACCCAGCAATGATGCACCATCAGCGCTGTGATAAAATGCTGGCATTGAGCACAGCTATGCACACGTGCTCTCTTACGTGAGGTGAGGTGTCTCTCGAGCCTGCATGGCGCTGAACGGATCTCGCATCTCCATCTGAGCGTACTTATTCAGATTGAACAGCACGTTGAAGAACAGGGCGGCAGAGCCCGATCGCTGCAGTTCCTTCAGCTTGATCTGAGTTAACAAGAGCAGGATGTCAGATCCCAGCCAGTCCCACCGGCACAATGCACTGATGGGAGAACACATGTCGGAGCGATAGGTTAGGGGGTGCGCACCTTGCCATGCTCTCGCGGCTTGATGGCGTCAGTGAGTTGACACACCACATCCACCAACCGAAAAACATCGTCCTTTGGATTCATGCTGACGCTGCCGCCCGGAGTATACCCTTGATTGGTCTGCAGCATCAGCCTGCGTCGCTGCTGGTCCAGGAAGGGCTCCATTTCGTAGAAGCTGAGGTACCCGTCACCTGGCGTGATGGATGACGCCCGGCCACAGAGTACATAGCACATAACACAGCACACCATCAGTGTGTGGATGGATCGCATCACACCATCATCACATCATCAGGGGACATACCGTCCAGATCCAGGCACTTGAACCAGTATGCCACAGCTATGGGCGATGATTTGTGTACCTCAGACAGCAAGAAGATAACAAAGTCTTCGTAGCCAATCCGACCTTGCACTGGGCATAGCACCCGTCTACCGTGACCTGGCCGGGTGAAGCAGGCAGGATGCACGATCAGATAAGACAGCGGCGCATGAGGTCAGTCCAGGGTAATCAAGCAGGCAGGGACAGATACTGCTAGGGTGTGAGTGCATGCTGACTGACCATTCATGACCCGGTCGATGATGAGGGGGCTGAGGGCTCCATTGTCGTATCGCAGCATGTCCTCGCGACTGAGCAGAAAGTCGTGGTCGGAATCCAGCTCCCAGAACTTGCAGTAGATCACGTAGAAGTGCTCGTAGGAGAAGAATTCATGCACCTGCACAGAGCTCACACCGTCAACCAGTGTGCACTGGCTGGGGTGCATGGTAGAGTTATGGTTACCGCATTGATATCGTCCTCATGCTCCAGCTGCTGCAGCACTTGCATCAATCGTGATCGCTGCAGCTCCCGCAGTGAGAGGCGTTCATTGCCTGCAGTGTTGACAGTGTAGAACACTCGGGCCACCACGGTCTGCACATACCGCACCTGGAGCCACGAGTCGAGTAAGCAACCCAGTTGTGGATCAATGCGGAAATCATTACAACAAACAGAGAGATACACGACAGCGATTTAGCACCCGTATCCCACAAACAACAGCAAACGCACTGACCTGGAAATCTGGCGTGGCCTCCAAGAATGCGAGGCCCGGATGCCGCGTCACCACATCAGTGATGAGCGGCTCCAGGTCTGGTCTGGACAGATATCTGCGATGGCGAGGCAAGCCTGCACCAGAGGTCGATCGCGTGACAGCTGCGGTTGATGTGATGGCGGCACTGAGCCGCTTGCCTTCGTCAATGACCGATGCTTGCTGAACTTGATCAGTAGGGCTCACTAGCTTGGGAGCTGAGCTCTTGCCTGCCGTCACGTCTCCCAGATCACGCAAGATGTGGAACAGGCGAGTACACGGCTCAAAGCCCCGCAGGTGCTGGCTCCAATACTGCACGAAGGCGGTCTCAGTAACCCAGCCAGTCCGACCAGTGTCGAGCAGCGAGAACAGCGGTCCTGGTACATCAGCGTGAAGCACTCGTGTCAGGACAGGCAACACAGAGAGCGGCAACATCACACCGAGTACCTGTTGCATAGATCGGCAGATCACAGATGGCAGTGGTGACAGCACCGAACTGCTCTCGCGTGAGGGCCTGCGGCGGTGTAAGTGTTGTTGCTGCGCGGGACTGAGCATTGACCTGAGCACTGTTCTCTGACGCCAGCTGGAAGAGCCGGCGGATCTCGACCTGTGCGCCAACAAGGACCACGGCACTCAGCATCACATGCGCCCCACATCTGAGATAAAAACAGGCATGTGTCACTGCTCCATTACCAGCTGAGCCTGCGAGGTGCCTGGACTAGTGGGTTCACCACGCGGGAAGTAGAATGGCTTGATGCCTGCACCGGTGTGCACTGCATGCGCTGGTGAAGGTGTCTTGAGCTTCAGCACAGGACTGAGCGTGACGGGGGACTTGGATTGGGTCAGGGATGGTAATCCATGACCGGTGATTCGATCAACAGCCGTGCCTGCTGCTGCTGATGTCGCTGGCGACGCCTGCGTCAGCATTGGTTGACCAGGTGGACCAGAGCCTGTTGACGTTGACCCGCTGCGCGCACCCTCGTTGAAGTGCAGACCGCGGCCAATCTGTGCCACCAGTGTGTGCATGGAGGGAGGAGCAGCAGGTGATGATGATGATGACGATGTTGCAGTCCCGAACGGTGGCGGGGACACGGAGCCTGTGCTGGTGTGGACTCTCAACTGCACGCGTGCACGATAGGATCGATTGAGCATCGAGTGAAGCAACAACCACCTCGCGAGAGAAAAGTGGGGTCACAGTACACACCTGTCGATAACGATCATTAACGGGTCCATCCGCACCCTCTGATCGGCTCCGAACTGACAGCAGGCAGGCAGGCAGGCAGGCCCACGAGTGAGTACACAGGAGGGGCAGGGGTCAACAGGCGAAGCTGCAGTATTGCTTACCAGCAGCCACACCAGACCGTGATGACGAGGAGGTGCCTGCTGCAGCACCAGCACCAGCTATACCGGATGCGAACACGGATGGGCGCATAGAGGAGTCTAGACTGTCCAGTGACTCGCCAGCACTCACAGTAAGTGCACGGGGCTTGTTGAGTCTGGAGGGTGATTTGGGCGGTGGGGATGTGGGTGGAGACAGCGGGGACATTGGTCCACGGCCCGCGCCGGCTCCACCGCTGCTGTTGTGACTGGACTCCAGCAGCCGCCTGGCATGGTCACGTGCTGAGGTCTTGGCGATGAGCCGCATGACGCGCGCGTGTGCTTGCGGCGAGGGGTCTTCAGCCTCGGCAGAGTGGCGGAAGCTGTCTCCTCGATCACTGTCTACATCAGCGCCATCCCTGTCACCGGCCAGGCGACGCGAGTCAATCTGACTTGAAGAATCCATGGAAAGTGTCGAGCGCGGTGCGTGCAGGTCCATGAGCGCGTCAGACATCGACATGCCAGCGGCGGGGCCTCGAGACCTCGAGACGGATATGTGCAGCGGAGCGTGTAGTCGAGCCGGTAGGGGGTCCAGCACAGCCAACCCAGCACCAGCAGCGGAAGGCAGGACAGAGCGCTCAAGTGGGGGATCAGGATCGCGCGGGAATACCAGACTCTGTGCTGATGGCGTGCGAGTGGTGAGTGTGACAGATCGGACAGGACCAGCAAGACCAGAAGCAGCAGCAAGGCTGAAGAAATCTGCGGTCTCTGGCAACGAGAGCCACGTGTGGAATACCTCCGCTAATGGCGGGTCGCGAGGATGGTCCACTGAAGGATGGTGCACCCCGCCAAACTGACTCTCCCGTTCAATCAGCGATTGAAAGCGCTCAGCCCGATGGGATGGTGCGCCAATGGGGTACCGAATGGATGGATCGAGCGGTCCAGCTTGCAAACGATCTAAAGCAGTATCTAACACAGGCAACGGCGAGAGGGTCTCCAGAGACCTGGGTCTGGGCCTATTCGCGAGCGCATCTGTCTGCAGCCCGTTGCGTCGAGCAGCTGAAGCCATGGGTGCCTGTTCACTAATTCGTTCGCAAGATCTGTGGTCACATCATGGCTTGCAGTGCATTGCTTCAGTGGCAGATGGGCTGAAAAAAGCAAGGCCCCAGCGGAGCAAGACCATTGATGATTTCACCACCAACACATGGGACACCAACTCGAAATACCCTCTGCGAGGCGAAATCGCGAGTGTGATCACCACCACCGGAGCCTCCGAGCGGATCCCGTCGAGCTCTAAGAACTTTTCAGACCGGCCACACGGATTTGACCGGCGCATAGATGCTGCAAAAAAAGTGCATTCTGGATCATCTCACATCCGGTGCCAGTCGTATCTGGTTGAACGTCGGTACATTTTGCTGATCAATCAAGAAGGATCCGATAGACGGGCACGCTTCGAGCATCCTGGACGAGTTTGGTATCTGCTGAGATCCACCGAATCTCATGGAGAAGTATCAAAAGCTTGAAAAGATTGGCGAGGGAACGTACGGCATCGTCTACAAGGCCAAGGACAAGAAAACCGGCGAGTTACTGGCTTTGAAGAAGATCCGACTGGAAGCTGAAGATGAGGGTATCCCATCCACTGCCATTCGCGAGATCTCGCTTCTCAAGCAGTTGCAGCATCCTAACATCGTCAGGTTTGTTTTGACAAGCTGTCGACTTTTGGTCGTTTCTGCTCATTGCCATATTTCCTTTTGGCAGATTGTACGACGTGGTGCACACGGAAAAGAAACTCACGCTAGTATTTGAATTTCTGGATCAAGATCTCAAGAAGTATTTGGATGCTTGTGGAGACAACGGGCTTGAGCCGTACACCATCAAGGTCAGTTTCGATGGTCTCGTTCGTACTGAACGCAGCTTGACTTATTGACGGGCAATGCTCATGTGTTTGGACCTTTGCAGTCTTTCCTGTTTCAGCTGCTTCAGGGAATCGCATATTGTCATCAACACCGTGTCTTGCACCGCGATCTAAAACCGCAAAACCTTCTGATCAACATGGTACTTTGCCGGCTTGCCTTCTCGCATGTCAGTTTCAAGCTGCGTGCTCATTTCGCGGCGCATGGTTTCTATACAGGAGGGAGAGCTCAAACTAGCAGATTTCGGACTGGCGCGAGCGTTCGGTATCCCCGTGCGCAGCTACACTCATGAAGTGGTTACTCTCTGGTATCGCGCACCAGACGTGCTGCTCGGATCCAAGAAATACTCCACGCCCGTCGACATCTGGAGTGTAGGCTGCATTTTTGCAGGTGCGTGTCGTTGCGTTCGTTAGGCTGCTGATATTCTACGCGCCTTATGAGTTTGCATTTGGGATAGAAATGGCGAACGGGCGCCCTCTGTTCCCGGGATCATCAGAAAAGGATCAGCTGCAGCGCATCTTCAAGGTGCTCGTCACACCAAGCAAGCTATCTTGGCCAGGCATCACAGAGCTGCCGGAAGCGAAACTGGTGGTATGTAGCTCGTCTGCAGACGTCCCGTTGCGAGCACCGTGTTAATTGCGACTTGTTGCTTGATTGGCAGGATACGATGCCAGTGTATCAGCCTCAGCCACTCAAGAAGGTGGTTCCGCGACTAGACTTGGCTGGCATCGATTTGCTGACGGTATGCTTGGCGGCCTCTGTTTCTCGCCTGCGTGTGTACTGATGGTCGCTGGTTCTCTCTAGCGGATGCTGCAATACGAGCCCAACAAGAGAATAAGCGCGGAGCAGGCGATGCAGCACCAGTACTTCAAGGATCTCAAGTTGCAGAAAAAGCCTACGTAATACGTGTTCAACGAAGTGAAGTTTGCCGTTTTCGTCCTTTTGCATTCACGATTAATGTGCGCTGTTATCGAATTTTGGCAGTGTATGCCGTCTGCTTACACAATAAGTTACGATCTTCCATGTTAAGTTTGCCCGCATCACACAGTTACATTTGCGTTTGGGTATTGTACGGTTGCTACTGTACTGTATTCTCTCGGTGCCTGTGGTCTTGGCGCCCTGCAACGGCCTGGGGCGCGACCTACTGATCGTGACCCCGCGTGTAAACGGCAGCGATCATTCTCATACAAACGATAGGCTGAAGGCGGCAGCGCCGTGTCGACTCTGCTGTTTGACTGCTGAATCAGCCGTGAGCAGCTGTAGGCGTGACAACTCGCGCCATGCAAAAGCCGACGTAGACTACGACGTTAAGCTAAGAGACTCATTGCGGCTGCGACACCACATTCAGGAGCTCCCAGACGCGCCTGTCTTTCTGCACAGGCAGCAGACCACCTCCTTCTGACACGAACAGTGACGTAGCGGCGAAGCCCGGCCCCACACCGAAGCGCGCCGATGTCGGGTTGGTCAGCCCCTGTGCAATCGACCGTGCCTGTGGTGAGGTGGCTTGCAGCGGGAACAGATCAATGGTGCCCTCCTTGTAGTTGGCACCATACACGTGCGTATCGTCTGGAGAGAGGGTGAAGTCGTCCAGCCAACCGCTGTTGAGTCCACTGGAGAACCCCACAGCCTGGCCGGTGGTGAGGTCATAGGCCCACAAGCGAGCATTGAACAGCTCCCCTACATATAGAATGTGTTTGGACTGGTCGATCCACAGCCCATCAGCAGCCCACAGCCCGCCCACCTGAGCGGTGATGCTTCGGACCTGTCCGTTGGTGGGGTTGATCTGAGCAGTACAAACATTCAGACGTTATCATAACCATAGCTTGTCAGTGCACACATGTGCGTCACTTGCATTCGTAACATTTGATGCAAAGGTGTTCATCACACAATTGCACGGGGCTGGCTGACTCACCTCAAACACCTCGCCGGTTGAGGGGAGGAAGTTCCCTTCGGTCGATGCATACAGCAGCCCCGTTTGAAAGTGCACTCCTAGACCGTTGCCGGACTTGGGTAGCTTGGCGACCACCTGCCAGGTGTTGGCTACAGAGCAGTTGACTAGAGCTATCACGAATGTGCCGTCGGCAGCATGGCCTGCCATGTATATGCCTGTATTGCAAGGTGCAGCGTCATCATATCGTTATTATCGCAATCAGCGCGCTGCTGAGATATGGTGACGACAACAGCGCATACAAGATGTACTAGATGCAGGCAGCACGCTCACCCACCATCTGGTATGCTAGGATCATGAGCCAGACCGAGTAGTCTCTTGAAACCGCTGATGTGAAGCTGGGAGGTGTAGTTGCCGGCGCTGGTGCTGCTGATGCGCCAGAGCTCGCCCCGCACAGCATCGGACACGAACATGTTGCCCTGCGGTGGGTGTGCGTGTGGTACCAGTCAAACCCCATACGATAAGCTAGCGGTCGCGTGCTCAAGGCTAGATCTAGGATGTGCGGGTACTGTACTGAGCGAACAGCAGTAACTTACCCTGCCGTCAAAGCCAATGTTCTCAGCCCAGGTGAAGCCGGAAGCAACCAATCGAGCTTGCTGCGCCGAGGCTGGTATGCACGCTACACCGAGCAGCAGTGCAGCCAGTGACAGCAGACGAATCATGGTGGTATAGTCCACAGACCAGCCAGCTTAAGGTTGACAACCCGCGGGCGATCAAGGTTGAAAACAGCGTGACAGATCCATTGGCAGGCTATGGCAGCACATTACGCATTGAACAGCAAGCTGTGTGTATTGTCAATCAAGACAGAGGTAGATCAGGACAGCATACGACACTTCGCGTTGACACCAGCAGTGATGGCCACAGCATGTGTCGAAGCAGGCCTAGCAGAGGTCAGGTCTCAGAGTCTGAGGTATATCGATGACGAGCGTTCGTAACCAGGCGGCAGGCACAGAGCCTGAGAGGCAGCTGGAAGACTGTCGACTGCAAAGCGTGATCTGAGCCTCGATGCTTGCTTGCTAATGGTCTGCCTGCTCCACGTCATCTCAGCCAAGCAACCCTCATGGGTATGTGACCCGGTGCTGTTTGTTGAGCTCCAGTCTTGGATGTTATCTGTTATCTGGCGGTCATTGATCGCCCAATGCTTGTGCTTCCAGCTGCTCGGCATGCATGCAGTATGCTGCGCTGGGCTTGGCGTCATCGAGGACCCAGCACGGCTCCATCAACGAGCTAGTCTGTCAGCAGACACGCCAGACTCTCCTCGATTGCGCTGTCCCCGCGGTAGAAGACAGATGTGATTGATGAAGTGAAATAGCATAGCTAGATATGGCAGCTTGATCAGGGAATGGAGGCACCAGCAGCAGCACTGACAGCAGCATCAGCTGGTAGCGGTGGTTGAGACTGCTTGATGAGCGTGCTCCGGGCTGATCGATACCGTCTGAGGTACCCACAGGTGTTGCAGCGGACCACCAAATGCCGCTCACGAGAGGCTGCGAACAGCCAGTCAGAGACAACAGAGCACGGCACAGACAGTTAAAGGATGTGCTGTTTGCGTGACGACAGGCTATGATCATTGGAACAGAGATCGTACCCTCTATCCGCACTGTAGACGTGACCGCAGGCAACAGGAGAGTGGAGCACTTGGGGCACAGCCTGCCCTTCATATCAGAACATCTGCGACAGTGCGGGCAGAGAAAACACGCTTTATCATCATCAGCTCACCTGGTCATGAAAATATGCTCAGTTCTGGCGTGCTTACATGCGAACCACGTTTTTGTGTCCGACTTTCCGCATGTTATCGACGAAATAACGCGATAGCCCGATCATGTGTGGCTGTCCATTGTCCACTGGTCTGTTCTGTCGGCGATCATCCATCGCCGCATGTTCGACCTCCGCATCGAGCTGTGAGGCTGCCACAGCCCCAGCAGGTTCGCGAGTGGTGCCTGGCAGAGCGATAGGGACAGGCTGGATGAATAGATGAGCGGCTTGATACAGAAAGTTCATCCGTTTGAACGCATCTGCCTTGTCGAGCGATCGCCCTCCCCGCTGTGCCTGCTGCTGCTGCTGCTTCTGTTGTTGTTGCTGCGGTTGCTGGTTGGCAGCGATCGGATCTTTTCGCTTGTTTCTAGCTCGCCCAGTCCCAGATGAAGTGGTAGAAGCGGGCTGTACGGAGCCCTTTGACTCTACATCAGCTGCCGCAGTGCTCCGCTTAACATCAGCACTCGATGGAGCTGGCGCGTCCATTTTGTCCATCACACCGCGGAGTCGTCGGAGCGATTACAGTGGTGACTGGATGTGAGCTTGTGTCAGTCACAAGAAGTTTTGCGTCGCGTCGTCGACCCTCCTACCGCTTAAACGGTATGCCGGCTGTCCCTTCGCTGCATTTCGTGCTCCCTGATATGGATATGCTTATTTGATTTTATCGGAGTGCGTTTTTCTGCTCTGTTTTGGGCACCGTCACGCTGTTACATGACTATCGCGTGCGTCGAGGTGCTGGTTGGTCTGTCACACGCACCTGTTGTCAAACCAGGAGCACGCAGTGCCTATGTTGTCGGCTGGATCTGCTTGATTGCATCACACTCATCCGTGCTGCTATGCTTGGTTTATCAGCCTGTGCACTGCACGCCTCTAATCGGAAATGAAGAAGTCTACTTCGTCCTCATCCGGTATGTGGTATCCCCCTATCCGGATATAGGATCGAGCTTGCAGCCTCTCGTGTGATCACAGCACCTGTCATGGTTATCAGTGTGTTGTGGTACGCTGACTGCACTGATGATCGCACTGCTCCCAGCCAACTCCTATACGGCCCTAGCGGCCAAGGCCAAGGGGCTCCCCCCGCCCAACGAGGAGGACCTGCCTCCGCTGGAGTACCAGCTGAAGCCAGATCACGAGCGCAAGGGTATGGTGTGAGGGATGGGGCTCATGCTTGAGCACCTGCATTGACTGCTTGCTGTGCATCATCTACAGGGTCCAACACCCCTCGTTCAGGCAGCAACACTCCCCGTTCAGGCCACACCACACCTCGTGGATCCAGCGGTGCCAGTGCCAGTGCCAGCCGCGATGAGGTCTGTACTGGGCCCTTCTGGTGGTAGTCGCTAGTGATCAATGTGCCTCATGCTATGTTTGTTAACTG
>ENA-ORBV01015000-ORBV01015000.1-microbial-mat-metagenome-genome-assembly--contig:-NODE-15000-length-11480-cov-15.424537_pt1 | contig 11480 bp, 11 predicted proteins | sample MGYA00237777_ERZ505514 | MGnify/ENA primary metagenome ERZ505514 (study PRJEB26160, sample SAMN06269048) | microbial mat metagenome | isolation source: Oligotrophic lake microbial mat | place...
TGGTTACGGACACGGCCAAAGCCGGAAAGTCCGTGTCCGCCCAATTGCGCGACGCGATCGCTTCACGCGCCTGACTCTTGCGGCGCGACGCCTGCGGCTTGCGCCGGTAGAAACCTTTAAATGTCGAACATTTATTTTCGTAGAATCAATAATAAAGCGGCTGTAAAGGAAATTAAAATATAGTTTTTGTAATAAACAATTGGCTATTTTTTCAGGGCGCCTTTGCCAGAAGCGCCGCCGTCGCGGGCAGCATGTTGCGCTCGCCGTCGGCGTACTGCCGGTCCCGGTAGGTCCGCGACGCCGACTGGTACCACGCGATCGCTTCAGTGCGCAACGCCTCGTCGCCTGCGGCCGTGATGACCGCCCCAGTCACCCTCATGCTCTCCGGCGCCGCCCCCACCGTCACCCGCTTCTGCGGCGCGAGCCTCACCATCCTGCCCTGCTTGATGTACCCCAGCGTCTGGTAGTTGCCGACGAAGGCCCGCTCCTCGCCGGCCGGCGTGCGCTCGATGTCGCGCCCGAAGAATTTCGTGTGGTAGCTGAAATGCAGCTGCCCGAGGATCGTCGGCGGGAGGTCGATCTGCGACATCAGCCGGTCGTTCCGGCCGGGCGCGACGTGGCCCGGCGCGTAAAAGAGCACGGGGATCCGGTACTGCTCGACGGGGATGTGCGCGCCGCCGCGCGCATTGGCGCCATGGTCCGCCGTGATCACGAACAGGGTGTGCGCGAACCATGGCTGCTTGCGCGCCGCCTCGAGGAAATGGCCGAGCGCATGGTCGCTGTACTTGACCGCGCCTTCGCGCCCAGTGCCGGAAGGGATGTCGATCCGTCCGGCCGGGTAGGTATAGGGCCGATGGTTGCTCGTGGTCATGACGTGCGCAAAGAAGCGCTTGGTGCCGCCCTCTCGCGCGCGCTGGATCTCCTCGATCGCAAGATCGAACAGGTTCTCGTCCGCGACGCCCCAGATGTTCTCGTAGGCGATCTGGTCCTTGCGCAGCGCCGTGCGGTCGACGACCTTGTAGTCGTTGGTCGAGAAGAACGCGTTCATGTTGTCGAAGTAGCCGTAGCCGCCGTAGATGAAGCGGGTCGCGTAGCCCCGGTCCTCGAACACGCTGCCCAGGGTGAACAGCTCGTCGTTGCCGGGGCGCTTGACGATCGACTGGCCCGGCGTGGGCGGGATCGACAGCGCCAGCGCCTCCAGGCCGCGCACGGTGCGGTTGCCCGTGGCGAAGACGTTGGTGAACACGAGGCTGTCCTTTGCCAGCGCGTCCAGCACGGGCGTGAGGCCGCGCGGGTCGCCGTGGAAACCGACAAACTCGGCGCCGAGGCTCTCGACGCTGACCAGCACGACATTCAGCGGCCGCTCGGGCCGCGAATCGAGGACCACGCGCTCCACGTTGCTGTGGGGCTCCGCGGGCCATTGCTCCCCGGCCGAGGTCAGCAGGGTGCGCAGCCGCTCCTGCGCCACGCCTTCGGGCAATCCGGCGTAGAACCGGTCGTAGTCGAGCTCGTTGTGGCGGAAGGCGGCGACAAAATCATGGATGCCGTTGCCGGAGAGCTCGCGCACCGCATCCGGACCCGAAGCTTTCTGCGAGCTCGAAACCACCGCGAAGGAAAGCGCGACCAGCCCGAACACGGGCAACGCGGCGGTGAGTCTATGGCGCAACGTCGTTGGCACAGTACCGCGCGGATGCAGCGGCCGCGTGCCCAGCAGTCCGATCGCCAGCGCCGGCAGGACCAGCGCGAGCAAAAGCTTGCCGACCGGGTAGCTCTGCCAGATGTTGCCGATCACCTCGTGCGTGTAGACGAGGTAGTCCACGGCGATGAAATTGAACCGGGCGGCGAACTCGTCCCAGAAGATCCACTCCGCCAGCGCCACGAGGAGCAAGCCGTAGGCGGCCGCCGCAAACACCGCCACGAACAGCCATCGGTGGGCGCGCGAGCGCGCGACCCAGTCCGGCACCAGCGCCAGCCAGATCGCGAGCGGCAGGACCGCGTAGCTTGCGACAGCGAGGTCGAACCACGCACCCCGCGCGTAGGCCTGCAGGAGGCCGAGCGGCCCCATTTCAAGCCAGACGTCTGGCCGGGCCATCAGGGCGAAGCGCGTGAGGAAGGAAATTGCGAGGACCAGCGCGGCGAGACCCGCCACGGGCAGGAACCTCGCCTTCCAGGTGGCAGTGAAAGTTTTCATGGGCGCGAAGCTACTCTGCGCTACTTGCACGCGGCTTGCGCCGAGCGGACGAAATTCTTAGAAGAGGTGGGGCAAGACGTTGTGCTCGCGCAGGACTTCGATTAGCTCGACGAACGCGAAAGCCCAGAGGTACCACATGGCGTCGATGATGCCCTGGCGCATTTTCTCCGTGGATACAAGCACCTTTTCCGGCTCCTCGTACAGCGACCAGCGCGGGATCCAGCGCGGCACGCGGGCGCAATAGCGTTCGTAGTCGGGCCCGAAGATCTCGACAAGGCGTTCCTCCTCGTGCGCCACCACCGAGGGGTAGAGGAGGCCGAACGCCACCGCAAGCGTGATCGCCAGGAAGGGCAGCCCGATGGCGAGACCGAACCCGACGATCCCGGCGAAGTTCCCGACGTAGAGCGGGTTGCGCGCGACCGAGTAGGGTCCGCTGACGGCCAGTTGCCCGTCCTTCGTGCCGCCGATGAAAGTCAGGCACCAGATCCGCCACAGCGCCGCGCTCGCGAGCATCGCGTAGCCGGTGAGCTCCATGGCGTCGAGGGCCCACGCGTTCATGTATTGGGGCGGCGCGCTGAACAGGGCCGCCAGCACCGTCAGCACCAGGATCGCGCGTGACCACGGGATGCGGTTTCTTGCGAAATGCGTGAGCAAGCGGGAGACGCCGAAATTCACGGAGTTCACTATCGAGATCATGGGGGCTGCCGGCCCTCGCTGGATAAACGAGCGCGCATGCTGCCAGCCGCAGCTTACACCTCGCCCGCACGCGGCTCCGGCCCGCCAAAGGCCCGCGCCGGACGCGCGATCCAGACCATCGCGGCCAGCACGATGAAAAGCACGGCCGAAAGCCAGAAGATGTCGTTGGTGCCCAGCATGCGCGCCTGCATGTCGATCATGCGATCGAGCTGCCCCAGCGCCTGCTGCGCCGTGAGACCCGAGGCCTGCAGCGCTTCGAGCGCCACCTGCGTCTGCGGGTCATACGGCGTCACATGCTCGACCAGGTGCGCGCGATGCTGGTTGGTGCGGTCGTCCCAAAGGGAAATGCCGGCGGAGGCGCCGAACGCCCCGAACGTGAAGCGCATGAAATTGTTCAACCCGGTCGCCGCCGGGATCCGCTCCTTGGGCAATCCGGCAAGCGCGAGGGCCGTCAGAGGCAGGAAGAACATCACGTTGGCCGCGCCCTGCAGAAAAGTCGGGAGCGCGATCGCCCACACATCGGCATCCAGGGCGAGCAGCGAGCGCATGTACGAGACGATCCCGAAAAGCAGGAACCCGCAGCTTGCGATCACCCGCACGTCGTTTTTCTGGATGCTGCGGCCGATCAGCGGCGCGAGGAACATCGCGAGGATGCCGAACGGCATCATCATGAGCCCGGCCCAGGTCTGCGTGTAGCCCATGAGCGTCTGCAGCCAGAGCGGCAGGATGACCGAGGTGCCGAAGAACACCGCATAGCCCACGGACAGCGTCAGCGTCGCAGCCCAGTAGTTGCGCACCGCGAAGAGGCGCACGTCGACGATCGGGTGGTCGTTGTCCAGCAGCTCCCAGACGAGGAATGTGACGAACCCCGCCGCCGCGATGCAGCCGAGCGCGACGATCTGGCCCGAATTGAACCAGTCGAGCTCCTTGCCCTTGTCGAGCATGATCTGCAGCGCGCCGACCCACACCACCAGCAGCACCAGTCCGATCACGTCCACCGGCACGCGGCGCGTGGCCGTCTCGCGCGAGCGGTAGATCTGCCAGGTGATCGCTGCCGCGAGCAGTCCCACAGGGATATTGATGTAGAAGATCCAGGGCCACGAAGCTTCCTCGGAGATCCACCCGCCGATCAGCGGCCCCGTGATGGGCGCAATCAGCGCGGTCATCGACCACAGCGCGAGCGCGAAGCCCGCGCGCTCCCGCGGAAAGCTCGTAAGCAACAATGCCTGCGACAGCGGCACCATCGGCCCGGCGACCAGACCCTGCAGCACGCGGCAGGCGATCAGCGTCTCGATGTTCGGCGCCAGCCCGCAGAGCCACGACGCGAACGTGAACAGCAGGATCGAAGTCACGATCAGGCGCACCTGGCCGAAGCGCGTCGTCAGCCATCCGGTCAGCGGCATCGCGATCGCATTGGCCACCGCATAGGAGGTGATGATCCACGTGCCCTGGGTGGGGCTCACGCCAAGGTCGCCGGCGATCGTCGGGATCGAGACGTTCGCCACCGTCACGTCGAGCACCGTCATGAACGTGGCGCCCGAGAGCACGATGGCGCCGATCATGCGCTCGACGCCCTCCAGCGGCGGCATCGCCTCCGGCGCGGCTTCCGGCGCCGCCGCCGTGTCGGCGGCGCTCACCGCCGGGCGCTGCCGAGGTTCGCGGCGATGATGGCTTGCACGCGCGCTTCGGCGTTCTCGGTTTCCTTGGCGAAGACAGCGGGAACCCAGGCTTGCGCGGCCCGGGGCGCGGCGGCGAGCTGCAGGCCGCTGGTATCGCGGATCTCGACGTCCGCATGCATGGAGAGCCCGATCAGCAACGGATGCGTCGTGAGCCGGCCGGGTTCGAGCGCAATACGCACCGGGAGACGTTGCACGACCTTGATCCAGTTGCCGGTGGCGTTCTGGGGCGGCAGCAGCGCGAAGGCGCCGCCGGTCCCCGCCGCGAGCCCCGCGATCCTGCCGCGGTACTCGACCTGGTTACCGTAGACGTCGGAGTGCAATCGCACAGGTTGTCCAATACGCATGCTGCGCAGTTGAACCTCTTTGAAATTTGCCTCCACCCACACGCTGTCGAGCGGCACCACGGCCATCATCACTGCGCCGGGCGCGACGCGCTGGCCGACCTGCACGGTGCGCCGCGCGATGTAGCCTGCCACCGGCGCGGCAATGACAGTGCGCTGCACCGCGAGGTGCGCATCGCGCACGCGCGCGGCCGCGGCGGCAACACCGGGGTGGTGGACGACGGCTGTGCCCTCGGTTCGGACGCGATTGGTGACGAGGTCTTCGCGCGCGGCCGAGAGCGCGGCGCGCGAGGCCTCGACGGCGTTGCGGGCGTGCTCCACGTCCTCGCGCGAAACCGCGCCCGTGGCCGCGAGCGGGCTGCGGCGCGCGAAGTCCTCCTGCGCCTTGGCCAGCTCGGTCGCGCGTTGGGCCTGCAAGGCTTCGAGCGAAGCGTTGCGTGCATACAGCGTCCGCACCTCGCGCACCGCCTGTGCAAGCTGCGCCTCGGCCTGCCCGAGCGCGACCTGCGCATCGCTCGGGTCGAGCCGCACGAGCACTTGCCCGGCCTGCACGCGGTCGGTGTCCTCCGCGCCGATGCCGACCACAGTGCCGGCAACCTGCGGGGTGACCTGCACCACATGGCCGGCCACGTAGGCGTTGTCCGTGCTCTCGTGCCAGCGACCGACGAGGTGCCACCAGAGGGCCCACCCCGCGCCCGCCGCGACGAACACGACGAAGAGCAGGACGAGGACGCTGCGGCGGCGGCCTCTAACGGGAACGCGGGCCATCCGCGTAGCCTCCACCGAGCGCGCGATAAAGGCTCACCTCGGCCTGCAGCGCGCGCACGCGCAGGTCGGCCTCGGCGCGTTGCAGCCCGAACAGCGCGCTTTCGGCATCGAGCACTTCGAGATAGTTTGCGATCCCCGCGCGATAACGTTCCTGCGCAAGGCGCAAGGTGCGATCGGTTGCCGCGATGACTCGCGTGCGTTCGCGGCCCTCGGCCTCGATCGCGCGCCTCACCTGCACCTGGTCGGCCACTTCGCGCACGGCCTCCACCACCAGTTCGTTATAGCGCTCGACCGCGAGGTCGTAGTCCGCCTCGCGCCCGTTCAGCGCCGCCTGCAGGCCGCCCGCGGAGAAGAGCGGCAGGCGCACGGCCGGGCCGACACCCGCAATGAGGCTGCCCGCAGAGAGCAGCCGGTCGAGCCCGAGGGAAGCCAGGCCCGCAAAGGCCACCAGGTTGACGTTCGGCAGGAAACGCAGCCGCGCCACCTCGATCTCACGCGCTGAGGATTCGGCCCGCCAGCGCGCGGCTGCCAGGTCCGGCCGGCGCCCGAGCAGGTCGAGCGGCAGGTTGTCGGGCACTGCTTGAGCTGCGGCGCTCGTGGCGCGCGACGGGGTGGCCGGGCCAATCGCTGCGTTGATCGACAATCCGCGATCCGGCCCCTGCCCTGCAAGCGCGGCGAGCTGGTTTCGCGCAAGCGCAATCGCGGCCTCGAGCTGTGCAATCCCGGCGCGGATTCCAGGCGGCACGGTTTCGGCGCGGCTAAGCGCGACCTCGGTGTCCAGCCCGGCGCCGAAACGCTGGCGCGTGAGCGCGATGCGGTGTTCGGCCTGCGCTATCTCGCGGGCGGAGATCGCGCGCAGGGCGAACAGGCTCTGCAACTGGAAGTACGCGCGAGCGAGCGCCGAGGACAACGTAAGGCGCGCTGCATAGGCATCGGCTCCCGCCGCGGATTCGGATGCGCGCGCGGCCGCGATCGCCGCGTCGTAGCGGCCCGCGTAGTCGAGCTCGAAGGAGAAATCCATCGCCAGCCGGCTGCTGGTTCGCGTCGTGCCCGCGATCGGCGGCGGCACGGTCCCGCTCTCGCTGTAGCGCTGATGCGTGATGTCGAGGCCGCCGATGAATCCGGGCGTCGAGCTCGCGAGCACCGCATCGACCTGCGCGCGCGCCTGCGCGATGCGGGCCTGCGCCACGCGCAGGGCCGGATTGCCGGCCAGCGCCTCGTCGATGAGCCCGTCGAGCTGCGTGTCGCCGAACACGGTCCACCAGCGCTCGCCGGGCCATTCGCCCGAGGGCGATCCAGAAATAGTCTTTGTCGTGGCGAGCGATGCCGGTGCGATGGCCTTCGCCGGAGGCGTGACGCGCTCCTGCGGCGTCACGCAAGCGCAAAGCAGCCCGCACAGCACTCCGGCGGCGGCCAGGTCAATCCGCATTGGCGAGCATCCGGTCCAGCAGCCCCTTGAGCTGCTCGAGCTCCGCGCGGGTGAATCCGCGCAGCAGGCCGTTCAGCGCGCGCGCCGCCACTGCCGGAAGGCGCCCGGTGAGTTTTTGCCCCTTGGCGGTCAATTCGAGGCGCACCGCTCGCCGGTCGTCCGTGTCGCGCACGCGGCGCAGCAGCCCCTTTTTTACCAGCCGGTCGACCATGCGCGTCATCGAGCCGGTGTCGTAGCTGTAGTCGCGCGCGATGTCGGCGGCGCGGTTGCCGCGGCCGTGCGCGATGTAGATGAGGATCGCGGCCTGCGCCGAGGAGACGCCCCACGGCGCGACCTCGCGGTCGACCGTGGCGAAGAGGGCCGCGCGCAGGCGCGTGATCCTGAACCCCACGCTGTCCTCGACGCGGTAGGTTTCAGCCCGGTACAGTCCCATGTTTCTCCCAGATTTAGCTGCCACGGCAGCTAAATTGCCTGCCTAGGCAGGGAAAGTCAACTCCGGCTAGCGCTGGTCGAAGTCGAGGACTACCCGGGGGGTGACCGGGTGGGACTGGCAGGTCAGGCGAAAGCCGGCGGCGACTTCGGCGGCTTCGAGGGTGTAGTTGGCGTCCATGCGCACTTCGCCTTCGACCAGGCGCGCGCGGCACGTGCAGCAGACGCCGGCCTTGCAGGCGTAAGGGAGGTCGGCGCCGGCGCTGAGCGCGGCATCGAGCACGCTCGGGCCGTCTTCGGCCAGGTCGAGCTCGTAGCGCACCCCGTCGACGATGACGGTCACATTGGCCGTGCTGGTCGCGGACTCCACGCGCGCTGGCTGCGGCTTCGTTCGCGCGCTCTGTGGCGGCGCGCCGAAGCGTTCGAGATGAATGCGCGCCGAGGCAACGCCCCGCCCTTCGAGCACCGCCTTGATCTCATCGCCCATCGACGCGGGTCCGCAGATGAAGGCCTCGTCGATCGTGGCGGGCAGGATCAGCGTGTCCAGAAACCGGGAGACCTTGGCGCCATCGACCCGGCCGTTGAAGAGCTCGACCGCCTGCGCGTCGCGCGAGAACACGTGGTACAGGGCGAAACGCGCGAGGTACAGGTCCTTGAGGTCCTCCAGGGCCTCATTGAAGATCACCGATCCGGGAGTGCGGTTGCCGTAGACAAGCGTGAAGCGCGACCTCGGCTCCCGCGCAAGGATGGTCCGTACCAGAGACAGCACCGGCGTGATGCCGCTGCCCGCGGCGAAGGCGACGTAGTGCTTCTCATGGCGCGGATCGAGCGGCACGAAAAAGCGGCCTTCCGGCGGCATGACTTCGAGCGTCCCGCCGGCGGCAAGCTCGCGATTCGCCCAGCCGGAGAACACGCCTTCGGGCACTTCCTTGACCGCGATGCGCAGCTCGCCGTCATCGAGCCCGGAGCAGATCGAGTAGGAGCGGCGCACTTCGCCGCCGCCGAGCTCGCGGCGCACGTTGAGGTACTGCCCCTGCGTAAACCGGAACTGGCCGGCCAGCGCCGGGGGCACTTCGAGCGCGAGCGACACGCAGTCGGGCGTTTCGCGGCGCACTTGCGCCACCCGCAGGGCATGGAAAATAGGGATCACTGCGGGGGCGTGCTCAAAGCGGCTTGAAGTAGTCGAACGGCTCGCGGCAGTCGATGCAGCGGTACATCGCCTTGCACGCCGTCGACCCGAAGGCCGAGAGCTGCTCGGTATTCTCCGAGCCGCACTGCGGGCAGTTCACGCCGCGCGCGAAAATGTGGATGCGATGCCCGTGGGTCCCCGCCGTCGCCTGCACCAGGTGCGGCGGCACGATGCCGTATTCCCGCAACCGCTCGCGCGCATCATTGGTGATCCAGTCGGTGGTCCAGGCCGGCGAGAGCTGCTGGGTGACGCGCACCTCGCTGTATCCGCTGGCGCGAAGCGCGGCATCGATGTCCTCCTCGATCGCGTGAATCGCAGGGCATCCGGAATACGTCGGCGTGATCGCCACTTCGACGCTGCCGCCGTTGACTGTCACGCCGCGCACGATGCCGAGCTCGACGATGCTGATGACCGGGATCTCGGGATCGGCGATGCCGCGCAGCACCTCCCAGGGATCGGCCAATGGGCTGGATGAGGCGCGCGCTACCACGTGGCGTTCGGATGCGCCCGTTGCAGCACCTGCATCTCGGCCAACAGGTAGCTGAGGTGCTCGCTGTGCCGGCCTTCCTTGCCGCGCGAAACGTACTTTTCCATCGCCGGCAGCTTCAGGGCAGCCTCGGCGAGCGCGGCCGAAACCTCCTGGAGCCACCGGTCGCGCAACGACGCGGCATCGAAGCCCTCACCCGACGCCTCCACGGCCCGGTCGACGGCATCCGGCTCGAAGAACTCCGCCGTGTAACGCCATTGCGCATCGAGCGCCGCCTGCGCGCGCAAGTTCGATTCGTCGGTGCCCTCACCCAGGCGCACCAGCCAGTCGCCGCTGTGCCGGCGGTGATAGTCGGCTTCCTTCTTCGACTTCACCGCGATCGCGGCGATGTCCGCATCCTTCGAGCGCGAAAGCGCTTCGAGGCAGAGGCAATGCCACACGTCGAAGAGGAACCGCCGCACGATCGTGAAAGCGTAGTCCCCGTTGGGCAACTCGAGCAGGGTGAAATTGCGGTACTGGTGCTGGTCGCGGTGGTAGGCGAGCTGGTCTTCGTCGCGCCCCTTGCCTTCGAGCTTGCCCGCAAGCGTGAGCCACAACCGCGCCTGCCCGACGAGGTCCAGCGAGATGTTGGCCGACGCGATGTCCTCTTCGAGGACCGGTGCATGTCCCAGCCACTCGGCGAGCCGCTGGCCGAGCACCAGCGCGTTGTCGCCGAAGCGAAGGACGTAGTCGAATTTCGCACTCATTACATGTGCTTCAGTTCGTCCGGCAGATCGTAGAACGTCGGGTGGCGGAAGATCTTGTCGGCCATCGGGTCGACGAAGGACTCGCGGTCGCCCGGATCGGACGCGGTGATCGCCGCAGAGGGCACCACCCAGATCGAGACGCCCTCGTTCCTGCGCGTGTAGACGTCGCGCGCCATCTGGATCGCCTGCTTTGCGTCGGTCGCGTGCAGGCTGCCGCAGTGCTTGTGGTCGAGGCCCTGCTTGCTGCGGATGAAGACTTCCCACAACGGCCACTCTTGTACAGGGGGCGTGCCGCCCCCCGTACCCCCTGGCTTTTCCGCTTCGCTCATGCGACCTCCTTGTGCCGCTTCGCCTTCTGCTTTTCCGCATAGGCCATCGCCGCATCGCGCACCCACTGCCCGTCGTCGTACGCCTTCACTCGCGCGGCGAGGCGCTCCTTGTTGCAGGGACCCTCGCCGTTCACCACGCGCCAGAAGTCGTCCCAGTCGATGTCGCCGTAGTCGTAGTGCCCGCGTTGCGCGTTCCACTCGAGCTTGTCGTCCGGGACCTCGAGCCCGAGCAGTTCGGCCTGCGGCACGGTGGCGTCGACGAATTTCTGGCGCAGCTCGTCGTTGGAGACGCGCTTGATCTTCCACCTGGCCGACTGGCTCGAATGCACCGACGCCGCATCCGGCGGGCCGAACATCGCGAGCACCGGCCACCACCAACGCTCGAGCGCATCCTGCGCCATGGCTTTCTGCTCCGCGGTGCCCTTGCAGAGCGACAGCATGATGTCGAATCCCTGGCGCTGGTGGAACGACTCCTCCTTGCACACGCGGATCATTGCGCGCGCATACGGCCCGTACGAGCAGCGGCAGAGCGGGATCTGGTTCATGATCGCCGCGCCATCCACCAGCCAGCCGATGGCGCCGACGTCGGCCCAGGTAAGCGTCGGGTAATTGAAGATCGACGAGTACTTCGCGCGGCCGGTGTGCAGCGCGTCCATCATCTGGTCGCGCGACTGGCCGAGCGTTTCGGCGGCGCTGTAGAGATAGAGCCCGTGCCCCGCTTCGTCCTGCACCTTGGCGATCAGGATCGCCTTGCGCTTCAGGCTCGGCGCGCGCGAGATCCAGTTGCCCTCGGGCAGCATGCCGATGATTTCGGAATGCGCGTGTTGCGAGATCTGGCGGAGCAAGGTCTTGCGATAGGCCTCGGGCATCCAGTCGCGCGGCTCGATCTTGCCTTCGGCATCGACCGTGGCCTGGAAGCGTTGCTCTTCAGGGCCCGCGCCGTCCGCCTTGCCGGGCTGGCCCTCCGCAGACTGGGTATCCATCGACTGGGTATACATGCGCCGATTATCGCAGGACAAAAGAAAAACCCGCCAACGCGGCCGATCCCCCTGGCAACTCTGGCGGGTTCGCCGGGCGCGCCGCCGAAGCGGCCCGGAAAAACGTTACTGCCGGTACGGCGACACGCCCTGGGGCGGCGGCGGCGGGTAGGACGCGCCGCCGCCGCCCCAGGGCGTGTCGCCGTACCGGCAGTAACG
>ENA-ORBV01015001-ORBV01015001.1-microbial-mat-metagenome-genome-assembly--contig:-NODE-15001-length-11480-cov-5.670525_pt1 | contig 11480 bp, 9 predicted proteins | sample MGYA00237777_ERZ505514 | MGnify/ENA primary metagenome ERZ505514 (study PRJEB26160, sample SAMN06269048) | microbial mat metagenome | isolation source: Oligotrophic lake microbial mat | place...
CATACGAGATTCGCCTTAGTCTCGTGGGCTCGGAGATGTGTATAAGAGACAGAAGGTGAAGCCAGGGGGGGGCACCCCCCCTCCGACAGGATTTTTTGGTTAATCTTGACACCCCCAATTTTGGCCGGCTGAGAAACCACCCCTCCTGTCCCAAGGCCAGAAGATTGGTGGCGCTTGAAGGGAAAGTACCTCAACGCACTCGTACGAACGAGAAGCCCTTTAAATAATTCAGAGAATGAGCAGATGACAAGGTAAGCTTGCGCCACAACCTGTTCGTACTTTTCATCCAAATATATATTGCCTCAGAGAATGATGATGTCAGTTCGTACGCATTACAATTGATCATCTGCTACTTCCGTGGGGGGCGGTTGCGAGTGCCGGTAAGACATCGTCGCTTTACTCAGCCAAAGTTTTTTTTGTCTATTCTACATTTTTTCTCGTGAAATACATACCGGCTGGCTACTGAGCTGTGTCGCTTTCCACTAACAGTGGTTCGCTTGTCCCAGTTAGCGCTCGTGCACGTTCTTGCCGTGTACGGTACGACCAGTACAAAACGTGCCGGTACGATTGTAGGCAGTAGGAAGCAAACACCACGCAAACACCACGCAGACCTTTAGTCACTGGCTTTTTTGCACTGCTAACTTCCCCATCAACTAGCTAGTTCATAGTTTGTAGCTCAACAACAAGAGCACGCAACAAAAAAGCGACTACTAACCCACCACGAATACTAGACTAGCAACTATCCAGCTAGCTAGTTACACAAACAACGACAACCAACTTAGTTAATAATCTATCTATGGCACTAGACATGCCACCCGCACAACTAGACTGCGCACCACATCTCATTGTAGACGAAGACGATGAGATTGATTTCACAGCCGTAATGGCGCCTGCTGTAGAAGGGCTCGTACGACCAGTAGCGATGAAGGTCCGTGCACAAGTTGCGAAACCGGTCCCCATGAAAGTGGCAAGACCGATTCCCCAACGTGCAACAGAGCAATTCTATGACGAAGCCTATCGCCAAGGGATTCCTGCATACGCCGTGAACGCGGCGATTATGGAATCTCATGACTGGCATCGTAAGTGGACGCAACAAGATGAAGAAGGACACACCATGCCACACGACAACCAATCGTCACTTCCCATGGGGACTCTTCCTCAACAGTATGCTTACCAATCACACGAGGTTCCCGACATGGTACTGGACAGGCTAGCAGGAGCCCGCAACCCCTCGCCAGAATGGGGAGGAGAGAGCAATTCGCCGCAGCATGCCGAACGAAAGCGTGGTCGTTTCGACGACGGAGAGTATGCACAGGAAGCTCCTGTGCATGACGCACCTACCGGTATGCCGCCTATGATTCAGATCCTATGGGAGAACCAAAGGTCTGCAGAGTCTACTCCTTCGGAACTGAGGGACAGCCAGGATGGTCACGGCGAGGACGACGGTGAGGACGGCCACATGCTTGCCCCTGCCGCCAAGCGCCCGGTTCCCGTTCGCCCAGCAGCCCCTACTCTAGAGGAGGATGATGATGACGATGTATATGGTGTAGATGGCCCTCAACAGCCCCCAGCGAACATGGTGGTGCGACCGGTGGCACTGCGTGTGCCTCGTCCCATTATCGCCAAGATGCCGTCTTCTTCTAGCATGTGTGTTCCCAAGTTTGTTAGCGCCGACGAGGAGTCTTGCTCCAAGATTTCAGTTATCACTCAGAGCACTGGTCTCAGTGGCTATGATAACATGCAGACCGAGGGTCCTAGGGCCACTTTGGTTGAGGATGAAGAGGGAGAATGCTGCAATCTTTCGATGGAAGAGTCTCTGGTCGTACGCCGTGATGCCTTGCTTCAAGCATTGGCCATTTCGGGAGGCGACGCTCAAGCCGAAGCCTTCACCGCGACTATCGAGCCTCTGCAGGCTGTCTTTGATGATGAAAACGTTGACACCCGCGAAGTTGAAGGAGGCGGTGACAAGTCAGTGCAAGGCACTTGGTTGACTCTCACCAAGCCTACTTTCTTTGGAAACCTCGGAGAGAACGATGCCGGTGATCCCATGTACACTTTGGGACGTATGACGTTCGATATGTTCTCGCCCACCAACCTTGTCTGCAGTCTTCAAGGGAACTTTAACTCCATTGAGATTGTAGGCGACGAGGAGCGAGGTTCCATGCTTGAGGCAGGTTTGGTCCCCAAAGGATTGCGCGAGGAAGTCGAGAACCGCAGTGTTGTGCTTCGCACTTACAAGTAAGTTACTATCCGCTGTCTTTCTCCTTTGGTTGCTATTGAATGATTCATTGATCGGCGACTCACCTGTATCTTTCTTCTTGTCCATTTCAGCGTTATCACGGCCTTCACCATCGAGTCAAGCATGGCTGCCTACCCTGATGCACCCAACAAGGATGTCCGCCGTCCTATCCGAGGTATCATGACCACTTACGGATACACCCTGCCCGACCCTGATGTCCCCAACCGCCATTCCATCTGGATCACTGGTGGACGCATCGAGCCGAACGACTCCCCTGCTGACAAGGCAGAGTGGACTCGCCTGTTCAGTTTGCACCCACCCAAGCACGGCTTTGGCGAGCAAGCCAAGCTCCTTGCTGTCAAGCTTCTCATGGGAGCCACCATCCCAGAATCGATGAACGAAGATGGAAGCATGGACTACAGCTTCACTCGTCCTTTGGGCGGTCACGGAGTTGCCTACGTGGATGTCCTCTATTTGGACAATTCATTACGGGTAGTCCGGGGTCACCGAGGAACCTTCTTCGTCTTTTCACGGCTGAACCAACAGCAAGAAGAATAAATAGTGAAAAAACGCCCCCCAAGAGTCAAGGCCCCGTTAGGCTGCCTTTCTGTACATATTTCAAGATGACTCTCCAAGCGATTTTATCTGGCCAGTATCACACGCTACTTACATATGTGTGTGCCTGGGCCGGAACCAGTTGTATCTACTTTACACATGAATTGAATGCATTTTTAATATGATTTGTGTTTGAACTTTTTTCAGACAAAAGAATCAAGAAAGTATCAGACAAGCACCGTCTGTCTCTCCTGCTCGCCACACAATCCCTTTTGTACATAACTATATTGTGGGTGGGCAGGTGACAGCGGTAAATACTGGGGATCAACGCCAGTTCTCAAAAACTGTATATATAATTTGAGCGACGCAGCAGAGTTAAAGCTTACTTCTTTGTACATACCCGAAGAAGTTTTTCCACTGCGTTGACGGTGATCTGCAGATTCAAGATTGGAGTCTTACTACATAGTTGATAGAACAGTAACAACAGTAAGAAAACAACGAAGAAAAGCTGGCCTCCTTTGTAGACAATGTAGCCAATCTATTTATTTCGTTGATAGTAGCAGTAGCTAGAACACGGTGTGGCAGGTACAACGCGATGGCTAATACGCTAGTAGGGCGTTGCAAAATTGCTCTCCGTTTGTGATAAACTTCAGAGGAGCTCGACCAGAGGGACCCGTATGCAAGGGAAAAATTTCTGACTCATTCTGACATGCGTTTTTCGAACAGAACCCCGCGGCCACCCTTTCGTGCTAGCTGTACGGTGGCGAGAAAAAGATCCGCTCGTTCTGCGCCAGACAAAACTGCTGGCAAGACGCCTTTATCGATCGAGGCTCCAGAAATCGCCACAGGACGGTGAAAAGACACAGCAAAAGACATGGTAAGACAATGCAAAAGACATGGTTTGGTGAAAAGAAGTTTCAAAAGAAGTTTCAAACAACACCCTGTTTGTTTCACTGAAGGGTGGTCAGATGCTGTGATTTGAGATCTGCATCTTTGATGAGAAAGGTGTTGTTTAGGTTGCAGCCACAGGACAAGTTGCAGTGACCATCTTCTAGCAGCTGACCAAGGTCCAAATTTGCATGTCCTTTGAGACACCAACTGTTGTCCAGGCCATCGTGCAAGTGCACCTTCCAACCAATTCATGCTCAAACTGTCAAATTTTTACTAACAATTCCTGGCATGGGATGTTTTTTGATTGTCACTGCATCCACTGACACCAGCTGTCGATGAGGTCCACTGATCCAGATTTCAATCAATGTCGGATGTCCAACCATCGTTGTTCTGACAAATTGCATCCACCCTGTCCATTGCCAGCATTGCCCCCCCACACACACAAAACTCCACACATCTCACGCAGAATGCCCACTGCCAACAGTTCATGTGGGGGGTGCCCCCCACTTGTCAGGGAGATGCTGGCCCTTCGCATGCATGACTGCGTGATCTTGGGCGAATCCAGCTGACTGATGATGAGCTGTGATTTTTCTTTGGTCACACATTGACACAAAGCAGTCAAATTCTTTGCTTGGAGTGGATGTTGTCAAATGCCATTCCCCACTTGGTCAAATTGTTTGTTGTCTGTCGTGAACTTGGACAATTGATCAACTTGACTGCAATCGCAAATTTGTGAAAAAATCATCTTGCCTCACGCTTTGCCAAGTAAAATTTTGATTGGTTGGACTGATCAAGGGCACTGTTGAAGATCAATGATCAAACTGATGGGTTTCTAGAGCTCCTGCTACTAGCTAGCAGCTACTAGCTAGCAGCTACCACTAGCTAGCAGCTAATGAAACCAACAGGTGCTGCAGCCATTCGAGCAAGTGAGCGACCCATTTCCGATTGTTCTGCACTAGTTAGCACCTATTTTTCCCCACTTGGCTACAGCTCGCAACTCTTCCTCAGTCCTTGCGACTCTATCAAATCCAAGTCAGTCAAGACGCACCTACATGCACTAGAGCTAGAACATACAGTAGGAGGCCAGGATATCAATTCTAAAATAATTATCACGGATGACAGCAAGCAAACAAACACACATGCTTTTTGTTCTTCGAAAAATAATAAATTATAGCATTATGGCACCTTTTTTATCTGCAGCATTGCAGTAGCCCCTTTTCGCAATCAGCGACAATTGTCAACCTCCTATTGGTTTCATCATGTGCCGCTGTGGTTTGACGACACAAACTTTGCGGGATGGTCCCAGAAATGGCCGTGCCCGAAATGTACAAAAACTATAGTTGAACAAGAGACGTGCCCAAAAACTCTGGAAGGGTACCATTGACCCTTGGGTTCCCAGACAGATCCATTTCTTCCAACTGGGTCAACACTTGGAACTCTTCTGGAATGGATCCATCATATTCATTGTGCCCTAATCCTAGATAGTTCAATTTGGTAGTGTGTTCCAGTTGCGTGGGTATGGGCTTTCCTCCTCTTCCAAACAAGTTGGAAGTCAAATTGAGGACCTCAATATTGGGCATCATTGAAAAAGTCAATTGGATATCCCCCTCAAAATGATTGCTGTCCAATTTCAAGACTCGGAGTGGTGAATAGTCGGCACTCCCCGACGTTACGAGATGCCCTCTCCAGTCGCTATTGGACACGCTGGATTCATCCAGACTACCAGCATGGGACAGAACCGGCAAGGGCCCTGTCAAGTGATTGTTGGACATATCGCTCTTGCGCATGGTCGAAACCAAATGGTCTCGTGGTATTTTTCCAACGAGGTTAGGGACCCAAGGCGAGGGAGAATAATGGAAAGATAAAATTCGTGATATTCATTAAAGACATCACCTGTCAAGGTATCCTTTGGCAACGGGAACTTGTTCCGAGAGACCCTTGCGGCGGCGAAGTTCTAAGATGGTCGTTTGACACAAGCTTCCTTCTTCATATGGTGACCCGCTCAGTGGTTCCCAGCGTTCAAATGTATTCTGTATTCTAACCCTTGCCAAGCCAGCCCGATGGAGTTCCTTGGCCAAGCCGAAAGATTCCCGAACAGGGATGTAGGCCAGCAAACACCAGAAGGACTTATCCTCCCTGATTTCTTCGTAAACGTGACCTCTTCTTTGTGAAAGGATTTTGTAGAATATCCCCATATTATCAAAGGGTACGTGTAATACTTTGGTGGCATAAATTGGTTCCAAGAGTTGTGGTTCCGCTAGCAACATGGCGCCATGGCAGAGCCGTTTCATATCACGATCAATAGTACGTGCCCATCCCGGGAAATAGCTGAAGCAGCAGCCGTTGGGGACCGTCAGATCCTTTAAGTCGAAGTAGACCAGATGGAGCGGCTCGCCTGTCAAGGGCCCGTGGTGAGAAGCCGCTAGGAATCCGTCAATTAACTTCGGTTTGGCATCGTGATAAAAACCACCCCAATACTTTCGCAACATCATTGCGCATCCAGTGGAATGATCCGTGACAGTTTCCATTGGTTCTCGTTCTCCTTTTGCATAAGTGCTATAATCCACTGGGAACGCTTCTCGATAGAGATGAATATGCTTGGTACAGTGCACTGTTACCGCTATCTCGCTACTCCCTTCACAGCAGCCCTCTCGGTAGCAGACCAACATTTCAGACACTTCCAGGTTCCAATCATACTTTTCTTGAAAATCTGCTAGGCCTGCAAGAAGATGGCTTCGTTGCGCCGCTGCAATGCACCATTCTCCTGTTTCGTTTTCTTGGCGAGCCACAACTTTGGAGTTCTCGTCGTTCAAACGTTCTAGACAGTTTAAAAGCCTTGGTAGATGTTCGGGAATCGTAGGCCGGATGACAAACTTAACCACTGCTGTTGGCTTGGACGCTGCTGCTGACATTGATGGCGTATTGACTTATAGGGTGTGTGCGATGAGTGTTGTTGCCTTCAAAAAATGCCGAGGCTGATAGTAGGAGTCTTTTGTAAGCAAAGGGATGAGGGAGCGGTGTTGTTACTGTACATGTATGGTCGCAATCATTGTGTTTGGATTGTCTGGACGGAGTTCGCTTCGCTTTGACGCCAGAAGAGGGAACGAGTACAGGCGCGGAGTGCGGAGATGACAACTCTGTCTTTGTCATCCGAAAGCGTTGATTAATCTAACTTGTTTTGGCATTGACTTGAATTCTACATCTGGGTCTTTGATTTCATGGTGCATGTGACAAACTGATCTTTTGGATGAAATTGATGCTCTGCATCAGAAGGGACGGCGGTAGACAGAATTCTGCTTGTAACTGCCTGTACATGTTCCTGAGGTACCTCCACCAAAAATGTGAGGGGGGTCACCCTCCCCTCAATGTCAAAACATGCCCATTGATTGATTGGTGAAGGCAAAGCCAGCCCCCCGGGACTGCGTTTCCTGTTCAAAATTTGGAGTCACCAGTTGTTGTGCACAGTCGGGCAACTGAAGCGCACATCCCAACCAATTCATGATCAAGCTGTTGAATTTCAACCAACAACTTTTGACATGGGATTTTTTTGGATCAATTGCCACTGCATCCACGCGAACAGTTGATTGACTCCACTGATTTAGATTTCAAGCAATGGTGGCTTCAAACCAGTGTTTCTTCTGACCAATTGCACCCACCCCAACCTTGACTTATTGTCATGGACACCCTCCTCCCCTCCAGCACAAATTCCACACAACCTGTGCAGAACACCCACCACCAACAGACAGTTTGTGGGGGGTCAGGGTCGACGGAGATGGTTGCCCAGGCACGCATGTCTGCGTGAAAGCATCTTGAGCAAATCCATCTGACAGAGGATGATCTCTGGCTTGTCTTTTGTCACACATTGACAAAGCTAGTCAAATAATCTGCTTGGAGTGGAAGTCATCAAAGGTTGCTCCCCACTTGAACATGTTGTTTGTTGTTTGTCAGCTTGCTTCTTCGTAAAATTGATCAATTCAATGCCATCACATGTGTGGCCAAACAAAAAAAATTATTGGTTCGACTAATCAACAACAGTGCTGCAGAGCAATTATCAAACTGCTGGGTTGCTAGAGCTTTTGCTAGCTACTAGCTAGCCACAGTAGCAAAACAGCCATCTGCTGCAACCAAAAAAATTAAATTGCTACACTCATTGGAGTAAGTGTGCGACGCATTTCTGGTTCGATTTCTTTTTTTGAACGTAAAATTATGATTCAAAAACCATGGACATCATCATGAGGTGACTCACTCAAATTAATGTGCAGCACTCAACTGTATGAATACACAAGATACATCACTGCCGCATACTCGTACCAATTGCTCAAGTGTATGCAGATTGAGAAAATGGGCATCCTTCGACGGCAAGAGCGTACCAAATCAAACCCATTAGCATATTTCTCAATACTATTTCTGACTTCCATCACGCTTGGCTTTCTCCACAGCCGATCGCTAGTAGTAAACTTTGCGGTCCCCACAGGCGAAACATGGCAACATGACGAAGATAACCATGATACTTCCGATTATGGCCACGAACGAGAGTATCGCAGAGACAACAAGGGAAATCAGGGAATAGGAACAGCATCAATATCCTCGTCCACTACCAGAATCGAGAATGACAACGAGCTGAAAGAAGATCAGACATCACCAATACCACACGGCAATACTACTCAACAACCCGCAATCTTAGTAAAGGGTTCTTTTCAGACGCAATTCTCCGTGAAGGAAGAGGAACAAATGCAAAAGGACCTACTGTCTTCTCTTCTTCAAAGAGAACACCAAGACACGCCCTACACGCCCGAGGAAGGAAGAGTACCCACCGGGATTTTGTCCAGCAAGTCAAAGGCATTTTTTGAAAACATTCGACGCGAAATTGACAATATACCTATCACTGATCGCTGCGAGCCCTATTCCTTCCCAGTAAACAATACCGCAGTGAACGATGACGATAACAACATGACCAGCAGCACGAACATAGACAACAATGTTCCTGCGAATCGAAGAATATTCTTTGGAAGTTTGTTGGCCGACGAACCACAGGAACTACTGGAAATTGTTGCCGCAGAAACCTACAACATCTTTACAGGTATTGTATTTGTCGAGTCCAATCGAACGCAACATTTCGCACCTAGGCCTCTGCAACGTCAAGGGCAGGAAGAAGCCTTCAAAGACTTGTTTGGAGCTGAACGCGTTCAAGTGCGATCGTACGTCAATGAAGATCCAAGGATATTGGATTTGGCGAGAGAGCATGAGGCACGGCAAGAAATATTGCGAGGGTGGAAGGACTTGGGAATGACCAAGAATGATATTGGGTATATCGCGGATGCTGACGAGACGTTCACAAGAGATTTCCTTCGTGCTATACAGACATGTCCTTTTGTCCCAGCCATGGACTATGATATGCATCGCTGTGATCCAAGATTGGCTCTTGTTTTGGCTACCAGTCGAGTATTTGAATCATCCCCTGACTGTATCACAAAGAAAAGAACGTGGCATCGACCGAGCCTGCTTCTTGGGCGCTGCATGGAGCTAATTGGAGATTCTTCTATCCATCCAGTATCACCGAGAGAAGGTCTATTTATTCGAGCCAAGGGCTTTGGTCAAACCTGCGACGAAGATGGGTTCAAAAACATCAGAGATGGAAATTTTCCCTTGTTCAGTGCAGCCGACTTGCGCAGGCAGTGTGGGGGAAAGATGGTCCGCAACCAAGCCCGGGGAAAAAGTGAATACACAGGTTTCCATTTTCACAACTTTGTCGCCAACTTCAAGCAAACAAGGTTCAAGTATAAAACATATGGACATCCCCAAAATGATGCCTTTGAAAAGAAGCTCGAGGACATACATGAGGACTTGGAGCTTGTCGCCCGATGTGTGCACAATGTGTCGAATGACGAAGGTCCCATGTCGAGCGTAAAACACAATCAGCGACATCAAGTCGAAGAGGCTGGACTGCAAGGGACGCCTCTCTTTTGGCCCGTTTATTTTTTTGACGACGACTACCGAGAAAGAAAGCGCCATTCTCTTAGGCAGGAGTTTCTCGAAGATGAAGTAGCGCGACAAGCTCGTGAAAAAACAAGCTCGGCAATGACTCATATGCTGCCGGTAATGAAGTAAACTTATTCCTAGCTGGCTTTGTGGTAATCTGACATGATCAAGGCCTCCGTGCCCGCTGGCTGATGTTCTCAATCCAGAAGAGGTGATGTCACATATGCAGACCACAAGTGTTGTTTCTACGTTGAACTTTTCGGAGGAATATGCCACAGAAGAGCGTCTTCTCTCCAACACACGCCCTCCTTTAGGGTTCACTTATCACTGCGAGGTGATAGAAGGGGGGGAAGGGGAAGCAGCCAATGGACTCAATGGCATCATGGAATCTTTGAGCGGATTCCTGACAGTCAAGGAGCTGTTTTTTTCTAATAATTATTTGAAAGACCATGAAAGGGAAGGGGCAAAAGAGCTTAGAAAAGTAAAGTCACAAACAATCGAAAACAAAAACTTGCCAAAAATCTAATGCTTCAAGAAGTGAATCTTTTACCAACAAGACAAGAAAACCTTTAAAACCAAATTCTAAATGCCATTCTATATTCAGAGTGATCTATAGCTTATAAACAACAATTCTATTGATACATGTCCTAAAAAGAAGCTTTTGTATCCCTGTGAGGCAGCTTCGTCCGGCTTTGTTTCCGGATTTTCCGAAGGCTTCTTTTGACCTCGCGATATTCTAAATAAGCTGTGGCCATACGGTGTTTATCGTTTGCAACTTGTCGCTCCAGCCGAACCAATTCTTCTTCAGCACTCGATTCAGCCAGTGCCATCGGTGACAGCGCACCGTCCTTCGGCGCGACATTAAATTCATGATGGTAGCACTCGACAGGAAGCTTCCCCTGCAAGTTTGCTTGCATTATTCCGTCTGGGAAAACCTTTAAAAGGAAGCTTGATACATCATTTGCATTGGTCATGAAAGCAATATGAAGTGGGAGATTTCGTTTACTGTCTGTCTGTGTCACGGCTTGGGGGTACATTGACAACAGCATCTTGACAATTACGAGAGGGGCAAGGTGATTGATTGCTGCGTGCAACGGTAGCTGTCGCAGAGTTTCGTGGCTGAAGCTATCCATGTATGTCTCCCATGTTTGAGCCTGGTGGTTCGTCGCAGTTGTAGAGTCACCATAAACGCCGTCAATTGCGCCAGTCAACAAAAACGTGCGGATGTCATCCCAAGCACATTTCAAGATGGCTTCAAAGAGCGGTTGCCGTGGACGACTGGCATTGCAAGATATTTGGGCTATGGAGAAGTTCCTACCAGTGCTAGTAGGTCTGGGCTTCATTGTCCAAGAGGACGCAAGCTTTTCTTCACTCAAGCGCAATTGCTGTTCTGTATACTAGTGCGCGCTTATTCCTCTTTTAGTCAAAAATATTGGAAAAGTCCCTGTGGTCCCGATAACTCAACTTTTGTTTTATGGGATGATCTTGAACCTGTGATAACCTTGTGATGCGCGTTATTTACAGTACCATCGTCGAGCAGTAACATCGTCGAGTAAATTCGTGATAAGCGCAACTTCCCGATCGACCGTTGAGGGCATAATTATTGGATACTCGCGAAATCTTTGGAGCTGCGCCGTCCTCTACACTATGGCAAGACGCATATCTGTCGCACTGCACTTCTGATATTTAACAAGCAGAGCTTCAATAACACAACTGTGTAGGCGATATCCTCTCACACTGCACTGCACCTGTCTCTTATACACATCTCCGAGCCCACGAGACTAAGGCGAATCTCGTATGCCGTCTTCTGCTTGAA
>ENA-ORBV01015002-ORBV01015002.1-microbial-mat-metagenome-genome-assembly--contig:-NODE-15002-length-11480-cov-4.636587_pt1 | contig 11480 bp, 9 predicted proteins | sample MGYA00237777_ERZ505514 | MGnify/ENA primary metagenome ERZ505514 (study PRJEB26160, sample SAMN06269048) | microbial mat metagenome | isolation source: Oligotrophic lake microbial mat | place...
TTTCAAGCAGAAGACGGCATACGAGATTCGCCTTAGTCTCGTGGGCTCGGAGATGTGTATAAGAGACAGGCAATGCGATGCTACTCTTACAAACAGTTGGTGAAGGCGATGCCGACACCAAATCAGCACTTTTTCTTCTTCCTCGTCGACGGTGTCGTCGACAGAATTTTCGAGAGCATTCTTCGGAAATCAGAAGGTTGCAGTCGTGCTTAAAATTGGAATTAAGAGCTAGTGTGCGACTTTATTTTCAATGTTTCCGCTGATGCGAACTCCAGAAATGAGAACTGTTCCACACCTCTTCGGGTACCGAACAACCAACAGCAGGTAAGATACACCAAATCGAAATCAGTTAGTAACTGATTAATTTTGACCATAGCTAATCACGGCGACTGTAGCTATCATAACAATCATAAGACGCAACAATAATAAAATAAAACCATCCACAGCTGCAAAAGACAACAAGAGCAATGACTTTTCAAAGGATTCGATCGAGCGGCCTGATGGCCATGGTCTTGATGCTTTGCTCGCAGCAGCAATGTCATGGGTTTGTATCTGTGACCAACACAAACTCCAAGTCATCAGCGTTGACGAGCAGCAGCAGCAGCGCCTTGAACATGGTCACACCACCTGCGAATATGATGGACAAGAAGAAGCGACAACAACCCGTGGCTTTCAAACAACTCTTTCGACACTACGATGACATTAGTATGGATTGTTTTTTACGAACCGCCGAACCCTTGGAATTTTTCTTGTCGTGTGGCTACACCCAGGAGGAAATTGACGCCATGGCCCAAGAATGGCCCGCCTTGTTGACCAAAGATGTCCACGATCATTTGGCACCTCATGTTCGATTTTTGGTCAAGGCCTTGGAAGGCGGAACTGGCGATTTAATGTGGGCGACGGTCACCAGTGAGGATACCACTCCTGCCGCCGCGAAAGAGGAGGACGACGAGGAATGTTGGATGGAAACGAAAGAAGAACACATGTTGCAAGTATCGGACGTTGCCAAACAAGTCATTCCCGTCCGTTATTTCAATGTGCGATTGGAAAAGACCATGGCCCCGTGGCATGCTTACTTGTCTTGGCAAGAAGGTTTGCCATCTGGAAAAGCCTTGTTGGAAAACGACGGCGAAAAATTTCAACAATTCCTTCAAATATGCGAAAGTTCGAAATTGGATCCCTTTGTGGATTTGTGCAATGCATGGGAAACTGGCAAAACAACACACACTGTCGAAGGTATTTTTGCTTTTGTTCGTGCCTTTCATGAAGGTCTCGTGCCCGCGGTTCGCAATCATTTGCACACTAGCACAACATGTGAACCCGGTCGCATGGTAGAACTCTTGTTGACGCATGGAGCCAATCATTTGGAAGATGATCATCATGGAGCATCCCTGTTGCATTGGGCGGCTGGAACTGGAAATATGAAGGCCGTTCGAGCCTTGTTGAAAGCTGGAAAAGAGGACGGCATCCCCGTGGAAGAGATTGTTCTCTCCGATCATGTCGCCAAGGATGGAGCCACTCCCCTTCATTGGGCCGCCACTGGCGTATCACCCTATGGCGTCTTTGGAACGGGAGGTCATGTGGATATTTGCCGATTGTTCCTCGATTTGGCAGGCCATGATTTGACGGATGAAACCACCTATTCCCAAAACTCGCCGTTGGAATGGGCGGCATGGGCAGGATCACTTGATGTGGTCAAGCTGCTCATTGAAGAGTACAAGGCGGATCCACACTTTTGTGGCAAAAGTGGAAATGCGGCTCACTGGGCGTGTGCGGGAGGGTCACTTCCGGTTTGTCAATATTTGGCCGATACGTGCGGCGTTGATTTCAGCCTTCCCAACGAATCCAAAGGATGGACGCCCCTTGATTTGACCAAGGAGGAAGGTCATGCCGAAGTGGCAGAATGGCTAGCGCAGCGATTGTCCCAGGACAACCAGCAAAGTCATACGGAGGAAGATGAAGAACTATTGAAGAATGAAGTTGCAGAAGCAATGGTACAAGAATCCAAGCAGAAGCATCTCCAAGATGGTTCCAAAAAACAAAACCAATCGTAATCCTGTCAAATTCGTTCTGCGAGCGGCAAAGACTGATGACTGCCAAAAGGACAGAATCACGGTCATCCGAAGAATAGTAGATTCATCTTTTCTTTTTAGATTTAGCTCATAGTTTGCGATTATCATTGCGCTTCTCCGACCTACTCAATACTCGCCTACTCTGAGACTATACTTGCCATGATACATAATCTTAGTAACTTTTGGGTAATTCTGGTTGTAGTACAGTAGCATTGTCAGTAAGGCTTCCCATTCAAAGAATGGGCATCTCCTCGTTGTGATCGGTTTGGTTGGCCGTTATCGTTGGCCTTGTGAGACATGGTTGATGTTGGTTGTTACTTGATATGTCGAGGGCAAAGGAGTTTCTAACTATTTCCTCGTCCCCACGGATGGGCTGACCTGAAGGGATCTAAGGGAGCGGCCGGACTCAACATGTTGTGAAGCCCATTGCTGGCTTGGTTGTAGAGCAGAATAATTGTCACCCTTGACTGTTTTCGAGAATGACAAAACCGGTGCTGGGCCGGGGGACATCGCGGGTGTTGCTGGAAACCCTCCGACACAGTTCCTACATTGTGTATGTAATCAAATGAACCTGATCGAAGTAACCTTGACATCAAACATACAGCAGAGCAAGTTAAGCTGCTGATTTAGTTCTCAATACCCATGTTTTGTTACAACTTACATATCAGGCTACAATGTAAAGAAGCTGATCAACGAGAAGTGGTTTTGTGGCTTCTTTATTATTTTGACATCGTTGGTGGGTCCAATCTTCATACCGACGTGATGTCATATTAGTGACTCATATCGTCACATGGTCTAAACTTTATCCGTGAGGTGTCATTTTCTGGGTCGTGACGTGTGCTTCTAAGGAATTCCTGTTGTCTAAATTGCTAGTTAGCTAGCTAGCTACTAGTAGCTAGCTAATCCGAAAATAATTATTGGCTGTTTAGTTGCCTGGTGGGACGACTCGAATTATTTGTTGTGGTCCTGGTTGTGTGGTTACCAGCGCAACACATTCACATTCCACCTCACATACTACTATAGCTAGTAGTACATCCATTCCTCTCGATCCTTGTAACTCGTATTTAACCTCCGATTAAAAGTAGATCGATATACTACTGGAAGACAACAACGACAATGTTTCGATCACTGGCACACATCAGCAGAAGGCTCGCCTCGCCTGGTAGGGCAGGAAGCCCTTTTGTCATTCCAGGGTCCCAAGCGGTGGGGAAATTCCCTTTATCTTCGATTGGAAGGTTCCAGAAGTACTCCAACACGAGTGAGTAACGCTGGATTCGTTCTGTATCTAATAATGGAAGATATGAGTTTGCTCCGCTCATATCTTAATCTCACGCTTATCTCTTGCTTTTTTTTTTTGAAGTCCCCAAATTAGCCGACACGGTCGCCATCACGTACGTACAAGCCGACGGTACGGAGAAGGAAGTCCAAGCGGAAATTGGCAAGAATCTCATGGAAGTGGCCCACGATAACAACATTGATCTGGAAGGAGCTTGTGGTGGCGAGTTGGCTTGCTCCACCTGCCATTTAATTTTTCAAAAAGAATTCTACGATCAATTGCCAGAAAAAGATGATGAGGAAGACGATATGCTCGATTTGGCCTTTGAAGTTACCGACACGTGAGTTAAAAAGTGGCTGGTTGTCATTTATAAAGTGCAGTGCACGAACTTACAGGATCATCACTTCATCTCTCTGTCTCTCTCTCGAAAGATCTCGACTTGGGTGTCAGATATTGGCCACGGCAGAAATGAAAGGAATGAAGGTAGGATTTTTTTATGGAATTTATTGTGCAGCTTTGCGCGTCTGCCAATACAGTACTGACATTCGGTAATCATCTCAACCCGCCTTTTTCGTTATACTTTTAGGTGACCATCCCAGACGATGGATTTTGAGTATTCTTGGCACGTAACATGAAACAAAGTCAAATCAATCAACAATTTAGTGGTCACTTTGCATGAATTTCGGTGTGTGTGGAGTGGCTGATCTGGGGAATTTTCTGGGTGCAGTGGAATGGTTGTGGACCCACTGCTACGTACTGGTCCTGGCTGGCTTCTTTCCATTCCGTTGACCGTCTATGGCCACAGGTTCCAATCGTGTCATTGCATCCTCATAGAGCAACAACGAAACTACGCATTGGTGGATCGACTGAAAGTGACAACAATAGCTTTCGAGGTTTCAGCCAAAACCAGTCTAGCATCGTGTGGATTAATTATATTAATATTTCTGCCGATCGTCGGGTATCTCTAATAGTAGATACACTGTGAACGCAGTGCACAGGCAACCACGAAATTTCTCCTTCTTGTACACGGCACATACATTATTGATTCGTATTCTGAAGCACCGCTTGTAATAGCAACTAAATGAAACGACGACTTCAACGTCCCACCGTCCAGGCAGTGACGAGAGCCACAGCTACTCCGGTAACTCGCAAGCTTACATGGAAGCTCCTGCTTGGCGGGGCTGTCGATTCCAAGGTACCTGAGCCTCCACTTGAGCCGGCGGTACATTCCTCAGGATCTGGTCCACAATCCACTCCGTCGTCTCTGCAGCAGTCTGGAAGTCCAGTACTTTTAGAAACAAAGCAAGCATTAGTAACATGATGGCACGGCAAAAAATAACCAGCAAACTTTAGCACAAGCTTACTCTGGGTAGCAATCTCCCTTGAATCCTTCCTGGCAAAAGCTAGGCCCTGCCACAGTGCAGTTATTGGGTCCTCCTGGATATACATCAGGGCAATCTGCACCACCATTTGCATCACAGCAAGGAGGATATCCACTTTCATAGCACTTGAAATTTGGTGTCCTGCATAGAGAGGTGATTGGAGAAATCAGGTTTTTAGTCATCCAATCTAAAATGTGGTCAATAACTGCACTCCTTCCATAAAATTATTAACTTACAGGGTGCAATACATTCCTGGGCCATGGCAGGTTGGTGGTTCTTCTGGGCAGGTATCTTCACTCTTGCAACAGTCTGGCCATCCTTGCCAGTAACAAAAGTAGTCAGGTGCATAGGTACAAAAACTAGACCCTGGCATGTTACCACTATCCGGGGCGGGAGCTGGAGAAGCAGTGGAATTGCATTGGACATCGGAATCTGGACCACAATCCGCCGCCTCTTCACTGCAGCATCCTGGCAGTCCAGTGCTGTCAAAAAGAAGCAAGGCAACTATTATCAAATATTGACATTTCAAAAGACCCACATAAAGCAATTGCATTTCTTACGCTGGGAAGCAATCTCCTTTGAACCCTTCCTGGCAAAAGCCGGGCCCTGCCACAGTGCAGTTATTGGGTCCTCCAGGGTATGCAGCAGGGCAATTTGCACCCCCATTTTCATCACAGCAAGGAGGGAATCCATTTTCATAGCACTTGTAATTTGGGGTCCTGTAATTAATTGCGCAGCAAGTGTGAAATTCAATGGTGTGTTGATTCGCCCGCAACAGAACAAAACGAGTGAGTAAAAAGTCGAGGTGCAAATGCTAGCACGGCGTTCGACCCTCTGCTGGTGGATGGATGTCATTTGATATCGATCCATGGCAGATCGGATGAACACCATGGTTATGTTTTCACAATCGCCCAGTAACGTCCTACATTCCTGAAAGCACGCGCCACCGATTCAATCGATTTTTGGTTGTTCAATACAAAAAATAATACTGACTGCACTGGCTTGACGACGACTTACTCGGAACAGTACATCCCAGGACCGTAGCAAGAATCTTGTACTTCTGGGCAGTCCAAGGAGTCATCGAGACAACAATCCGGCCATCCTTGCCAATAGCAAAAGTAATCCGGCGCATACGTGCAGTAACTTTCTCCAACCATTTGAGTTTGTGCCAAGCCGAAATGGTTGTTGCCGCCGATGCCCAAACATAGCAAGGCAACGCCAAAGGACGACGACAATGGAATAATCTTCATGATGAGGAGGATGGTCTATTTTTTGCGAATTTTCAACCCGACAAAGTGGCAGTGTCTGAGTCGAGTCCTTGTTCTTGTTGAGCTTGTTGAGATAGAATGGCAAAAATCGTTTCGAATCAAAATTGCAAGTCCGTGCTACTAGCTAAAGAAAATTATATGAGAGTGCCAAAATATGGTGGTCGTGCATGAACGGTCTACTTTTAGCTAGCAGGTATAGTAGGTATCGTGGCAAATTGCTAGGATATTATACTCCTATTATCATCCTAGAAAAAATTGTCTTCCTTGAATCAACAAAAAAATGACCGATTAACCCTACTTGAAATTCATGGATTCAAAAGGGTGTCATGAGATAGGGACGCACTTATGATCGAGAGACTGGAGGCACTAATAATAATAAGGGACCACCGGATTCAATTGATAAAAAGTAGTAAGTTTTTATACCGGTCATGCAACGAGTACCGGTAGGACACAAGTACAATTAGCCGTTCGGATGGGAAAGAAAACAAACCACAGCGTTTTTGCGCGGGCTTTAGGCCACTGAGTCATTGAGAAGCTCAGTAGCCAAATTTTCCCTGACATTCTTAAAACCGTTTCCTATGTATACTTACTGGAGTAATTCCGATAAAATGACTTTCAGGATGACTCCAGGATCATGATTGACCGCTATTGCTGAATTCGCTCCCTCCGCATCGTACCCGAGTCCTCTTACGGTACGATGTACCAGTACTGTACATACATAACTAGTCTATGAGTAGTAGCTAGCTATTAGCTAGTATTACTTCAAGTAGATAGTAATAAGAGACGAGTACAATACGGCTTCAGTTTCTGTCTTCCGTCTCATTAATTTTGTTGCTCTTTAGCAGGAAGAAGTAACAGTCTTACTACTAGCTAGCTAGTAGCTACTAGAGTAGGCATACATCAGCACTCTTCACAGACCACCAAGACCCAACAGCAGACTCAGACAGCAGCTACAGTACTACCCAGCTAGCCAGCCAGCCACAGCCAGAGTATCCAGACCGAACCTGGAAGGAAGGCATCCGTAGACGACAAGGATCCGCAGCAAGTCTCCAAGAAAAAGATGGCCATGACGAGAAGGATGATGACCATGTTCATGGCGGTCATGATCATGATCATGACAACAGTGTCCGCTCAATCGGGTTTGGGAGGCGAAAAGGCCGCCTATGACACACAAATGTTTGACACAAGCGTCCGGCATCGCACCAACGTGTGCGACCGGCACAAGGCCATGGAAAATGGCACCGTCGATTTGAAGGATGCCCTCGAAGGCATTGAACTCCAAATCTTGGCGGCCGCCTACGATGGGGCCTATTTTGAATACACGGCCGATGGTGGCATTTCCAAAGAGTACTCGGGTTTGGCGGCCATTTTAATGGACGAACTGGCCCGACGTGGTAAATTTACGTGGCGAGATTCCTTTGGCTTGTCATATGCTCCCGAAGGCAATCATACTTGGAATGATTTGTTGGTATGGGGGACGGATACCTACGACGTCTTTTTGGAATGGTGGGCTCCCAATTTGGATCGCATGAATTTGGGCGTTGCCTTTGTCAAGGAATGGTACGATTCGAGTATCATATTATTGAAAGTACAGGAAGAAGAAATCATTAGCGATGACATCAAGTCTTGGAATTGGTTGCGACCGTATGATTATCAAGTGTGGTTGGTGACCTTGACCACCATTTTTTTGAGTGGATTGGTTTATCAATGGCTCGAATATTTGCAAGAAGAACGAGGGGATCGAGATGTCTGGGAATGGTGGTGTGAAAATTGGTACCTGTCGGCCATTAATTTCACGCAAGCCTACGAATATCAACCCAAATCACTGGCGTCCCGGTTATTTGGCATTAGCATGGCGGTATGGGCATTGGTCATGACGGCCACGTACACGGCCAATTTGGCTTCGTTGCTCGTAGATCGAGAACCACCGGCACTGGCCATTGAATCCATGGAAGAAGTGGCGTACTGGAAACATACCGTGTGTACCTGGGAAGGTGTCTATTCGGATGCTTTTATTGAAGAAACCTACCAATCGGTAGTCCGGGTTCCCAAAAAGACCGTCCTCGAACAATATGAAGGACTCCGGGCAGGAGACTGTGATTTTGTCGCCGAAGCGGTAGCCTCGTGGAAACAAAATCAAGGATATCAACGATACAATCCCATGTGCGACATTGAATGGGTGGGTGGAGACAGAATTGGTACGTAGGTCCATTGGAAGTTAAAAGCGGAATGGTGTGATGCATGCGGTTGGAATAGTATGTCATGTTGGATTGAAGTTGTGTGTAAATAATGCCTTCCGTTTGCATCGAATGAGCCCATCCTCATCGCATTTCTTCTTTTACCTTGACTTTACTGTGAGCGCAGTTAAAAACTACCATGGCGGCTTTGCGACCAAAGCGGATTCCGGCAGCCTTTGTACAGGACTGGTGCGTGATGTTTTGAATTGGCACATGGAAAACATGATCAAAGATGGATTCTTGGAAGCTGCTTGGAACAGAGAGTACAAGAGGAAACAAGACATGAATTGTGCCACCTTTCGACCGGATTTGTTGGATGATAGTTCGTACACGGGAGAGACAACCAAAAATGCTACGGGCGATGATGGCCGTCGTCGACGTCTGGTGCGGACACGAGATAGTTACGAACATCAGCAATTACAACAACAACAACAAAGGCACCGACAACGACGACAATTAAAGGCCGGTGGCAAAGGTGCAGCCGGCGGAGCTGTAGCACAAAAGGAGGCAGATTCCGAAACAGATGCACAAAAACTTACCTTGAACCAAATGATTGGAACATTTGCGTTCCATTGGGTAATGATGTTTGTGGCGGTCAGTGTCGCTCACATTACCATTCTCTATGAGAAATATCAGCGACAGTCGTCATCCAACAAGAAGGGCGAAGATACAAAGGAAGGCTATCCACTGGCCAGTCAACCAAGCAAACAGACAGAATATACAAAAGAGGTTAGTGTCGATGACATTAGTTCTTCGCCTTATGAATGTTCCAGGGATCAAGTGTCTACCTATTCCGCCGAAAAAATGTACGGGGACGCCGCACATGACGTCTCACCCGAGTTTGCATTCCTGAGACAGTCACAGTCGCAAATGCAAGAATTCCAGCAAAAGCTGATGCAAGAACAGCACGCCATGCGGAAACAAATGCTAGAGGAACAACGGCAGTTTCAGATGCAGATGCGCACCATGTTGGCTCCCAAAAGATCAAGTGGTGTTATCCACGATTGTTGAGAAGCTCCTCTGTGATTGCATTGAACATAACTTTTACATAATTTACCTGTATTTGTAAGATTTTATATTTATTAGCCTTTCGCCAGTTCTGCGCCGTTGATCGAGAGATTCAGCCCAACTCATAGAGTCTAGCTAGATACATTGGCCACGCCACTACGGGTTTGGTCTCGTTTGGTTTACCTGTCTACTGCTGGGGAGTCAGGGAGTTGCTGGCGCGGGTTACAAAGGAAGTCACGTAGTTAGAGCGTTGCCAGGACTAGCTCCAATGACTATTCCTTGAGTAGAAAAGTACCAAGTCGGTTTCTATCTTACTTGGTGGCGGGTAACGGAAAAGTAAAAGAGGAAAGAGACGAACGCCATCGATGTAGCCAACGATCTAGAGGGACTTCCAGCGCTTGATGTTGCGCTATCCTTTTCTTGGCTAGATTCTGGTTCAACTCCATTGCTGCTGCTTCCCTGGCGGTTTGAAAGAGAAAATGATACAAAAGTATCCTCTTCCATACCAGTACTATTGCTGAAGTCTGGTCCATCTAACGTGGCTTCCGTCTCGGTTCGAACGCAGCGGGCAAAATTATAAATTCGGACAGCGTCACCTTGAGGTCCACGTCCTGTTGAAAACTGAGTTGGATCTCCCGACTTGAAATCCGACCTTTGAGCTCCGGCCCCATGAACGTCCTGCCACTGGTTGTTAAAGTATCCCAGACATCTTCCAAAACAAAAGTAACTCGCCTCGTCTCCAACAAAACCCGTGGAGCTTTCGTGCGTTGTACTGGTCCAGAAATATGGCCAATCCTCTTCGTCATTTTCGTTGATGATGGTAGTGGTATTGAAAATAGGACCAATGGCAGCGGATCCAGTCGTCACAGGAGCTCGTGTATAATCGACAATGCTATGCAATTCCTTGGCATTGGGAAGGCGCCAGTCGGTGTAATCACCCACGGCACTGTGTTCGCACCATTGGAGGGCCGCGGACCAATTCTTTCCCTCCAAACTATCTTGCTGCATCCACATGAGTCCAGTGGCCAAGTCGGATACCGTTCCATCTCCATTATCCTTGAAATCATTTGTACCATAAGTGGTCGGTCCTCGAACATAACGGACAAAGAACTTGGGATATGGGGGCATACCATAGCCTTTGATACGACCATCCGCAAAGTTGACACCAAACCATTTAGGCATGCTTACATGGGTGGCATCCACATATTCCGTGGTCGTTACAAACTGCACATCAATCATCCGATTGGCAGGTCCTACTCCTCCTTGTGGCGGCCCTCCCTGTAGAGGTCCTCCCTGGGGCGGCCCTCCCTCTGGCGGTCCTCCTTGTGGAGGGGGTCCTCCTCCTTGTCCTCCTCCTTGTGGTGGTGCCCCCCCTCCTTGTCCCCCTCCTTGCCAGCCTCCTTGGGGTGTTGCACAGTCATTGCTGCAGCCATAGTCAAACTCGAAAAAATCCGTGTCCAAAAAAGGAACCGCAGCCTCCGATAAATGATTGCCACCATTCATCATTTCGCTGGATATATCCGTCCCCGAAAAGTCGATTAACGAGTACAGCTCTTCTTGAATGGTAGGAATGCGCCAATCCCTATATCCGCCCGTCGAAAGATTGCTTGCACTGGCCATGGCATCCGAATAGGACAGTCGTCCCGTATAATTTTGGGTCCACATGAGACCCGTGACCAAATCACTCACTGTGCCATCTCCATGATTCGTATAACTGGGGAGATGCGCCGCGAATTGAGCATCTTGACCATAAAAAGGATCCTTCTTTATACTACTAGTGTTGGAAGATGACGTAGAAGAAGTCGCAGTCGGCGGCGATGGCAGTTCCTCTTGATTTCCAAAGAACCTTTGTTGGTTGGTGTCCACAATGGGATAGTCGAGAGCAGCAGCAGTAGCAGCAGCAGCAGCGAGCAAGGTCACAAGTGTAAAGAGCTCGAGACGAACCACAAGAATCATGATGGATGGAATCTTTAAGATCTCTTGCGTTTGTTGCAACATTTTCTTTCTTATGAAACAATTATTTCTTCATCTACTGATTTTGATCTGGTCAGGCTAGGAGACATGCAGATAGAAGACCTTGAATGCGGATATACTGTGACCATGAGACCATCCACAAGAGCGTTCGCATGGCATAATCCATGCAGTCATTCCCTCCCTTGCAGCTGTGCAATATATAACCTGTCTCTTATACACATCTCCGAGCCCACGAGACTAAGGCGAATCTCGTATGCCGTCTT
>ENA-ORBV01015007-ORBV01015007.1-microbial-mat-metagenome-genome-assembly--contig:-NODE-15007-length-11477-cov-3.533596_pt1 | contig 11477 bp, 6 predicted proteins | sample MGYA00237777_ERZ505514 | MGnify/ENA primary metagenome ERZ505514 (study PRJEB26160, sample SAMN06269048) | microbial mat metagenome | isolation source: Oligotrophic lake microbial mat | place...
GTGCCACATAAGTCACATGGAAGGGACAAGACATTCAGTGAACAAACGTACCGGCAGGAGTAAGATTGACTGCTAGTGATCGGATGCCATAGCTACAGTTCGAACAGTCAGACATTCGTCAGATTTGCTTGCGAAAACGCACACACTGCAGTGCCAACACGCGTTCCGTCTTGCTGAAACGTGCAATCTGGTTCGATCCTTACTTGAGAACGAGCGATTTGTCCGCAGCAGAAGCGCGTTCCGCCGGCGGTGACTCTGAAAACGATCACTGTGAGTGGATGGCTTAGTGTTACACACACCACGAAATTCCGGTGTACCATTGAATGCTGCAGCAAACTCCTGGCATGCTGTCAGCCATGAATTCCTGTCGTCTGACCGAGCAGCTCGCACCAACGCCTCCATTGCAACCACAAGTTGATGCAATCAAGTTCGTCAACTCCAATTCGAACGGACTGCCAATTATGATCACTGCGACGCATGCATGCCAGCTCTGCCGAGGGTTAGTGTTATGATGATGATGGTGGTTGTACTGGTTAGAACAGAGCGCTCATGACGTCGCATTGCGACAGTAGTACAAGCATGGGGAAAGCACAAGCATCGACCGATATTACAAACAAGAACCGTTTAGCAAGTACATTTGTGACCCTTATCCCCCACCGCCGTGCTGGGATCGCAACAGTTGATCGCCACCGAAGAGAACTTGCTCGCCATGTTGACAGCCTTTGCCCACTGGTGCTTGGATAGGTCAGCGCACTGAGCCGTGCCGTCGTCCAACTGCCAAGCGCAAGCGTTGCTTGTCATGGTGTGCTTTGCTTGGCAACACTGTCGCTTGGGAACTTGGGCGCACAGCTTCGTGTTCTTGTCCCTCTTGTACAGCTCCGGCTTGCATGCCGTGAAATCCGTCTCCGGCATACCAAGGTCGACAAACGCACAATCCGGGTCCGCGATACTGCCACAGTAGATCTCGCAGTACTGCATCTCACCGAACGAGCTGGGGGCACAGGTCCACTTGTTGGTGTCAACCTGCTCGCACTTGCCCGCGTCGTTGCAGAAGTGATCTTTCTTGCTACACACGCTCATATGGTTGCGACGGAGCACCTTGCAGTCCGGATCCGGGGGAATCGGTGTGGAGCCCGCCGCTTCCAAGTCGCAATCACACTTATCGAGCACCCCCCACTTGTCAAGGTCGCTCTGGGACTTGAAGTCCTTCTTGGGAGGCGGATTCCAGTCCACTTTCATGAAGATGGAGTCGCTAGGAGGAGACTTCACCACGCGCGAACTGGCGTCGAAATTGGCAATCACCGCGTCAATCCACTTGCGGTAATACCCCACTTTGACGACCACCTTGGAATCGCCGACCTGACTGCTTACAATTCCGAATTGCTTGCCCTGTGCAACATACGGACCACCGCTGTCTCCTTGTGATGATTCCACCTTGGTTTCCGGTCTGAAGTAGCAATAGGCGCCATCCCACTCCACTTTGTTCACGTCGTCCTTCGCGCCCTTCTTGCACGGGTCTCCAGTATGGATGGGGCCGATGTCAGCCTTGTGGAGCTTGACTGGCTGCTCGTACTTCTTGTTCTTCTGCAAGAAGTTACCCCACCCCACCCGGTGAGCTTCAATGTCTCGTCTTTCTTCAAGGAGTCGCTGTCGTCGGCTAGCGGAATCTTGTCCACATACTTGGGCGTTGAAGACAAGTCCAATGGTGTCTCCAGATGGAGGAGCATGATATCGTGCATCGACTGAAGCTTCTGGGTCCACTTGGTGCGAGCAGCGACGAAGTCGATCCGACTCACCTGCACAGGCGCAGACGGGTTCTTCCAGCTGGTGCGATCGTTTGACCCGACCATGGCTTTCCACTCCAACTGAAAGTCCGAGACAAAATAGTCATTAGGGATACAATGGCGAGCCGTGAGCAGCCATTCTTTGTTGACGATTGAGGCACCACAGCTAGCAAGGACATCTTTAATAGGTCGAAAGATGAACGCCATGTAAGGCGCTTCACCATCATCCGCCTTGGATGATGTTGGTTGAATCTGCCCGCGATGAGAATGATGGCGCTTATCCACGTCTACCGCCAAGGCAGACGCCAGCAGCAGCGCTCCAACAGCAGAGAGAAACAACGATCGCCACATCGTTGTACACCTCGTGTTCACTGGTACCCTATCATAGTGGATCCGTCAGTCCGAAGACCTCCCAAATTCGATCACAGCAGTATGCGAGAGTTGGTGTTCAGTTGGTGTTCAACAGCAGTGCGGGTTTGACTTTAACAAGGAGTACTAGCCACACGCAGAGTAACCCCGAAGAGCATACGTCAGGAGTCGCCTTCAAAGCACAGGACCTTAAGTGCCAGACTGGTTCAGAAATACGACCTACACGTGTGATACCCAACCGAGTACATGTATTTTGAATGATCTAACCAGATACCGCAACAGCGACTTTCACGGAGGAAGCGCAAGCAATGAAGCAGTAAACATATATCTAACGCGGTAGAGTGACTGAGGAAGCGACACCAAATCACCGCCGCAGCCGAGCTGATATCGTGCCGCTCTAACATTCGTTGTCGTCACGTTACTGAGCCCAGCTTGCCGGTCACTTAGAGGATCGAGCAACCGCCACTCTTCTTCTTCTTCACACTCTTGTTGATCGCTGCTCGGATAGCCTCATCGAAAGCGGACTTCAAGCCTGGGAGACAAGATTTCGGCGCGACGCAAAAAAAATCAGAAACAGGGTGACGTTCAAGGCGCAGCTAGCACTAGCACCATTTCCACATAACATTGCGCTAGTATTGATCACCGGATGGGACTAGTGGCGGAGTTACCTTCTTGTGTCAGCGCAGAGCATTCCAGAGCCTTGATGAACTTCAGCTCGTTGGCGAGGGTCTGAGCATCTTGTGGGGTCACCATGGCCAATCCTTTGCTGGCCAGATTGCGCTTGGTCGCCTCGTCATTGCGCAAATCAGATTTGGTTCCGATCAAGATGATAGGAACGCCTAAGTCGACACGTGGCACGCATCTCGGTCAATACAAGCGTCCGTGCGACAAAACGCTCATGCAACGTAACAAACAAACAAAATGCCAGCGTGATGCCATTGAATGCAACAGCCAAGGAAAAACACGCACATACCAGGAGCGTGGTGCTGAATCTCTGGGTACCACTTGCTCTTCACGTTGTCAAAGGAAGATCGGCTGATCACGGAGTAGCAGATCAGGAACACGTCTGTTTGAGGGTACGACAACGGACGCAATCGATCGTAGTCCTCCTGGCCTGCAGTGTCCCATAGACCAAGGTTGATCGGCTTGCCATCAACCATGACGTTCGCAGAGTAGTTGTCGAACACGGTCGGGATGTACTCGCCGGGAAACGCATTCGTCGTGTAGGAGATCAGCAAACACGTCTTACCGACGGCGCCGTCACCCACCACCACACACTTGACGTTTTGCATCCTATGATGTTCACTGATGCAGCGCGGTAAGTTTGCACACAAATTCGCACAAACGGCGAAAGCAAACGAACAAACGACGCGGTTTCCTAAACTGAGCCCTGACGCCTGGCCTTACCCCACGAAGTTGGTAAGCCGAAGCTAGTTATGCTAATCATCAGTTCGAGGGTCTGCTAACAAAGGGCACAACGAGAGCTTTTCCCAGAAAGTTCCTCGACGATCAAAGCTGAAATTAGCATATCAATGAAGCAGAACGACTGAACGACAACCTGAACAAACAAATACACACAGCTATAGCATACACACGTCACTACGCACACATTTTTCTCCGTCTCAGTTCAGCAACCAATTACGCCAGCTGACGGTCAGATCTTGTCGTCAGTCGGAGGCATGATCATCCACGTCCCCAGACTGCACAAGAAGGGGCACCTCGCCAGGTTTAGTATCCTGTCCAGTGACGTGTAGATCCTCGGGCCATGCCTGATAATCCACGTCGCTCGATGCGGGCTGGTCGGATGGCAGCGAAAAATGGTCTTGCGGCAAATCCTGTTCCAAACTGGGTCGAAAGCACCGCAGGATTCCCGCGCTCCAACATCGAAAACTGGCAAGCCAGCGCTCCACAGCCACCATGCACGCAAAACTCGAGAGACGACGCCTCAAAATCTGCGTGAACAGCGCTCCGCCGACGCAAATCACCGTAGTACTAGCAAGAGCTTGCACAACGAACGGATAGTGCGCTTCGCGCAAAACTGAGTGCCCAGTTGTCAAAGCGGTGAGCACCAAGAGAAACACCAGTGACGCAGTGTCCCAAGTGTTAGAAGACGGATGAGAATATGGATGCAGCCATATTTGCGCCATCAAAAATGCAAGCAAAAACAGCGTGAGCATCATGCTGCGGGCGGAACTGTCGCCCAACAACAGCACCGCAATGCCGCTGACAACTGCGCGCCGAGCAAGCACAAAGACCTCAAACCAGTAATATCGCGGATGATAGGTCGCGTACAGGAAGCCCCAACGTCGCATTACCCAAGTATCATGCAGTCGGCCCACACGGTGAAGCTTATGCAGGAACCAGAACAAAATCATCGGGAACGCGACGATCCAAAGCGCGAGGACGGTATACACGAACGGTAATCGCGAGCTATACGCGGCTGAGTCACAATTCAGAGCCGGGCGGAACAAAACGACTCTGGTGTGACCGGCAGGTACACACTGCAAAAACTGAAAAACCTCCAGTGTCACCGATGAGAAGCTGCAACACAAAACGGTGCAACACAGCGATCTCAGTTTCAACACGTAGATCTTGCAACCGATATCAAAGCGGTACCTGAACGTCAGCAACGCCAACGCTGTCCGGATGAATCGATTGGGGCTAAAATACTTCGGTGACAATATGCCGACAGTGGACAAGGCCTTGGCTACGGCAAAGCTGACAGCCAACTGCACAAGGCCGAGCAACGGAAACAGCATCTCCAGTATGTTCAAATTGTACGGTGACGCAGCGATGACACATTGCTCACCAAAGACGGCACCACTGCTTTCGAATACACTCAGCCACTGCGTCCAGGTGGATGCTGGTCCCAGGATGATACGGGCCGACGAGAGGAAGAAGAACAACACTTTCAGGTCAGCCGTCTGCGCGTTGCGACCAGACGACAGGTACATCACCAGAAACACAAACGCCCACGAAAGTGTGATCATCGCCACAATCATTCCAGGGCTGTCGTGAGGGCAGCGAGCACAAGTGGCGGAAAGCATGTAGCTGACGTAGCCGTCCTGGCATTGTCCACACAAAGGCGAATCTGGAAGCCGGTGGGGCGAACACGTCCCATGGATGGGAGCCCCGCCGTTACAAAAACCCGCCAAGCACTTATCAGTTCTGATTGCCAGACCAGACTTGGTGTCATAACCCCAGTACCCCGACCTAACGCTCACTAGTCCATCCGAACACAGCAGCCCGTCGTCTGCATCACAGGGTTCGCACTCCGTGGCTGCCGCAACAATCGAGTATCCGTTGGATGATGCACAGCTTATACACGAGGAGCTTGCGTTACCAGAGGCGTATGATCCCGGCAGACATGCTGAGCAAGTCGTCTCTCCAAACGATTCAGTCACGTAGCCAGGAGCACATGCTGAACAGGTTGGGCTGGCGGGCACTGGTGCATACCGCCCTGGGGGGCAAGACGAGCATTCACCGTCCGCGTCTGCAAATGTACCCGCAGGACATGGCGACACGCTCAACTCGAGGGGGACAGGTTTAACGTCAACTAACACGGCAGATGAAAAATGCAACGTGACGGAGGCATTGGCAGAGCGAATGTACAAGCCTGAGAAGTTCGCTATTCCCGCTTGAAGCAACACCGAGGTGATGCCCTGCACGTGTTCCAACGGCTGCGCGGATATCGTCACGGGTGGAGCCAGCGTCGATGTCACACGCTGCCCCAGGCAGTCCAAAGCCTCTACCACAACCGTAGGGTGGATTGGAAAGTTCTTGCCGTTGGACTGAACAGTAACATTGTAACTAGATGCATTCACAACCTGTAGCACGCAGATTTTCGATGCTTTGTCACTACCATATAGCGCCCGGTTATCGAGATACAGCACATTGAACTCCTGGGGCTGCACAAGCGCCCAATACAAGCCTCCGCCTCCACCGGCCGCGGCTGTATTCGATCGAAACGTAATACTGTCCATCGTCACCCCATCTGTTGACAACAGAAGGCCTGCACCATCCTGAGCCACTGTGTTATCCGTAAAGTCCGACGATATAAACCGAATAATGGCTTTATCGAAATCCTCACCAATATAACCGCCGCCTCCAGACAGCGCGGAGTTGTTCTGCACGGTCAGCCCCAAAACCACAGAGTCGCCATACTCCGTCGCATGGAGAGCTCCACCATTCACGGTAGCCACGTTATCTTGGGCGGTTGAATCACTCAGGGTCATTGTTGTTTGTACCGTCCATCCCACCGCCCCGCCAAAGGCAGCCATATTCCCAACAAAGGCGGAAGAAATGACTTTTACAGAGGCGGACGTCGCGCATATACCTCCTCCAAGATCTGGTGCTGCCGTATTCGCAGTAAAATTGCAGTTGGTTATGACTGCAGAGCCAGTGAAGATGGATATGCCCCCACCAGCACCCGAAAAACCCAGCGGTCGACCACCCCTTGACAGTCTGGGGTATCCGGTAACGAGGTTCTGCAGAAAGGTGCTATTGAGGATGGCAGACACTGCAAACTCTGCGAGACTTAAGCACCCACCACGGAGGACCGCTGCGTTGTTTGCACAATAAGAGCCAGAGAACTGGTATGATCCCCGTGCAGCAAGCATAGCTCCACCTTCGTCAGCCTGGTTTCGCACGAACTGGGCGTTTTCAATACGAACGGCTGACGACAGCGCGGAAGCTGCAAAGTACGCGGCTCCACCCCTCGCAATGGCGCTATTGTCTGCAAAGGTGGTGTCCGAGACGTGAACGGACAGGGCGTCAGTGTACAAAGCTGCACCGTTGGTGGCACCGTTGTAACTAAAGTTACTCAAATTGATCTCGAGCGTCAGCTGCGTACCCATCAGGGCAAAGCCCCCACCATCCGATCCGGCATAATTGTAGCTCACGGAACAGTTCGAGCACGTCACATCAGTTTGGCCAGTTGCCCAGATTCCTAGCGCACCTGCTGCTTCCGAAGCCGAGTTGGTGGAAAAGTTGACGGAAACCGCCGACAGCGTCAAAGCAAACGCCGATATTGACACAGCACCGGCACGGCCATCTGCTGCATGATTGCGAAAAAAGCTTGCATTTTGCAAGTCCACAACAACAGAGCCGGCTTTCTTTGCCAGCACTGAAAGCGCACCCGCGGTGCCGCCAGTGTTGCGTTCGAACCGAACATTAGTCATTTTCAGTTTCAATCCACTCACGAGCAAATGCATGGCTCCACCAATCAAATCGGCGGAGTTGCTCGTGAAGGACGAGTGGGTGATGGTTACGTCGGCAAAATCAGGCAGGCTGCATCGCACAGCGCCACCGGTGCAACCGTCTTGGCACGTGTTGCTGTCGAATGTGCACTGTTCAATTGCGAGAATGACGGAGCCCTCGTCGTAGTGGATGTCCATAACACATGATTTCTGTCCCAATCTCGCACTGTTGCGCGAAATGTCGCTCCGTTGAAGCTTGATGTTGGAGTCTTGTAAGCCCATCTGCCGTTGACAACTGAGAATGCTTTGCCCAACGTTATCGGCGATGACGGTGTCGGCGACAGTGAAGTCAACAACATCCGTCACAACAACTAGGCCACCAGACGACACCGCTGAGTTGTTTGCAACGACGCAATTCAGCAAGCTGAAGGCAGCCTGAGAAGCAGTCACGGAAACGCCATCGTACGCGCGAATCACCATGAGGGACTGGTCCGTAGATTGCAACACATTATTAAGCATGATGCAGCCGTCCAGCAAAACCTCCCCTGCCTGATGATGAATCAAGTGGTTTGAAGATTCATTCTGCGTAAGAGTATTGTGCGAAACCGAGCAGTTGATCATGGTAAGGGAACCTTTGAGAAACAGATTTTGCTGAGCGTCAAATGGCCGTTTCACGATGACACCACCCGTGTGATTCTGCAGCTGCACTGTATCAAGCATCACGGTGGCATAATAGCTTATCGCCGCGTCCGTGCTGTTGATGAGGGTAACACGTCGAATAGTGAGAAAGTCGGACCCCGCAGCGGCTTGAATGCAAGTACTGCAGCCAGAGCAGTCAAGTACGATGCGACAATTCGCTGAATCAGTGGTGCTGCAGTCACCTGCAATGGTGATCAAGCTGGCTAAGAGCATCAAATCACACACTGAGTGAGCGCCTGGAGCCAAGAATATGGTTGCGGGTCCAGCAGTCAACAGCTGAACGGCTTGATACAGGGACCGACAAGGTGTCGTACTGTTTGATGGCCGACACAGGGCATCGTCGCCCACTGCGCTATCAACCCAGATCTGAGCTCGCGGCAACGCAGCATACACTCCTGAAAAACTGATATCGCCATCTGCGAATCTAGCTAACACAGCGCTGTCGTTCGATCTTACGCCCACAACGGTATCGCCCCACGAAGTGATCTTTCGAACGGCAAACGGGAAGACGTACGGGGGCTCTAGAGCGCTCAGATTGTACGAAAGTGGGATGACCATGCCATCATTTCGCAAAGCGAAGCTGTCTGTGACGTGTACGAACACCCCAAAGGACGAGGGCCAAAGCGGGTGTGCCACCAATGATCGCTGCGCGGTATACACGCTGCCCTCACCCGTGACACCGAACCATCGTAGCGCTGGGCTTTGTCCAGCATTCGTATCCAGATACGCTGACATCTGAACGATACCTTGCGGAACGCTGATCATGGGCGTGTCAATGAGATCGCCCCAACAGTACACAGAGTCTTGGTCCGCACGCAGAGCACACGCGAGCATGTGAACGTCAGTGCCGAATGAGCCACCACTAAGCAGTCGCATAGGAGTGTCAGGTAGGATTCCATACGGAGGAAGCAGTCCTGAGTCGGACCAGCAGCGCACTCGTTGCAAACTTGTCAGGCCACAAGTCACATTCGGACCAGCCACCAGCGTTGTAAATTGCATCCGATCCAAGAAGGTCGAGTTCTTGAGATCTGGACATCTCACAGTTCCTAGCAGCAATAAACCACTCAAACTCATTTATCGGCATTCAGCGCACGGCCGACGCGTTGATCAACTACGCACCGTTCGCTAAGCGGAAGCATGAGGTCAGCTCTTGTGATGCCACGTCGTTGCACGCCACCTCCGCCACGCCAGCGACATCTTGCTGCCCGATAGTAGACCATTGGTGTGGATTGGGCCCACTGGATCTCAACCGCAAAGGCATCGGGATCGCGAGTGACGAGGCATCACTACTCACGGTTCCGACTACACGAATCACAGTGGCAGCAGCAGAGGAGCTACACACAGCGATCTGTTCCTCGCCGAATCGGGCAAATGCAACCGGAGCAAACAAAAAGACTACAATCACGGCGAAGATCACGGCCCGACGTTGGATTACCCATTCACGCCTCATTGGATACACGGTACGATTGCTACCGTACATGTTCGACGTGAGAACCGCCTTCGGAGTGTTGCCGGATCAGACAGATCATGGCGACAGCCTCGTCTGAAAAGGAAGATCGATCTATCTTCTCGCAACTGCATCCCGAGCCTCGTTTTGAGCTACTCAAAGATTACTTTCATGGCATTCGGTTGAACGAAGTGCTGGATCAGTCCGAAGAACAGATTGTTGCTTGCGCCGATGCAAAGCACCGCATCTTGATGCGTGCATTCTACCGCAAGTACCTTTCCAAATTGGCCGTTAATCCATTCGAGCAGTACGAGAAGGGCGACAATACGTCAGACATCAAAATAACGTCATCTGGATATGTAAATCTGCGTGGCCGAGTGCTCTCGTCGATGTTTCAACGCTCCAAAGTGTTGGTGGATGATCACCTCGTACCTATTGGCGTCCTTGATGATACCATTCGCTCGCAAGCGTTCGACGAGACCAAAGGTGTCGCCGTGGACTGCTCCAGCTGCAGCCTTGTTCTATCTGACGTAGTAATCCTTGCGGACAAACTGACGCAGCTGAACTGTCGCATACTAGACATTTCGCATAATCGAGTTGCTACGTTCGGTGACGCGGAAGAGCGGTGTCTCGTAGATGCCCTGCACCAGTTGCTGGACATGAAGTCGATGCAATATCTGAATATTTGCGGCAATACTTGCGCTTCCGCTGAAGCCACCGGCGTGTTTGCTCGCATGCAAGATGAACACCTGCAGAAGCTCATTTGGATTCCCCAGCAGTTTCTGAACAGCAACGGCTGGAAAGTCATGGTTTCCGAAGCACTTTTCGAGGTTGTTCGAGCTGCCCATCTGCAGTATTACAGGAATCAAGCGTTTTGGTACTCTTAGTGTGTTACGAAACATTCGCCTTTTGCCGCACAACGACACCGCACGTGGCAGGATGTGTTGCTCGAGTCCAACAGGGCATTCGACCAGCGCTGCTTACCACACGAAGCCGTGTGATGATGCCCGACTTTATTCAGCCCGTCTTCCTTTAAGGTGATCGGGTCACTCAGTCGGGTAGGTTTGCTGGGCTGAACGTCCCGGCCGCTCCCGCCTTGTGCACAGTGTTCTGCATGCTCGTGTAACTCATACCTGCTGGGCCTCCTGTTCTTGTTTGTTTGCCAGCCGACGGTCCAGCAGTCCCGCCATAACGCTGGGTGGCCCTTGCAGCCGCGATACACCGCGTAGCAGATGCAGGGCGCATTGGACCTCTTTGATGTCGATCGCTTCGTAGGGGTCGATGCTTAGGGCTGGGAGTCAACGTACTGCTATCGGCTGCGTCGTTTGCGCTGCGCTAATATCGGATCGCCCTGAAAATGCGTCGACGCTCGAGGTAAACGCCTTGAGTCGAAGCTCACGGTGTCTGGCGACACTTCGGCGTCCTTCAAGCCTTGTTTGATTACAGCACCTCAGCACAGGGCCTCCGCTTGCGTAACCCTCGAACGGCGCTCACCCAGCTCTGAGCCTCTGTGGCTGTGCTTTTCTTCTGATGCTATCTCGCCTTCGTCGATTGGTATCACTCGAACCTCATCATGAGGTTTTGACTCAGCCTTGAGATTCATGTGATCAGACTGGCCCGTGGTTTGTCAATAAGCAACGTACACTGCTCTTGATGTACCAGTTGTGTCGGTTCGCTAGCACCGTTTGTGTACGCTCATGCGACTGCCCTGTTACGCCCGTTTTCGTACTTTATATACTTCCTGCATGATGTAACGGTTTCGCATCTCTGTTGCTACCCGATGATGTCCCCGTCATACTTTATTACAGATGGTTGTGACAACAGTGAATACATTTCGCTGAACAGAGAAAATCAAAGACGAGGCTTTGACTCATCCTGCAGCAGATGATAATTGACTGTTGGCACCTCTCTAACCCCGGACATTGGATCCAGCAAAGTATCCGACGAGAAACGCTCATCGCTGTCCAAGCCGATATCAGT
>ENA-ORBV01015009-ORBV01015009.1-microbial-mat-metagenome-genome-assembly--contig:-NODE-15009-length-11476-cov-11.657251_pt1 | contig 11476 bp, 9 predicted proteins | sample MGYA00237777_ERZ505514 | MGnify/ENA primary metagenome ERZ505514 (study PRJEB26160, sample SAMN06269048) | microbial mat metagenome | isolation source: Oligotrophic lake microbial mat | place...
GACTAAGGTTTTACCTTAGTTTTTTGCTTTTTGCTTTCTACCTAACCATTGGTATTATGTTTCTATTTACCGATACATGGATAGACCTGTTGCCGAAAGGGAGAAGTGTGATAGGAATTGTTTTGATTTTGTTTGGTGCCTTGCGTTTTTATATCGCTTATCGCAGATATATCAATAAACTATTCAGGATTAAAGCAAACAAAGAAGTACAAAAGGAAACTAAAACGGAGGAAGTATAAATGTTTAAAATACAAAACATCATAGTAGGAAGTGTTGTCGTTGCCGGAACATTGTTTTATTCTTGCTCGGGAGATTCAAAACCAGAGCCGACAGATACTGCTACTTCAGGGGAAGTAAGCATTGTGGTAGACGAATCGTTTCAAAAACTTTTCGATAATCAGATATATACCTTTCATTCAATTTACAAAAACGCCCAAATAAATGTAGCTTATCTCCCAGAGAATGAAGCCCTAGGCCGCATGATTAACGACTCTTGCAAAGTGGTAGTGATGTGTCGAGACATTACTGCTGCAGAACGCAAATCGTTTGAAGCAAAAAACCTATTCCCTATTTCAACTAAAATAGCAGAAGATGCGATTGTGTTACTTATAAATCCGGAAAACATGGATACAATACTGACTGTAGACCAAGTAAAATCGATTTTATTAGGAAACGATTCACTTTGGAGTCAATTGAACAAAAATTCAAAACTAGAAGGAATCAAGGTGGTTTTTGATAATGCAGGCTCAGCAAACGCACGTTATATGAGAGACACACTTTTGCAAGGAAAAGATTTTTCAAGCAATGTATTTGCTGTTAAATCAAACCCTGAAGTAATTGAATATGTGAGTACACATAAAAATGCAATAGGTGTGCTCAGTGTAAACTGGATTAGCGACATAGACGACTCTTTAACAACAAATACGCTTAAAAAGGTAAGAGTAGTGGCAATTGCAAAAGACACAGCCTCAGAGCCTTTAAAAGCCTACCAGGCCTACATTAAAACAAAGGAATATCCTTTTACAAGAAGCGTTTACATGATAAATAGACAAACACGTGCCGGACTTGGTATGGGATTTGTATCATTTGTAGCAGGAGACAAGGGGCAATTAATGATTTTAAAATCAGGACTCATTCCAGCAATTGCTCCGATTAGATTAGTAAAAGTTAATATGGAATAATTAATTGAAAATTCAAGAATTATGAAACAACCATATCCTTTAATTTAAATACAGGATAATATATGGTTGTTCAATCTGACAAAAAATAAAAAACATGAAAAACCAGATTAAAAAGTCGAAATTAGTAGTGGGGTTGTTTATGGTTGCTTCTTCAACCATGTTTGCGCAAACATTAAGTGATGCAATTAAATTAACCAGAAACGAACAATTTGAGTCTGCGGATGCTGCTTATAAAGGATTGATTCAAAGTCAACCAAACAATGGGGATTATTATTTTTATTATGGTGAAAACTATTTTAAAAATGAAAACCTAGAAATGGCTAACACCATGTATCAAAAAGGTGCTGAGGTGAATCCAACCAATCCTTTACCTTATGTAGGTTTAGGGAAAGTGCAATGGTATAAAAACCAAACAGCAGATGCAAAAGCAAACTTTTTTAAAGCAACAACATTAGGTGCAGAAAAAAACGCAACTGTTTTTATGAAAATTGCAGAAGCATATATTGCTGCTCCAACAAAAAATCTACCCGATGCATTTACCTTGTTAGCAAAGGCTACAAAGCTGGAGCCGAAAAATCCGGAAGGATTTATTTTAACTGGCGATGCTTTTTTAGAGCAAAATAAAGGAACAGAAGCAATTACAAATTATGAAAAGGCAGGAGCTTTAGACCCTAAATCAGCAAAAGCTTTGTTGAAACAAGGACAAGTTTGGAACCGTGCTAAAAACTATAGCTTGGCGATTGACACCTATAAAAAAGCAAAATTAATCGATTCTACATATGCTCCTGCATACCGTGAAATGGCTGAAATTTATCACAGAGCAGGACAAGATAAAGTTGCATATAGCCAAATGCAAAAATACATACAATTAAATAATGATTGTGGTGCTCGTGCTCGTTCTGCCGGATTTGCACTAGAATCAAGATTTTATAAAGAAGCGGTAGCAGATGCGAAAGAAGCTCTAAAATGCGACCCCAACAATGTTTATTTATACAGATATTTAGCTTATTCCCAATACGAAACAGCTGATTATGCTGCAGGTTTAGAAAGCAGCAACCTGTTTTTCTCAAAAGCTCCTGTGGATAAAATAATTGTTTTGGATTATGAATACCGTGCGAAACTGCTTTCTAAAAGCGGAAAAGATTCATTGGCAATTTTGGATTTCAAAAAAGCACTGGAGCTACAACCTGATAAGGTAGAATTGAATGGTGACATTGCAGGCTCATACATTAAAATGAAAAAATATCCTGAGGCCATTGCAGCATATAAGGTTAGAATGGAGAAGGAGAAAGGTGGAATCAATGATTATTTCGGATTGATGCGCGCATATTATTATTCGAAAGATTTTGTGAATGCTGATTCAGCCGCATCACAGATGATTCAAGCACAACCCGATTTACACTATGGATACCTATGGAGAGCAAAAGCAAACTCTCAATTAGATCCTAAAAATGAAACTTGGGCAGCTAAAAAATATTACGAAGAATTTATTAGCAAAATAACAAAGCCAGAGGATATTGAAAAAAATAAAAAAGATTTAGCAGAAGCCTACAATTATTTAGGCGTTTATTATGCAAAACTAAACGATTGTCCAAATACTAAATTGAATTTTCAAAAGGTATTAGAACTTGATCCTGCCAATGCACAAGCTAAAAAAGTAATTGCAGGATTGAAGTGTTAGTATAACAAGATTGAAAATAAAAAGAAAGGCTGTCTCATTTGAGACAGCCTTTCTTTTTCATACTATTCTTTATGTTCTGGAGGAGGTGGAATTAGGTCTACCGGATCTATTACACGCTTTAGGTTTATAGCTTTAGGTGGCGCAATAATCAATGGAACGGCTTCCACTGTCACGGAGCTGGTATCTAGGCCAAAAGCTTTCTCCTCGGACAAGCTGAAGTACTTAAGAAAGGCATAGATGTCCAAAATTACTTTTTCATAGAAAGGCAATTCGTTTTCGTACGATAAAAACTTTTCGATAACGATAAATCTGAAATCGCCAATGATATTGTTTTTGTTTAAGGATTTGTAGCGACTCGTAATATCCACCTCTTTATTCTTTACCATGTCTTCCACCACTTTTCTGAACATCAAATTCACACGAGGTGCCACACGGAATCCTAATCTAAAATCGATACGGATAACATCATCGTGAATAAATTCACACACTTTGTATTCCATGCGATACGGCTCATCCACAACGTCTACGTGAACAAACCAATAAATGTCGGCACGTTTCGGCTGTTTTTGCATGATCGAATAAATAATTTTCGATTCAATTTCTTCTCGGTTATCAGCGCTTGTTAAGTAAACTAAATGTGTTGCATATTTTGGAACACTTAAATCGCGACTCAAATCTTCCAATATTGGCAAGTGGTCTGCTAGTTTAACAAACTCCACATATCGGTTTCTAATCTTACGCGCATAATACCAAATGAGCATAATCGATGTCAGTAAAACTGCTATCATCAAGCTAATCCAGCCGCCCTTTAAAAATTTATCCATTTGTGCAACAAGGAAAGACAACTCGACAAAAAGGTATACAACAATAAACCCGGAAATAAGTGGTTTCCAAAAACGTTTGATGCGCATGTAATACACAAGTAAACGAGAAGACATTAACATTCCCAAAATAATGGTCAGCCCGTATGCAGCTTCCATTTTTGTGGACTCTTCAAAATATAAAACAACCATGATACAACCCGCACACAACAACCAGTTCACAGATGGAATATATAGCTGACCTCTTAATTCACTTGGGTATTTAATTTTTGCTTTCGGCCAAAAATTGAGTCGTATGGCCTCATTGATGAGTGTAAACGAACCACTGATCAAAGCCTGACTTGCTACAATGGTTGCTACAGTTGCTAAGGCAATTCCGAAAGGCAAAAACCATTCAGGCATGATCGTGTAAAACGGACTAGCACCATTCAAGTGTTCTCCTTGGTGTGCTATTAACCATGCACCTTGTCCAAAATAATTTAATACTAAAGTTGTTTTCACAAACATCCAGCTGATGCGAATGTTTTCTTTTCCACAATGACCTAAATCAGAATACAATGCCTCCGCTCCTGTTGTACAAAGGAATACGGCCCCAAGCACCCAAAAACCTCCTGGATGCTTTACCAATAAATCGTAACCATACATTGGGTTTAATGCACTTAATACCGACCAATTATTTGAAAGTTGAGATACCCCTAGGACTCCCAACATTAAAAACCAAACAAGCATAATTGGACCAAATAATTTTCCAATTGATTTAGTTCCGAATTGTTGAATAGAGAAAAGTAAAATAATAATTACAATTACAATTGGAATAGTTGGAATGTGTTTGAGTGAGTCAACCATTCTTAATCCTTCAATGGCAGAGGAAACAGAGATTGGAGGAGTGATAATTCCTTCCGCCAAAATCGCGCTACCGCCAATTACAGCTGGGAATAGAAGCCATTTTACTTTTGTTTTTTTTACTAATGTATAAAGTGCAAAAATTCCGCCTTCCCCTTTATTATCGGCACGAAGAGTAAGAACAACATATTTTAAAGTGGTTTGTAATGTGAGTGTCCAAAAAATACAGGAGATTCCTCCAAGCACAGTTACGCTATCAATTGGGCCTTCACCCACAATTGCTTTCAAAACGTATAAAGGAGACGTTCCAATGTCTCCGAAAATAATTCCTAATGTTACAAGTAAGCCCGCTGCGGAAAGTGTGTGAACGTGATGATGGTCTTTGCCCATAATGGGGTTGAATATTTTAGCACACAAAATTACTAAATATTAAAGCATACAGGCAGTATAAATTCGACAAATAATATTAGCGGTGGTATAGAAGTGTTGGAATTGTGTTCGAATAATTTTTGAATAGTATTTTGTGATGATTTACTAATTTGCTTTTTTCTTATAAAACAATGTATTAGATTTTGAAATCAGCAATAGTTCAAAGAAAGAAAATAGTAAGGTTTCACAAACTCCAGTTCTAAAGCCCAAAACAACCAACAAAATGTTGATAACCCCCGCTTTTTAGGATTTAATTACAATATAAACAATTTTTAAACAGCAATTAAACGATAATATGATATGATTTATGCGAATGAGGAACAGCTTTAAATCGGGTTGTTGCAAAAGGTGAATAGAAGGAGAGCTTAAAGTCTGAAAAAGGTACGTGACCAAGCGCTACCTAGTTGGACTCTAGTTTTTCGGCCTCCAGGTTTTAGTGCTTTTACTAACTCTTCAGATGTAATTACCGCTCTGTTAATACCACCGTGCTCGCTAAAAGGTAGATTAAGCATTGCTAAAAATGTTGCCAAGAAGCCCAGAAGGGTCAGTGAAAACAGATATGGTAAAATAAGACTAGCATTCACAGCAATCAAGATTACAGTAAGAGATACATCCACATCATGCAGTTGACTAAAACCTGCAACAAAAACAAGGTTGACATACACAAAACCGTATAAAAGCGAAAGAATAAAAATAAATTTTAGAGGAAAGTCTGCACGCTTAAAGGCACTCCATTTTTCTTTGAAATTATTGAAATAAGCATTTGTAATAATTTTTTCCAGATTGTTTGCTTCAGCCTCCGTAATGCGCCCATCGCTGTAATACTTTTCAATTTCTTTGATATCAGATTTGTATTCAGTTTGATTGATTTCCTCCAATAATTTAATTCTTGCCAATATTGTTTCTTTTTTTGTTTTGCGGGAAAGATAAAAAAACTCATCCTGTATATTCTTTGTCTTTATTAAGAGATACAATGAGTATATAATGGTAATAATGAAAGGAAGAGTGCAGATAAAAGGGAGCATAGATGTTTTTAATATAAAAAAAACCTCACATTTCTGTGAGGCTTTCTGCTCCCTCTGTAGGACTTGAACCTACGACCCTCTGATTAACAGTCAGATGCTCTAACCAGCTGAGCTAAGAGGGAATTTAATTGTTCTGGTTGATAACCCTTTCGAAAAAGGAGTGCAATATTAGCACGTTCAAAGCAAATATGCAATATATTTGCGCGAAATATTTTAAAAACCCTGAAAAATGAGCTTATTAGTTGTAGGTACTGTCGCTTTTGATGCAATTGAAACCCCTTTTGGCAAAACCGATAAAATATTAGGTGGTGCTGCCACCTATATTTCCTTAGCAGCATCTTACTTTACTAAAAAAATAAATTTGGTATCTGTAGTTGGTGGTGACTTCCCTTCTGAACACATTGATATGATGAAAAAACATCACATCAATGCTGATGGATTACAAATTATAAAAGACCAAAAAACATTTTTTTGGGCAGGAAAATATCATAACGATATGAATACACGCGATACCCTTGCAACAGAATTGAATGTATTGGAAAATTTTAATCCCGTTGTTCCTGATGCGTATCAAGATTGCGAATTTTTGATGTTGGGGAATCTTGTTCCTAAAGTGCAACAACAAGTAATCATGCAAATGAAAACACGCCCCAAATTAATTGTGTTGGACACAATGAACTTTTGGATGGACATTGCAATGGCTGATTTGGTAGAGACTATCGCGATGGTTGATGTGCTTGCAATCAACGATGGAGAAGCTCGTCAGCTTTCTGGAGAATATTCTTTGGTAAAAGCAGCGCAAAAAATATTGGCGATGGGACCAAAATATTTAATCATTAAAAAAGGAGAACACGGTGCTTTGTTGTTTGATAAAACACAAGTATTTTTTGCACCAGCATTACCTTTAGAAGATGTGTTTGATCCAACAGGAGCAGGCGATAGCTTTGCAGGTGGATTCATTGGTTATTTAGCGGAGACAAAAGATATTTCTTTTGAAAATATGAAACGTGCGATTATTTTTGGTTCTGCAACTGCATCGTTTTGTGTAGAAAAATTTGGAACAGAAAATTTAGTTGGATTAACTAACGAGCAAGTAGACAGCAGAGTTCAGGAGTTTGTGGACTTGGTGCAGTTTGATATTGCGTTGGTGTAGATTTGCCACTAGGGCGGAAAAACGCAAGTTTTTTGTTTTAAACAAGTTGAAAACATAAATGAAAAGCCATCAGTGATGATGGCTTTTTTTATTGTTTTATAATTTTTTGTCGTATTTTTTCATTCTTAATTTCAATGCAACAGATATAAACTCCTTTTGTGAGAAATCCAAGATTTATTTCTGAATCATAATTATCCATTGCTTGCTGATAAACAATTTCTCCAACAACATTATATATCTTAAGAATGGCGGGCAAATTGTCCGATGTTATTTTCAAATGCAGAGTAGAAGCAAATGGGTTAGGATAAAAACTGTATTTTTCAGTTTTCGATTGATCTGGAACCTCCACTCCAATACCACAAATATTATACGAATACATTAAGCGATTGTTCAACGGCCATGTAAACAAAGTTTTTGCTATTGAGATGCTGCCAATCGGACTGGGAGCTCCCGTAACAACTGAAAGTGCAATGGTTTGTGGCGACCATGATACATCATTACAAAGCCCATTTCCAAGTGAATCGGTTTTAACAAGATAAATTTTAACACTGTCGTGTGCATACCCGGTGGAGATCGTTTGACCGTTAAAGACATATTCGCCTCCGCTAAGTTGAAATACCCCTTGCGGGCCTTCACCCCAAGCTGTGCCATATGCTTTTGACCACTGAAGAACCCCCGCAGAGTTAGCTTTCATAAGAGAAACATCTTGTGCTCCATTTCCTGCACTATTTGTAGAGCCCAATAGGATAAAACCACCGTCAGTGGTGTTTTTTATAGCGTAAGACTGATCATCATAATTTCCGCCATAAGCTTTATTTGAAATATAGTTGCCAGAAGTGCCACCTAATCTCATCACACAATTATCCACGGTAGCAAGAACAGTGCTGCTGCATGCATAAGAGTAGTTAATAAGAATATCACCAGAAGAGAGCTCTGCAAGTCGCGGACCATTAATGAGGCCGCCACCGCTTGGAGCAGGCCTATATTCTTTTGACCAGATCAGACCTCCAGAAGGGGAGATTCGGTAAATGTCAATATCAGTAGTGCCTGAATTACTACCACCCGTCAGAATAACATCTCCGTTTGTTGCTTTAATCATATCACTGCATGTCCAGTCGTAAACATTGTCAGTGTATCTGCCCCAGAGGACTGTTCCAACACTATCAGTCCGTAAGACCGTAGCTCCTGCTGCACTGAGAACGGGTAAAAGAGCATGAACAAAGAAACCACCGCTTCCATCGCTAAGTACTTTCCAGAAAATCTCACTATTTAAACCACCACCGTAAGTATTTGCCCAGAGTAAATTTCCGCTTGCATCTGTTTTCATAAGAAAAGCATCACCAGCTCCTCCGCCATAGCTATAAGTAATTCCGCACATCACCAGATTGCCATCAGGCAATTCAATGACATCGTTTATCACATCTTCATTAACCCCAGAATAATCCTTTGCCCAACTTATGACTCCGCCTGGACTAACCTTCATCAATAGAGCATTACCTGAAGAGCCGAACCCGTCCGTTTTGCCCACAATCAATATAGTTCCGTTTTGCGTCTGTATGACTTTTTTAGGCTCGTCATAATATGGAGAGCCTATGCGAAGTTGAAATTGTGCTTGCAGCGACAGACTTAAAAAAGATATAAAAAGAGATAGGATTTTAAATTTCATATTAGAAAACTCTATGTCAATGTTATTAAAGGCGGGTTCTAAAAATTCACTTTTAGAGATTTGACTAAAAATCGGAGAACCCGTTAACCGATTTTTTGTAATCTGTTTTTCAAAAATACATTATTTTTCCTTACATCATACTAATTTTTTCTATCTATCTATCAGCATATTTAATGTCTAATCTTATAGTTTGTTCGTACCTAAATAAATTGTAAGTTAAATTTATAAGTCCAATTATTCCAGTTGCTCTTACTATTCCAACTGAGCGTATAAATAAGCCATTCATACTTTGTTCCATAAATCCAAATACGTGTTCTACCCTTGCTCTTGTTTTTGATTTTTCTTTATTGGTAGCTTTTTGTTCATCTGTTAATGGCGAGTTGCGGTAACCTTTCTCGTGAACTTTATTTTTCATTTTATATTTTCCAATCGTTTTCTCTTGTTCTTCGCCTGTATAAGCACTATCGGCATGTAATACTTGCCCTTTATCTTTTTCATCCAATAAACTTTCTAAAGCTTGCGAATCATGAACTGACGCATCGGTAACAACATACGTATTTATGAATTTACTTTTTGTGTCAACTTTTGCATGGTTTTTATAACCATAAAACGTTTCTTTGTTTTTTTGTGTCCAACGTGCATCAATATCTTTATGGCATTTTTTATGGGGATACTCATTCCATAAATCATCCCCTTCTCCGTTTTTTATTTTCTCATTTTCTTCTCGAGTATTACGTTGACGTGGTGCTATAGTAAAGCTTGCATCCACAAGCTGGCCTTCGTTAAAAATTAATTCTTTAGATTCTAAATGACTTTTAAATTGATGAAACAAATCCTCCACAAGTCCTTCGTTTGTTATTGATTCCCTAAATGCCCATACTGTTTTTTCATCGGGTATTTTATCGCCTGTTTCTAAGCCAAGAAAATTTTTAAAACTAATTCTATCAATAATTTGATACTCTATTTGTTTATCACCAAGCCCATAATAGCGTTGTAAAATCAAAATCTTAAACATTAACACCGTGTCAAATGGTTTTGCTCCTGCGTTATTTTTTTTATTCGTATTCAATAATTTGTTCTCTAAGGTTGAACGAAACATTTCAAAATCTATCACCTTACTTACCATCTCTAATGGATTACCAATTTCTGATAAAAGTTCTATCGAGTTTTGTTCGTCAAATAATCCTTTTTTTCCTTGTGTTTTGTAGCGTATTAACTTCATTTTTTGTCTAACTTATTTATAACGTAAATATAATCATAATTATTTGATTATCAATTAGTTATATCGTTATTTATTAACAATTTGATTTTTAGAACTCCCCTTAATAAATATTTTCAATGGCATCATCATCAGATAAAGCGAGTAAGGCACTGCACATTATAAATGCAATGCAAAATGTGGATAACCTAATTAACAATATCCGCAACAAGGGAAATATTGGTATTGAAAAAGATTCTTTCCCAACAGAAGAGATCGCATCGGCCGCCGGTCAGCAAAAAAGAATTGATCATTTAAAAAAAGAAATTCCGGGTCTGGATGTAAATCAGTTAACCGGTATAAAAAACATTTCTGAATTTACGCAGTTCGATGGCAACATAGAAAATTTTATTGGTATGACCCAGATCCCAACAGGTATCATTGGCCCTGTTAGAATCACAGGATCTGCAGCTAACGGAGATTTTTATGTTCCACTCGCAACAAGCGAAGGCGCTTTAGTTGCATCATATCACAGGGGTGCAAAAGCAACGCGGCTAAGTGGAGGAATAACATCAATCTGCCTTGTGGAAGGAGTGCAGCGCAGCCCGGTTTTCAAATTCAATAACGTTGGTGATATCGGATTATTTCTTTTATGGTTTCTAAAAGAAATAGAAGTTTTTGAAAAGATCACATCTCAAACAAGCCGTTTCGCCAAACTTAACGATGTAAAAACAAATATAGAAGGCAATCATGTGATCTTAACTTTTGAATATCATACCGGAGATGCTTCAGGACAAAACATGGTTACCATTTGTACAGATGAGATCTGTAAATACATTGTAGAGAATTCTCCGGTTAAGCCAACGTTTTGGTTCATCGAAGGAAATTACTCCGGCGATAAAAAAGCAACAGCTTTATCATTCACTACTGTTCGCGGAAAAAAAGTTACCTCGGAAGTCGTTGTTCCAAAAATAGTAGTAGAAAAAGTATTAAAAACTACTCCTGAAATGATGGCGCAATATTGGCAAACATCAACGCTCGGTGTAATACAAAGTGGCGCCATTGGTGCACAGGGACATTACGCAAATGGTTTAACCGCATTATTTCTGGCAACAGGACAGGATGCTGCCTGTGTTGCAGAAGCCGCAGTTGGAATTACAAGAATGCAACTAACGCCTGAAGGAGATCTTTATGTGAGCGTTACACTGCCAAACTTAATTGTGGGAACTGTGGGCGGTGGAACTTCCATGCCCACACAATTGGAATGTTTAAAAATAATGGGCTGTGCAGGTACTGGCAATGCACGTAAATATGCAGAAATATGCGGAGGTGTTGTATTAGCCGGAGAATTATCAATTGCAGCCGCACTTTCGGCCGGCCACTTCTCTTCAGCACATAAAAAATTCGGAAGGAAAAAACAATAATTATGAGCGTAGCACTTGTATATCTGTCTCTTATACACATCTGACGCTGCCGACG
>ENA-ORBV01015010-ORBV01015010.1-microbial-mat-metagenome-genome-assembly--contig:-NODE-15010-length-11476-cov-5.333713_pt1 | contig 11476 bp, 14 predicted proteins | sample MGYA00237777_ERZ505514 | MGnify/ENA primary metagenome ERZ505514 (study PRJEB26160, sample SAMN06269048) | microbial mat metagenome | isolation source: Oligotrophic lake microbial mat | place...
ATACGGCGACCACCGAGATCTACACCTCTCTATTCGTCGGCAGCGTCAGATGTGTATAAGAGACAGGCGCTGAGCAAGCTGCGCGTGGAACTCAAGCCCCTGCGCGGTCACGTCGCGTGATCTCCGCTCGCATGAAGCAGGCGGCGTTCGTCCTCGCCCTGGCCGTTGGCGTCACCGTCGGCGGCGTAGCGGCCGGCGCGCTGGTCCTCGCACCCGCGGTCGCCGAAGCGACACAGCCCGGCGTCGGCCCGGCGATCACCAGCGCCATCGATGCGGGTTTTGCCACGACGACGAGCTCCTGGCGCACGCTCCCGGAGCCGGTACGCCGACTGGCGCTACCCGTGCTGCTTGGCGCGCTCGCGCTCACCGGCTTCACCACCACCGCCGTCAGCCTGATCCGTCATCGCCCATCGCTGAACGCCCGGTCCAAGTCGGCATCACGCGGCAGCGCACGGGCCGCAAGTCGGACCCCGCGCGCCGTACAGGCCATGGCTGAGTCCGGCGCTGAACCCTCCGAGATCGCCTGGCGCACGGGGCTTCCGCTCGACGCGGTCGCCATGCTCCTCTCCCTCAGCTCGCCGACTCGGCAACTCCGACCGCCAACGGCATGAATTTCCGTGATCAGAATGTTGCCGGCGGGTACGCATCATTTCGATGAGCGATCGTAAAGCGCTACGTGACAACAACTTGCAGCTAACTTTGACGGTCGGGCCCAGGTGGCCCGACCGTTGCATTTTGACCCCATCGAGAACGCCCCTTTCGCCGAGTCCTTGATGCCTGATCCAGTTCGCCTGAACGGAATGACCAGCGCTGCCAGCGCGCTCCAGATGATGGAGCGACGACAACAGGTGCTGGCCAACAACCTCGCCAACGTCTCCACCCGCGGCTTTAAGGCGGAAACGCCCTTCGCCCGCATGATGGGGAACGCGATGGCCGTGACCGACACCACGCTCGACACCACCGCGGGCACGCTGACCGAGACCCACAACCCGCTCGACCTCGCAGTCGCCGGCGACGGCTTCTTCGTCACCCAGACTCCGGGCGGCGAGCGCTTCACCCGCGACGGCAGCTTCCAGCTCGATTCGGAACGCCGACTGGTGGACAGCCGTGGCAACCAGGTGCTCGGCGAAGACGGCCCCATCGTGCTGCGCAACGGCAAGATCGAAGTCGAGTCCGACGGATCCGTGAAGGTGGATGGCCGGCTGGTCTCGCGATTGCGCCTGGAGCGTGTCGCCGACAGCGCGAAGCTCGAGCACGAAGGCGGCACACAGTTCGTGCCCGACGCGACGCGACAGGCGATTGCCGCAGGTGAACGCAACGTGCGCCAGGGCTTCGTCGAGGAATCGAACGTGAACTCGATGTCCGCCATGACGGCGATGATCGACGTGCTGCACCGCTACGGCGCTGCGCAGAAGACGCTCTCCACGCTCGACTCGGTGCGCGCGATCGCGACCACCGAGATCGGCAAGCCCATCTAAGGGACCACTACTATGAATCCCGCACTCCGCGCCGCCGCGACCGGCATGATGGCGCAGCAGACGCGCACCGAAGTCATTTCCAACAACCTGGCCAACGTCAACACGCCGGGTTTCAAGCGCAGCCGCGCGCACTTCGAAGATCTCCTCTATCAGTCGATTCAGGGGCAGCAGGTGCTCGGCGATCCGAACGCCGAGACCGCACCCGCGATTCAGGTCGGTCGCGGTACACGTCTCGCCGGCATCCTGCGCATGCACGAGCAGGGCACCGTTGAACAGACCGGTCGCAACCTCGACGTCATGATCGAGGGCAATGGCTTCTTCCAGCTCGACGACGGCAAGGGCAACACCACCTACACCCGTGACGGCAGCTTCCAGATTTCCGATAAGGGACTGCTGATCACGAGCGACGGTTGGGCACTGCAGCCTCCCATCCGCATTCCCACCGACGCGTCCAACATCACCATCTCGGTGAATGGCAACGTGGCGGTGACACGCGGCAAGGATATCCAGGCAACAGAGATCGGAAAGATCGATCTGGTCGCCTTCGCGAATCCATCGGGACTGCAGTCGCTCGGTCGCAACATGTACGGATCCACGGCCGCATCGGGCGAACCCGTCGTCGGTGCTCCGGGTGACGACGGCATGGGCACGCTGCAGCAGGGCAGCCTGGAAGGGAGCAACGTCGAGATCGTGCAGGAAATGGTCGAGATGATCATCGCCATGCGCGCGTACGAGATCAACTCGAAGGCGATCAAGAACGCCGACGAGATGGGCCAGATGGCGAACAACCTGACGCGTTGATGCTCAGGTCGCGCCACACGTCGTCCGCGTCACCATCCACGCTGGTGTTCCGCCTCGTTGTCGGCGTCGCCATGGCGATGCTCGCGAGTGCCAGCATCGCGCGTGCGCAGGGCGTCGACCCCAACGTCGCACGCACTGTCGCAGGCAGTGTCGCAGGCAGTGTCGCAGGCAGTGTCGCAGGCAGTGTCGCAGGCAGTGTCGCGCCGAACAGCGCACAGCCTGAGGCGCAGTCGTCCTCGCCGCGCGGCACGCGTCGCGTCACGTGGCCCGTCACCAGGCGCGCACTCGTCACGGGCGACACCGTGCGCGCAGACGATATCGCACTGCTCGACACCACGATCGTCTGGCGCTGGAGCAGCTCGCCCGATACGACGCGTGCGGTCGCCGGTTGGATCGTGCGACGCCCGATGGCCATCGGTGACGTGTTGCGCTCACCAGCCATCACGGCGCCGCCACTCGTTGCTGCAGGCGCCACCGTGACCGCGATCTGGCAGGATGGGCCGCTGCGGCTCGTGCTCACCGGCATCGCCACCAACACTGCACCGCTCGGCGCTCCTGTCGGCGTGCGCATTGATCGCTCCCGTCGGCTCGATGGCGTTGCCATCGCTCCGAACACCGTTCGTCTTCGCTGAGGCCGACCCGCATGGGCACGCGCATGGGTTCCGTTTTCAACAGGTCTGCACACACGACCTCCAGTACATCATGGTCGCCGATATCGCGCCACGGTCGCGTCACGCGCTCGTCGGTCGCATCGCTGCTATCACTGCTGCTCTCGGCGATCGTGATGCCGCTCGATGCGCAGACACCTGTACCGCCGCCAACCGCCGCGCCGACTGCGGGTGCTACTGCGGGTGCTACCGCGGGTGCGGCCGCAGCTTCGGCCGCGCCTCCTGCCGCGACTCGACCGGCACGCGAATCATGGACGGCGGATCGTCGCAACTTCACGGTGGGTGACATCATCACTGTGCTGATCGACGACTACACGATCTCGACTGCCGTGAAGGAGAACACGGCGACGGATTCGCGTACGCGTGGTCTGTCCGTGAATGCCCAGTTACCGGGCGGCAACAAGGGTGGCGGTCTCGACTCGCGCAACAACGCCGAGCAGCAACAGCGTGGCGCCGCGCGTCGTGAGAATCGCTTTCAGAATGAGATGAGTGTCCGCGTCGTGGCGATCGGCCCGAACGGCCTGCTGCAGCTCAAGGGCTCCAAGAAGATCGACGTCGACAAGGCCGCGCAGGACATCGTCTTTACCGGCTGGGTGCGCGCGCAGGACGTGTCGCCGCAAAACGTGGTCGAGTCCAATCGTGTCGCTGACCAGCAGCTCGCCTACGCGTCACCTGGTGCACTTGGCAAGCCGAAGACCGGCATGATCTCGAAGGTGCTGGGAGCGTTCTGGCCGTGAACATGTTCACTTCTCTCTTCACGCGCGTGCGCCGGTTCGTGCGCCTCGACATGTGTCTCGCCATTCTCGCGAGTCTGCTGCTGGCGACCATTGCGCAGGCGCAGAGCGATGTGAAGATCCGCGATCTCACGACGCCTGAAGGCGCCTTGCCGGTCCGCCTGGTCGGATACGGTCTGGCCGTTGGTCTCGACGGGACGGGCGATCGTGCCATCGGATCGCAGTCGGCCGGCCCCACGGTGCAGAGCGTCATCAACATCCTGCGTCGCTTCAACATCGAGATCCCGCCCGATCTCATTCGCATGCGCAATGTCGCCGCCGTACTCGTGACAGCCGAGCTCTCGCCGTTTCTGCGCGCCGGTGGACGCTTTGAAGTGCATGTGTCGTCGATCGGAGACGCGCGCTCCCTGCGTGGGGGGGTGTTGTACATGACGCCACTCGTTGGCGATGCGAACGGTCCGTCGCTGGCCACCGCGCAGGGTTCGCTGATGGTCAGCGATGGCGGTTCCACTACGCGGTACGCACCGTCGCACGAAACCAGTGCGCGCATTCCGACCGGTGGCGTGCTCGAAGCGGATCTGGCGCGGCCCGTTGTTGCCGCGACGTCACGCCTGTTGCTGCGTGAGCCCGATCTGGGTACGGCGTCCCGCATCGCCGACGCGATCAACGCGTCCATGGGTGCAAAGACCGCGACGGTGGAAGACGAGGGTTCGGTGGTGGTGACACTCGCCGACACGGTCTCGCGCCCGACCGCGTACACCAAAATTCGCGAGCTCTCCATTCGCCCGGATCGCGCACCGCGTCTCGTCATCGACGGCAAGGATGGAACAGTGGTGGCCGGTGGTGAGATGCTCGTTGGTCCTGCCGTGGTGTCTCATGGTGCGATCACCCTCGCCATTGGCAAGGAGACCGCCACCGATACCGATCCTGTGCCGGGAAGCGTTCGACTTCCGGCCGGTATCTCGGTGCAGCGCGTGGCCGCGTCGCTGCAGGCCGTGCGCACACCACCAAGTGAGATCGCGGCGATCTTCGCCGCACTGCGCGAAGTTGGCGCAATCACCGCTGAGGTGATCGTCCGATGATCGATCGCATTGGGTCCCGCCTGCCGGCAACGATGCAGGTGGCGAATGCAACCGCCATCGCCGCGCCGCGCACACAGGACGCCGATCTCAAGAAGGTCGCCGGTCAGCTGCAGGGTGTCTTCGTGCAGCAACTCTTCAAGGCCATGCGCGAGACCGTTCCACAGGGGGAAGGTTTCGTTTCCGGTGGCGCCGGTGAGGAAATCTTCACTTCACTTATGGATGAGCACCTTGCTGCCGAAACTCCCAAGCATTGGGAAGGCGGGCTTGGCGAGGCGCTCTATCGTCAACTTCGTGCTCTCGCTGTTCCGTCCGACGCTTCGGCGTCGTCGTCGCACACCGAATCATCCACCATCTGATGTCGCCCACTCTGCTCAACCACGACGCAGCGCAGCACTATGGGCCACCGACGGGAGCGCTGCTCGAAGCGCTGCACGACGCGCTCGTCAGCGAACGCCGCCTGCTCGACGATCTCATCGCCCAGATGCGCTGCCAACGCGCGGCCGTGAGTGGCGATGATATTCAGGGTGTCGATGACAGTACGTTCGCGACGCATCGTATTCTCGCGACACTCGGCCAGGCGCGTCAGCGTCGTCGTCAGCTCAACCTGTTGCTTGGCGGTTCGGAAGATCTTACGCTGCGCGATCTGGAGCAGACGCTCGGCGACCAGATCGACAATCGCCTGCAGGCTGCACGTCTGCGTCTGCAGCTCGCCGCCGATCTCCTGGCGCGCGAAGTGGGCATGAATCGCAAGCTGCTGCGCGAAGCGCTCAGCTCGGGCGATCAGTACGTGCGCACGCTCGTCGGCGCACCGTCCAGCGTTCCGACGTATGATGCCGAAGGTCCTGCAGCACCGACCACGAATGCACCGCGTGGTTTGCTCGTCAACCGGACCGCCTGACATGTCGAGCTCCGGACTGTTCAGCATCGCTCGCAGCGCACTGCTGGCGCACCAGACCTCCCTGCAGGTGATCTCGCAGAATCTCGCGAACGCCGAAACGCCGGGATACTCGCGCCAGGAAGCGGTGCTGCAGGCGACACCACCGATCCGGTTCTCGTACGGCAGCGTTGGCACAGGCGTGAATGTCGCGACCGTCGTTCGCAAGCGCGACATGCTCCTCGACGACGCGTTCCGCAACGCCAATGGCCGGGCCTCCACTGCAGAAATGCGTCGCGACCTGCTCGGCCAGCTGGAAGGTGTCTTTGGTGAGCCCACCGACGCCGGTCTCAGCAATGCGTTCGATCAGTTCTGGAGCGCGTGGAGCGATCTCGCCACGTCGCCCGGCAATGGCGCTGCGCAAGCCGTCGTGCAACAGCGTGGCAGGCAGGTCGCCGGCCTCTTCAATCAGTTCGACGGCCAGATCACGCAGCAGCGCACCTCGTCGATGGATCGGCTGTCGAGCACGGTGGCGAGCATCAATCAGATCGCCACGCAGGTCGCGGAGCTCAACGGGCGCATTGTCACGTCGGAATCCGACGGCAATACGGCCAACGATCTGCGCGATCAACGCGACGTGCAGCTCGATACGCTGTCGAAGCTTGCCGGTGTGCGCATCTTCGAACAGTCCAATGGCAGCGTGTCGGTGATCGTTGGCAACTCGACGCTGGTGGACGGCGTCACCGCGCGTCCGTTGCGCCTGCAGCTCGTGCCCCCGGTGCCGACGCCCGCGGTCGCACCGGCCGATGTGCCGTTCAAGGTCACGCTGGGCAACGCGCAGGACGCGCTCTCGCCACTTGGCGGTGAGCTGTCGTCGATGCTCGAGTACATCAACACCGATATTCCGGCGGCGCGAGCGCGTCTCGACACGCTCGCCTCGTCGCTCGTCACCAGCATGAATGCCGAGCACACGCAGGGATTTGTCTTCAGCGGCATCACGATTCCCGGCACGGCGGCGGGCAACTTCTTCGATGCCGGCACGCTGCTCAATCCGGTGCGCGCCAGCACCATCTCGCTCGACGCGACGATCGCCGCCAGCGCACAGCAGATCGCGACCAGCCGCGACATCAACGCGCCGACCGACAATGCCGGTGCGGTTGCGATGGCCGCGCTCCGGACAACCGCGAACACCGTCTCGTTCCAGCTCACCCCGTCAAGTCCACCGGAAACGGGCTCGTTCATCAGCTTTTTCCGCAACATGATGACCGGCATCGGCATCAGCACCAGGAGTGCAACGGACGATGCCAGCGTCTTCCGCTCGCTCAGCGAGCAGGGCGACATGCGTCGTCAGTCGGTGAGCGGTGTGAACACGGATGAAGAGTTGACCAACATGATGCGCGTGCAGCAGTCCTACACGGCGGCGTCGAAGCTCATTCGCGTGGCTGACGAGATGTTGCAGTCGCTGCTGCAGATGGTGTAACGCGCATGCTCATTCTGGGCCGCAAGGTCGGCGACTCCATTCTCATCGAAGGCGGCATCCGCATCGTCGTGGTCTCCGTCGATCGCGGCAGCGTGCGCATCGGTATCGAAGCACCCGCCGAGATGAAGATCCTGCGCGGCGAGATCGCGCAGCAGGTGGCGAGCGAAAACCAGCGCGCAACGGCCACAGCGTCGGCCAGCGCGTGGCTCGAAGCCTTGGGCGTCGCACCGATCGCCTCCCCAGTTGCGGCGCCGCTCGCGTCGCCGTCGGGTCAGCCCTGATGACGCGCGCGTCGGGCGGCAACGAGCGTGGGCACTTCGATCGTGATGCCATCGCCGCTCACGGCGGCGGTACCGTTGCAGTCGTGCAGCAGCCAGGCCGCAGCGGACGCGTCGAGCGCTGTGTTGAGCCTGTCGTCGGTGCGCGTGCCATCGCTTTCGGCACTGACGCCTGCCACATCAATGACAAAGCGCACGACGTCGTTGGTGCTGCTGACCTGTACGTGCGCGCTTCCGGCGTTGCCGGCCCGTCGTTTCGCGCTGGTAAGCGCGGCCGCGAGCGCCAGTTGCAGCGCGTTCGGGTCGGCGTACGCCGGCATCTGGTCTCCATCGGGCAGCAGGTGGCACACTACGTCACGTCCCTCGGGATGATGGGCGTGCAGTTCGATCGCCGAGTGCACCGCGTCGGACGGGAGAATCGGTTCGCTCCCGGCACCGAGGCGACGTGGCAGCTGTCGCAGCGTCAGCAGCAGCGTCTCGAGTCGCTCCGCTTCGACACGCAGCGATTCGGCCGATGGGCCGTCGGCGCCGGACAGCTCGACGAGCGAGGCCACCGCCATGATCGTCGCCACGCGATTGCTCAGGGCATGTGTCATGCCGCGCAACAGATCGTCATGTATGGTCAGCCATCGAGCCGCTCCCGCTCGTTCGCTCATGACTGCACTCTCCACTCATAAGTCAGGAACATCTGCGTGTTCGTCATCATCGGCCTGGTGATTGTCATGGGCGCCGTGATCGGAGGCTACGTGATGCACCACGGCCAATTGGCTGTCCTGGTGCAGCCCAACGAGTTTCTCATCCTCGGCGGCGCCGGTCTTGGCAGCATGATCATCGCCAACTCGCCGGCCGTGTTGAAGGCCAGCGTCACACAATGTCTCGCACTGCTCAAGCCGAATCCGTTCGGCGCCAAGGCGTACGCGGAACTGCTACAGGTACTCTACGAGATCTTTCAGAAGGCACGCAAGGACGGACTCGTCGGACTTGAAGCCCACATCGAGAATCCCGAGTCGAGCGACATCTTCCAGAAGTACCCGTCGTTCATGAAGAATCATCACGCGACATCGCTGCTCTGCGATACGCTCAAGGTGTTGCTTACCGGCACGGTGGAAGATCACAACCTGGCCGACATTCTCGACGTCGACCTCGATAAACATCATCACGAGGCCATGCAGGTCCCGCACGCCATCACGGCCGTCGGCGACGCGATGCCCGGCTTCGGCATCGTCGCCGCCGTGCTCGGCGTCATCATCACGATGGGCTCGATCGGTGGCGCAGCATCGGAGATCGGCGAAAAGGTTGCCGCCGCACTCGTCGGTACGTTCCTCGGCATTCTGCTCGCGTACGGGGTGTTCGGCCCGATCGCCAAGGCGCTCGAGAATCGCATTCACGCCGAGCACGACTACATGCTCTGCGTGCGCACCGCGCTGCTCTCGTTTGCCCGTGGTGATGCGCCGATGACTGCTGTCGAGTTCTCACGCCGCAACATCGAGCCGCACGAGCGTCCGAGCTTTGCTGAGCTCGAAGAGCTGACACGCAAGAAGGCCGCGTAAGATGGCAGCGCGCGGCGGGAAGAAAATCGTCATCGTCAAGAAGAAGATCATGGGCGGTGGCGGCCACCACGGGGGTTCGTGGAAGGTCGCGTATGCCGATTTCGTGACCGCCATGATGGCGTTCTTCATGGTGATGTGGATCCTCGGCATGGACGACAAGACGAAGCAGGCCATCGAGGGCTACTTCGCCAATCCTGTCGGCTACAAGAAGGGATACGGTTCCGGATCGAGCCCGCTGTCCGTGGGCACCACGCCGGCGAGTGTGCAGACCAAGACGCTGCGCATGGTCGTGCGTTCATCCGAAACGCGTTCGTTCGAACAGCTCAAGAGCACCATTCTCGACAAGCTGGCGCAAAGCGATTCGCTCAAGCGACTGAACGCCGTCGTGGAGGTGCAGGTGACCAGCGATGGCTTGCGCATCGAACTCGTGGAAACCGGCAAGGGCGATGTCTACTTCCCGACCGGTTCTGCGCAGATGAAGGCCGCCACCACGCTGACGCTGCAGTTGATCGGCACCGAGCTCGCGAAGTTGCAGCACACCGTGGTGCTCGAAGGACACACGGACGCGGCGAAGTTCGGTACCGATGGCAGCTACGGGAATTGGGAGCTGTCGTCCGATCGGGCCAACGCGGCGCGGCGTGTGCTCGAAGCGTCAGGCGTGACGGATGGTCGTATTGTTGAAGTGCGCGGTTACGCGGCCACGCGCCCGAAATTTCCTGACGATCCACTCGCGCCCGCCAATCGGCGCATCTCGATTTTGCTCCCCTTCAGTCGCGCACCTGGTGGCGACGGATCGGCGGAGTCGATGGCGACCAGCAAGGTCGATTCGATCGTGGAGAATCTCGGACGACCACAGGATCTGCCCACCGCCCGCCCGTAAGCGGGCGGTGTCGGTCGCGCCCGGTCGAACGGCGGCATCACACTGGGGCGCCGACGGTCAGTCGCCGACGCTGCTCAGTCGCTCCTGCGCCCAGCTCACCGCGTCACCGTAGATATCGCCAAGGGCGACAGTGGAGCGCGTCGCGGCAGCACGATCATCCACCGACGACCAATCGCCCGCCTCGTACGCAATCGCCAGTCCGAGCACGGCGGCATGCGGTCCCGTGTTGCTGAGCAGAGCGTCTCGCACATCGGCGCTCACGGGCAACCGTTCCAACACCTTCGTCATCGGCATGCCAAGCAGCACATCCATGCGCGAGAGCAATCCGACGAGGAAGGCCGTGGATGCGTCGCCCGCACCGGCCGTCGTCGTGACCACTTCGCAGAACCGGCCGCGCGCAAGCGCCTGCGACACCGTCTCACTGGCGATCGGATCGCCTCTGCCAACCGACGCCACGAGCATCACGAGCAGCCAGCGTGACAGCGCTTCGCGACCGATCAGCCGAATGGCGTGCTCGATCGATTCGACCGCACGCGCGCCGAAGGATGCGGAATTGACGATGCGGAGCAACGCGAACGACAGCGACGGATGCGAGCGGAATGAGTCGACCAGCGCGAGATCCTGCACGTTCGGATCGCGAAGCAGCGAGATGATGTTGAACATCGTCACCTGCTGCACCGACATCGACTTGCCGTCGAGCGTCTCCGGACGGCTGAACACGTACCCCTGGAAGAGCGTGCACCCCATCTCCTGACAGCGCTCGCGGACACTGCCGGTCTCGACCCGTTCCGCGAGCACCGTCAACCCGCGTGCCAGCAGCGCCTTGACCTGCGGGACGAGTGCGGCGAGGTCGCGATCGAGCACGTCGAGCTTGATGATCTTCACCAGCGGCAGCAACACGTCCAGCGACGGGCGGCCATCGTAGTCGTCGAGTGCGAGCGTATACCCATCGGCCACCGCGCGCTGGCAGGCCGCCACAACGTCGTCATCGCCGTCGACCGATTCGAGCAGCTCCAGGACCACCGCCGTGGGATCAAAGATCTTGTGCAGTTCGGCCAGCAGGTGTTCGCGGGTAATGTTCACGAACGCTGTGGCGCCGCCGGTCAGCCGATCGAGACCGATCGAAACGACCGAGTGCAGGGCCGTATCGCTGCACATGGCTTCGCTCGAGATGGCGCCTGCGGTGGTCGCGTGCTGGTCCGCGCGATAGAGCAACTCGTAGGCAACACGCCGGTTCCCGCTGTCGAAGATGGGCTGACGAGCGACGAAGACGGCGTGTGCAAATGGTGGCGCGACGTGCTCTGAAACCTTGCTCATCGGCTAGTCAGGCGATTCGGATTCACACCAGGAACGGAACGCTGACATCTTCGCCGGCGTAGTCATTCAGAGAGTCGTGCAACCGGGGCGCGCCTGCACATGGCGCGAACCAGCCTCTCAGGAGTATCGTCCGGGTGATGACGCACATGAGTGATCGTTTGTTCATATACGGAAGTGTCGCCGCCGCGCTGCTATTCGCCGGTTGCGATCGAGCCCAATCACGTGCGTCCACCGCCGACTCGCTCCTGTCGCGCGACCTGACTTCTGTCTCTTATACACATCTGACGCTGCCGACGAATAGAGAGGTGTAGATCTCGGTGGTCGCCGTATCATT
>ENA-ORBV01015011-ORBV01015011.1-microbial-mat-metagenome-genome-assembly--contig:-NODE-15011-length-11476-cov-5.296430_pt1 | contig 11476 bp, 9 predicted proteins | sample MGYA00237777_ERZ505514 | MGnify/ENA primary metagenome ERZ505514 (study PRJEB26160, sample SAMN06269048) | microbial mat metagenome | isolation source: Oligotrophic lake microbial mat | place...
ATGTTGGTCACCGCACCGAACCCGGTGATCACGATGCGCTGAGCCGAAGGGTTACCTGGGGTCATTTCGATGATGGCTGAGCGGTGCCGTCCACACTTAGAAGGTCAATCCGCATGCGGCTTGGTGCGAAAGAAAGGGGTGAAGGGAAGTTCCACGCCTTGGGATCGGTCCGGCACCGATTACGAAGTCTTCATCTCGGACGTGATATGCGAGATCGCATCCGCAACTGTCTTGATCTTCTCGGCTTGTTCGTCGGAGATCTCGATATCAAACGCTTCCTCGAGTTCCATCACCAATTCCACCTGATCGAGGCTGTCCGCGTTCAGGTCATCCTGGAAACTCATCTCGCGGCGGATCTCGGACCGGTCGCGGCCCATTTTCTCTGCGACGATGGAATAAACCTTGGCTTCGATCTCTTGTTCGCTCACGCGCAATTCTCCGTAGGTACCGCGGGCTCTGTCCCTTAGGACATCACCCGGGGAACACACGAGGGAAGCCTTCGGGTGCTCCGTGGGTGGGGATCCGCCGCAGACTGACGCGGCACACGAACCGAGTATACCCCCCTTTGCTATCGAAAAGCAGATTATGGCCAGAGGCCGGACGAGCGACCGAGGGCCGAGGGGCGTTTCCAGCGAGAGAGTCCGGTGGCGGTTCCTTCTCCGATCAATGAAAACGGCGCGCAATCGCGATCTCGAAGCGGCAGAGGTTGCGCTCCGACTCTGACGATTGTGTCCGGTCGATGGTTTATTCCATCCAGATGGTGCGGGGCTCATGGAAAGAAAGAACAGGATGTGCGAGGCCGCGTATCGACTGACGATACCTGCACGGAGATTCTAACGCGGGCATTCGCCCGTTCCGTGTTGATGAAAGCGGTGACCGACAACCCGCGTGGATGCACGCCGGTGCGGCAACCGGTTTCCTTTGAGATTGGATGGGTTGAGACATGTCCACCATGCCCCGAGAGCCGGAAGCGTTTGCGGAAACCGTCGCCACCATGCTGCGGCGGGAGCACCCGGATTACAGCATCGACCTGGTGGGGCCGCGCGAGTTGCTGGTGAACGGGCGGCGGCTGGACCTCGAGAACCTGTACCGCATGGTGAACCATGAGCCGGGTCGGGGCACGGAGATCGTCGAGCACTATCTCGATCAGTTGTTCGCCAGCGACACCATGCAGTTATCGGGGATGTCGATCGACTTTGCGCGCTCGCGGATCATGCCGCGGATCCAGCCGATGAGCATTTTCGGGCACCTTTCGCGGGAGCAGGTGGCGCACGTGCCGTGGGTCAACGACACGGCGATCGTCTTCGTGACGGATCTGCCGCACATGACGGTGAGCATCACGACGGAGCAGGTGCTGCGCTGGAGGCTGTGCATCGACGATATCGAGTCGATCGCGAGGGAGAATTTGGACGAGTACGCGCCGGACCTTGAGGTGCAGTTGGTCGAGAGCAAGGAAGGCGGGAAGGCGGCGATCATTTCGCAGCATGACGGGTACGACGCCGCGCGGCTGCTGCTTTCGGGGTTGCACGAGCGATTGGCGTACCGCCTGGGCGGAAACTTTTATGTGGCGACGCCGGCCCGCGACATGTTCGTTGGTTTCTCGCCGGGCCCGGACCCGTTCGTGAACCGGCTTCAGGACCGGGTGATGCACGACTACAAGCGGCTGCCCTACCCGATCACGTCGGACTTCTTCTATGTGACCCGGGACGGGGTGTGCGGGACGAAGCCGGAGGCGCAGAGCGAGGCGGCGTGACGCAGATGGCCGATCGCAGGTGGGATTGGTGGGCCATCGGCTCAGCCTCGGTTTGTCGGGCGATCTCTAATCTGCCGGGGAGCGGCATCGATTTACCTAACGGATACTTGACGCGCCTCAACCCGTCCGTTACCCTAACGGATGGTTTTGACGGGTGCGAACATCCCCAAAGGTGTAGCTCTGGCCGATCTGGCGCAGCTGGCTCAGTTTGCATCCAAGCCTGCCGGAGCTGACCGCCCGGCCATTTCCACCAGAATCGACGCGATCGATAAATGCCTTCCGCACAAAGGCTTGGCCCTTGGTGTGATTCATGAATGGATTGGCCTTTGCGGCGATGACGGACTTTCCTCGAAGGCGGAGACGTACTGGACGCCGCCGCTCAGTTTGCTGCTGCAGGTCGCGGGGGCCGCGACCAGCCTGGGTGATTCGGCAGGGTCAATCTGGATCGGACACAGAGTCTGGCCTTATGTCCCATCGCTATTTCAAACACACGGCGTGCCCGGTTTGGACCGCTCGGTTTTTGTGCGTGCCGGAAGCGTGGTGGACAGGCTTTGGGCGTGCGACCTGGCGCTGCGAAGCGGAGTGGCGGCTGTGGTGGTGGACGGTTCAGGATTCAACCTGATCGCGACGCGGCGGTTGCAGCTGGCGGCGGAGGCAGGAGCGGCCCTGTGCCTGCTTGCCAGACCGCCTTGGGAGCGTTTTGAACTTTCCGCCGCCGCGACCCGCTGGTTGGTATCGAACCGTGCTTCCTCTTCCATGATGCGACGATGGACCGTCGAGCTATTGCGCTGCAAAGGAATGCAGCCCGCGGCCCATGCGACTCGCGTCTGGGTGCTGGAGCGTGACCGTGCGACGCGTCGTTTGCGTGTGGCTATCGACATTCTCGACCGACCTCGTGAAGAGACGGCTGGCGAAGACATCCGGCAGGTCGGTTGATGTTCGATCGGCTTTCGTGCTGTGCCGGTCGGTAGCGGCGCGCGAGTTGGTGGCGCGGCGATGCGCCTTAGCGGCCGCCGCCGGAATCGCCGAAGGCATGGACCTGGCCCAGGCGCGCACGCTTCTTCCGTCGCGGCTGTCGCCCCATGTCGAGGCACATCGTCCGGATCGGGACAGGGCCGCGCTCCATTCACTTGCCTGCTGGGCGTTGCGATTTACCCCGCAAGTGGCGGCCGATGCGCCGGACAGCCTGTGGCTCGATACGACCGGTACCGAGCGGCTGCATCGCGGCGAGCCCGGGCTGCTGCGGATGATCGCCGCCGCGGTGGGACGTTTGGGATTGCGGGCCCGCGTGGCGGCGGCTTCGAACTTTGGTTGTGCCTGGGGCGTGGCCCACTATGGGAAGCATGATCTCGCCTGCGTGCCCGCGGGGCGCGAGCGGGATGCACTTCAGGACTTGCCCCTGGCGGCGTTGCGCATCGATGCGAGTCTTGCCGAGGGTTTGGGCGAGATCGGGATTGTTCGCGTCGGCGACTTGCTCAGGATCCCGCGGGCCTCGCTGACGGCCCGCTTTGACGCGGTGCTGACGAGACGTCTTCAGCAAGCACTGGGTGAGCGTTTTGAAGATATAGACCCGGTGCGGCCGCTCTTGCCTCCGCGATGCGAGTTGCTGTTTGATGGACCGACCGATCGGTGGGATTCGGTCGAAGCCGCCACCCGGCAAGTGCTGGACGATCTGGCGTGCGAACTTGCCCGCCGCGAACAAGGCGTGCGATGCCTTGATCTTGAGTTCCTGCGCCCGCGAGCGGAAGCCACGCGGCTTCGGATCACGCTTAGCCGTCCGAGCCGCCTGGTCAAACATCTGTGGTCGCTCACGCGTTCACGATTGGAGCGGGTGGACCTCGGGGGTGGGATTGAAGGCGTGGTGCTCATCGCCTCTCGCACGGCCCGGCTGCGCCACGAGCAAACCACAAGCCGGGCGTTGGGGAGCGAGGACACGCGGGGGGCCGCGGCGGGGTGGGGAGAACTGCTGGACAGGCTTGTCGATCGGCTTGGAGCCGCCCATGTGGTTTGCATGGAGCCGGTCGAGTCGCATTTGCCGGAAGAGGCATTTCGGGAGCGTTCGGCATTGGAGGCGTTGTCGACGCGCTGCCGGGCGGCTGTTTCCGAAGCGGATCGACCGACGATTCTCTTTTCTCAGCCGGAGCCTGCAGCTGCGATGGCCTTGACACCGGACGGCCCGGTGCTGAGCCTGGACTGGCGGGGGCGGCGTTGGCGCGTGGTGGGCTGCTCGGCGCCCGAGCGAGTCGGCCCGGAGTGGTGGCGCTGGGGATGCCCGGGCGACGCAAGGCAGCGGATGGCCGCCCCGCCTCCTGATCGGGATTACTTCGAACTGCAGACGGAAGAGGGACGGTGGCTGTGGGCGTGCCGCCAACCCGCCACCGGCAAGTGGTTTGTGCATGGGGAGTGGGCGTAATTGCCGGAACTCCCCTTTCCCAAACTCCACCCGCACCCGTTCCGTCGTGACGATTCGGCCACGGCGACGTGGCACGCCGGTGAGACGCCTTATACCGAACTGTGTGTGACCAGCAACTACACGTTTCTGACCGGGGCCAGCCATCCTGAGGAGTTCATGGCTCGGGCGGCGGAACTGGGCTACCGGGGGATCGCCATCACCGATCGGCACACACTGGCCGGTGTTGTGCGGGCCCACGTGGCGGCAAAGGAAGCGGGTATCCCGTTTATCCTTGGCACCTGCCTGCGGCTTACCGATCTGCCCGGCTGCGCGCTCTTTGTCTACCCGACTGACTTGGCGGCTTATGGGCGTTTATGCCGCCTGCTCACGCTCGGCAAAAGGCGGGCCGCCAAGGGGCAATGCCACCTTGCCTCCCAAGATCTAAAGATGCACGCGGACGGGCTGCTGGGCATCGTGCTGACGGAGAAGCCGATGCCTGAATCGGAGTTTCGCTTTTTTCACGAGGTCTTCGACGACGACCGCCTATCGCTGGCGGTGCGGTTCCATTACGCAGGCGATGACGCGGAGCAACTGGAACGGACGGTCAAGTTGAGCAAAGCGTTCGGCACTCCTCTCGTTGCGACCAATGACGTGCACTACCACCATCACGACCGAAAGATGCTGCACGACATCGTGGGCTGCATACGCCATGGCTGCACATTGGGGGAGGCGGGCTTCCGTCTGCACGCCAACGCCGAGCGCTATCTGAAGGCTCCTGAGGAGATGCATCGGCTCTTCGCGGATGTTCCGGGCGCGCTCACGCGAACGGCCGAGATCGCGGGGCGGCTTCGCGGCTTCAGCCTCGATCAGCTTCGATACCAGTATCCCGATGAAGTTGTGCCCGAGGGCAAGACCGCGCAGCAGCATCTCGTGGAGCTCGCCTGGAGCGGTGCGGAACGGATCTATCCCGAGGGCATCTCCGACAAGGTACGCGACCACCTCGATCACGAGCTGCGCCTGATCGAGGAGTTGGACTACGCCCCCTATTTTCTGACCGTTCATGACTTGGTTCGGTTTGCCCGCACCGGGGAGGAGCGGCCGGGCGAGCGGCCGGCGACCTCGTGGCAGCCCGTCCTGTGCCAGGGCCGGGGGGCGGCCGCCAACTCGGCGGTGTGTTTCTGCCTGGGCGTGACGGCCGTCGACCCGACCAAGATCGACCTGCTGTTTGAGCGCTTCGTCAGCCGCGAACGGAACGAGCCGCCCGACATCGACATCGACTTCGAGCATGAGCGCCGCGAGGAGGTGATCCAGTACATCTACCGCAAATACGGGCGCGAGCGGGCGGCGCTGACCGCCGAAGTCATCACCTATCGCCGCCGGAGTGCCGTGCGCGATGTCGGCAAGGTCCTGGGTCTGTCGCTCGACTTGGTCGACCGGCTCGCCAAGGACGTTGAGTGGTTCGACCGTGGCCTGATGGAGCCCAAGCGTCTTCGCGAGTTGGGCCTCAACCCGGAGGATCCCACGTTGCGCTGGCTGGCGCGGCTGGTGGGCGAACTGCTCGGCTTTCCGCGGCACCTCTCGCAGCACGTGGGCGGGTTTGTCATCACGCGGGCTCCATTGTGCGATCTGGTGCCGATCGAAAACGCGGCCATGCCGGAGCGAACCGTCATTGAATGGGACAAGGACGATATCGATGCGGTGGGCATGCTCAAGGTTGATGTTCTGGGGCTTGGGATGCTGACCGCGCTGCGCAAATGCCTTGACCTGGTGAACGCGCGGCACGGTATGGCGTTGACGCTCGCGACCGTACCCACCGAAGATCCCGAAACCTACGAGATGATTCAGCGGGCCGACACTGTCGGCGTCTTTCAGATCGAGAGCCGGGCCCAGATGTCGATGCTGCCGCGGCTCAAGCCCGAGAAGTTCTACGACCTCGTCATCGAGGTGGCCATCGTGCGGCCCGGTCCGATCCAGGGTGACATGGTGCATCCGTATCTGCGTCGGCGGTCGGGCGAAGAACAGCCGGACTATGTCCACCCTGCGGTCAAGGAGGTGTTAGAAAAGACGCTGGGCGTGCCGCTCTTTCAGGAGCAATGCATGGCGCTGGCCGTCAAGGCGGCCGGGTTTACGCCCGGCGAAGCGGACCAGCTGCGGAGGGCGATGACGGCGTGGAAGCGGAAGGAGAATTTGATCTATCGCTTTGGAAGAAAGCTGATTGACGGGATGGAAGCCAAGGGCATCCCGCGGGCCTTCGCCGAGCGTTGCTTCGAGCAGATCAAAGGCTTCAGCGAGTACGGCTTCCCGGAGAGTCACGCCGCTTCGTTTGCGATTTTGGTCTACGTCTCCGCCTGGCTGAAATGTCATTATCCGGCGGAGTTTGCCGCCTCCCTGCTCAACAGCCAGCCGATGGGCTTCTACGCACCGGCCCAACTCGTGCGGGATGTCAAAGAACACGGCGTGGAGGTACTGCCGGTCGATGTCCATCACAGCGGCTGGGACTGCTCGATAGAGCCTGGCGGCGGCGTAAGGCTCGGGATGCGGCTGGTAAACGGTGTGGGGCAACCCGACGCCGACCGGCTTCGGGAGACGGTTGCCCGGCGAGGACAGTTCGCCGCCTTGCTTCCATTGTGGCGGGCCAGCGGGGTCGCCGTCCGGACTCTGCGCCGTCTCGCGGCGGGGGATGCGTTCGGGTCCATGGGTCTTAACCGGCAACAGGCGCTGTGGCAGACCCGGCTGCTGCGGGATGGGCCACTGCCGCTCTTTGACGATCTGGTAGCGCCCCCGCGCCCGGTGGATCATCGCGATTCATCCGACGGGCATGATTGCCTGCCCCTCATGAGTCCGCGGCAGCACGTCACCCTCGACTACGACGCGACCGGGCTCTCCCTCAAAGCCCATCCGGTGTCCTTCATCCGCGATCAGCTGCGGGAACTGAAAGCCGTGCCGTGCGGCGACCTGCATGATGCGATCAAGACGCCCGAAGGAGCGTTGGTAAGCGTGGCGGGTCTGGTACTCGTCAGGCAACGTCCCGGGACCGCTCATGAAGTGACGTTTATCACGCTGGAAGATGAGAGCGGCATCGCCAACCTCATCATCTGGAGCCGCGTCTATCAACGGTACCGTCGTGAGGCCGGGCGCCGGCTGATTCTTGCTGCCGGCCGCGTGCAGCGGCAGGGGATCGTCGTGCACCTGGTCGTGACGAAGCTGCGCAGCGTGCGGGCCGAGTTTGAAACCCTTTCCGCGCGATCTCGGGATTTTCACTGAATCACTATGAATCACATCCGCCGCAACGCGGTCACGGATGCCTTTCTGCCGCGGAGCCCCAGGTTGTCTTGCCGATTCCGTGCGACTCTGCGCCCCCAAGTCTGCGGCTGTCCATATTCTTTGGCTTGATCCTGCTGATCGACAACTACGACTCGTTTACTTGGAACCTTGTCCAGCGCATCGGCGAAGTTGATCGGACGCTGGTTATCGGTCGCGATCTGCGGGTGGTCCGGAATGATGAGGTGTCGGTCGGGGCGATTGAAACGATGGATGGCGGGAGGCCACCAGCGAAGATCATCATTTCACCGGGACCGTGCACGCCGAAGGAAGCGGGCATTTCTGGGGAAACGATCGCGCGTTTCGAGGGCCGGGTGCCGATCCTGGGGGTGTGCCTCGGGCACCAGTGCATGGCGGCGAACAACGGCATGACGGTGCAGCGGCACGTTGTTCCGATGCACGGGAAGACCAGCGAGATTTTTCATCACGGGCGCGGTCTGTTCGAGGGGATGTCCAATCCGTTTGTGGCGACGCGGTATCACTCGCTGGTGGTGCTCCCGGAGACCATTCCGCCGCGAAACACAGGGGAAGACGGGTGGGAAGTGTCGGCGTGGGCGATGGAGCGGAATGACGACGGGTCGGATCGAAAGGTGGTTATGGGCCTTCGCCGGGCGTGGGCGGAAGGTTCCGACGCCGGGGTTCGACGGTCTCCTCTTGAGGGAGTGCAGTTTCATCCCGAGAGTTTTCTGACGGTGGAAGGTCCTCACCTGCTGAGAAATTTTCTGAGGATGACCTGAGGACCGGGTTCTCGGCCTTTGCAGAGGCGGAAACCATCGGAATCCAGCGTCCTACCTCTGGACGGGATTGGGTCTTCTGGTACAATGAAAATTGAAATTTGCAAGGTCGATTGCCCGGCTCAGCATCTGTCTGGTATGGGGGCTTGCTTTCCGTGAGTCGGCCTCCGCCGCGTCGCTTCCGACGGTCGAGGGGCGCGTGGTTTTCAGATAGAACGTCGCTTTTGAGGTGCAGCAATGGCCAGTCCAAAGTCAGGCAAATCGGCATCGGCGGTCGCTCCGGCGGCACCGGACGCAGCGCACGACGCGGACAACGCGGATCCGGGGGAAGTCTCCAAGGCCATGGCCGAGGCGTTGACGAGGCCGAAGGCGAAATATTCTCTGACCAAGGTGAAGCCCTTCGTCCCTGCTGAATCCAGCGTCCAGGACGAACCGGGCGAAGAGCCGACGTGGATTGAGATTCTGCTTACGGATGAAAGCGGAGCGGTGGTCCCGGGCGAGCCCTACGAGATTGAAATGCCCGACGGACGCGTGCATTCGGCCACGCTCGACCACGAGGGCTTTGCGCGGGTGGAAGGGATCGATCCCGGGACGTGCCAGGTGCGGTTTCCGGAGCGGTGCAACGACAGTTGGGCCAGGGCCTGAACAGCGGGTTCGCGGGCCGGCGGCCCGCGGCCCGTAGACGAGGAAGACCAAGGAATGGCGGGACACGACAACATGCCGGCGGTACGCGAGGTTCGGTCCGGCGAGTGGGTCTCGCGGATCGCGTGTGTGTACGGCGTCGCCGATTGGAAATCGGAGATCTGGCGACTGCCCGACAATGAAGAGCTGCGGGACCGTCGTGATCCGTATGTGCTGGCGCCGGGCGATCAACTCGCGATGCCGATTGCGGACGCCCGGAAGGATGCCTCGGCGACCACGCAGCAGCACCCGTTCGAGATCAAGCTCGTGAACGACGTTCTGCGCTTGCGTATTCTGACGATGAAGCCGGGGAAGCACGGCGAGAAGGGTGCCCCGGACGCGCCGCAGGAATACGAGCCGACCAAGGCCACCACGCTCGATTACGTGATTCATCGCGCGAGCACTCATCCGGTCGTGACGGGCAGCGGGCCGATCAGCGGGGGCAAGGCGGAGATTCAACTGCCGCGGGACGCGATCAAAGTGGAGATTCGCTACGAGGATCGGGTGGACGATGCGCACGTTTTGAAGCGTCGCGTGATGTGCGTGCTGGGCTGCCTGAGGCCGATCTCGATGAAGGACGAGGGCGATGCGGGCGTTGGGCTCCGCGCGCGGGGCGTCCAGCAACGGCTTCTGGCGCTGGGGTTCGCGCCCGGGCCGCTGGACGGGGTTGTGGGCTCACGCACGCGCGGGGCCGTGAGAACGTTCCAACGACTGGCGTCGAGCGCACCTGTCAAAGGACAATTGGGCATCACGGGCGACATCAAAGAGAGCGGCGTGATCGACGAAAAGACGGTGACGGCCCTGCGCCAGGCGTACGGGGCGTGAAGACATACTGGATGCATCAGGCCGGCGCAGGGCGCCCGGAAGGACGTACCGCGAGATGAAGCAGGCCCGAACCGTTCATTGCACCGTCACCTCAAAACTGAAAGTGGAGTCGGCGTCTGACCCATCGTACAAAGCCGGGAAGGGCATCAAGATCGAGGTTGACGCGACGGGAGAGCATTACGGCTGGCCCCTCGGGAAACTGATCGAGAAGGGCTACGACGAGCGTTCCGACACCGTTCCTGATGAAATGGAGGTGTGCGCGAACCCGTCCGACGATCCGAAGCACTTCAACACGATCGCCCCGGAAGGCTATGAACTCGTCAAACTGGATGCCGGGTATTGGGGGAGTTATTACCGCAAACAAACCGGGAAAGACCGGACCCGCACCTTCGGCATGATCGTGGGGCATGACTTATACACGTGCCGGTTCCACTCGCCCGACACCGTTCATAATCCGAAGAAGGCGTACAACCTTTCCGAGTTCGAGAGCAATATCGAACTGCTGCCCCCCGACCCGGAGGGCTTTCCGTCGCCGGCCCGCAAGTTCATGCAGTTGCTGCTGGACAACGGGTTCGCGTGCGAACTCATCAGCCACACCGCGGTTCGGTCGTCCCGATTCACACAGGGGATGAGCGACAAGGTGCTCAGGATCTTCATACCCGACCTGCACCTGCCGGAACGGTGGCCCGACGAACCCCAGACGTCAGGCTCCGACTCGGCGCTGTGCACAGACCCATATGCACGCCAGTTGCTCCAGACGTTCATCATCGGCTCTCAGCACTCGACGGGTGCGCTCTCGGGCAACTCGATCGACAAGGCCGCGCAGGAGCGGCTGCAGTTGTTTCTTGAGTCGGTTCTGGTGGACGGTGCTAAAGACCGGCGGTTCTCCATTGACGATCCCAAGACCAAGAGCGCACGCAACTACTCGGCGGACGAGGTTCTGGCGGAGCTCGCCTTTGTGGAGCGCCGGGTGCGTTGCGCAAGCACCTGGTTCTATCAGCCCGTGCCCGAGTTTGTCAGCATCAAGAGCACACGATGGCCCCGACTGCCGGATTCCGCCGACGATCTGATCGCCTCCGGGTTCGTCGCCGGTGCGGGTGCGCTCTCCAAGATTGCCTCGGGGAGCAACGTGACCGAGACCTTGGGCGACCTGGCCTCCTCGGTGGTGGACGGTCTCAAATCGGCGGTCAAGCCCTTCCCGTACGCGGAGCAGACGACCACTGCGCCATCCAACGCCGACCCCGGCGCGGCCATCGACCTGATCAACTTCCTCCGCATGATCCGGGACGTCCGGAAGGAAGCGGCGGTTGAGGTGTATCAAGTGGGGGACCTTCTGGAACTCTGGATGAACCGAGAGTTCCTTTATTCCGACTTTCCGACGATCGACCGCAACCTTGGGTTCAAGACCAGCAAGTTCCCGCCCGCGGATCTCGCTTCGATCGCGGGCGCGGGGCTGGCCGGATCGGCAACGCTGATGGGCGACGGGTTTCAGCAGCGGCGGGGGCCAGGGTGGCGCAACACCACCCGACCGACCTCGCGGGGGCTCCGCAAGTATGTGTACGACGAGTTTCCGTCGCTCACCGAGATGCTGGCCCGGCACAGAACCGGCTGGAACTTTCTGCGGGACGAGGCGAAATTAGCGGGCAAGGCGCGGTTCGACAACACCGAGAAAATGTACGCGGCCATCGGCGAATCCTGGATCTGTCTCTTATACACATCTGACGCTGCCGACGAATAGAGAGGTGTAGATCTCGGTGGTCGCCGTATCAT
>ENA-ORBV01015012-ORBV01015012.1-microbial-mat-metagenome-genome-assembly--contig:-NODE-15012-length-11476-cov-3.727169_pt1 | contig 11476 bp, 10 predicted proteins | sample MGYA00237777_ERZ505514 | MGnify/ENA primary metagenome ERZ505514 (study PRJEB26160, sample SAMN06269048) | microbial mat metagenome | isolation source: Oligotrophic lake microbial mat | place...
CGGTGGCAGCGAGCAGACACGACCGTACGATTCTCCGGAGACTCATAACGTCACACCGCGGACGGTCGGGACGTACCCCGGGAAAATGACTCCGACGTTGGTGTTGCCCAGCCGGCGCGACACGATTTCCGAGAGAATGTCGCGATGGTCTATCGTGACGCGCAAATCCTGACCGGCTTCGAGGTTTTCACGCGCCAGCGGCACCCAGTTGTTCGTCAGCACGCGACCACCAGCGATCCCCGGCCCCATCACGAACATGCACGAGCCACGACCGTGATCGGTGCCCTGACTGCCATTCTCGCGGACGTTCCGTCCGAACTCCGACAACACGACGACCGTGATCTTGTAGCTGACGCCGCCGGTCAGCGTATCGGCATGAAACGCCGCCAGCGACTGCGCCAGGTCGGTCATCGTGCGCGACATGCTGCCCGTCAGCGGTGCCTGAGCCGAATGCGTATCCCAGCCGCCGGCATCGATCTGGATCGCCTCGATGCCGATGTCGGCCTTGATCAACGCCGCGGCCGATCGCATCCCGCGACCGAACCCGGAATTGGGGTAGACCGCGCCACCGCCAGGGGCATAGCTGGTGAAGTTGATTGAATTCAGCAGCGAGAGCGTATTCAGCGCATCGAGCGCCGGCGTGCCGATGGAGGTGTCGACGGTGGCGTAGTCGCTGCGCAACCAGGCGGAGCGTTCATCGCGCGAGGTCGCGCTCCCACCGAGTCCAAAGCCGGCCGGGTTCGGAATCGGCAGTGTCTTCGGCGCACCGACCAGTGTTCGCTGCAACCCCTGCGAGAGACCGAGCGCTCGCAACGGCGCGTTCGATCGCACCGGCGTCGACGTCGCCAGATGTCGACCGAGCCACCCCGTGACGAGATTGGGATCGGCGGCCTTGCCCACTTCAATGAATCGCTGCGCATCGAAGTGCGAACGCGTGGTGTTCACCAGACCGGCGCCATGCACCACCAGCAGGTTGCCGGCCTGAAACGCCGGGACGAGGGCACTCATGGCATTCGAGATGCCGAACTCTCCATTGAGCGCCACGCCACGATTCGCGAGCGAACTGTCCGGCCGTGGAATCGCGATCGTCGGCCGACCCGTGTAGTAGTTGGCGTCCGTGAACGGGTACACCATCGACAATCCGTCCGCACCACCGCGCAGGAACACGGAGACGATGATGTCGCGGCTCGCGGCGTTTTGCGCCAACACGACTTTCGGCAGCCAGGCAGGGAATGCAGCCACCACCGCAACTCCGGCCGCAGCGCCCACGAACGCGCGGCGCGACAAGGCGTTGTACTCGTCGCACCCGGAATCGTGCTGATGCTCACTCATGATGAGCCTCGCATCGAGGAGCGGAAGGATGGGTCAGTACCATTGGAACTGGGCCGATGAGAGTGCAAGGCTGACGGCTTCCCGGACGCGGGCGGTGCTGGTCGGGGACGGCCTGAGAAAATCAGCGAGCCGCGTGACGTACGACACTGGTGCCTCGCCGCCAAGCAGCCGATCGACAATCAGTTGCGCGCCCGCTTCCGCCGTCGTTCCGACGAATGAGGTCACATCAAAATTGAAGGCCGCCCCCGTCTGGGCGACCAGCGTCCCGGCCGCATTCCAGCGTGCGAGCACGAGTCCCGACCAGAATTCCATCGTGTCGGGGTATCCATCCGGCGTTTCCCAGGCGAACAGCGACTGCCCCATGTTGTCGAGCAGCGTGCGCACCAGCGACATGCTGGTGACGGCGGGCCCCATCGCACGCACCATCGACACCGCGAAGTGATATGGGCGCTTGTACTTGGCAGGTGCCACCATGAGGTTGGATTCCGACAGGATCAGGCGGAGCATTGCCGGAATATCGCCCTTGGTCCGGGTGAACTCCGCCGCGACGGCTTGCACCATGGCATCGGTCGGATCGTACTGCAGCAGGAACTTCGTGAGCTTGCTGGCGACGTACTGCGCTGTTTTCGGATGGAGCGCGAGTGAATCGATCACGGCGTCCGCTTCTGCCTTCCCCGCCAGCCCGGTCCGCTGCGCGGTGGCCGGGATCGTGCGCCCCATGACCGACTTCGGACCGAAATCGTGAAGCGGCGCGTCGTAGGTGAAGATGCCTCGACCCGAGACCGTCCAGCCGGTGAGGACGCGCGCCAGCTCGTTCACGTCCTGCTGCGTGTATCCACCGTCAACACCCACGGAATGCAATTCCATGATCTCGCGGGCGTAGTTCTCGTTGATGTTCCCGCGACGGCTGGACGTCTGGTCGAGGTACTCCATCATCGCCGCACTGTGGGCGCTGGCTTTGAGCAAGGCTGGGAACTTGCCCATCGCATGCTTGCGGATCACGTCGCGGTCATCGACCGTCTTGAGATAGTAGACCTGATTGCGATCGACATTGAAGTGATCGCTCCAGAATTCAACCATCCGCTCGTTGAGCTGCCGCCGCGAGAAGGCTGCGCGATAGAGCGTGCCCTCCTGCAACTCCGTCATGACGGTGCCTTGGCTGACCGCGTAGAGCTCATCCGGCGACATGCGGAGCGTGGGGTACCGCGTGGCGATGGTTGCAGAAACCGCGCGGTCGTCGAGGGTCGACGGCGTGAGCTGCTCGTCGAGATACTTCGCGTAGCCGAGTTTCTTCGCGCGCTCGAGCTCATCGCGGGTGATGCCAAGCGTGATGCGCCGCACGAGCCTGGCCACCGGATCGCGCCAGATGGCGAGCTGCGAATCCGGCGGAGTGGCCACAGCCGACAGCGACGCGGCCACACCAGCGACGGGCGCCGCCGTCTTCCGGCGTGCGCGACGACCGGTGTTCTGGGCGGGGAGTTCACGAGCCCCGAGCACGAGTCCCGCCGCGGCGGCGGCGAGAAAGTGGCGCCGGGAGGGTCCGGCGTCGGTGGTTAGCTCGACCGCCGTACCCGTTGTCACCGCCGCCCTCGTCTCAACTGGATCAGACTCGCTCAGGCCCATGCGTTCTCATCTCGATGTTGCGACGGCAGGGGTCACGCGTCTTCCCGTCTGGTGAGGTGTATGCAGCCGACTCCAGACTGACGTAACAGCTGATCCCGCGTTAAGGCAAATCGCCGGCCGTCCGTCACGGGCGGACGGCCGGCCGGCCGACAACTCAGTTGCGACTCAGTTGCGCTTCAGTTGCGCTTCAGTTGCGCTTCAGTGGCGCCGGCGGACCGCCGAGGTCGGCGTCTTCACCTGTCCCGCCCTCGGCCCCGTCTCGGCCAAGGGACTGGAGGTCGTAGCCCTCGTTACCGCGGCTCGGCGACGCATACCGGTACGGCTTGCCCCACGGGTCACCGGGAACGGCTTTCCGAAGATATGGGCCGCGCCAATTCATCGGCGCTGGCTGACGGGAGGGACGCACCATCAGCGCCTCGAGCCCCTGCGACGTGGTGGGGTAGTTGCCGTTGTCGAGCCGGTAGCTGTCCAGTGCGACCCCGAGCAACTCCATCTGCGTGCGCGCCGTGGTGGCCTTTGCCTCGCCCACGCGGCCGAAGAGCTGCGGGCCGATGAGACCGGCCAGCAGCCCAAGGATCACCAGCACCACCAGCATTTCGAGCAGCGTGAATCCGCTGCGCCCCTGCCCTTTGCGCGCGAACCCGACATCACACCCCCGCGTTGACCGCGTAAATGGCCTGCAGCATTGCCAGAGCTACGAAACCCACGACGCCACCGAACAGCAAGATGAGGGCCGGCTCCAGCAGCGACGCCAAGGTCCGCAGCCGGCGTCGGACCTCTTCATCGTGCGTCGCCGCGGCGCGAAGGGCGAGCGTATCGAGCCGTCCGCTCTCCTCGCCGACGGCCAGGAGCTGGACCGCCATGGGCGTCAGAATCCCAAGCATCGACGACGCCAGCCCGTTTCCGCGGACGACGCTCTTGGTCGCCAGATCCAGCTCGGCGGCAATCGCCATGTTCGAAATGCCCGTCCGCGCGAGCCGGAGCGCCGGCAGGAGCGGCAGCCCTCCCTGGAGCATCAGTCCGAGTGACCGGGTGAAGCGGGCGGTGGCGAGCGTGCGTTCGATCGGCCCGATGAACGGAAGAGTGAGGCGCCGTGCGTGCCACGCCAGCTGCGCGGCAGGTGACGACATCACCGTCCGTGCGACGACCACGCCAACGGCGGAGACAATCGCCAGCACCCACCATCCGCGGGTGACGACGTCACCGACGAAGACCAGCACCTTCGTCGAGAGCGGCATGGTGCCGCCGAGATCGGACAGCAGCGTCGCGAACCGCGGAACGACGAACAGCAACAGGATCAGGATGCCGAGTGCGGCGACCGTGCCCATCAGCGCCGGATAGAGCAGCGCCGATTTCAATTGCGCACGCAGGGATTCGTCTTCCTCGAGATATCCGGCGAGCGTATCGAGGGCGGCACCAAGCGACCCGGAGGCCTCACCGGACCGCACCACGCCGGTGTGGAGCGCATTGAAGAGGACTGGCTGCAACCGCATCGCTTCGGCCAGTGACGCACCACCCTGCACCGCGCGTCGGATTGACTGCGCACCGTCTGACACTTCCCCGTGCACACTCTGCGACTGCGCAACGGCGAGCGCACGATCGAGTGGCGCGCCGGCGTCGATGAGGGTTGCGAGGGTGCGGGTCCATTGCGCCACGGCACGGCGTCGTCCCGATGCACCGGTAGCGAAACGGGTATTCGATGCGACATGCGTCGAGACGGGATCGACCGACACCGGCCACAGACTCTGTCGCTTCAACTCCCGGAGTGCGGCGTCCCGCGACCCGGCGCGCACGACGCCTTCCACCATTGCGCCGGAATCGGTGGATGCGCGGTATCGGAAGGAGGTCGCCGCTTCCTGCGAGGCCGTCGATGTGTTCATCCTTCCACCTCACCAATGGCGCGGGCAATCTCCTCGGGCGTCGTGATCCCTTCGCGCACCATCCGCCACCCTTCCTCACGCAGCGCGACGGTCCCGTTGGCCGCGGCACGCGTCCGAAGCACGTCGGCCGACGTTCCTGCGACGATGTCAGCGCGCATCGACTCGTCGGGAACGAAGAGCTCGTAGATGCCGCGCCGGCCGCGGTAGCCCGTACCGGCGCACTGGTCACATCCGATGGCGGAGCGCGGGCGGGCCGCGGCGCTGCCCCATCGCATCCGTTCGGCGGCAGTCACCTCACGCGGGGTGGAGCAGCGCTCGCAGAGCACGCGCACGAGGCGCTGGGCGACGGCGCCCTGCATCGTGGCCGCGACCAGGTACGGTTCGACGCCCATGTCGACCAGTCGGGTCACGGCACCCACCGCGTCAGTCGTATGCAACGTGCTGAGCACCAGATGACCCGTCAGCGCAGCCTGAATCGCAATCGTGGCGGTTTCGGCGTCACGCAATTCGCCAACCATGATGATGTCTGGATCATGGCGAAGAATCGAGCGCAGCGCCGCAGCGAAGCCCATACCCGCGCGCACGTTCACCGGAACCTGGGTGACCCCATCGATGCGATACTCGATCGGATCTTCGACCGTCACGATCTTGACGGCCTGCGTGTTGAGCCTGGCGAGTGCTGCGTACAGGGTCGTCGTCTTGCCGGAGCCGGTGGGCCCCGTGACCAGCAGCAATCCACCGGTTCGACCGAGCAGCCGCTCGAACTGCGTGCGCACATGCTCGGGCATGCCGAGCGTGGTGAGCTCCGGCGTGGTCACCCCGGGATCGAGCAGACGCAGCACGATGCCCTCGCCGTGCAATCCCGGCAACGCCGAGACGCGCAGATCGACCTCACGCCCCTCCAGCCGGATCCGGATTCGACCGTCCTGCGGCTTCCGGCGTTCGGCGATATCGAGGCCGGCCATGATCTTGATGCGACTGACCACGGCGGCCTGATATTGTCGGCCGACACGTGTCATTTCGCGCAGGACACCATCGAGGCGGTACCGGACCCGCAGCTCAGTCGAGAGCGGCTCGAAATGCACATCGCTGGCGCCGGCGCGGAGTGCGTCGAGCAAGGTGACGTTGACGAGCCGGATCACGGGCTCCTGTTCGGCCAGCGCGCGCAAGTCATCCAGCGGCTGATCGTCGCCATCGGCGGTCGCAAGCGCCGTGGCGGCGTCGGATGGCCCATCACGTTCGGCCGTCAGCAACGCTGCCTGAATTTCGCCGGTCGGGTGCTCGACCAGACGAATGGGTCGCTCGAACAGTCGGCCGAGTTCATCGAGGACGGTCGAATCGGGCGCCACACCAACCGCAAGTACGAGCGCACCATCGTCGTCGACGCCCAGTGGCAGGACCGTGTGCTCCTCCAGGTAGCGTGGCGACAATCGGCGCGCGAGCACGCCGGTTGCGGCATCGCGCAGATCGCGCGCTGGCGGTGGCGCGTCGTCGCGCACGAGCGTCACGGCTTAGTCGGAGTCGAGGGCACGGCTGGCCGTGCCAGAGTGCGTGCGTCGCCCGGTTCCGGATTGCGTGTCCGCTGCCGTGCACGTTCAAAGAGCGCGTCGGCCTCGGCATCCGTCCGGACGATGTACGGCGTGATGAAAATCGCGAGTTCCGTCCGATTCCTGGCCGTCGTCTGGCGCTTGAACAGATAGCCCAGCAGCGGGATGTCCTTCAGCAACGGCACACCGCTGTTGATCAACTCGGTCGAGGTGCCGATCAGTCCACCGATCACCACCGTCTGACCATCGCGAACGATGGCACGGGTCGATGCTTCGCGGGTGGTGATCACGGGCGCGTTGAGTGCGGCCTGCACGGTCTGCGTGGACAGACTGCTCACTTCCTGCAGCAGCTGGACGCTGACGTAGCCGTCATCATTGATGGTCGGGATGAGCGTCAGCTGGGTCCCGACGTCCTGATACTGCACGGCGCGATCGATGGCCACGTCGTTGCCGAGTCGCGTCGAGGCGATGAATGGCACCTTGCTACCGACCAGAATGCGCGCTTCGCGGTTGTTGACCGCGAGCACTTCCGGGGTACTGAGCACATTGACGGTGGACGTCGAGGCGAGCGTGCGCAACACGGCACGAACGTCGATCTTCCCGAGTCGGGTGACACGGCCGATGAAGTCCTGGACGGGATCGAGGGAATCCGGCACCAGGGGCTGGCCGAGCTGCGCACCGCCATTACTGCGGACACCACCCGTGGCGGCCGCCCAGTTGATGCCGAATTCCGTGCCACGGCCAAGAATCACCTCGGCCACGGTCACTTCCATCAGCACCTGAATGGGACGTCGGTCGAGCGAGTCGATCGTTTCGCGCAGCAGGGTGATGTTCGACGGGGCGGTGCGAATGACCAGCGAGTTGCTGGGCGGGCTCGAGACGATGATCGTCTGGCCGATCAGCGATCCCGGTCCGCGCGACGTGTCGCGATAACTCGGCGCCGAGGCGACCGGTGCCGGTGGCTGCAGGCTCTGCCGCTGCCGCATCGTCTCCGTTTCGCGTTCACGGAACGCACTGGTGCTGCGCGACAGCGCCTGATCGTCGAGCGAGCTCCGACGTCCTGCCGCGACGGTCGCGCCGTAGAGTTGACCCAGTACCCCTGCGAGATCGTCGGAGCTGGCGTACTTCAACTTCACGACGTAGGTGCGCAGGCCATCCTCGCCCTGCGTCGACTGGTCCAGGCGGCGCAGCAGCTCGAGATACCGCGCCACGTTCGTCCCGCGATCGGTGATCAGGACCGAGTTCGATCGGGCGACGGATTCGAGGCGCGCATTGGGCCCCGCAATGGGCTTCAGTGCGGCAACCGCTTCGTCAGCGCGAATGTGCTGCAGCGGCACCAGCCTGGAAATGACCCCGACGGGTACCGGGTCGGGCAGATCGAAGCCGACACCAAGCTGACTGCCAGCGGGGCTCTGACCTGCGGGTACGACCTGGGCGACGGACCCGTTGCGGACCATGACGAGACCATGCGATTCGAGCAGCGACTCGAGGATCGTCCCGAGTTCCGATGCACGGACAGGCGTTGCGGTGTTGAGCGTGACGCGCTTGTCCGGCACGTCGGTGGCGACGATCGTGATCCCGATCATCTGCCCCATCGCAACGATCACGTCCTCGAGGTGGGCATTGGAGAAGCGCAACGTGCTGGCGACCGGACGCATCGGCGCCTGTGCGAACATCGGCGCGGCCGACGCCATCGCGAGTACGACGAGCAGGCGGTGTAACGATCGGCGACGACTCATGGGGTTGCTCCACGCACGGCGAGCGTCAGGACGACGGGACCGCTGGGGCCCGAGAGTTCGACACGGTCGGCGCCGATGCTGCGCACGCGGTACCCGGCAACGCCTTCGCCGAGATGAAAGAGTCTCGAGCCACGCGCCGCCGGATCGAGCCGCAGCAACGCCGCGGCGCCGAGGGGGCCATTCACGACGCCGTACAACGCCGGCACAGGATCGCTGTCGGTGGATGACATCTCCACGCCGCCGATGCTGTCCGACGGCGTGGCCGATCCGGCCAGGAGCGGATCGACGGGGCCGGCAACGAAGGTGCGGCTCGTGGGCGCCTGGCGGGTGAGCGAGAAGATGTTGGCGTTCACGATACTGTCCGCGAGAGCAGTCGCAGTCGATGGCATGGGTGGCACAGCGGCGGTGAGCGCAGGCAATGTGGGGGCGACGGACGCAACGGCGGTGCTGGCCGGCCACGCGAAAAAGACGATGGTGGCGATGATGCCAGTCGCAGTGACGGCTTGCAGGGTGAGCACGAGGCGCCTCGGGAGATTCATTCGATCACAAAGGGTGCATGGACGGTGAGCGTCACCTGGAGCAGTTCGCCCCCACCCTCGGCACGACGCGCGGGATTGATCTGTACGGTCAGTTCCCGCACGTCGAGCAGCGTGGTTCCGTTCTGCACGCGCGAGAGCAAATCGGCGACACCGAACACGTCGCCGAGGGCGATCAGTGTGGCCGGCAACGCTGCCAGGGGTACGGCAGTCGAATCCGGCTCGCCGGAGACGTTCAGTTCGCTCACGCTCAACTGGCTTTCGTCAGCGTAGCGCTGGAGCACACCCTGCAACACGCCGGCCGCGAGTGCGGCTGTCGCGGCAGCGACCGGGCGCTGTGGATACTCGGCTGCGCGAGCGGAACGCGCGTCGACGGCGGTACGCAACATCGATTCGGCGCCTGTCACGCCGTTCAGCCTCGCCAGCTCACCGCGGCGTGCGGCAATCAGCGCCTCACGATCACCCCATCGCTTCATCACGGGAATCGCCAGTGCCAGGAGCAGCACGCACGTCACCGCGCCCGCGCCCCAGGTGAGCGTGCGTCGATCGCGAGCCGAGAGTCCGTCAGCGGAAAACAAAGGCGATGGCAAAGGTCTCCCGGTCTGCGGTCCCGTCACGGAACCGGTTGCTCGGCGCGAGGAAGCGCACCTTCTCGAACGCCGGCTCAGCCGCGAGCGCCGCAAGCACTGCCGCCGCCGTCTGCGCATTGCCCTCGACCTGCCATTCATTGCCGACCACGCGCACGCGCTGTGCCACCGCCGCCGCGGGCAGGCGCGCTCCCAGTGCGGCCATCGCCGCCACGACATCCGGTCGCGACGCGGTGGTGGTGCTGATCGCGGCCAGTTCGCGGTCGATCACCAGCGCACGCGATGAGAGCTCCACACCAGTCGTCGCGGTCCGTCGCGCGGCGACGAGGTCGGATTCGAGTGCAGACAAGAGGCGATCACGTGAGGCGCCCGCCGCCCACCCGGCGGTGCTGACGGCAAGCACCGCCGCCGTCGCCCACGCCAGCACCCGTCGACGCTGTTCGGCTACGAATCCGCGCTCGAGCCATGGTGTGAGCAGCATCGCGTCAATGGTGCCGTCGAAACCGAGCACCGCACCGAGTGCGACGCTGAAGGCGGGATCGAGATCCTTGGCCAGTGACGGTGACACGGGGGCGGCGGCGAGATCGGTTGCTCGGGCACGCCGCACGCCGCGCAGTACCCCGTCCCTGATTTCGATCGTACCGACTTCACCGGCGCCAGCGTCGAGGGCGGCACTGGTTGATGCGTGTCCGGCGGCACTCAACGCACGCGCCAGCGCCATTGGCGCCGCTTCGACACGCCGTACGGTGCTCCAACGCGACAACGCGCGAACGCAGGCGTCGACCAGCGTCCCGTCGGCCGCGAGTGCGATATCGCCTTCCGTTGTCAGCGCCACTGCGGTCGAGGCGCCGGGTTGGACGGCAAACCAGCGTTCCGGCTCGACGCTCAGCATCTGACGTCGGGCGGTGTGTGCCACTGGCGGGAGCCTGACCTGCTTGACATGAAGATGCGCGAGGCCGATGGCAAGGCCGATACCGCGCACGTCACCGGCGGCCGTCGAGAGCTGCGTCACCATCTCGTCGAGACGTTCCGGCACGAAGGGCAGTTCATAGGTGCGGAGTCTGCCGCTGCGGGAGCGGACCACGGCGCGGACGCGCTCTGCCCCGATCTCGATCCCGACGACGCCGCTCACAGGTCACGCTCCCGCCAGCGGACGAACGCCAGCTGATTACCCTGCACGGCGTACACCGCCTGCACTTCGTGCGTCAGCGGGTGGCCACGCTGCCAGCCGCGCGCGATGAACAGCACGCGTGACGGCTCGTCGATCAGGCTCCCGCGCGCAACACCCAGCACGACCGGGGGCGCCGTGTTCTGGTTGACTTGTCCATCGCCATCGACAGTCAGCCACTGCAATGCGTCGGTGATCAGCTTCCGCCCGACTTCAGGCACCGCGGCCACATCGTCGAGCGAATTGAACAGCGTTGCCTGACCGGGGATCGCGTCGATATGGCGACGGATTGCGCGCGCTGCCTCGGTCGCCTCGGCCGCGTGTCCGGCGCGCGCGAACAATGCCGAGAGCGCCTCTTCCGGCGCTGCGTTGACATCAATTCGCGCGCTCACGTCGACCATGATGACCTGTACGCGCGCATCACCCATCTCGAAACCCGCGACGTCGCCAAGCGCGCGGTCAGCGGCGTTGAGCAACGCACGGCGCTTCACCGCATCGTCCCCCGCCGCTTCCATCCGCTGCTGCAGTGCCGCGACCGCTGCCACCACGCCACTCTCGGCGGCGTAACGGGCAATGGTTCGTGCACGCGCGTTCGCCGTGACGTCACTGGTCCGGCGCGAACCGGCCGTGACGGCGGCCGCCACTCCACCCAGGATCACGATGATCCAGAGGACGAGAATGAGGGCCACGCCGCGTCGTCGGTTGGCGATCATCATCAGAGCCCGCCCACCGGTGCCGTGCGCGCGACGAGGGTCGCCATCGATTCGCGGCCTGCAGCGTCGAGGAACCGCAGTTCGACGGCTGACGGCAGGCGTGTCGGATCATTCCAATCGCCGCGCCACGCACCGTCTTCCTGCGCGAGGAACCGGACAGCGAACGAACGCGAGCCGCGCGACGTGAACCGCAGCGGTATGCTCAGGGAGTCGAGCGGTGTGGCCGACAGAGTCACACCCGCCGTATCAGTCGACAGACCGACGCGCCACTGTCCGCTGCCACCCAGCGGTGCCATGATGCCGCGCGAGACGAAACGCAACGCGAGGATGGCCCCGTTGGCATCCGCGTCG
>ENA-ORBV01015013-ORBV01015013.1-microbial-mat-metagenome-genome-assembly--contig:-NODE-15013-length-11475-cov-5.856905_pt1 | contig 11475 bp, 8 predicted proteins | sample MGYA00237777_ERZ505514 | MGnify/ENA primary metagenome ERZ505514 (study PRJEB26160, sample SAMN06269048) | microbial mat metagenome | isolation source: Oligotrophic lake microbial mat | place...
GATTCACAAGGCCAATTGGTCAAGTTTTTCGTGTTCATCATTTCATGCACCAGTGTTGTATCCAAAACCTCCAATACTTTGACATGATTTTCGGCTTGAATACGGGTTAAAATTTGCTTGACAAATCCCAGTTCCGAAGACAGGATACCCACTTCTTCCATACCTCCTCCCAATTCGGCATTTTGATCTTCCAATCCATCCTCATAATCGTCTTGTCCATCCTGTGAATATTTTAAAAACTCGTATACTTTTTGTGTTGCTTCTTCATAATTGTCCATGAAATCATCCAAATTAATCGACAATATCGCCGTATGAGCTGCCAATTTGCTCAATCGACAATGAAATCGCATAAATTGTCTCAAGACCGCTTTCAAGTCCTTGAGCGTAATGTCCTGTTGATGCAACAAGGGCTCCTCCGGAGTTTTGTGATGATTTTGTTCTCCCTGTACAATAATATATTGCAAGGCATCGGCAACCCCCATGACCAATGGTTTATGAACCAAGCGAATCACTTTGGTCAAGCCATGTGTTTTTCCATAGCCGTAGGGAGGGACATGACTGGTCCGAATAAATTCAATAGGATGTTGGTTGTCGCCACTTCCCATTAATTTTTGTTCGTGTCGTTTAAATACTTGTTGAACCCAATGCCACAACATGTTGCTTTGTTCTCCCGGTGGCGCAATGAGAGCCACTCGTTGTTTATTGCCAGTGTTTTCCGGTACAAATTCTCCACATTTTTTCTTTTCGTCCCGACGCCCCGGAAGACACGACTTGATGGTAGTGTCAAACCAGTTCTCGTGGAGGAGCATTTCCGAGTCTACCGTTTCCACGGGCTTGGCCAAGTCCACCACATTTTGCAAAGGTCGTTCGGCGTGTTCCTGTTGTGCGACCACATTCATGGTGGGTTGTAGAATCGAGTAATAAAAGGCCAAAAATACCACCATGGTCAAACCAATAATAATGTCTTTGCGGACTTTGGGTTTGGGTCGCTCACCATATTGAGCTCCTCCTCTGGGAGGAGTTTTTGGAACTGCCATATTTGCTTGCTGTGAATTTGTATATTTAGGCCAAAGGAGACTCACTCTAGTTCATTAATTTATCGCAGAGCCCGACGTTTGTCCGGAAGGTCAATCGATTGATGATGACGAAAAGGTAAGCAATGTATGTTTTGTTTGCTTTCGATGGAGTATTTCACACGAACTGTCTCTTACGCCTTTTGCCGGCTCTGCTCCCGAGTCTTCTAATAGAAGCAATACTATAGTAGCTAGCGATGTCAGACGGCCATATAGCTTACGAATACTCTACTAGCTAGCTAGTCGTGAGGGTCCCTCCTCATTGATTGTGAGGCTGTGTGCTGATTTCCTACTCGTTGATTGATGTCGAGCTTTTATATATTACAACAGGGAGAACCCGAATCTTAGGGATGTCAGAAAAGATCCAACGGACCCACAGTTGCTCAAAAAACTTCTAAACTTAAAAAGTTAGTAGGCTCACTTCATCGTGCTTTACACACCTATTAAAAACAAACCAAATTATCATACCATAAGCTTATCCACTCTACTCTACTCTTGGAGCTCCTCAAGTGTCTCCCTCAACCACGTTTGGGTTTGAAGGACACTCTCGGGCAGCCCTTGCTTCCTGCTCTTTTGATTTCTACCACGGCAACAATGTTGAATCGATTGCTCCGTCACCAACACCACCCAGTCTCGTACAATGGTGCGATTTCGATCATTCTCCAAGTCATCCCAAACATCATCGATGATCTTGTGCAATAAGCCATGGGTGTATTCTTGGACATTGGAGTCATACGTCCATTCATCGATGTCATCACAGTCATTGTCGTAACTATCTGCTGTCGTCGCAGCTTTGGCACGCCGATGTTTGGGTCGTCCATAGGCAAAGGCCACCACTCTCATATTATTGTCACCATGGGGTATCTCTGGACCATTGTGAGGGACTCCTCCTGGCAAAATGGCCACGGATCCTCGTTGGGCAAACAAAGAAGCCGCAATAGTACTACTGCCCGGTGTCAAGCAAGGATGAAGTAAATTGCCGTATTTTTGGACAAGTATTTCAATTTCGGTATGATTGTCGCAAGTTGTGCATTTGTTTCTAACATCCTTCCAAGCCCTTTTCCAATGTTTGGTACCGTGTTTGGCAATCAGAGATTGAATGGCTTGATGATGATGATGCACCGTAACCGTCGTTTCTTGGCCAACAGAAGCACAAGTGCAGGACCAGTTTTGGTGGTCGTCCAGGCATACCTGCTTCATGACCTTGTACCAATCCTTCACTGCAGTTATGAAAAGTAGAATCAAAGCATGGCCATCCTAAGGGTTAAGTTCCACTCGAACACGTGGCTCACAAAATAAAGTCCACTCGACTTGACACATGAAAAAAAGTGCAGTACAGTACATACCATTTGTAATATCGGTCTTGTAGGTATACCAGTCGGTGGCAATGGCACCTTCGGATATGGCCACAATCAACTGAGCCATTTCGGGACGAAGATCGATATGCACCAATTGGGCATCCACTTTTCCATACGACACGAGAAGGCTGTAGTCAAACCATTCAAAATTATGGACACGAGGGTCCTTGGCGGCTTGTTGCTGAAAATAGTCCATCAAAACTTGAGCAATATTATGAGTATAGGCATCGTCGTCGTCGTCGTCGTCGCCACTGTAATCTCCATCGCCATCATCATCGCTACCAGTATGTTTGGCAGCTTTTTTCTTTTTCGTGTTCCATCCCAAAAACTCCTTGGCAATCATCTTCGAGTAGCGCTGTCGAAAGGCCTTTCCTTGAAGATAAATTTCCACACGACCACCTTGATTGTCACGAATGCCTTGGGACTTTTTGTGTTTGTATCTTCGGGCATCCTCCAAAATCATGGCGGCATGATGCTCCAAAAAGGTTTCCACGGCCTGCAGAACGACCAAGGGATTATGGAGGATGGTTTTGGTTTCGTTCTTTTTGTCTTCATCATCATCAAGTGATGCCACTGTTGTGGATGATGGTACGAGTAGCGATGCCTTTGGGTCTACTGGTGGGCCGATGATTCTCAAGCCTTTCTCGTTGTTGAGGACAGCTTTGTTGTTGCTGTCCCTATTGGTTCCCTTCTTCTCGTCGTCGTTGTTCATTATTTGACTCTGTTGATTCCACCGGATCCTCACAACACAAAACTAAAATGAGTCACGAATCAATAGTTACTGCGCGCGCCATTGATTCCAATTGGAGTTGTTGATGACCCTCCTCAATTTCTTGTGTCCATCCAAACCCTCTGTAGAAATCCTGCCAGATTCTACTGGACGCTGCCCCACACCAAAAGGGTGATAATGAAATGCTGACAGCACAACAGAGGTAAAAGGTCTGAACAAGGTGTTTGCGAAAGCATGCATGCCCCTGTGAGTTTCCACAACACAGGACTGGGGGTGTCCCACCAACACGCAGGCAGTGAGATTTTTTCTTCGGCTGAGCCGAAGTTTTTGGGCTGAGCCGAAATTTTTAAGCTGGGCAGAAGCTTCCAGTTGGGCTGCATGCATGGGCTTGCATGTCCATGGATGACAACCTTTTGTCTTCTGGGGAACCTGTTTGAGATTGAGTCAATGTCATTGCACTGACAGATCAACCACCACAGTGTTTCCTCTCAGCACAGCAATGCATGATTTGATTGCATGCATGTTTGATGAGCCTCCTGAATTTCTGTTTTTACCTGAAACACTTGTGGAAGTCTCAACCGTTTCTGCTATGAGCTGTCCCACACCAAAGACATAACAACAAAAAACAATCAGAAAAACAATGGCAAATGTCTTGAATGGAATCAAATGTTCTTTGTTTGTCAGAGCATCTCATGTTGGCTTCAAAATGAGTGCAAGTGTCATGCTAACAACAAAGCAATGGCTTTGTGATGTTCTTGGGCATTGTCAAATCATTTTGGATGTGTCTAAGTTCCTGTTTGGACTGCATCTGCACAAACAAAAAAACGTAGCCTTCCTTTTGTCAGCTAGGAATCTATTTTAAATTGAATCAAACAAATTCCACTGACAGGGCAAGTCAGTGCATGCAACACAGGAGTTGTTGTTCTCACATGCACAAATTCTTCAACGCACAACTTTTCATCAAAAGAAGAGGGTGATGCTGGCATTTTGACATCCCTCTTGTGTGAGTTGCAACCAATGAAACATGAAATTTGATAAGCACACATGAGCAGCAAATAAAATTTGCACAGCCCCACCCAAAACTTAGCCGAGTGAAACTTGCAAAATCAGGTCCAAAGTGAAGTGCAAACAAAAACAATAAGGCCGGGTCTTTCAGCAACATGGTGATTACAAAATCCAAGGTGTCCGTGGTGTCACCATGATGTTACTTGTCAACAATGGAGACAGGGAGATGTTTGTTCTTACTAACAATTACGGTCATGCTAAGCAGCAAAAAGCTGACTGATGCCTTAGAAATTATTGGGCTTTTCTAAGGCTGTTGCATAATTGAAAACAAACATGGACTTAATTTTTGTATTTCTTGGTCTCTCAGTTTTCCTAGGTACACACCAGCAAGGCAAATGTTGCTCCTATTAATATAGGTTGTAGCTTTTTCTGTTGGGCTGATCTTTTGTTACCAATGGAGGCATCAGGGCTGAGGGTGGTCTGCATTGCATGCCTATGGAATTTGGGACGGTGTCTGTAGGCACGACACTGTAGTGTTTGTTGTTGGGGTTGGAAAGACATTGAGGGTTGGTTTTGGAAAGTTTGTTGGCAAATCCACCAGATAGTTTGATTCCAGTTCTAAATTTGGCATGCCAATAAGCCTGAGGCAATTCTACCATTGCTTGTGGTTTTGCGGGTAGCGTAAGCTGTGTTTTTTATTTATTGGCTTGCAATTTGCTTTGACAAATATTTAGATCCCTTAGAGTTTTTTTAATCATTACCATTTACGTTTCGAAAAGACTGTATGAATCCTACAACTTGTTGAAGCGTGTCCGCGAAAGACTCTGAGTCTGATGGCTCTATGGATTCATTGTTAGGGCATATTGAGGTTCGAACTGGCAGCCCCTTGGCCATCCGACAAAATGTCTTGCGACCATCTTCCGTGTCTAGCATTCCATCATAGGAGTCGCCATCTGTAATACCTTGGCAGTTTTCGTCGAATTCTCCGTGATAGCATGTACCATCGGACTCATCGCAGAAGCTCGGAATGAGCCAGTCGGCCATGTGGCACCCTTCATAAAGACATTCCAAATGACACTTTGTCCGATCAGGTTCTCTTGCCCTCCAGTCCGCACAGGTTTCCCAAGGCTCATTGTCGCCCAAAACACCCACATGAGGTCCGCGCGGAAAGTCACCGTACGCAATGGCCTGTAATTGCTCTCGGACCTCATTGGTGCGTGCATGCATCATGGGCAAGAGTGGAAATTGACCAGTGTTCCATTTTTCGGGCGCATCCCACGACAACTCATTGTCGAAGTAAAAGCCGAGCAAGCTCCAATAGTCCTCGCGAACATACTTGTCAATGTCCTTGGCATGTTGCGTCAATTCGGCAATGAACGAAGCGTTGCTGTAAATGGTCTCGGTGAATTCTTGAACATATTCTAGGTATTGGTGGTGCAGTGCAGCATCCGAAAGCAGTGGACCCACCAAAGGATTGTCTTCCAAGGATTGGCACGTAGGCCGGGCAATCGACCAGTGTATGATTCGATTGTTGCAAACTGCATCATTGCAAGTGATGCCAGAGCGAGCGGCGTTCAAATCATAGGCGACCATTTTCCACTGATTCGCGTCATTCGGATCGCCCGTTTGTGCGAGGTAATAATTATTCCCATTGTTGATTGGACTATCCATACTCAATGCGACCGCATAAAACGCAAAGGTTTTGAGGACGTTTTCCAAATCGACTTGGTCCTTGAGGGATCCTTGATTGAGGCAAGCCTGATGGCATCGTGTCGAACTAAGGTGTTGTCGAATAAAATCTTTCATGTCGTCGTCCCAATCCGACGTTCCCAAATCCAAATCAATCAATTCTTCGTCCAACAACATGTCACCACAATCTTGGTTGTGGCGCAAATATGCCAAGACCACATCCATCTTGCCTTGGTCGTGCAAATTATTGACCACATCGTCCACACAACGCTTGGCGGCATGCATGCCATAGACGGGCGGTGGTACCACATGCTCGCCCCGCTCAAAACTATACGGCTGTAGTTGTTCATCTTCCGCGGTAGCATCCAATCGCGTTTGCGCTTGTATCAACTCGTCCTGCGTATATTGTCCACATCCCCGGGAGAACCACTTGACCTTGTACAGAGCATATTGATTCAAATTGAGATTGGGGAAACTTCGGGCCATGACATACGGTTGATCCGGTGCTTCCAACAATGTATACAAACCATGACGTTGCCCGTTGATGGATAAAAGAACTTTACGAGCTCGCAAATGAGGCAATCCAAAGCGTGCTAGGGCCCTCATGTAGGCCCATTCTCGTTGATAACTATAGTCTCCCATATGATGGCGCAAAAACACGCGTTGGGCCCCAAACAAAGAAGTGGCGGCGCCGTTGTCGTCGCCAAAGTCCAATTGAAAGGGCAGTGCCTTGGTCCCCACACAAATGCCCAACCGCAATCCAGTTTGTCCTTTGGGACGAATTTGTATATTGGTTCCCGTCACCACCGTCAGAGGATCACTACTTTTGTTGCTATTCACCGTGGTGACGGTGACCGACTGGACGGGCCGATACAATTCAAAACTGGCATTTTGCATGGTATAGGCATAATCGTCGGCCTCCATGGTCAACTGCAATTCCAATACAGGGTCCATGGCATTGGGGACGGGCAATCCTTGATCGTCCATGCCAAAAAACGACGTGCCCAATTCATTTTGTTGGCGTAATTCGGCTTTGATTTGGGACACGAGTTCCTCTGTGATTGTGGCCAACGGAGTGATTTGGTTTACCTGTCCCGGTGTCGGTGTGGAAGTGTACTCGTAGGTCAAAGAAGTAGCATTATTTTTCGTGTCTTCCACCAAGGCATAGGTGTATTGAAACCGGTCGGCCAACAACGACCCTTTGGCGAGTGCCAAGTCCTTTTCCACATCCTGAAAGGGTCCCACGACGGATTGCACCATGTACGACGACGAATCTGCGCCGCGATTTCTGGAAAGCTGTGTGAGACCCGTGGTGGCTGAAAAGGTAGAGCTGCTATTTGTAGTAGTTGACATTGTCGTTTTCTTGTGCAACAATGTAAGAGTGTCTTCACGACCAATGCTAAAGGGTGGTGACCACGGATCATTGTCCACTTCACAACACAAGACCAATCGCTCATTGGACCCCAACGTACGACCGGGAGGAAACTCAAAGAGATGGTCCATGCCCTTGTCGTCATGCATGGCGTAGCCATACAAGTCCAGCACGTTGTCGTTGTCATCGCCACCATCATTGGAATTAGTATGGAACCACAACTCGATCCAATCGTTGCCATCCTCACAAGGACTGTGAAGGCTTCCTTTGGGGGCTACCTCACTAATCACAAGGGATGATGATGCATCGGAGTAGTGAATAGTTGTGGCTACTAGTAGTAGTAGAGATAGCCATAGAACAGGGGGTCGGTGGGTTTTGGAAGACATTGACATCATGGTGAAAATATGAAAATAATAAGATGTCAATAAAGCTGATCGATAGCTAATGAAATAGACACGATAGAATTAATTGTACGTAAAATCAGCTGTAAAATCAATCAATGAATGGATCTTCGTGCGACAGTCTCGAGTCGCGTCAAATTCAAATCTGGGACAACGTTTAGAGGAGTCCCCCGGCGATCTCTCTAATTAAATTGGGCAGTTGGTATGGAAGGACAACTCAGGAAGAGTTGGTGTGCGTCTGAGATCCATTTCTTGTGTCGCACACTCGTGCCAGAAATATTGGATGCAATCCTTCAATAATTAAGCAACAACAACAATCAAGAGTTGAGTAAGCAAAATAAACCATGCACCTTTTCGCCTCCTATCTTATATCTGTACCCAAATAAACTGGGCCAGGTGTGAACACTCATAGAAATTGATCTACCCAGAATCCATCATAACAAGGGCATCGATAGCTAGTTTCATTCTTTGGCACCAGTAGAATCGATAATTGTGGTCGTAACCAATACGCAAACAAAAATAAACCAGGAGTAAAGGACAGGAGAGGACGAACCTCTCTCTCTCTCTCTCTCTCTCTCTCTCGAATAGTTGGGATGAATTGAATGCACGATGGAGTGTCCTGCTTCGTACGACAATAATGTCTGGTCTCGCATGGGTTGCATTCTAACCTATGGCGGTTCCATGCAAGACGTGTGCATTAATTATTCGTTACTCGGCTGTAATTTGTTGCTGTGCACACAATTGACCTTGTGGCGGCGCAAGCATGCTGCTGTTGCCCAAAGTCTTCTTCCTTCGCAACCGGCGAGTAGTAGCACTGTGACTACTACTGCGGATAGGCTTCCACTTCAACCTTTGCCCAATGTGGCATGCCGATGGTTTTCGTTGGCATTTGTAGCGGCCTTTCAAATTCAACTTTGTTTGTGGGTGGAATGTTCGGGAGTTTCCATCATTTGGTGTGCCATGGCGGGATGGGCCTTTCTCGAGGAACGGTGGATACGACAAGAACCACAACGACAACCTCTCATCGTTGTGGAGGAGCGACAACAATTGCAGCAAGATTCATCTTTACGCCAAACTAATTATCCGCCTGGCGATAACACAACAGCAGCAACAATAACAACATCGGCTGCTGCCTCCGATCCTGCTTGCCCCCATTTGTGGGGTTTGGGCACGATTGTGCAAGCTTTCAATCTTGGAGGTGTTTTGTATTACGCCCTTACCGAGGAATGGATTACTACTGTGGCACATGGCCTGGCCATTCTTTTGGGATGCTGTCTCTGGTATGCTTCCGAACGAACAGCAACAGTTTGGTGGTGGTGCTGGAAGAAGACGGGAGGACGAACTTCAGATACTATTGGCACAGAAGAGTCAGCAACTGGAGGAGATGAGAGACCAGACAGACCCTTGATTCCCGACCGAGAGTAAGTAGGGATGATATAGCGGCCCTGGGCAATGAAATATATCCAGCTAACAAGTGCATAAGCAACAATCCATCATCCCGGCATTCATTCTGCATTCAGTGGACGGCAAGCGAGACGGCGAAAGATCCAATAGTAGCACAGCGCGGCCTTGAATTTCGCACAATACTTCAAGGAAGGAAAAACACAGATAAAAAAGGATATAATGAATGCGGCTATTCATTAGAAATTGGCCTCGAGAGAGGCAACGTCAAGATAGCAAACGATTGATATAAAGGACGCGTCTATTTTAAAATGAGAAAACTGGCCTCAAGAGAAACAAAACGTCGTGTAATGGCGGCGCCTCAACAACTAGTATATAGAATACTTTTTGTCTCGCTTCCAAACGGTGGTGGCCTGCTGCCACCAAAGGGTGGTAGTGATGCCATGTCTTTATGAGTATCACTGGTGGTATGAGTCAGTTCATTGCTGCCGTTACTGTTGGCAGTGACGATAGTAATGAGGTCACTCGCGCCACATTCCGGTGCTGGAAAGGCCAATGGTATCAGTGGACCTAAGGTGAGTGGCTCTAAGCTTCCTCTTCTCTGAGGGGGGGTTGGTGACGTTTCACCGACACACTTCGCAGGAAAGGCAGCAGGCTTCGATTCACCGCCAAACTTCGCGTGAATGGCAGCCTTCGATTCCAAATCCCCTCCTGGACTTTCTCTTCGTTGTGGAGGACGAGGAGGACTTTCGTCGTCATCTGGTTCTCGCCGATTCGGCCGCCGCTGTTGGTGGTTGTCACGGTCCCATCGGTTGGTGGGTGGGAAGCTTTGTCGTCTGTTTTCTTGTGGTGGAGGGTTGTTCGTCCTACTAGCAGTACTAGGATGACTCCGACGGCTTGCCTTTCTTCTGGACGAATGACTCAAATCTCTCATAGAGGCAGATGGCGAGGAGGCTGGTTTTACGGATGTGAGACTTCTTCCAGCCGCATTGTCTTGAATGAGAGTGATGCTTTCAAAGTCCGACCTCCACAGGGTCGCAAACTCATCGAAAGAGGCAAATGTTGGGTTGCTCATGGTATCGTGAGGCGAGGTTGTCTTGGTTTCCTTCTCGACTCCTTTGCAATGAGATTGTGGGATCACTTGTGAAGGTACCAGTAAAGAAAGGATGAAAAACACTACATTCATGTTTGTTCACGTTCGATGTCGTGTGAATCTGAGCCCACAAATCAAGCAAGCTAATGTCTCACTTGCCACAATTATATATTAAGCCACCAAGAGTGGTTAGGGTATTGACCCCCTTTGTTTTCCAGCTGGAGCCTGATGTTGCAAAAGATCGATGTCCCAACCCTACAATCAGAATACTAGTAGTTTCTCGAAACATTTTCACTTCCGCGGCTTTTCCGTTCGTGCAGCCATAAATGGACGTATTAAATCGCCTCATGTATGGTTGGGTGAGGACTGAGGAGCTTTACTGCCTTTTTTTGTACTGCTAGCTACTGCATGCTGTGCAGTATCATCGAGAAGCAATTATGACCACGTGCGTCGATCATGCTCGCAGTACGAGTTGCTGGCTCACAAATGTACCGTTCTGGTTACTTTACTGCAACTCCGTCGCCTTTCTTTTTCTCCAGTGCAGGGCTATGTTGCTGTGAACAGAAGGTCATTTGTGACCGCAGTGACATCCTGAAATCATGTTTCGACTTACGCATGTTGTATGCATAAGGGAAAACTACTCTCAGGAAGGTATACTCCGCGAGTTAGTACTACTAGTACCACGTACTAATAATAGTGAGTGAGTGGGTCCTAATAACGTGCTTCTTTATTCACTTCCCCACATGAGGCACAATGTCCCTGGGATGAATGTGATTGTTGAGATATATGGAGTAGCAACGGTTGTGTTGATACGTACATGTACGTACCTTTCCATGAACCGGTGTGACCGCCAAAGTGTCGAATGTACGCTTTAATTAACTCACTTTCTGTACCCAGGTTCGTACTCCGAGAAGAAGTTCCATCTGCATCTCCGCGACACGGAAATAACGATGTTTGCTCGACACTGACGAACGTGCAAAAGTGACCTTTCTGTTGAGAAGGGGCATGTCATGTCACAGTTGTTGTCTGTCACATGAGAGGAACGTCAAACTGGTGACTTGTGGATCAGGAAACCAGAGCTCCAGTGTCGCTGATGGCAGCGCTTCAACCGCAAATCTTAGTGTGACAAAATGAGAAAGCATGAGCACATGAGTGCAAAACTCTGCCCTCCAGTGTCTCACTGGTGGAACGTCCAGTCCGTTCTCTTGCTTAACGGAAAGGGCATCCACCAATGGATACACTACAAAGTGGTGCAGGAACTTGGCAGCTTGCCACACCTGGCAAGCTGGGGTCAACCAGCAGCCCAGCTGCTCCAAGGTTCCCACCAGGGTTTACTCCTAAATAATCATTATT
>ENA-ORBV01015015-ORBV01015015.1-microbial-mat-metagenome-genome-assembly--contig:-NODE-15015-length-11473-cov-6.838803_pt1 | contig 11473 bp, 7 predicted proteins | sample MGYA00237777_ERZ505514 | MGnify/ENA primary metagenome ERZ505514 (study PRJEB26160, sample SAMN06269048) | microbial mat metagenome | isolation source: Oligotrophic lake microbial mat | place...
TTATACGCCATCGTAATAGAACACGGCGTGGGAACTCATCGTTTCCGTTCCACTTTGTGTTCCGCATTCGATCTTGTATCTTTTCCATTAGGGCGCACATCAGTTCTTGGTCTAGAACTCGGGACACGACTTCCATTCGTGCTTTGAATCACGGGTGAAATCGCACCATCGTCATTTCAAGAATTTGGTCGCAAATGGTGAGTTCTATGAACTGTCAAGAGGCAAGGCTCGGAAAAATGCTAAAGAAAGCTCATAGAACATCAGATTTGTAGATACCAGGATGCTGCAATCCTTCACCTCCCCATTTGCAAGCTAAGGTTGATTGAATTGGAACCCCAACGCTAACAATTTGGTGCCCTACCAGAGCCACGGAGATAAGGTGCGTCCAGCGTGAAAACTCCTCCAAGTCAACAAGACTCAAATGCGGCATTGGACTCCACCGGCCAGTACAATTGTAGCGAACAGCCAGATAAACACACGATAAAAGCAGACATCGCGTCTGCATTTTTACGACCAACAACACCCACCTACCGTACTAGTGTACAATTGTAGTACCACCGGCGACAACACAACATCAACTCTTACGCCATCGTCAACATCAACTCTTACAACAACAATCAGAGCTAGCACCCATTCACAAGCTTGGTTTTCGCGACGTATTTATTCAACGCTAAGTAGAAGCAAAATATAAAAGACAGCAACGACTGTGTAGTTTCAATTTATTTCTTCAACACTCGGGTACGAAAGCAACAATCGACGTCAGCAGCCAACCCATCCATCACAACTCACGACCCAATAACAAGAAGAAGGAAACAACATAATTTTAATAAAATTCAAGAACCATGGAAGTCCCAGTCCCCTTTGAAGCCTACGATGACGAATTCCGGTCCATTTGCCGGCAAATTGAAAAAAGCTTGGCACCCGAAGAAACGACGGGCTCTAGCATGACCCAAGGCTTACTCCAACAATGCGAGGATTTGATCAAACAAATGGCCTTGGAAGCCCGCAGCGTTTCCAATCCCAATTTGAAACGCAGTTTATTGGACAAAGTCCGGGAATGCAAATCGCAATGGCAAGCCCTCAAAGATCAAGCCAATCAAAAGGGACTCTTCGAAAACACGGGCGGCGGCGGAGGTGGCGGTAACGGACGAAACTATCGGGATCGATTGCAAAATAACGAAGATACGTTGGGTCGACAAAATGATACTCTTGAAAATGCGCGACGCGTCATGGAAGAAACCGAAGTGGTGGCCCTCGAAATTACGGAGGAATTGGGACACAATCGTGAAAAATTAATGAGTGCTCACGGACGCATTCACGAAGTGACGGGTATGACGGGACGGGCGCGACGTTTGTTGATCAGTATGAATCAGCGACAGGTGCAACAAAAAATGTGCATGTATGGTGTTGCCGTGGCTGCGGTGGCGCTCTTTATTTTTGCCCTGTGGGGGATGCGTTGAGTCACTTATTTTTAGTTCCTATGACTACAATATACCAAGCCGTGGTAGCGTGATGTAACGAAAACTGAAAGAACACAAAGTTGCAAAAAATCCACAAACGAAGGAGGAACTTGAAGAAGGAAATGTTGCACCGACAAGAATTGAATCTGTCAAAAGAAGGAGACATTGCAAGGCAGGACCGGTCTTTTTCTTGTCTCCGCAAACCCCGGAATAGATATCTCGTAAATTATAGAACACATCTAAGGAAAAAAATCCGACTTCGGGTATTTGCCGCCGTAGTTGGGAAGTTTAACTCGTGTGGTACTGTAGGTGCGGCCACTTTTGTTGGAAAAATTGCAAATGGAGCAACGCGCTTTGTTTTCTCCTGCACTGTACCAAACGCTTATCAAATGGACCAAAGGGGTGTTCCCGCAGCACGACCATGACTACTGCAAAAGTCGCCGACTCGCTGTCGACATGAATGCGACAATCTCCACCATGTGTGATGACATTAGTGCACGTTACGCTCGACCATCCTCAAACGGACTAAAACACAAAGGATCGACAGACCCCGTTTTGTAAAATACAATTTTTATTATACATGTCACTGCAGCCGACAATATGGATGTGAAACCATCCGAGCATATTTTACTCGAGTGCATGCTATCATCCATGGGTCCGGGGATCAATGACGCGTTTCTTTCCAGACTCTTTTAATACCTTGTCCAAATCGGAACCGCCCGTGGATGGTGGTGGTGCTGCTGAAAAATCGGATTGTTTCAATTGTGCTCCAAAGGCATCCCAATCGACAGCTTCAGCACTGGTTGAATTTCCATCTGCCATTGCACTGTCCAGAAAAGCCAGTACAGGCAGTGATCCCGCTGCCGCTGCACGAAAGAAATTCCTTCGGCTGCCAGGAAATAATACTGCAGATGACGGACATTCCTCTTCGTCGAAAGATTGTTGGAATATCATGGACTCTGCCCTGCTCTGTGCCTTTTGCCGATCGCGAAGTCTTAGGAGGCTTGCTGCTTGTTTGTATGGTTTTTCTGTCCGTTGTCGATGCGACATTTTGGCTGGGCCGATCCAAGCCATTGGCTTGGACGGGGAGGTTTTGGAAAGTGATGTTCCTGTTGTCGGCGTTATCGCTGTTTGCACTATCCTAAAGGGGGCATGATCCCCCAACACCAATTCAACTTGGACAAGGAGGTTTATTGACAGCAAAACAGTCATAAAGGCCGCTCCGAGGAAGGACAGCCTTGTGTTTTGGACGATCATTGGAAGCATAAAGGCCAGAAATGCTATCATAGTAGTTGCTCCATCAATTGGTACAGACGAGTATTGCGTGTCATTAATTTTCTGTTTCTTCTTTGTGAGCCTGCCTTGAATCTCTGCAGCTGGGAAGTAGCTGCCCCTGCTAGTAGCTAGAGAAAATATTCTATTCCATCGGAAGAGGCAGTCTTGTACGTACTGTATTTGCTATCTTTTGGATCCTCGAAGTGGTCCTAATGAGAATGATGAAGTGAACGGAGGCAGTCACATGGTCTTGCCCTAAGTATTTATGCGGGAACATCGATTTATTTGGTGATTAACACCAAAAAGTGAATAGTCCACCAAGTAAGTTGGAGTGCACACCGGGGGGCCCAAAGTTTTAAAACCACCTCACACAAAAATTAACCTTACCCAGCCATGAATTCCCAATGAATGCCGACGACACCCAATAATAACAGACAACAAAACCTGCAGATATAGAAGAACAATGCTACTGTTTCAACTATAAGACAAAAGCCTCCTACGCAAAAAAGAAGAAAATGGCCAACTAGCTTCTCGCCAAACCATGGTGTTTGGGACTATTGTTTTGGTAGCAGCTACCTGCGTTGCTTTGTAGTACTGTATTAGGCATCGAGTCTTCCACGACATCCACCGACCAACTACTGTATGAAGGACCCATGCGGAATGTCGCCGTCGATTTTCCCACCGCATGGGTGGTGGGGGCATTGTGTACTAGTACTGTAGTTATGTTCATTGTGTGGAGTGGATGTCAAAACATGTGACCAACAAGTGCAAGTGACCTTGGATTGGGCCTATGGATGGGTTATCTCCAAACGGTTAATCGAAAGAAGGCGTTAGGGGAAATGTCAGGCTACAGTCTAGCAGCAGAAAGAAAGCTCACAGACAGCTTTTTTAATCAATAAAAAAGTTAGCTAGTAGCTACCAAGAGGTCTCCTTTTTGACCAAATACTCTTCCGCGATGCTCACATTTAAATGCTCACTCGGTTGGCTTATCTGGGTGCTGCAACGCTCTGGGGCAGAGTCATGAGCATACTCTTCTAGAAGGCCAAATACTCTTCCCATATTTTGATACTAGCCTCAGTAGAGATGCGAGTGAAGTGAAGACTTGAAGATAATTATTCAACTACAATCAGTACAGTGACTGGGACAAGATGGCCACTTTTGTTTTAAGGATCGAGATCAATGTCTTCAATTTTGCATGCCCCAAAGTGCGTCTTTGTTTTTGGTTCGCATCCAACGAGGCAATAATTAGGCATGCCAAAGAGAGCTATACAAGGTCCATCTAAAAGGGTACTACTAAAGAGGACAGAATGATGGGCGGCAATGTTGCGTATTAATTTATAAATGTCACAGTAGGACCACATACACTTTTTCTGCAAGGGCGATGTTTATTCCACAGAAAAACAATAATTGAATCGACTCCAAAGCTTCTTGTGATGAAAGGAATCACTCGTCCAACGTAATATCACCTTTCATTTGTGTCGGCACTCCCAATACATAAGTGTTTGTTGTAGTTGTTGTGTTTGGAACGATCGTTGTCTCCTACATGCTACATTTGATTCAAGATGAATGCCTTGAGATCGGCCAACACCTTTTCTTTATCTTCTTTGAGCTCATTGTGAATTTCGTGCTGCAAATTGGGATACAAATTGAATGTCTTGTCTTTGGACGCACACAATTCATAATATTGTTGGGTTCCTTTGGGATCGGTAATGACATCTTTGTCGCCATGAGCTAGATAGACCGGCAGTGTCATTCTTTGGGCCGAAGGAATGGTATTGGAAGGCCCATCCTCCAAAAAGGAAAAGGCCAGAGAAACGGAAATCATATCGTGAGTCATGGGATCATTCTTAAAGGCTTCCGTGACATTGGTATCGCGTGATAGCTTGTGGGTTTCTACCCCACTTGGTAACGTGACACTGGGGATGATTTTTCTCAAACAAGCCAAGAGGGACGACATGACGGTTTGATAGCAATTTTTCTCCACTCCCAATGCAGGAGCCGTGGCAATGACAGCCTTGATTTTGTCTTGATTGGCTTGTGATCGACCCACAAATTCCAAGACGACAGCGCCACCCATCGAATGGCCATATAGGATGGGCTTCGAGACATTATGTTCTTTCTCGACAAAATCAATAAAGACTGTCAAATCATCGGCAAATTGACCCAAATCCTTGGCCAAACCTTTTTTGCCTTCAGAACGGCCATGGCCCCTTGCATCATAACTGTACAATGTGCAACCGGTCCCTTCCAGCATGCCCAACACGTTGCCATAGCGATCGCAATGTTCCCCAATTCCATGATGCAGAACCATATTAAATCCGGGTTTGGGGTTGGCAGGAATCCAACGTTGGTAGAAGAGTTTTAGTTTCTTTCCATCTTGGCCATGTAAAAAGGGAGTTTCGAAGGTTCCTGTTTCTGTTTTGTAACTCATTTTGATAATGTTATTGTGGATGTGGTAATTGGCGGTGATATATTTTGTTTGTAGCAATTTTGATTTATGAACAAGTTGACGACGGCAAAGAGGCAGCATGCAGTGAAGAGTTATCTATTTTCGAAGAATGGTGCTCATGTGCTCGTTTGTTTTATGTTTCAGTTACGTTCTTTCACTGCCCGTCTTCAAATACTTGTAGAGCTCCCTTTTAGAGACCAGTGTCTGTGCAGGCTGATGAATGAATGAATCGATAGATAGCCAAGTACGAGTACCTGTGCAGGATTGTTTGTTGACACCCATTTCGAGAACACTCCCAATAATTATAACGAGACAGCCAACCGGCGGGAATGAAATTTGAAAATTGTTAAAAAGACGCGCACATGCGTGAAACCATATTTAAGGCGCACACATGTTCATACCTATTACCGTCGTACTTGTTTGAAACGCATACATGTAGGAGCCTCCCCCAGACTGTCTATCTGTGCGGCTAGTAGACTAGCTAGTAGACTGCTGCGGCCAGCATCAACGCTACAGTGTACAACAACATCATTTGGGATCTTCGTTAGTATCGGTTACTAATAAACAAGTCGGGTATTTTTTAGATTAAAAGAATAGAAAACAACAGGCACCATGGTATCCAAGAAAGTGGTACGTCGATGACACCGGAGGGGGCATCAGCTTCGTTTCCTTTGCTGCCCGCCCGAGATGGTTCGTCGTCGAACGTAAACAAAACCAAGAGAGAAGCAAGCAAGCACAGAAGAGCTAAGTCCAAAGGACAGCACACTGCGTGCTGTTCCAGCATGCACGCACGATGCCTTTCGTGAGGAAGTTGCTGTGTTTGGAATTTGTCTTTGATCTGGATGCATGACGCCAATGATTCTGCCAAGAAACAGTGTTAGCTCTTTTTCTGGTTTCTTCTGGGATGGATTCCTTCCTCCCGTGGAAACCAAAAACATTGCCTGCCGCACCGTAGTTTTGCAATCATTGGCGTAGTGCATGTGGACTAAGCCAGATACCACTCATAATGGCTACTGCTATGGTGGATTGTTGGTCTACTCTTCTTTGCTTGCTTCTGGATCTCCCTCCTCGGCTCTCTTTTGTGAGAACAGGCGGTTTACGATCTCGACGCGGACTTGCTCTCAACGGCGGGCTTCAGGCCTCGTTTTCCGCTTAGCTCAATAAAGCTGTTATCTCACTCTCTCATTTCTTATTGTTTTTCACGAGTACAGAAGAAGCAGCAAGACTCGATGAACTCGCGTCTCAAACTGGTCATGAAGTCTGGCAAGGCCATTCTTGGGACCCGGGCTGCCGTCAAGTCCTTGCGTAAGAACAAGGCCAAGATGGTGTTGATTGCATCCAACTGCCCACAGCTTCGCAAGTCGGAGGTCGAGTATTTGGCCATGTTGGCCAAGGTTACCGTCCACCACTATTCGGGCGACAATACTGCGCTTGGAACGGCTTGCGGTAAATTCTTCAACTGCTCCGTCTTGGCCATTACCGACCCTGGTGACTCGGATATCTTGGTCCAAGCAGCTTAAGTTACTACTATTTAATATCTGATATTTAGTATATAACATGTACAGTATATCTACGCCATGACTTTTTCTAGATTAGTTAACTCGAATATCATCCCAAATAACAAAGAGTAACTGATTTTATGAACTTTTTCTTCGAAGGCTAATGCTTTTAGGGTCACAGGAAATAATTCTTTCACATATTGGTCTTCCGCTGTTACTGGTTAGACAATAGCAAGGCAAGCATTTGCGCCTATTCATGTCTGTGCTCACTTTCTCTTTTGGGGTTTTTTTTTTTCATCCACTGACCCATCACTTTTGTTGCATTCTGGTGTTGAGTGTTTGCCATGTGCAGTTTCCATCTGTTGTTGTACTTGACTTTGTACTGCAATTAAGTTCCTACAGCTGTTGCTGTAGCCACAAACACAGCTCCTCCATCTAGTCTGTTTAGAAGTGCCAGCAAACACTCCTACTACTAGGCGCCAGATAAAACACTGCTCTGTGCCGGCTGAAGGCGTTACTGCGAACGCCGCAAATGGCGAGCAACCTATATAGCAATAGCAAACAAGCCTCGCAAAGCTAAAGTGTAAAGAAATGTTGGGACTTAATAGAGTAGCGATTATTGGAAGTGAAAAAGTCACTAGAGGAGTGGGATGGATCTACCTCGCGCCGCCCTTCTTCTTACGTCCTTTCTTGGCACTACCAGGGGTCTCCCATTCTTCCATTTTGGGAGGACCTCCACCTTTCCTGCTGATGAATTCGGTGGCGAAGTTGTTCACCTGCGGAGTGGATCCCAGGTAGGTTGTCAGATACTGGCGGATTTCCGTAGCGTCGTTAAGCGTCATGCAAAATGCGACCAGAGTAAGATCATCACTACCATTCAACTTTGTCATCTGCTCTTTGCACCACTTCTCCAAAGCAGGGGACATGGACGCTCCAAAATCATCGGCTGCTGTGTGGCTGGATGTAGATGATCGCTGCCCAGTGCCGCCACTATTTGCTCTCACAACAGCGGCCTGTGCTGGTGGCTTAGGTCGACCTGCGGCAGTCTGCGGTGCTCCTGCGCGGGCGCCACCGGCAACAGCAGCAGCAGTATTGCTGCCACCCACAACGGCAGCAGCGGTGGGTTTCACTGCACCAGAGGACCATGCCGAAGTTCCGGCAGCCGCAACATTGGCCCAACCACTGCTTGGTTGGCGAGGCTGGTTTCCCTGTTGTGCGGCAAGAGCAGCTGCACGACGAGCCTCTTCCTTTTGGATTTCAGCCATGGTTTTCTTTGCGGTTGTTGAGTTTGCCGCACCACCCCAGGCGGGAGCTGCGGGTTTCGCCACAGGGGGTGGAACTTGCGGAGCCGGGGCTGGCTCCTTCGAACCTTTTTTGTTGTTATTATTCTTACTTTCCGACTTCGACGATCGCTTTTCTGCCTGCATGGATTGTTCCATGGGTTGCGCTTCACTCTCTGCGGTACCCGCCTCTTCATGCTCTTCTGACAAACCCAGCATCATTTTCAGCTGATTGGAAGATTGGTTGGCTCCATTCGAAGCTTCGGCTTCAGCGGCGGCTGCTGCTTGAGCGTGTGCCGCAGCCGCTTCTCTCTCTTGGTGATCTCTTTCAGCAGCCTCCCTCGCTTCTTGTTCCTTCCTGGCCTGTTCTGCAGCTGCTGCTTGCCGTTGCCTCATTTCCAACTCCTGAGCTCGTCGCCGTTCTTCCAACATCCTTTGTTCTTCTTCGGCCCTGGCTCGAGCTTCTGCCTCGGCTCGAGCTTCCGCTTCGGCTCGAGCATCCGCCTCTTCTTTGGCTCTATTATTTTGCTGCACCTTGAACGCCACTGCAAGGTCGGGGAAAATAGCTGACAACGCGATAAATGGGCCTGAAGGCTGTTGACTGATGGGCAAATCACCTTTGAAGTATCCCGCTTCCAACCATTGGCGCATTTCATCGCCACGGAAAGGCCCCTGAAGATAGCAAAATAGAAAACACGAAGATTAGCAAAGAAATATTCGACAATAATAACCATCACGGGGTTAGTTCTTGCCTGAATGTTGCCTTGAGGGTCCGAGTAAAACCAGGGGGCATCAGGGTTGATCATCGGCATGCCGTCGCCGGACATGCTGCGTTGCCGCTGAATAGTTTGCATCCGAAGCTGTTCCTCGCGTCTACGAAGTTCCTCTTCCTGTTGTGCACGGGCTTGAGCCTCATGCTGTTGCCACTGAACATTAGTCATTTGTAATACGGCCATTTCTGCTCCAAATGCTGGGTCCTGGCGCAAGGCAACTCGTCTTGGATTGTGTGCAATTAAGTCCCTGAGTAAGTCTACGTTGCCCAAAAGAGGAATGACGCGAGAATCCTCGGAATGCAGCGTTGAAAGAATCGACATGAGATCCGATTGCCCCCATGAATTTTCCAAGATCGTGCTGATGCGTTCCATCAGAACGGCTTCTACCTGCGCCTGAGGACTAGGTTGTTGTTGTTGCTGCTGCTGTTGCATAGATTGCTGCTGTTGAGCTTGTTGGCGAGCTCTTTCTTGCGCCTGCTGTTCAGCCATAGCACGACGCTGCACTTCCTCTTGCTCTTGTCTGCGACGCAGTAATTCTTTCTGCTCCAATTCTGCCGTCTCTCGTGCTTTTTGCTCGGCGGCAAACGATTCCAATCTGGATGCAAGATCCATTCCAAGTCCAACATTTTGTTGGGCAGGCTGAGGAGCCGCAGCAATAATGGGATCGCCCCATGGATTCAACGGGATAGCGGTAGATGCAGAAGCGGGGCCTCTTAGCCCTAGTAGACCTGGAGTTTCGCCTTGTTGAGCACTGCCATTCCACGGCGACGCCTTGGTTCCATCGCCGCCAGGTTCCTGTTGCATTGGTGGGAGATCTTCGTCACGCTTCACACCGATCATAGCCATTAGCCGAGACGACGCTGTCGGGTCCTCGGTAGCGCCCTTGATCGGTTCAGCGTCTCCAGCTGCTGCTGGTGGTTGCTCTGATAAGTCCTCTCCTTCTGATGGAGCGTCAAAGTCTTCAAATACATTAACATCATCTCCAGATCCCGATCGGATGGTGGTTCCTACGGTTGCCAACGGACGTTTCGGGTCCACAATTTTATTTTCTATCTGGGTATTATCATCTTCTTCTTCGCCTTCAGCTTCACCTTCAGCTTCAGCAAGATCATCAGATCCTTTCGAACCGTGGAGCTCTTCTTCGAACTTCCGACTGGCCTCGGCCATCTTCTCGAAGTCAAACGCGTCCCCGCTACCAGAATCTCCCTCTCTCATGTCTCCTTCCGGCATTCCTCCAAAGGCGCTGAAGTCCATTGCCGCACCTGTGGCGCCTCCAACCGGGTCGTCCCACAACTCATTCGGGTTACTGGCATCCTTCTCTTTGCCACGCTTTCCTTCTTCCGAGGGTGGCAAGGCCTGACCACGCTGCCATCGACCTTGGTTGGGAGCGTTGTAGTTTCTGCGCCTTTCGCCCGGTACTTCTTCGCGAGGTCCAGGTCCCTTTCCTGGTGGCGGAACGGTGGTGGGCCGCCTGCTTGGCACCGTGGCCCAAATTTCATCTGCATCGAGTGTGTCCCAGCAAACTAGCAACATCAACAAACAAATCAAATAATTAGCAAAGAAAAATTAAAAAGAAAGATGACCAAACAAGGGTAAATGAAAAAAAAGTCTGGCAGACAAAAAAGAAAACATAAAACTCACCAGGATCTTGAGGCTGTTCCGACATCAACACCACATCCATCTTTTTCAAATGAGGAGGCGGGAATTCCGCATCCATTTTAGGCCTAGGACGCAATGCCAACAACTTTTCACGTGTGTAGCGAATAACCTTCGCCGAGTCCACTGCTCTCTTGTAATCTGACACGGGTTTTGGCATGCCTTCCACCTCCTCCGTCACGGTAGCACGACCGGGACCCCCGGCCAAATCAGAAAAACGGCGTCCTGATGGTGGAGGACCACCACTGGCCCTAGGTTCCGGTACATACCCAGTCGAAGCACTCCGCGCCACACCCTCAGGAACTCTTGCTGCCAAGTCGGCCAAGGACCGTCCCGATGGCTTCGCCTCTCGCCGACCTTGGAAACTAGAACGAAAGGCTTCACTGCGTGAATTCTGTTTGGGATCTCCACCGCTGTCGTTGTTGTTGCGATCACGGTCTCTGGGCTTCTTGCTTCCGACACTGATGAAGTCGTCGTCGTCCTGCAAGGCAGAAAACTTGTTCGAGTCACGTTTGGATTGTCCATCATTGGACGCATTCGAAGAGGACCTTCCCCGCGGTGCTGGTGCGTCGGAAGTTACCGTAGGTGGAGGCTGAAAGCCTCTTCCTCCTTTCCAGGCTGGTCTCAATGAAGAACTCATAATTTTGGTAGCTTTTGCGGTGTTGTGTCTATAGCTATATTGTCTAGTCCTGTATTAAAACAGTGTGTGCACTTTGTACAGTTAATCAGTATGCGTTGCAAAACAGAAGCTGAAGCGGCAGGTTGTCGCGTCTCGGTGCTGTAGATAGACTGCGTCGTCAAAGATACAGAAAGAGCCAAACAAATAAGGTAACAACAGCAACGAAACAGAGGTGTCAGAAATAATTTGTGGCTAACTTGTAGTGAATCGTCGACACAGTGCAGAATAACTCAATCAAAACAACAGTTCTGTTACTACTGCGGACGACCACAAGATCTTTCATGCATCTGATATTTCTATTTTCGTATTCTAGAGGGTCAGTTTTCCTACTGTCTCTTATACACATCTGACGCTGCCGACGAATAGAGAGGTGTAGATCTCGGTGGTCGCCGTATCATTAAA
>ENA-ORBV01015017-ORBV01015017.1-microbial-mat-metagenome-genome-assembly--contig:-NODE-15017-length-11472-cov-6.101975_pt1 | contig 11472 bp, 12 predicted proteins | sample MGYA00237777_ERZ505514 | MGnify/ENA primary metagenome ERZ505514 (study PRJEB26160, sample SAMN06269048) | microbial mat metagenome | isolation source: Oligotrophic lake microbial mat | place...
GCAGAAGACGGCATACGAGATTCGCCTTAGTCTCGTGGGCTCGGAGATGTGTATAAGAGACAGTCTCCATCTTCTGGAGTACCATTGTTGTCTTTGAACCATCTAATTTGGTCCAATATTCATGGAGATCTGAATTTTCCAAGAGTATTGCTCTTCCATGCTTTATCCATGCTTTTCGATACTTCTCGCGAAAACTCGAAAAACGAAGAGTCCACGGAAGAGCAAAATGTGAGGTAAAATTAAAATAATCGACTATCGAAAATTCAGTACTCAACATGTTCTGTACTTAGCTTAGGTTGTTTCGTAATTGGGTTGCTAAGGGTTGCTAATATCAGTTGGATTTAAGCGATTTTTCGTTATTTAGGCGATCCAACTGAATTATCGCAAAAGATCTCGTACACTGCTACCGTGTGATACGTGCTTCCTGCAGTGTCGATCGCTACTTCGATCCATGCTTCCTGCAGCGCAATCGATCGGTACTTCATGCCGTTGCTTCGTTACTAGCTTCATAGACGTTTCGTATGCTCAGTCAGTAGAATCTTGGTGCTGATAACACGTTTTAAGCTGTCGATCTAGCTAGCTAAACTGAGTGGTTCTATTTCAAGACAAGTAAAATTATAAGCTAGTCTTTGCTGCTACTCTACTAGTCCTGTAATTCGTGGGATTCAATCTGGGACTGAGTCAGACATGGATCTTTTTCGGCTCCCCTCACAGTTAGAACAAGAAAATGTTGGTGTCAACTTGCCCAGCTGCAAGTTGGGGATTTAGACCCTTTTAGACCTTCATTTTTGCGAGTAAATTGCCGTTCAGATCTAACGGTCTAAAGATCTAAATAAAGATCGAATTAGACCCAATGGGTCTTAAGATGGTCTGAAAGGTCTAAGAAGGTCTGAAACGGTCTAAGTAAAATCCGTGTTGTTATCTAGTGATCTAAATGAGGGTCTTAACGACCCTAAGTGACACCATCGCAACAGGTCTGAACAAGGTCTGAAAGGGAACAAGGTCTAAAATGTTCAATGTCTTTAACAGTTCATTTCTAATTATGGTCTAAATCTGCAATTTGCTGTCCACAGCATTTACAGTTAGGGGCAAGGCACAAGCAGGGCAAGGTGCTTAGCACCACAGAAAGGCTGTTTACAATGACATCCTTTAACAACATTTGGAGAGAAAAGAGAGAGGATAAAATAGAAAACCAGTAGGTGTTGTTAAAACCACAGTCATAATGTTGATTATTCCCTCATGGTATGTAACTGGCCCTAGTTGTGACAACAAGAGCCAACATCAATGATCGAAGGCAACAACTGTCTGAGTGGAACATAAGAATGAAGTTAACCAACATGTGAAGACCGTCAAGACGGAACATCCGGAGCATAGGATGCGGATTGATGCATGTGAGAAACAATATTTGATAGCAGCACGATGAGCCTGTCATCCAACACTCTGATGGAACACAACGATGCCGTCAAACAAGGAAGAACATCTCGTTATCGAGCAGCAATCAAAAGAATGAGGGCAGAGACGTACCGATAGAAGAAGAGCAACAATGACAGGTGAAGGTGACAGAGAACCAAAAGGAGGACAACCAGGAACCCCACCAGCAGGAGGACCAGCAGAGGTCATTCAAATTGCTGATGTGTTGCTATAAACATTGGTGCAGACCACAGTCACAGCAGCAACAACATCACTCCCTCATGGGACGATGACAACAACCACGGGTGATGGAGCCAGTCAACCAACCACAGCACCTTTTGCACTGTGTTGGCACTGGGCAGAGGCTCAAACAATGTTCCATGGAACTTCACAGAAGGTTATGGTTTCAAATTGCATCAAGCAAGCCAAATCATGATGGAAATCCAGAGATGCTGCAGTGCTTCCGCATGCATGCAGGTCGACATGGTCCTAAATGTTGAGACTGGAACTTCAGCCAAGTCGGACATCCGTCAGGAGCCTCAATTCTGAGTGCAGTTCAATTGAGCCTGGCAAAATGGTGGCACATGTGCTGACGTGTCAAGACAAGAATGACAGGAAGTGCCAATCATTGCAAGCACTGATCAGTCTCCTGACACAGTCGCTTGAACCAGCAGTGATTGAGGAACTCACGCACCCCTCGGTCTAGCTAACCAAGCACGGTGCACAATGCAATTTAGCTAAAGCTTCTGTCGACCATCAGCATGTCTGTGTTATGTGTTGTGTGTGCAGGTCTCATAATGGTTAATGGGGGACACGCGGTGAGCTGTTGAAGATGACATGGAGCAAGCAGTTGTCGATCCTGTTGGCGGTGTTGGTGAGTTCGCATTTGGGAACGTAGGATTCCCACTGTGAGGGTCTGCCATCCATCCATTTTTTGTCTTCTTTTTTTATCTCCTTCCATCCAGCCAGTCAGCCATCCACCCATCCATCCATCAACAGCCCACCATCAACTGTTTCCGTCGACATGCTACATCCTTCCGCTCATGGTGGTGGAGAACACCCAAACTGCACGGCCAATCGTCTCTCACACGGAGCTTTGTTGGGCGCGGATGAGCTTGCTCTGCAAGTTGATCTACCGGCTGTGGGGGCCAGATTTGGTTGGCTCATGGTGCCCCCCCCCTGTCGATGGAAGTGGAGGCTTGGTCGGTCTGGTGATTGGCAATGGGTTTGGTTTGGTTTGGTTTGGTTTGGTTTGGTTTGGTTTGGTTTGGTTTGGTTTGGTTTGGTTTGGTTTGGTTTGGTTTGGGTGTGAGGGAGTTGCCACTAAGACACAATGATCCGCATGTTCAGTCATGGGCATGATGGTGAGAGCTAGGCTCACGATGAGGACTGTTGCAGGGCCCGGGGACGCCTTGGATTTGATTGGCATCACACACATTGTTCGACCAAATTGCTAGACCATTGGCTCTGGCTTAGTGAACAGTGTGACTGATTGTTCTAAGAGACGACCCTGGAGGGATCCTTGGAACAGCACAGGCAGACCATTGCTGTTGGTTGACCCCAATTGGACCATAAGTGGCCAGTTGCCAAGCTCCATGCTTCATCCTCTGGGATGCTGCATCTCTCCCATGGATGCACTCTCAGTAGAGCAAAAGCACTGATTGAACGTTCCATGTGAGAGCACTGGAGGGAAGGTTGTTATGCTCATTGCACGTATGCCAATTGAGGAACTCAAACAGAAGCTATCCAAGCACTTGAGCACATTAAAAATAAATGATGTTGAGATCCTTCACAAAGACAGACCATGCATGTTGTACTGCTCAATCTGCACAGTTGCAGTTGACACAAAATCAACAATCTCCAGTGTTCTTTGGATGATGACAGGGCCAGTGATGTGCAACACGATGTAGGATGTGGACTTGAACGTTCAGAGATTCAACAATGACATCAACGTCCACCTGGTAGCACTCAGGGCTTGTCAAGCTGAGGTGCAAAACATTACTCCAACATTGTTTGAAGCATGTCAATCATGCGATGATGCAACGTTCATCAACTGCATGGGTTTCAATGAGGAGCAATGCAAAAACAACACAATTGCCACCTTCACGAACGTCAACTTGATGAAGTTAGCACATGAGAAGTGCAAGACCCTGAACTAGAAGCAGTGGCGGAAGAAGAAGACAAAGAATGAGCTGGATTTCATCACCCTCAAGACAGAGCTTGTGGCAACTAGGAAGAAGCTCACACAAAATCCACCTAGAGCAAAGGATGGTGAAAAGAAACCTGGACCAAAGAATGATGGTGAATTGGCATTCAAGTCAATTGCGCCTAGCCCCGGCAAACCCAGATCAAAACCACACACAGGAAAGGACTGCATTCACCGTCTGTTGGCACCACAGAGTCATGCAGCGGGTGCTCAAGATTAACAGTGGCATCAAGGACATGACAGGTTGCAGAGCAATGAAAGCAGCACTGGGACAAAAGACAATAGCCCTGGCAGCAACAGCATCTGTGGACTTAAGCGTCGCTGCGGAATTGCCGGGAGCTACACATGCAAAGAAAGCAAAACTCATGCAGGCAATGAATGATGAACCTGTGGGAGGGAGAAATGTCAGGAATGACAATGGAAGACAATGACATATCCAAGTGATGGTGTTGGATAGTAAGGAATGTGATTAAGAGTGCTCATCAAGCAATGGTTAAAATGTTTGTTTTCATGACTCATTTGCTATGTTTCTTATCTCTGGAGCAAAGCAAGATCGTCACATCCCATCATGCAACAGAACTGAGGATGAAGCTTTCATGTGTTACAACCGAGTTGTTTTGTTGGTTCACAGTGCATGTCAGTTAGAACACGATCACACTCATGGCAGCAATCATCAAACACATCATGATGACAGTGTTGGACACACTCATTGGAGCAATCACATTCACAATGGTAGCAGCAATGATCAAAACAATGGCAGGACTCGACATGGTGATGCAGGCAACAGCAGACATGGCATGCATAATTTTGTATCAGTTTGCAGTCACAGCACCCGCAACCATGTTGTGGCTGCTCATACCCACACTGTGGCCAACACCGACATCAACCCGCACATGCTTCCAAGAGCTGCAGCTGGAGACAATGAACAATCAAGCCACAAGTGCGGCACTGCGGCTATGACAATAACACACAATGCTATCTCATTGACAGCAACAACCATCCAAACAACAACCTCCACCACTAGGGCACTTTCCATTGCACACAACATCATGCATCACAGGGCAAGAGAAATGATGCCCATCCCTGTGGAGACTTTGAACACCATCGACAACACAATCAGGTGAGAGGCATGCACGACAACGGTCAGGGCACCATCAGTGATCAGCAGTGCACACAACACAGCCAACAACACAGCTTGCTTCATGACAGCAGCAATCGCAAATGCATTGTGGGCAATGGCGATCAATCATGCACTGGTGATTTTGGTGCTAACAAGAATGACACATGAGGCAGGCACCAAACGCCTTGTCTTGCAAGGGTTGGGCGGTTGGCCTCTGGAACAGGATGCTGGAAGCAGTGCGATGAGCAATGAAGACAGCAGTCACGATGGTAGAGCACCATCCAGAGTTAGACGAGTATTAAAGAGAAACAAGCACATAACAAGAATGACAAAGTGGCTAATGATGCTCCTGCTGTCAATTGCTATCAAAGTGGCAGGACACATTGGTGCATTCAAAATACGTCGTGGCTATGGAGCCTGTTGTGGTCTCATGCAAACACAAGTGGCATGGTAACTGTACAACTCAGTCCCCATGTGTATGAACGACTCAACATTTGCTGCATAAAACCTAAATTCAACCTCTTGCTCAGGCTCAGCCATAGTTGTGCTTTCACAAAGGGGGAGAGTGATGTAAGTGCATCTACTATGGTTCTATTTTAGCACCTGGTTGCTTGAAACCATTAGGATAGTCACAGAATAGACCTTTTAATAATCTCCACTTAACTGAAGCTTAAAGTCCACATATCAACAACATGTTCAAAGCTCCAATGAGCCAAGTGTTTGACTGTGAGTGTGATCTTGAGAAGGCACTGTACATTGCACAATGGAGCCATGGAGCATGAGCTTTGCTCAAAACTGTATGCACCAGAAGGGCATCAAGAAGTTTGGCATGCGAGGTTGGAAGGCCACAGGCAAAAAGCTAGACCAACTTCATCAGAGAAACTGTTTCTCTCCCATAGAAATAAATTATTTAAAGCTCATGCGATAGCGGCCCAGATGTTTTCTCACAGAGAAAAGTGATGAATCTGTCAAGGGATGAATGGTCTGCAATGGTAAACCAACCAGATTGTGGCTGTCAAGAGAAGACTCAGCTAACCCAACAGCAGCTCGGGATAGCATTTTCCTTATGAGCACCGTTGATGCTAAGTAAGAAGGAGTGAGATGTGATGTCTGCAGGTGTCCCTAATGCTTTCATTCAGACTCCTATGCCTGATGATAACAAGGAGGTCATCATAAAGATTACGGGAGTGCTGGTGCATCTCATGGTGGAAATGTCACCTGCCCCACATTGTCCACAAGAACGGCATGAAAGCACTGCATGTTACAGCACTCAATGCCTTGCATGGGATACTCATTGCATCTCTGCTTTGGTACACCATTTTCAAGAAGGATTTGGAAGGGTGTGGATTTGTATTCAATCCACATGACCCATGTGTTGCCAACAAGATGGCAAAGGGCGAGCAGCACACCATCAGGTTCCATGTTGATGTCTTGATGTGTAGCCATGTTCAGTTGACCCTGAAGTCAACACTGTACCAAGTTTTTGAAGTGGTTGAACTGCTAGCATGGAACCTATGGAGAAGTCAAAGCCACACATGGTAAGATCTATTATTGTCTGGGCATGTAGTTTGACTTCTCTAGCCCAAACATGTGATCATTGGAATGGTCAAGCACATGAAGACAATGGTGGATGATTTCCCTACTTATGGATGTCTCCCCATCCAACACTGTACCTACACCAGCTGTGAGTAATCTAATTGCCAAGGGTGGATCCTCCCCTTGGAATGAGGAACAGGCCAAGGTGCCCCACACCTTTGTTGCCAATGCTTTGTTTGCCTGCAAGAGAGCCAGGTCAGAGACATACAGTCTACAGTTGCCCTGCTATGCACACATTGACACGTGTGAAGGAGTCTAATCAACTTAAGATCATGGCTGGAACATTCTCATTTGCCTCCTGAAGTATCTCAAGGGGATGTAAGAGAACAGATTGTTTCTGTCTGCAGATGTTGTGTCTGTGATCAAGTGGTATGTTGATGTCTCCTTTGTTGTCCATCCTAACTTAAAGCCACACAGGTGGTGTGATGACTATGGGTATTGGCATGCATGTTAGCACTTCAAGGAAGCAGAAGTTAAACACCAGAAGCAGCATGGCGTCTGAACTTGTGGGTGCTGATGACATGACACAGATGATCCTATGGACCAAGTTCTTTATGGAAGCGCAGAGGCATGATGTCAAGGAGTGCATCCATTTAGTAGCGTTCCTTGGTGGGAGCCCTTGAAACAGCACAAGCAAACCCTTGCTGTTGGTTGACCCCGACTGCTTCTTAATTGAACAGTTGTCAGGCTCCGACATCCAAAATGGATGTATATGGCAGAGAAGGGAGGAGGATGAAGCAATAGCATCAGCCGTCCCCTTTGCTATACACCGGCAGGAGATTAACAAACAAGGAGTGCATCTTGTATGAGGACAACAAGGCTACTACAATTTGCTTGGTGAATAATGGTAAACACAGCTCTGGTAAATGGACCAGAGCCATCAACATCCATTACTTTTCTTGATGGATCAAGTTGAGAAGGAAAATCTCAGGATTGAGTGTTGTTCCACTGCAGAGATGAATGACAATTACATGCGTAAGCAATTGAAGGGAAGTTTGTTTGAGAAGTGCATGAGCAGCACCATGGGCCATTGACACATCTTGTCTCAGAATGGAGGCAAATCAAAAAGAATCTCTCATATCCATGAAACAACTTTGTCCTAAAACATCTGCTGTAGAATATCAAACTTGACCTCAATGATCCATGAGAGAACTCTTTTGCTATAGGTTGCTTGTGCAGAATGTGCCAACCTGTGTGGAGATGAAATGTCACTACAATGGTGATTGTAGCAAGTAAGGGCTGCCCATGGCTACTAGTGCTGTTGAACCACAAGTAAAATCACCATGCTTTCAACATCCATGGGCCAGGTGGGCAACCTCAATAACTTGTGTGACACATGTGGCAAGATGAATAAGAGTTGCTCCGACATCATAGACTGTCAAAGAGTGCACTCGTCTCAAAGCCTAAGCATGACATTGCTAAATTTCCAGTCTGACAACAATTATGCAAGGGGGGTGCTTATCAAGGGTATGCTAGGGGTACAAGATGGGTAAGAGGATCTGACACTCAGCACTGTACAGATTCAATGGTAAGTTCCCTTAAATGTCTCTTGGTTTAGTCATTCTTGATGTTTTTGTCTGAGCCACATAGCACTTTTTGAATGCTTTTTGGGAGTAATTCAAGTCTGTAAATGTGGCTAGCTAAAGTGCACTCAAATTCTATGAAAACCTTTAGCACAGCACAGCAATGACCAGTGACAGACACTAGCAAGATTTGCCCCCTTCAGCAATTTGATGCATTGCTTCGGCATTCCACAGTAATAGACCCCTAATCAGCATGCATTGCTTGACCTTGAAGCCATTTATGAGACTTGCTTCAACAATGACTACATTTGTTATAGCAAGGCATGACCGACAAGGTTTCAGACACACATGGAATTTGGGAGAGGGCCTACAAAGGCTCTGTTGTTGGAATTGATGAGAGAAAGAGGGTTGGTTCTAACGTATTTGAGGGTTGTAATTCTTTCTTTGGTGAAAAAGAGTGCAGTTCTTTGTTTCAAATGTATTTTCTAAAACAGATGGGCTTGCCTTGCTAGATGAGGCTGCAGGTTATGTATGCCTTCATGTTGCTGTGATTGGTTGGATTGGGGTTGGATCCCGGAAACAAATCGGGTTGCAAAACACTACAGGAGTAGTCCATAGCACTCTTACAATAGGGGTTGCCAAAAAGCATGTGTTGTTTTTTCCATCGAAAAAACAGTTGTTCGCAACTGAGAAGTGATGTCACTGAATTAACCAATCATATCAATCTGTTCCAATCCGGTATTCAGATCATTGACAGCCCCAAATTGGTGCAAGATGTCCTTATTTCCATCGTTTGCTCCCAACCACTCTTCCCCTATGCACCCAACCATTTTTCTGGTTGATTTTTATTGCACATCCTTCTTTTCCGACGCATTGTCATACAAGCTATCAGAGTAGCAGCACATTGTGCTACCACTGTGGCGTTCTGCGATCTATGCGGATTGATTGAGTGCGCCGTTCAACATGTATCAGTTCTCTTTACTGGTATTTCGAGCTACGGTTAACGTGAGCACAGAGCAGTTGCACTGTTAGAAATCGTGTCATGCCTTGCACCAATGAAAAACAGTCGTTTCTTCAACGCATGTGTTCATCCATGAGCCAACGGTTGGTTAACCGTTAACCATCTGTTTCACACCAAGGACGATTCTGTCTAAGATGTGAAGGATGTTGCATTTGCTTCTATGATTCGTGAAGCCGAATCCCGTCATTATTTGTTTCGCAATCAAACTTACCGCAAGCCCCCTTGTGATCATTTCAATGAGGATTTGGATGGCAATGAAGATTCTGACAATGAAGAGGATGAAGCAATATTGAACAAAGGTAAAGACTTGCCTTGGTTGATGAACGAAGAGAAGAATTGAATGTCGCAAAAGAGTTTCAATTGTGTTTTGGAAGAAATCAAACCATCTGCAGTCTACAAAAAACTTGAGGGCAAAACTGGCTGCCCCCAGACTCCAGTTGTGAATCAGTTGATGGTGTTCCTAAAATATGTCGGAACGGAAGGAAATGGTGCCTCTGGTCCCAATCAACGCAACAAGGTTTGTTGGGTGTTTTCCATCGTTGTGTGACCACTTCCATCCTTGCTTTGCGTGACATCTACTACACTTGGCCTGATGCTAAAGAGAGATGTGAGCTAGCGAAGTTAGGGGAATCGAAAGTGACTTTCCAAACTGTGTCAGAATTGCCGATGAAACATTGTTCCCACTTGCGTTTGAACCCGAGACAGCGGATGCCCCTGATCACTCTGGAAGAAAGTATGGATTTTCTATAACAACCATGATCATTTGTGATTACAACAAGAAGATCCGCTACTACTTGGCTGGATACCCAGGTTCTTGTCATGACAATCGTGTCTACAACAACACAGGATTCGTTAAGAAACCTCAAGATTACTTTTTGCAGATGGAGTGCAACATGGGTGACAGTGCATTTGCCAACAGTCCATACATGGTGTCGTCTTTCAGGAAAGCCAAGGGTGAATTGCTAGAACCAGACAATGAATCATTGAACACCAAACTGGCTAAGTTGAGGATCCATTCCGAACATTGCATTGACATTTTGAAAGGACGTTTCCCTTGGTTGAGATCAATTTGAATAAAGGTGACGGATGATCCAAAGTCTATGAGACGCATCTTGAGGTTGTTGGACGCTACAATCATTCTGCACAACATGTTGATTGTGTTCTGTGAAGAGGAAACAAAGAATGAAATGACAACGACGATTGCTCCGTTCATTACGATTTGTTGAGGGAGCCGACTGATGAATTGAACCAGCCAATCCGTCCTTCAGCTGAGAAGGACTGTTGCCACACACAGTTGCTTATGTATTTCAAAGAAACGGTTTTTCATTAGTTTAACACATTAAAACACTAACACATTGGCAAACAAGTTACAGTGCTCTTTGTTGTCATCGTCGTCATCGTCCTGTTCCTCGGCGGAACGCTTCCTGTTCATGAAGGCTGGCTCGCAGTTCACCATGTTGACTACATCCTTCAAGTGAGGGATGAATGCCACAATCTGGTCATCTGACAAGCCCTGAACATCACTAAGCTCCTTGTGCTGGGCCACAAGAGCAACTCATCCCTTGACACAGTCGCACTTGTTCTTCATGTGTTTGACCCTAGCCTTGCGTGTGGCCAGGGTCAGCAATGCAGCGCTGTGTGACTCAACTGCTGCATTGTGCTGATCCCTCTCCAAAAACTTGCCCTCCGAAGCCAAAGCCGCTGACTCAAACATCTCCAACGTCTTTGGATCCATGAGAGGACTGGGTCCTCTGTTGCCATAGTTGTGGCCCTTCTTGGTTAGAGGCTTGTCGGCCGGCTTGTCGGCTGGCTTGTTGGCTGAAGGAGCAGGTTGTTTGGCTACCAATCCATGGTCTGTGACATTGGGATTGTCTTCCACCACAACCTCATCAACTTCGTCATTAGGATCTGCATCTAAGTTGGATGGGTTGCTATTGGTAAACTTAGGTTGGCTACTGGCTCTATCGCCCATGAATGGAAGCAAGTCATGACACTGTTCAAACATGTTTGTTAAAGCTTCATTCCAAGTTAATTCGCTGTCACGTTCCAAAATGCCCGCTCCAGTCTTGCCAGTCGACCACTCATGAGCCTTTCAAAAAGCTGCCTCCATGTGCTGAATCTTGCATTGAACGTTTTCTCTTGTGTGGTTGATTGAAGTGGTCAGTTCATGCATGTCCTTTGCTAGTCCTCGGCAGATGTGTAGCTTCTTGACTTCCTTGTTGTTCTTGCTGCGGTAGATTTCACACTTCGGATGTTCCAACCACCAATCCAAAAGCAAACGGATGGAAGTCGATTGCGGAGTCTCCGGTTTGCCATCGTCACTCCAGTCCGCATGTTGGTTATCACTGTTGCTTGATTCCTTAACAATGATGCCTTGGCACTTCTTAGTGCAAGCAATCAATCCTTCTGGCAATGCAGGAATGTTTGGTTTGTCTTTGACCTCAAGAACAACACCACTGTAACAAGCCCAATGAACAGCCCTTCCACAGTTGGCATACTTGAACTTCTGAATGACCTTGCTGAAAGTGAGCCCAGTATAGTCTAGAGCGGGTGCCGTCGGTATCGTCGGCTCCGATGTCTAGATCAATATAGTGGG
>ENA-ORBV01015018-ORBV01015018.1-microbial-mat-metagenome-genome-assembly--contig:-NODE-15018-length-11471-cov-5.118396_pt1 | contig 11471 bp, 9 predicted proteins | sample MGYA00237777_ERZ505514 | MGnify/ENA primary metagenome ERZ505514 (study PRJEB26160, sample SAMN06269048) | microbial mat metagenome | isolation source: Oligotrophic lake microbial mat | place...
AATGATACGGCGACCACCGAGATCTACACCTCTCTATTCGTCGGCAGCGTCAGATGTGTATAAGAGACAGCCTTCAAGAAGAGCGGCAAACCAATGCATGCTTTCTTGCGCCGCCCGAATGCGAAGGATTACTTCCTGGTCTCGGCTGTCGACCGCATCTCGATGGTAGATGAAGACGTTCTCGATCTCAAGGGTTTGCGCGCCGAGCGCACCTACTACAAGAACACGCTCGACAAGCTCGGCGTCCAGGTAGAGATCGAACATGCCGGCAAGTACAAGGATTTTGGCGACAGCTTCACGCGCACATCGATGACTCCGGAATCGCGTGAATCTCTGGGTGCCATCCTCAACGGCACCTTCAATTTGATGGTGAAGGGGATTGCCGAAGGGCGCAAGCGCACACCAGCCGAGATTGAGGCCCTGATTGACGAAGGCCCCTTCCTTGCCAAAGATGCTCTGAAGACAAAGCTCGTCGATGCTCTCGAATATGACAACATTGCGCGTGAGCAACTGGCCAGGAAGGCAAATGTCTCAACCAAGGGTGCGATTTCAGCGCGCGACTATCGTAAGCAGATCCGCTTCAGGTGGGAACGTGATGACAACAACAAGATTGCCTATTTTGTGGCTGAGGGCGACATCATTCGCGGATCTGGAATCGGCGAAGGCCAGATTGCTTCGCGAGACTTCATCAAACATGTCCAGGATCTAAAGGCCGACGCAAGCTTCAAGGCGGTCCTGCTGCGCATTGATTCACCTGGCGGCGATGCGGTGGCGTCAGATGAGTTGCTGGCGGCACTGCTTGAGTTGAGCAAGGTGAAGCCGGTGGTAGTTTCGATGTCAGACGTAGCGGCCAGCGGCGGTTATTACATGGCTGTGACGGGAGACCCGATTTTCGCCTACCCGGGCACGATTACCGGTTCGATCGGTGTCGTTTATGGCCGCCCCAACCTAAAGGGCCTCTACGACAAGATTGGTTTAACCAAAGACGGGATGCAGCGGGGCAAGAATGCCGACATTGACTCTGAATCAAAACCCTTGTCAGAGATCGCCCGCAAAAAGCTGCGCGAAGGAATCAATGAGAGCTACACGACATTTGTTGCCAAGGTGGCGGCCGGTCGCAGAGCCAAGGTAGAAGAAATTGAAGAACTGGCCCAGGGAAGGGCCTGGATCGCCTCCGACCCCGGCGCCAAGCGATTGACGGATGAACTCGGCGGCATCGACGCGGCAATGGCTGCATTGCTCAAGAAAGCCAAGATTGCACCGGATGCCAAGCTGCAACTGGTGCCGTACCCTCCCGCTCAGAATACCTTTGAGCGCTGGTTTAGCGACGAGAAGCTGATCAGTGCGGCCATTGGCGGCATCATGGGCTTTGAAAAGCCTGCTTACGCCGACGAGATCCGCCGTGCGCTGCGCCCAGCCTTGCGGCAGGGCGGCATGTTGCGCTGGATGCCTTATTCGATCGACGTCAAGTAGTTTCGCCTAGAAAGCGGCAGCTGAGCTGATGCCGGCCTGGCCGAGCGCATTCGCCATCTTCTCGAGAGCTGCCTTGTGGATCTGCGATACGCGGCTTTCGTTGATGCCCAGCATGCCGCCGATTTCTTTCATCGTCAGTTCGTTTGAGTAGTACAGCATGACAACGCGCTGGTAGCGCTCGGGCAGAGTGTGAAGCGCGTTCTTGAGCAGGCCGCGAAGTTCTTCTTTGGCGCAGATGGAATCAGGGTGGTGGTCGGCGCTGGTGGGGAAGTCCGGTGCCGGCAGATCTTCGCTCTCGTGAGTACGGGTGGAGGCCGAAACCAGGCCCACATTCCGAAGGTCGATCATCATCTGGCGCCAGCGGTCGACATCGACGCCCATCTTGTTGGCAATTTCGTGTTCGGTCGGGTTGCGTTGCAGTTCACTCGCCAGATCGCGAGTAATGGCTTCTACCTGCTTGTGACGGCGGCGCAGGTCGCGCGAGGCCCAGTCGAGCTGGCGGAGGCTGTCGAGAATCGCGCCCTTAATGCGGTGCTTGGCATAAGAAGAGAACGCGACGTTCTTGTCGGTATCAAACTTGGTGGCTGCATCAAAGAGGCCCATGATCCCTGCGTGGATCAGATCGTCAAGGTCAACATGTACAGGAAGATTATCGTGGACACGCACGGCGATTGCGCGGACGAGGGGAAGGTGTTCCAGAACTACGCGATCCCTGTGAGCATAAATGCTCTGGTCAGGGTGAACAGCTTCAGCGATGGCGTCATTTGCCTCGATGGAATGAGAGAGGGTCTGGAATGAAACTTGAGCAGCGGTCATGGTTGAAATCTCCGAACGGGGTTGGGTTTTATCTTCCCGGCTGGAGAAAGTCGCTCCTACTTCAATTTCACTCTCAACTTGTTGCATCAGTGTGCCGATCATTTCTTTAGTTGGGGGCTTGCGCATTGCTTTGATCCTTTTGCCGGTTCGCCGCGAATTTGCATCAGCGGCGACGACATATTGAATGCAAGGCGCGTGCCGTTCTGTTTCGGAAACTTTAGCCCTAATTTGGCGCAAAGTTGAAGCCATCGTGATTGCCTCTCAATAGCCCTAAACTATTGTTTTACAAAGACTTAAGGATTTCCCTTAGTTCTTGCTCCACAAAACCAACGGTCAGAGAAGTTTTCCACAGCCCCAAAGTGGGAACCAAAGCGGGTTGAATGTTTCATATCGGGAATTTACGTTCCAACTTGAAACCGCTTTTTCAAAAAGACACTTTAGTACCGTAGTTCAGCACCTGACATAAAGCATTATGGAACATTCTTGGTGGTTCTAAGTAACTGAAAACAAAAGAATTTTACCTTAGATGAGCTAGGTGGTTGTGCTTAGTTTTTTGACCAGCCAAACACCTGAGAAGATCACGAGCATCGCCCCTAGCTCCTTGAAACCGAAATCTTCCCGATAAAACAACCAGCCTAGAGTGACGGCGACGACGGGGTTTATATACATGTAGATGGAGACGACGGCGAGCGGCAGGTGTTGTAGCGCATAGAGGTAGGCGCTATAGGCAACGATCGATCCAAAGATCGCAAGGTACACGACTGCGCCCAGAACTCTTGGGCTAAGTTGGACGTTCCAGTCCCCTTGTATTAAACAGAGTAGGCCCACAGCAACCCCTACGCTGGCCTGCTGAATCGCGCCTACCAGTACCGGATTGGTTTTGTCGTGGCGTCGTTTCTGCAGGATCGAGCCAAGCGACCAGGCAACACAACTCACCTGTAGGATCAGAAATCCTTTAACGGTCTCCCCATTGAAGCCAGAACTCAGCGCCTCTGGCCCCACCAGCCAGACGGCACCAGCAAAACCGACCGTCATCCCGATGAAAGCTTTCGGGTTGATTCTCTCTCCGCCGGGGATCAGTAGATCGACTCCGATCATCCAGAAAGGATTGACAGTAATGAAGAGTGCAGCAAGGCCACTGGGGATATGAGTCTCGGCCAGCGTCAGGGCGTAATTGCCAACACCGAGGGTAAGCAGACCGGTGCCAATCGGCCCATAGAGTTCTGCACCCTTCGGCATCGGCCATTTTCGCCAGTAGGCAAAAGCGAGGATCAGCGCCCCTGAGAGCAGAAATCGGCTGGCCACCAGTAGCAGAGGTGGGATGCCTTCAAGTGCAATCCGGATGCCAAGGTAAGTGGTGCCCCAGAAGAAGCAGACAGCAGCCAGGCTCCACCAGGCGGCTGATGATGGTTCAGTGCGAGACAAGCCCTCAGGGTAGCAAGTACAATCGAGACTTGATCATTACCGTCACACTCAATCCCGCAGTGGACCAAAACATTTCGGCCGATCAATTGGTTTTCGAAGACCGCGCCTACATTCTCGACAGCTTCGAGAGTGCGGGCGGGCGGGGCATCAATGCCTCGCGGGTGATTCAATCCTTTGGTGGCAAGACACTCGCTGTCGCTTTCTCAGGTGGCGACAGTGGTGCGCATTTTGAAAAGTTGATGCGAAGCTATGGCTTCCCCAGCGAATTCGTACCGATGAAAAACGCCATCCGCCACAACCTGTCGATTACCGACAAGCAGGGGCTGAGCGTAAAGCTCAATGAACGCGGGCCGCAGTTGGCACCCTCTGAAGTCGCAGCCATCGAACAGGCCATCGTGAAGCATCTGCCCAAGGCGAAGTGGTTGATGCTTTGTGGAAGTGTTCCACCCGGTGTGCCTAATGATTTCTATTCACGCCTGATCGCGGCAGCCAAAGAGCATGGAGTCAGCACACTGCTCGATACCGATAGCGACCCTCTAGCGCTCAGCATTGAAGCAGGGCCAACCGTGGTGACGCCGAATCAGCCAGAAGCGGAGCGGCTGCTCGGCCGGGCACTTCTGACGCGAAGTCATTTTGTCGATGCAGCCCAAAGAATTCGCGATATGGGCGCGGAGAACGTGGTCTTGTCACTCGGTGCCAGAGGCGCCGTTGGGTGCACTCAAGATCGGGTCTATGAGGTGATCCCCCCGCGTGTAGATGCAGTCTGCCCGATTGGTGCCGGCGACGCGATGGCCGCAGCTTTCACCTGGGCCATGATGAAGGGCAAGGCGTTTTACGATTCGCTGCGCTGGGGAGTAGCGGCCGGTACCGCGTCTGCGATGCTGCCTGGGATCAGCTTCGCCAATCTTGAGCAGACCAAGGCGATGTACAAGCGTGTGGAAGTAAAGCCGATCGGCTAGGAGAGCCGCACTTAGATGCGAGGCAGCCACATTCCCATCGTCGTTCCGAAGATTCCAACTCCCATGGCGATGGTCAGAACAAAGAGTCCCGCAGCAACGGCAAACTTCGCAGAAGCGCCAGATTTCTGCTGTACTCGAAAATAAACCTCCAGAACAGCGATTGGCACAACGAACTGCGCAAAGGCGAGGAAGTCGAGAAATGGCCCGAGAAAAGTCTTTACATCAAACCCCACCGGGCCTTTGTTTACAATCAACCAGAAGAGCAGCCCCACTCTAAAGAACCAGACTCCGCTCACGGCAAGATACAAGCGCATGGCCCAGCGCCGGTGAATCTCGATCTTGCGAGCCATCGCATAACGCAGAGCCATAAAGCCACAAAGTAGAATCGCAATGGCATTCAAGCTAGTCCCGGTGTGTTGCACAAGGCCACCAACCACGCCACCCTTCACCCAAATCAGATAGAGTCCCGTCAAGCTCATGATGAAGGCACTAACCATATAAACCCGGCCACTCCAGCGGTGAAAGCGTGGCACCCGTGACCGTAATTGGGGCAATAATTGCAGTGGCCCGCCAATCGTAATTACTGCTGCCAACAGCAGATGTACGGCGAGTGCAAGGTTCCCCATCGTGTTACCTGGAACGTAGCCAGCGGCGAGAACCTTGTTCCAAAGCGCAAGATCGCCCGCGATGACCCCGCGGCTGTAGAACGCAACGATGTAGACGACAAAGATCAACTGCCCTGGCACTGCCACAAAAAACCAAAAGATAGCAGCATGATTCAACATCATGCTTGCCTTGTTCTCTCTTGAGATCTGTTCTCGATCTTGGTTCATGGGCTTGTTTACGACTTCAATCCGGTCGATGTTCCGCGATTTCCGGCATCAACGCAGATCCGGCTTGCATTCGCCCAGCCACATCACCTTTTTGAACTGGTCAAAGTCGAGGAAAGTGCCAGTAAGCTTCACCTTTTCGCGTTCACGCAGTGCAATTGCCCAGGCACTCTGGCTCACTGCCATCACACAACTGATATCGATTTTGAATTGTGGTTCCATCGGCCCAGGCTTGAGCAACATCTCGCGAGGCTCAGGAATATCAAACGCCACCCGGTATGCATTGCCATCCTTCATCACGTACTTCACCCGGCCCGAGACAGTAAATGCACGATCCTTATATCGAAGTGGCACAGACTCGGCACTATCCCTGGTCTGCCGGGCAAGCTCGAGCGAGAGCATGAGTGCATCCACTTTTCTGGGTTCGTTTGAGCCGGCAGCGTTGGCCCCCAGCGCGGCAGCCGCTGTGCCTTCATCCCCACCCTTCACAAGCGAAAGAATTGAGCAGATTTCCTTCTTTGCGTCTTCTGCTTTGGCAATTGCGCCAGCATTCAGCTTCACCAACAACTGGATTGTGGCTCCGTCGCCTTCGCTGGCGACACTGACTACGTAGGGGATCGGTTTATGTCGCATACTCTCGCGGTCTTCAAGCAGCATGCTTCCATTGGCTGCGTCCTCGGTGAGGATGTCGAGCTTCTTCCCGACGGCAATGCCATGCAACTGTGCAATGGCATCGGCAACGGAAAGCTGCGGCACCATCACGGTGGATTGGTACTTTGTACCGGTAAGCGGATTACCCGACTTGCTAAAGCGCTCCTCGCAACTGGCGGCGAGAGCTGATGTAGACAATGCACACAGACACAAAATCAATTTCATGATGGACGTGCTTCTCCTATGCAGCTTAGGTTAGTACGTCTCTCCTAAGCGGTCAAGGAGAAGGATTCAAAATTGACTGTGCTGAAGCGGCGGCTTAGAGCCCCAAGGCCTTCTTGCCGGCCGCCATCACTTTAAGAATCTTCTCGACGTCGTAGACGGCACCTCCCCAGGTGCCACCGCTGACATCCTGTAGCGCGGCCCAGAGACGAGTGTCGTTGGGCAATTGTGGGTCCGGGTGCAGATCGTCCGGGGTCTCGCGAGTGGCCAGCAGTTGATCGCCACCTTCCACCCCGCCATCTTCGGTAATCAGGTTGACGCTGCCAGTGAGGTCGTTGCGGTTCACGTGGATCTCGATCCAGTCGCCATCCCGCACCTTGCCAATTGGCCCGCCAGACAAGGCCTCTGGAGTCACGTGGCCGATGCAGGCTCCAGTAGAAACACCACTAAAGCGGGCATCGGTGATCACAGCGACATGCTTGCCGAATTCGAGAAACTTGAGGGCACTGGTGAGCTGATAGGTCTCTTCCATCCCGCTACCCAGAGGCCCGCGACAATTGAGCACGAGAATGTCACCAGCGTGAATGCCAGCTTCACCCTTAGACTTGATCGCTCGGATCGCATCCGGCTCCGAATGGAATACGCGCGCCCTGCCCCGCTTTCGATAGATGTTGTCGGCATCGACAACGCTTGGGTCAATCGACGTACTCTTGATCACCGCGCCGCCGGGGGCGAGATTGCCGTGCGGGAAGCAGACCGTGGCGGTAAGGCCACGCGAACGGGCTGAGTCGGGCGACATGATGACGTCATCCGGATCAATTCCGTCTCGCTCCTTCAGAAGCTTGCGCAGGTGGTGGCGGCGTTCGCTCTGTTCCCACCAGTCGAGCGATTCACCCATCGTATGGCCGGTAACGGTAAGTGCGCTCAGATCAAGCAGACCTTGCGCACGAAGATGTAGCATCACTTCAGGCACACCGCCGGCAAGGAAGACTTGCACCGTCGGATGGTTGCGCGGGCCATTGGGCAGCGCGTCGACCATACGTGGAATCTGGCGGTGGATATGCGTCCAGTCGGCGGGCGTAGGGCGCGTAAGCCCAGCGTGATACGCGATGGCAGCGAGGTGCATGATGACGTTGGTTGAGCCACCAAAGGCAGCAAATACAGCCATCGCATTTTGCAACGCGGCAGGCGTAAGAACGCTGGTAGTGGTCATGCCCTTGGTCGATTGGAAGAGCAGCGCCTTGGCTGAGCGGCGCGCCATATCAAGCCAAATTGGTGCGCCAGACGGAGCCAGCGCCGCATGCGGCAGCGCAAGGCCAAGAGCCTCGCCAATCACCTGCGCGGTAGCCGCAGTACCAAGGAACTGACACCCACCACCGGGCGACGCGCAAGCGCGGCAACCCATATCGGCGGCATACTCAAGCGTGATGTCGCCGTGGGCGAATCGCGCGCCAATCGATTGCACCTTGCCTGTATCTTCACCGTCCTCCGTGGCCAGCGTCACCCCGCCCGGCACCAGGATCGTAGGCAGATTGTGTGTGCCTGCAAGAGCCATCATCATCGCGGGTAAACCCTTGTCGCAAGTGGCAACACCCAGGACACCCTGGCGCGTAGGCAAGCTGCGAATCAGCCGCCTGAAGACTATCGCGGCATCGTTGCGGTAAGGCAGGCTATCGAACATGCCTGTGGTGCCTTGCGTGCGGCCATCGCAAGGGTCTGTGACGAAAGCCGCAAAGGGCACTGCGCGGTGTTTCTTCAATTCTTCTGCCGCTGCGGTCATCAGCAGGTTCACTTCCCAGTGACCAGTGTGATAACCCAGTGCAACAGGCGAGCCGTCGGTAGCCCGGATGCCGCCGTGAGTCGAAAGCAGCAGGATCTCTTTGCCGCCAAGAAGCCGCGGGTCCAAACCCATCCCGGCGTTCTGCGTCCAGCCGAAGATGTTTCCCGAGGGTTGCTGAATCAGCATCTCCGCAGTGATTGGCAGAGACCCCTCAGGGCCTTTCGCCTTCGAGACAACATCAAGAACTGAGCGGTCTTCCGCTTCGAGAATCGACAATAGGGGGGAACTAGACATAAAGAGTCATCCTAACGTGAAACCTGATACGATTTCTGCGATGTCACTCACCAGAAGAATTTTCGCAACCTCCGTAGCTGCCGCTTCGTATTCCCGCATTCTTGGTGCGAACGACCGGTTGCAAGTCGGCTTCGTCGGCTATGGCCTGATCGGAGCACAACACGTTTTCGACTTCAAGAACCAGCGCGATGTCGACATGGCTGCCATGAGCGACATCTATCAGCCGCGCATGGAGCAAGGCATCCAGGCTTGTGGTGGCAAAGCCAAAGCCTACAAAGATTTTCGTCGCTTGCTCGACGACAAAGAGATTCAGGCAGTGGTTGTGTCAACGCCAGATCACTGGCACGCCATGATGACCATCCTTGCCTGCTCTGCCGGCAAAGACGTCTACGTCGAGAAGCCGATGACGCTCTTTGTGCGTGAAGGCCGCTGGATGATCAATGCCGCTCGCAAGTACAAGCGAGTGGTGCAGGTGGGCACGCAACAGCGCAGCGGCAAGCACTACCAGCAGGCGAAGCAGTTGATCGCCGATGGTGCCATCGGCAAAGTTCACAGTGTGCGCATGGCAAACTTCCGCAACATCATGCCGGGCTTTGGAAGGCCGACGGCCGACCAGGTGCCAACCGAACTGGATTATGAAATGTGGCTTGGCCCCGCGCCCAAGCGCCCTTACAGCCCACATCGCGCGCTCTATCATTTCCGCTGGTTTTGGGATTATTCCGGTGGCCAGATGACAAATCTCGGTGCACATCAGATCGACATCCTGCAGTGGTATCTCGGCTTCAAGGCTCCGCAGGCTGTCTACTCAAACGGTGGCCGCTTAGTGCTCGAAGACGATGGCGAAACACCAGACACGCAGGACGCCGCTTTCACCTATCAGGGTCTTACTTCTCTATGGAGCCATCGGGAAGGCAGCCAAGGCAGCGCTGCCGGTTCTGGTCTTGAATTCTTTGGCACAAAGGGCAGCCTCAGTATTGGCCGCAGTGGTTTCCAGATCACTGGCGATGCCAAGCGGCCTCCGGAGAATTCGATCCCAACCTTTCAGGGCCACCCCACCGGCGGAGCTGTAAGGGTAGAAGTCAAGTCGGAGAAGTTGATCGCCAATCGCAGCGAGAAGGGGTCAAGTGAAGAACAGTTTGACCTGCACGTGCGTAACTTCATCGATTGCGTGAAGACACGCCAGCGAACGATTGCCGATGTCGAAGACGGCCATCAGACAGCAGTGGCCTGCCATCTCGCCAACCTTTCATTGCGACTGGGTCGCAACCTCAAGTGGGACCCAATCAAAGAAGAAATCATTAGCGACCGCGAAGCAAACGCAATGCTCGAACGGCCTTATCGCGAACCCTGGGCCAAGGCTCTCAAGAGCCTCAACCTGGGATCATAGCTGGGGCTACAATAGGTATTTACCTTCCAGCGTGCTGACTGCAATCTACCCCGGATCTTTTGACCCCATCACCAACGGTCACCTCGATGTGATCGGCAGGGCTTCCCGCCTTGCTGACCGCCTCGTTGTTGGCGTCCTTCTGAATTCCAACAAGAACCCTCTCTTCCCGATCGAAGAACGTGTCGAGATGACCCGCGAAGCCGTCAAGGGCTTCAAGAATATCGAAGTAACTCACTTCGATGGCCTGCTCGTGGGATTCGCTGAGCGCGAATCGGCTCAGATCATCGTGCGCGGCATCCGCGCCATTTCCGACTATGAATTTGAATTGCAGATGGCGCTGATGAACCGGCGCCTTAAGCCGGATCTGGAAACTGTATTTCTGATGGCCAGCGAGCAGTACTCATTCGTCAGCTCGCGCATCATCAAAGAAGTCGCCCGCCTGGGCGGCGACATTGGCGGGCTTGTGCCGCCACATGTGGAGTCCCATCTGCGGGCTCGATTTCAAAGGAGTTAACTACTTACTACAATGCCTGTTGCGCCGCCAACCGAACTAGCCGAGAGAATCTCACGCATCAGCGTGAGCGCCACGATGAAGGTAGCCGCCGATGCCGATCGTCTGCGCCGTGAAGGTCACGACGTAGTTGATTTCAGCGTGGGCGAGCCTGACTTCCCCACCCCCGCCAACGTCAAGCAGGCGGCCATCGACGCGATCAACAACAACTTCACCAAGTACACTCCCGCAGGTGGTACGGCTGAGCTCAAGGCAGCCATCGTCAAGCGTCACAAGACCGACTACGGCACTGATTACTCGCCTGCGGAATGCGCTGTCACCGTCGGCGGCAAGTACGGCATCTTCACTGTGATTCAGGCGCTGGTCAACGAAGGCGACGAAGTGATCATCCCGGTTCCTTACTGGGTGAGCTTTGCCGATATCGTCAACTATGCCGGTGGCAAAGCGATCTTTGTCGAATCGTCCGAAGCCGATGGTTTCGCCGTTTCAGCCGATGCCATCGCCGCCCACATCACGCCGCGTACCAAGGCCATCATCATCAATTCGCCTTCCAACCCGAGCGGCGCTGTGATCCCGACCTCTGAACTCAAGAAGATCTACGAGATCGCCCAGAAGAACGGCGTCTGGATTTTGACCGACGAGTGCTACTGCCGCTTCCTCTATGAAGGTGAGCCCTTCAGCATGGCCTCGCTGCCGGGTGGCAAAGACACGGTGATCGTGATGGGGTCGCTATCGAAGACCTACGCGATGACCGGCTGGCGCATCGGCTTCCTGCTTGGGCCCAAGTTTGTCATTGATGCCTGCAGCAAGCTGCTCACACACTCGACGTCAAACCCGAATTCGATCGCCCAGAAGGCGGCTCTCGAAGCAGTCTCAGGCCCTCAGGATTCGATCACGACGATGATGACCGAATTCCTAAAACGGCGCGATTATGCGCTCGCTCGTCTGCGCGCGATCCCCGGTATCACGGCACAGACGCCGCAGGGTGCCTTCTACGCTTACCCCAACATCAGCGGTGTGCTGGGCAAGGGCGGCATCAAAACGCCGATGGAACTGTCTCTTATACACATCTCCGAGCCCACGAGACTAAGGCGAATCTCGTATGCCGTCTTCTGCTTGAAAA